>JADMIO011429219.1_pt1 | contig 85816 bp, 63 predicted proteins | sample 8958161 | NCBI WGS metagenome assembly JADMIO01 (sample SAMN16585339, study PRJNA669376) | soil metagenome | isolation source: Crop rotation soil | place: USA: Cullars Rotation, Alabama | collected 2011 | reverse complement strand
GCCGCGACTTCAAGTCACGTGAATTCCAAGCTTCGGATCCCACTGTGCTGGAAAGCCTGGGGCGACGAGGAGTCGTTCGACTCGCTCCTCTCGACGCCGGTGATGCTGGACGGCCGCTGCGTCGCGGTGATCGAGGTCGCGAGCCGGCCGATGAACCAGTTCGACCACTCCGACGAGGCGCTCATGGCGGCCGTCGCGGAGCAGCTGGCGGCCGCGCTGCGCGGGGTGCGCCTGCGCAACGAGTCCGAGCGCCGCTCCCAGCGCCTGGCGCTGGCCGCCTCCATCGCGAGCGCGGTCGCGGACGCCGACGGCGTGCAGGCGGTGCTGCGCGCGGCGGCCGATGCCATCTTCGAGCCCACCGACTACGGCGCCGTGGCCGCCGTGGTCGGCGTGCCCGAGACCGACGAGTACACCGTCGTCACCGACCGCGTGCGCGTCGGCGAATCGACCGAAGGCGAGCGCCTGCCGGTGACCGCCGGCGCCGCCGGCCGCGCGCTCACGACGGGCGAGCAGATCGTCGTCGGTCACCTGGACGGGGACGCCCCGCCGCTCGCCTACCAGTCGGCGCTCGTCACGCCCGTGTTCGAGGGCCCGACGGCGGCCGCCATCGCCCTCTACGACCATCGCCGCGACCGCTTCGACGCCGCCGACGCGACGCTCATGCGCACGGTGGCCGAGCAGCTCATCGTCACCCTGCGGGCGGTGCGCCTGCGGGACGAGTCCGAGCAGCGCGCGAGCCGGCTCGCGCTCACGACCGAGGTGGCCGGCGCGATCGCCTCGGCCCAGACCATCGACGAGGTACTGGCGGCGGTCGTCGAGACCGTCTATCTGGGCCGCGGATACTCGGCGGCCGTGGCGATCAGGGTGCTGCCAGACGAGGGCGAGCAGGTCGTGGTGGCGAACCTCGGCGACGAGGGCACCACCGCCGCCGGCCTGCACCGCCGCATCGACGCCGGCACCGTCGGCACGGTGATCGCCTCGGGCGAGCAGGCGGTGCTGGGCGACGCCCAGGCTCACCCGGCCTACGAGTGGCCGGCGCCGATCCCGCTCCCGTCCGAGCTGCTCACGCCCGTGATCGTCGACGGCGAGTGCATCGCCGTGATCGGCGTCTACGACGGCCACCGCGACCGCTTCGACGCCGCCGACGCGCTCGCGATGCGCACCGTCGCCGACCAGGTCGCGGCCACCTGCCGCGGCGTTCTCCTGCGCGAGCAGTCCGAGCAGCGGGCGGAGCGGCTGGCCGCCCTCGAGCGCCGCCACCGCGAGCTGATGGAGCGGCTCGTGCGCGCCCAGGAGCAGGAGCGCTCGCGGGTCGCGGCCGACCTGCACGACGACACGATCCAGGTCATGTCGGCCTGCGTGATCTCGCTCGACAGCGTGCGTCTGGCGATGCAGGACGGCAAGGTCGAGCGGGCCCGGCGCGGGCTCGAGCAGGTCTCCAACCTCATCTCGTCCTGGCGATTGACATAGACGTTCATCTGATGGTCATCGCGGCTCACTTTTCCTTCGCGCTGTAGTTGCTGGTGAATTAGCGAGTTGAGTTGCGCGCGTTCGCGGTTGGCTGGCGAGATGACGAGCGTGTTGGTGGGATTCCTAGAGTAGTCTTGGGCGATTGTTTTAAGGCGTTCTCGCTCATCAGTGATTTCGATCACCTTGCCTCGGCTCTCCAGTTCAGTGACCGCTTCGCGAATCTGCCGCACTGATAATTTCGCCACAGTCTGTTTCAGTTCGGGATCTCGCTGCCTGACGATCTCGTTCAGTTGCGCGGTCGTCATGCCGTGCTTTTGCAGTTGCTCAAACGGACTGCCTGCTTCGACTGCCTGATGCTGGCGCACGTCACCAACTAAGAGCACCTTGTCTTCAGCCTCGAGGCGTCCGAAGAATTTATGCAGCTGTTTCGTGCTTGCTAAGGAGCTTTCATCGAGCACGAAGAGTTGTTTTGAGGTTGTGGGCTCCTGTCGCCGGCGCAAAAACTTCTGCAGTGTTTCTGTTTCAATTCCGCTTTCGCCCAGCTGTTTGGCGGCGCGTGTGGTGGGCGCAAAGCCACGGACCTGATAGCCCTCTTTCTCGGCTGCTTCTTTCAGTACAGAAAGCACAGTTGTTTTGCCGGTCCCGACGCCGCCCTGCAGGCCAATGATCTGATCTTCGCTGGACAGGATTGTTTCAAGTGCTGATTGCTGATTCGCATTGAGTTTTAGTTGGTGGTTTTGGGCGCTGTTAGCAACAACATCCTCGACGCGCGAAGCGCGCACGACCGCTGGAGAAGAACCCTTTCCGTGCATCACGGTCTGTATGTTTTCCTGCTCCATCTTCAACATGCGTTGTGTAGTTGCTTCCGGTGAGCGGTGGTCACGAATGATGTCGATAAACTCACCGCGTTCCTGCCGCCGACGCATTTCGCTGGTGACTGCCTCGTGCGTGGTTAACCCGAGATTGCGGCGCAGCGCGTCGGTCATGACTTGCCGCATGTCGGCCACTGCTTCGCGCTCGACCGCATTGTCACGGGCAAAGGTGACCGCTTCCTGAGCCCGGGTTGCGATCTCGTCCTGGGCCAACTGAAGCGGACCGCGTTCCTGAGCCTGGCCTACCAACCAGCGTGCCTGGTTGCCGTGCTTTGCGTCCATTGCTAAAGCCCGGTTTCTCATCTCGGCGCGGTCGTATCGTTTGCTGGCGCGATCGTTATGGGCGGCGGCTTGTTTCAGCCTGGCGTTTTCGGAAACGGTATTCCCCTCGCGCTCAAGCCGCTCTTTCATCTGCTCGGCCTCTTTGAGTACTTCCTCACGGCGCGGACTGCTCTCCTGCAGATACTCGTTGCTGAAGCCTTTGATCTCCGGTGCGCCGGTGCGTGGGTCAACTTCAATTTCATAACCGAGTCCCTGCAGCTTCTCGGCTAAGTGAGCGCGGTAGATCGCGGTCGCGTATTTCTGGCTGCGATACAACTCGAGTGGTTGCACGGAGCGCACTTTTCCTGCTTCGGTCTCGGTCATGTTGAAGATAACAACGTGAGTGTGAAGCTGCGGCGCGGCATAGCCGTTGGTGCGGTCGGGTCGTGAGGACGTGTGCTCAAACTGCGCTGCCACCATCTTGCCAGTAGTGATCGAGGGCTTGTCGCCGCCGCCACGCGCCTGCAGATACTCTTCGAATCCTTTCAGGACTTCATTGACGCTCTCGCGGTGAGCGTCCCTGACGCGCTCGTCGTCCCCGACGAGCGCGGCTAACGAAACGCTTTTCGGCGCGCTAATGGTTGCATCCCATCCGGCACGATGTTCACTGGTCACGATCTTCTCGCCGAACTCATTAACCGTTTCGCGCGCCTTCACGGCCTGTACCAGTTGTTCGCCCGTGTGCGGATCCTGACCCGCAACCAGCCGTTCGTACTGTGCGCTCGTCACTTCGCCTTTAAGGTTCCACTCGTCGGCGAGACGACCACTCCAGCGGCCCTTAACCTCACCGGCTTCGCTGTAATAGTTGTCCTTCGAGTTGGTGAACTCCTGCTGGTAGTAGTCCAGCGCCTGCCCTGCCGAAATCGCTCTGCTCATTGTCATCATGGTCCACAGCCTCAGAATCGCGGGTCGAGCGGGTCAGCATCCTGGGGAGCGATTTCGAGCGCATCGAGTTGCTCGTGCTCGTTTGCTTCGGCCGGCGCGTGCGCTGGTAGCGCTTGCCGTCGTTCACCTACTGGCCGCGACTGACGCGGCACAAAAGCAGCAGCCCGCTTCGGCCGCTTGATGGGCTCAATGCGAAACGGCACTACCGCGTCGCCGTACTTCCAATAGAAATGCAGATTTGGTAAGGCCATAATCTGCTCTTTGCTGACTACTGAGTTGTGCTCAATGCCGGGCGCGTAGTTGAGTGAGTCTAGACCGTAAGCCTGGACCGACGCGGTGGTGGAGACGCGCGGTCGCTCGATCTCCTGCTGCCCGATCATGTCCGACACCCAACGCGCGGAGTCCGACTCGTTGATCCGGCCGAAGCTCTTCGTGTGTGAGGCAGCGAGCATGGTGGCGGAGATACGCTCATAGGACTGCTCGATCTGCGTCTTGTTCTGCGTGCCAAGGACGATCTTGACGCGGTACTTGCGACCTTCGACGAGGGCCGTTTCCAGTGCCGGTAATCGCCTCAGCGAGTGCGCCTCATCGAGCATGACCCAGCAGGGACGCTGTCCTGAGGTGGTCAAGCTCGTTCCCATCAGTTTGCCGAAGAGAATGTTGAACCAGGCGGCGTGTGTTCTCCTGAGCGCTTCCCGCGTGCTTTGCGTTGAGGTGATGAAGATGCAGCGACGGCGCCGTTGCGCCCACTCGCGGAATGTAAACCGGCGCCCATCGCACTGCTCAAGCGTGGGTAACAGTTTTAAGGAAGCGCCTACTTCCGAGAGGGTGGCGAGCACTCCGGCGCGTTGCGCTTTGGCGGCTCTATCGATCAGATGCGCGTGCTCTGTGCCGGCCACGCAGGCGTCGATCAGATCCTCGTCGGTGAGCATTTGCACCAGCCGTTCCGGTGAGGGCTTGAACCCCATGAGGTGAGCGAAGATGCTGCGTGCTGCCTTGTTAAAAAACTGCGGCGTGGGCGAGGAGTGGGGATGATCCGGAAAGAAACTCTCGGCGATGAAATAGCGCTCCGGGGCGCTGGTTTCGTCCGAGACATTCTCGATCTCATCGACGGGATTCCAGTAGGGGCAGCGCGCGTCGAGCGGGTTCAGGATGATGTCGGTCTCGGGATCGTAATGCTGCTCCAGAAACTCGCCGACCGGGTCGTAAACAACGATCGCCTCAAACTGTTTGCGGCTCGCAATCTCGTCGATCAGTTGGTGCATGATCTGGCTCTTGCCGGTGCCGGGATCGCCGAGTAAGAGCAGCCCTTCGTTCTCTTCTTCGCGGGGCACAGTCAAGGTGTAGGAGCGCTGCCTGAAACCGAAATAGTCTTGCGCTCGGGCGCGTAGATTCATCACCTGCGGATAGACGGTGAGGGCGTAGCCGGTGTGTTTTCGGTGCTCTCGGCGGTATTGTCTGGGTGAGAGCTCGCGCGTGCCGCGCAGAGGCTGGCCGGCGACGTAGCGGCGTTGCGCAAACAGGTAAAGCCCGGTCAAGCCGCTCGTGCCGGAGAGAAAGATTACGATGGCGCCGAGCCAGGCAGGACGCCAGAGATCGATGAGGCTAAGGTCATCGTAGATGAGGCGACGAAACCACCCGTAAGCGGTCGCATCAATCAGGAATTCGTTAGTCCAGGCAAACTCTTTTACCGCGGCGTCGGGTTGCAGATAAAAGACCGGATAGCCGTTCTTGACCTTGATGCGGCCTTCGTCGTCAAAGTCTGCTTTGACTAAACCATCGTGCATCATGATGCGGACGTCGCGGCCGTTGCTCGGGTCGCGCACTACGCCGGTCAGGAAGGTGTAACGCGAGCGCGAGCGAGGCAGGTAGCTCTTGAACGTGCTGCGCACGTACTGCCGCAGGTAGATGCGCTGCAGGGGCGTAAGATTTGGTTTGACCCAGTAGAAATGGAGCGCGACGCCAGCGAGTGCCGCAACGAGAAACATGAAAGCGGCAAAGAGTCTGACTCGTTGAAAAGTATTCCGGGCGCGGGTGTGACCTTCTTCGGTAAGAAATCGTAATTTGGTCTTCAAAGCGTAGTTCTCCCTTCACATCGCAAGAGGCGTTTGGTCCAGGCCTTCAGTTGTTTCGAACACGCGGGCTGAACGGAAAGGGGCAAACGCTAAAGCCCGGCGTAGTCTATGACGGAATCATTACTGGGGAGAGTGATTTCGTTTTTCTGTTCTATATAGACGGGAGTTTTATGTTGAAATTCCAGCCACGCGCAAAAATATTTCAGTTTCCAAGTTGCACGCGCCTAAGCGGTGGCAAACTCTTCGTTAGACCATGCTCATTTCTGGATCACTTTCAACCAGCCTTAACTGCGTGTGTTCGCCAGTAACAGTGATCGTCAGTGCATACCCTATGCCACACAGATGAGCACATCCGTTGCGGTGCGCTCCGTATTTCCGAAAGCAAGCGGAATGAATATGAACGTGAGCAAATGCGGAGCGGTTGAAAAAATGATGCCAATGCCAAGAGTCGAAGGATTACTTGGAAAATCGAGTGCGATACCTGTTGCAAGTTACACACAGGTGTTGTGTTCTGAATAAAAATTGAGGCGCGAAAGTTCAGTTGCGCAGCACAAGCGATGGTGTCAACTCCGGCAAACTTATTTGTGCTCTGATCCTCGCGAGGCGTGGCCAGGTGCCCAGGAAATGAAGCAGTCGTTGCCCTGAATCCCGGCACTCGAGTTACGTCCGACGCGACAATAACTCCTGCACGATCTCATCAGACTTTTGATCGGCTTGCATCGTCAGCTTGGTCCAGGCGGAAGCCTCGGCCGCATTGCGACTGAAGAGCAGCTTGAATCCATGCCCGATCAGAAAGCGCAGGATGGCAAGCTCTGTATAGATGAGACGTCCGGTCTTCCCAAACAGCGGGCCTTCGCGAGCTGCGGTAATCGCAAGCTGCCGGCACCAGTTGTTGACCTCTTCGCCGGCGGCTATGGCAGCTCTTTCGAGTTGTGTGTGTTCCTCATCCGTAAGCCTGAAACTGACGGATCTGGTCCGCTTTGCATCACTCATTTCTCGTTCCTTTCGCGTGCACAGTGTGCACACTCCCGCATGCGGCAGTGTGGTTTCGTATACGCGTAAATTACTGCAAAGGTTGGACCAAGCCGATGTATACACGCTAGGTAGACACCACCGCCACGCGAGCGGGGGTGTCGTGTCTCTCTTATTCAGGTGCGAAGCACCTCTTGCTTTCTTTTTTCGTTCGCAGTCGAGAATTTTCGAGACGTGCGGCAGGCTGACGATCAGCATTGCAATGAAAGTTGCAATGCTGATCGCAGGGCGAGCAGTAGGGTTAATAACGCTAAAGTAGAAATGATCGACTCACTGCCGATGGTCGCTTTGCGAGCAATGCTCGTTGCGCTTACGATGCTCGAAGTGGGCCTGCCCGTAGCTGCTCTCCTTGTGTGCCATCACCCGCTGCTTGCATTCTTCGCATTCAAAGGGCGGAGCGGGTAAACGATTACACCGAGGTCATTTTTTGATGGACTCTCCTGTCTTGTCGACCCTCCCTAGTTGAGTCTTTATTACCTCGCGAGAAGTTGACAAAGGCCAACTCTAGTTGGTTCTTCTGCCGCTTATCGCTCATGAGTTGCGCTGCTTACTTGCTCTGCTCTTTAATCTTAGCGCACTGGGAACCGTTCGGGCCTTCACCACTTGCGTGATTACTATGCCCTCTGCTGACTTCTGTGGCGCACTCAATTGCTTCGCAGCAATCTCAGTCGTGAATCCACGACACGCCCCAGATCTCCCGAGGTAAGTTCGACCGCCTTCGGTGCACAACCGCCGCATTTACATCCAGCGCCCTTGATGGATATGCGCTTCGTTGTCATTTGCCAACTCGCCCGACGCCGTACGCCTCCTATCCGGTTCTTGTTCATCGGCTCGCACCTTTGCTCCACGCTTCCTTCAGACCCCGCCTCACGACGACGCCCTTGCGCTTCGCTAACTCTTCACCTCCATCAGGTTGAGTAGAGGACTTGCACCTCCTAGCTGTCGAACATGCTCGGCACTCAAAAAGTTGCGGTCGCCACGTCTGGCGGCTGTATTCCATTTGCGCCTAAATATCGATCATCGCTCTACTCCTGCCTCCTGAGGACTAAGCTCTAAAGTTATGAATTTCAAGAGTAAATAGGCATACATGAAAGTTGGCCTTAGGGACTGAACTCAGGTAGGATTGCTTTCTTGCTGCTTTATGATTCGCTTAGTCAAGTCTGCACAGTTCCTCTAATAAAGATTGTTAAGAACCTTTGTGCAACTTGAGGTTAGGAGCCCGACATGAGCGATATGATTACAGCATTATTCAATGTCTTCGATCCACACAAAGCTCTTCCACCCAATGACCCACGATATGTTGAATGTAGTGAGGAACGCGGCAGCGTTGGACTATTTGAAGGTATTGCCCACACGATCCAGCGAGCCAAAGAGCAGACATGCCAGCTACTCAGCGGCCATCGCGGTTGTGGAAAGACGACCGAACTCTTTCGCTTAAAACAGGTTCTCCTTACACAAGAACCGCGCCACTTTGTCGTATATTGCGAAACCAATTCATACATAGATCTGAATGATGTTGAGTTCACTGATATCTTATTGGCAATCGTCCAACAATTGTGGATGGAAACACACCAACAAGGTATTGAGCTGGATCCAGGGTCACTTAGAAGTTTTGTCGATGAGGTAAAAGGCATTCTTGCCGCACCAGTTAGCCCAACAGATATTAGCTTTGGAATGGGTATTGCGAAATTAGGCTTTGAAATCAAGAACAATCCCAACAATCGCCAATTGGTGCGAGCACACTTGCGACCACGAGCGACAAGCTTACTTGAAGCGGTAAATGAGGTACTAGACTTAGCATCTGAACGGGTTAAAGCTTTAGGGTACCAAGGCATTCTCATAATCGTTGACAATCTCGATCGCATTATACGTAACCCTCTTCCCAGTAGTAATCGAAATAGCTTGGACGCACTTTTCGTAGATGCAAGCAGCTATCTTCGAGGACTGTCGTGCGATCTAATCTACACGCTGCCGCCTGCATTATTATATTCTTCCAGCGGTGCTAAGCTTTCGAGTCTGTATGGCACTACGCCCAAAATGCTGCCGATGATCCCAGTGAGCACTCGTCAGGGAACTGACGATGGGCCAGGCATTCGAAAGCTCGTCGAGACATTAGAAAGGAGGCTGAAATTTGTTAGTAGCTCTCTGGAAGAAGCATTTGATTCGGAAGAAACGATCATCAGACTTTGTACAGCATCAGGAGGATACGTACGAGGCTTAATGACGTTGGTGAGCGGGGCTACAACTTATGTAAATGACCTTCCGATAACATCTAAAGCCGTAGAGCATGCTATCCGTGATTCACGAAATAGTTACATCACGAGTATCCTAACAGCAAAACGTTGGCAAATTCTGCGTAACATTGCCAAGAACGAACCGATCTCAGAGACTGAGGACTACCTCGAGCTATTAGAGAGCTTCGCTGTTTTGGAATATCGAGACATTGAGGGACCTTGGTATCAAGTTAATCCTATAATCCGTGAAGCTCGTCAATTCACCCCATGAGTGCTTCCAGCGACCGAGCTAATCAGATTGATGACGCCTCCGGGCCTGAAAACAATCAGGCTAAGTTCGAGGCTCTTTGCCGCCTCATCGAGCGAGGACAAGGTCGGTTCGTTCTTGCTCTCATTTCCTATGATTTGCCAAGTCAGCGCAAGGCAGTGACGGAGAAGCTTCACCAAACATTTCCGGCTTTAAATCTTACATCAGTACGTTTAACCCCACTTCCTACCGATACACCACGCACTCTAAATGTCCTTGATCAACTAAAAGCGCTGGTTAAGGCCACTTCGCCAGATGCTAAACCAGATGTATTGATCATCACCGGTTATGAGAGCTTGTTGCCGGATGCGCGGGACGGTGCTGACGAGCAAACATCCGAGCAATTGACGAGAGCCATACAACCACTCAATTTGGGACGTAATGTTCTAGCTGACACTTTTAACTGCCCCATGTTGCTCTTCTTACCGAGGACCGCAATGGCCGTATTCCTTCAGTCAGCTCCGGATCTCACTTCTTGGCGATCAGGTTTTTATAGTTTTGAGACAGACACCGGTCCAATTCAAGCTGAGTTGAATCAAATAGTTCAACAAAAGCTCGGCATATGGAAAAGATTACGCATGCGACTGCGATCGCCTGAGCTATTACAGACAGAAGCAAGACATCTGGAAGCGCTGATTGAAGATGCCGAAGCTATGGGTGTGGATAATAAGGTTGTTGTGCGACTGTACGAACAGCTTGGCTGGAGGCTAGTTGCCCTTGGAAATCGCACGCAGGCGAGGAGGGCGTTTGCTGAAGTCTTGCAACTGGCACTACCCATGCACGACTTGGCATTAATAAAAGATGCTGAGAGAGGACAGCGGGCTGCTGAAGGTATCGTTCCACACACGAAAGTTACAGCGCCTAATAGCCAGTCTGTCCGAGAGATCTTTCGCGGAGCCGTTGCATTAACTGAAGCTGAGGGGCTATACGGGCGCGAAGAAGAACTCCGCGATTTGCTCATTCTGGTAACAGCCCAAGTGGAACCTCGTCTCTTAATCGTATGGGGCGAAACTGGATGCGGTAAGTCTTCCCTTGTCTTGGCAGGTTTGATACCTGAGTTAATGCGGCTTGGACACTACCTTCCAGTAACTGTCCGCGACTGGGAGGAGGCTGAACTCAATGTTCGTCTACAGCTTGAGGAAACCGCCGGGATAAAGCTCGACTCGAACAATAACCTCCACGATTGTGTTCATGAGGCGGTACAGTCAACTGGGAAAACGGTTGTTCTTATCTTCGACCAATTCGAACAATTCTTTTCGGTGCATTCGCAACGTAGTGATCGCGCACAGTTCTTGACAAACATAGGAGCATGCGTGAACGATGTTCGACTGAGCTGCAAGTTTCTCTTAATAGTACGAGAAGACGCACTGGGACATCTTGCCGAATTTGATGGCAAAATCCCTGAGCCTTTGGAGCAGCGTAAGCGTTTCTATTTACCACTCTTCACTTCCGCCGATGCGATTCGAGTCTTACGCGAAATGGCCCAAAAGGCTAACCTTCAATGGCCAGATCCCTTTATTAGGACAGTTGTTGCGGATCTAACAAAGGACGGACGCGTACGCCCAATTCAACTTCAATTGGTTGCGGCAGCGCTTGCATTTTCAGGAATAAATGCAGAACTCGATTATGCTCGCGCAGATCGAGCGCGCGGATTACTTGTCGACTATCTGGAGTTGGTCCTCAGAGGTTTATCAAGCAGTAAACGACAGATTGATCAAACGAAACGCATTCTTCTCACACTGGTAGCTGATCCTCCCGGACGTTTGTGCGTGACTACTAAGGAAATTGCCAGTCGTACGGGACTGTCGCTGAATTTTGTCCTGGAGCAACTGAATCGACTTGTAGAGTCCCATCTCGTTCGTCGCATACATCGAACCAATCCAACCGAAGGCACCGAGGCTGACTCAACAACTGATTATGAGTTAACTCACGATATTCTTGTGGACTTAGTGTTGATCGTTACTCGAGGACTACAGGACTACCGGCGCGAAGCAAATCGAGTATTACGTCGCGCACTTGAAGACAGCTCGGTCAATCCTCACCATGTAATCGGATTGCGCGCTCTGAGACTCGTCTCAAAATACGCGAACGAAGAAGAGCTTGCGCAGCCTCAGGCCAGAAGCCTACTTCGTCGAAGTTTTTACTGGGGCGCTTTTAAAAAGATCTTCATACCTCTTGTTGTGTTTATTTCGGTTTTGGTTTTTTTACAGCATTCTGTTGCCTACGTTAGCTTCGAAACGGACGCACGCAATCGCATAGTCCTCAGACGCGGGCTTCCCTCGCTCGGCTTTCTACCTTTCATTGGTGACCAGATCATTCTGGATACGGGTTTGACGCGCGACGGGTCTCTCAACCCATCCCAGCAAGGATATTTGATGCATATGCTCCAATGGGAGCTCGGTAACCGGCAAAGCCGCTTCCTCGAACGTCCCGAGTTATTAAGCGCGCTTAGGAGTCCGGAGCAAAAAGCTGTATTCCTTTCGTCTCTGGGCCGAGAGAACGAGAGCATCCAGTTCATTGAGGATCAGCTTAAAGAGAAGACTGAAACTCGGAAGAAGACGCGCGCTGACGAGAGGGCGCGCGCTGAGGAAAAGGCGCTGCTGGAGGGAAAAAAACCTGATGCAGTTGTCAAGGACCAGAACAATTCTGGAGCAAACCGAACGACTCGTGGACAACGAACCAGGAAGAGCAAAGCAGAAGATATTGAGAAAGCCCGAAACGAAACTGAAAAACGTCTTGCGCTCGAGGCGGCGCGGATTCTAAACATTGAAGCTGACTATGACAGCGATCTGGAGAGTTTTCGATCGGAACTCGGCGACATTGTCTTACGAAATCCGCACACAGCAGAGAAAATTCTCACCTTATTGAAACCACCAATTCTCAGAGATTTTTCTGATAAAAGCCTTCCTATATTACTCAGAATTGTGCAAGCCAGAGCCGACTTGGGCGACGATATAGTTGACCTATTATTGCAGAGCCGCGCGACCGGAATTGAACCGGAAAATTTCACATCCATAGACTCCAAATTACGACGCAATTACGACACATCCGACGACGACTACTCAGTCAAAATTGATGATATCTATAGCTTCATACCTAGCAATGCCTATCGCTCTATCGATAGCGACGATATCGATGGTGAAATCAATAGCGATAGCGACAGATATAGCTACTATTCATATAGTCGGCAGCGGGCTTATCTCCAGGCAAAATATAGCATCGCCCGAATAATAGGGACTGCGGCGAAAAGAAATCCAAAATTGGTTTCCGTTACTACCGATCATTATGCGCATGCACTCATCCAAGTCTCCACATGGATTATCAAAACTGATCTTGCCTCGGCAGACACCCGACTTTCTGAGCCTGAGCTAACACGTCTTAAATACTATTCGTATTACCTGAGATCGCTTCGCCATGATTTATATGTGCAATTTACTGAAGTGGCAAAACAACTCTCAATAGCTGACCCTGAAACTGCTCGGGATGCGTATCGAACTTTCTTGAAAGGGGATGACGAAAGGTTACGTATAATCGCAGTTATTGGTCTGGGGCGCGTGGCCCAGGCCAAACCCAGTTTAACAGTGGAAATTGCGCACGATTTGTTGGCTGCGTTAAATGACGACAACCATAACATGGTTAACAGACAGATGGGGTTAGGCTCGGAGGCCTACGTCGCAGGAATCAAGGCTTTGGCCGAGGTCGTGAAGTCTGATCCCAGAACGGCTCCTGAGGTCAGGAGCTATTTTCTGGTTGCTGCGAAGAGTTCAGAGTTTTACGTACGAGCCAACGCAATTATGGCACTTAGTGACTTAGCACAAGCTGATCACTCAGAAGCACCTGGTATCGTAGACCTCTTATTAAAGGATGACATCCCTGTAGATGAATCTTCGTATTACTATGAGGAAATCAAGACTAAGTTAGCATTTGTGCGTGCCGTGGCTCTATCGCAAGCCGCGCAGGTTAATCCTACCTCCGTAGAGGCGATAAATGCTCGCTACCTTGCAAGTCTTAGTGATCCGGATTTCCCAGCGAAAGGGATTATCCCGTTGCTCTTGGTTAATTTGGCAAGAGCGCGGCGAGACTTTGCACCGCGGATCGTCGATCAACTTCTGGCGGTAATCAAAGATCGAGAACTAAGCAAAACTGCAATTCCTGCATTGGCGAAAGTGGTTGAGATGTATCCTGATTTAGCTTCAAGGGTGGTCGATCCCCTTCTACAGAGTCTAAAAGACTGGAACCTTAAGGAAATCGCGGCGTCGAGCCTTGTAAGAGTAGCTGAGGCCGATAGTAATGCTGCCGGTAGAATCGTGGGAGCAGTGCTGCATGGATCCGATCAAGAATTACGTTGGAAGTCACACCTTGTCCTTGGCGGGTTGGCCTCGGTCAACGTTGAGGCACGTACCGCTGCGCTTGGAATGTTAAACTCGCCTGATAGAAGTATTAGCGAAGCCGTCAGTGACCCGATTTCACAACTTTTAGTGAAACTCGCAAGGCATGAGGAACACCCCTCTGAATTCCTGCTTGAACATCTCGAAGGTACGCGCTCTCTACTTGAGAATGGGGATGCTAACACAAATGCAGTTTATCGACATGTTGTTCAGCGTGCATTGACAAAATGGTTGGTCTCTGATGAACCCAACGTGGAACAGGAACAACGCTGGGCAACAGAAAAACTAATGCACATGCATCAATATGACAGCCGCGTCTACTTGCGGATCGCAGCAAGCTATATTCTTGATGTAGTAGCCGCTATTCGCGATAAACCGCCAAAATCACAATTGGCTTTGAATTTCATAGATTAAAGAAGATTCCATCATCAATCCTATCAAATACGATGATCCGTAAGGGTTCCAAAAACCACCCTTCCCTCAGCTCAGCTTGTTGCTAAGATGCAAGAATTAAGCGGATGCGAATCGGACTGATCGGTTTCATGCTCAGCAGTAGAACATTCGGTAGACAAGCCTCATTCAACCTTCGTGTATGGAGGCAGTGCCATTCTTGCGTTGACTGATTATTGGTGCACTCCATCAGATGTCGATCTACTGTATTGATAATTTCACTCCAAAAATGGACTGAACCCCTAGATTAAGACACTCGAAATTGGCACACTTAGCACAGAAAGGAGCTGCAAGTGCCCAAGAGACGAGTGGGACGCTACTCAAATGAGTTCCGGCGCGCGTGCGTCGAACGCATGAAACAATGCGACGACATTTCGGCGCTGTCTAGGGAGTTGGACATCGATCGGCGCCTGTTATACCGCTGGCGCGATCAACTCGACCCACCAGATAAGAGCGAGTGGCCGCCACCACAGAACTCACGTGAATCCACCCTGCGTAAAGAGGTCAGCCAACTCAAACGGGTGCTGGCCGAGAAAACTTTGGAACTAGATTTTTTCAAAGGTGCCTTGCAAAAAATCGAGGCGCGACGGCAGCAGAGCGGCGGCTCTGGCGCGAAGGCATCTACAGCCAAATCCGGGAAGTAATGTCTTTGCAAGGCAGCTTGAGTATTGAACGGATGTGTCAATTGGCCCAGGTAAGTCGCGCGGGCTTCTATCGCTCGTTGCAGGAACGCCTGCCCGTGAAAGAAGAGATGGAGGTGCGGTCCACCATTCAGCAGATTGTGCTGGAACATCGGCGCCGTTACGGCTATCGACGAGTCACTGCAGAACTACGACGGCGCGGCATGCTGGTGAATCACAAACGCGTGGCTCGGCTCATGCGGGAAGACAACTTGCTAGCGGTACAGCCACGTGCCTTCATGGTGACCACTGATTCAAAACACGAGTTTGAGGTGTATTTGAACCTCGCCAAACGGATGAAGCTGACTGGCATCAATCAACTCTGGGTAGCTGATATTACTTATATTCGGCTGCTCACAGAGTTCGTTTACCTGGCGGTGATCCTTGATAGTTTTTCTCGCAAGGTAGTCGGTTGGGCACTGGAGCGAACCATAGCCACGCGCTTAACGAAAGCAGCACTCGAGCAGGCCATCGCAACACGCCAGCCTGCACCAGGTCTGGTCCATCATTCTGATCGCGGCCTGCAGTATGCTTCGAATGAATACGTGCAGGTGCTACTAGCACATCAGATCATTCCGAGCATGAGTCGGCCGGCGAATCCTTACGACAATGCCAGTTGCGAGAGCTTTATGAAGACGCTCAAGCGCGAAGAGATCTATGCCAACGATTACGTTGATCTTGAGCACTTGCGCAGCAACATCGAAATCTTCATTGAAGATTATTACAATCGCTGTCGTCTGCATTCGGCGCTGGCTTATCAATCGCCGGTGGAATTCGAGCAGCAACTCGAGTCCACCACAATTAACGCGGGCGCGACGATGAGTTTTTTCAGGCATGGGGAGGACTATCAACCCGATAGTGCAGTGGCAAAAACGAAGAGCGGCCCGCAGACCGCTCCTCTTTCGACCATCGGTTTAGATGAGTCTCCAGCTGGTTATTCCTTGGCGAGTTGCTCTCCAGCAGAGCTCGCCTCCGCTTCACCAGCCACGGAGATTCTGAACCAAAAGTGCTAGTTTGAAAATGAAATTTACTTAACCGCAAGTGTGGCTAATTGAGATTGTCTCAACCAAGGGGTTCACCCCAAAAACGTGTGGCCAATTTGTGGACAGAATTCTCAGCACAGCGCCGATATGCAATGATGTCGAAGGGGAAAGAACCGCAAAACCCTAATAAACTCGTGGTGGCTGCAACTTGTGAAATGGCAAGAACTTAGCTTTTTGCCGAACCTGTGATTTGGGACCGAGAGGTCGGAGGTTCGAATCCTCTCGCCCCGACCAGTTAGATCAGTAGTCGCTAGATTTAAAACGCGGCTCGGCATTTCAAACTCTCGATTAACAGAAGCTTCAACGCAATCTCATTCTCACTAATGAGATTCCAAACACCAACTGCTTCAGACGACGGTGATTTACACGCACGTTTTGAAGCGGTGAAGTATCAGCAGCGAAGAATTGGGAGTGACTTACATCGAGGCCAAACCCGCGATTGCGTTCGCGTTATAGGAGGACTCTCCCTGCTATGAAACCCACCCCAAACTCACTCAATCAATATCATGTGTTCCTTGCCTCTCCCGGTGACGTAGGGACGGAACGGCAGTTCGTGCGCAGGTTCTTCGATGAATACAATCGCCATACAGCTCATATTTGGGGTGCCAGATTTGAGGTGGTGGACTGGGAGAACTACGCGACCATCGGCGTTGGCCGCCCCCAGGAACTGATCACTCAGCAAACACTCGAAAAGTATCGGAAGTCGTTGGCGTTGGTCATTGGCATCATGGCTCAGCGATTCGGGTCACCAACCGGCAAGGCGGAATCGGGAACGGAAGAAGAGTTCAACTGGGCGATGGAAAGCAACACGGCCTCAGGATTCCCGGAGATCAAATGGTTCTTCCGCAAAGTGGAGAAACTGGACGGACTGCCGGCAGATCCCGCGGAAGCGATCAAGGCGCTCGAACAATGGCAAAGAGTCCTCACCTTCCGCAAGCGGATCCAAGATCCGAACAACCCTGTCTTCTACGCGGAGTATCCGAGTTCAACCGGATTTGCCGAGGTCTTCGCGCACGACCTGAACCGATGGCTGGCCGATTCGGCACGACCATGGGCGGCGGGACGGGCGGCTTACGTTACTCGTACCGGAAGCGCGGCCGCGGACGCAACACTCGCCGAGTTTGATACGGAAAGCTACCGGATAGCCATGCTCAAACGATTCGAGAAGCTCAATTTCGAGATGCTCGACACGACCGGTGCGTTCTACAGCGCTGTTCGGCTGTGGAGTGTATTCGTCCCGCAGTCAGTCCGAGAATGCCATCAGTACAACCCACGTTTGTTGGAGATCCCCAAGGAACACCAGAAGCGGTTGCTGGATGCTGGAGAGATTACAGCCAAGGAATTCGAGGAAGCCGAGCGGCAGGCGGACCAATTGCGGCAAGAGTACTTCCACCAGCCGCTCCGCGCTGTGCTGGATGTTGTGGACGAGGTGGTTCGTGCATCGCTAACGGGGGCTGGGCCGAAATTAGTCATCATGGGCGATCCGGGGTCCGGCAAATCGTCTTTGATCCGTTACTTGGCCCTCCGCTGGGCAGGCATTGCCGAAGCGACGATCCGAAACACTCAGGCGATTCCACTGGTAATCGAATTGGGCCCATACGGTCGCTGGCAATGCGATGGCCGTAAGGATTTCATCCGCTATATGGAAGAAGCTCCGGTTTGGCACGGATGGCCACGCGGTCTGATCGGCAGGTTGCTCGAACAATCCGGGCGGGTCGTGTTGCTGCTGGACGGGTTGGATGAGGTCTTCGATGTGAAGATACGCGATGAAGTTATCAACGACATCGCAAGGTTCAGCAGCCAGTTCGCCCACACGCCCGTCCTGGTTACCTCGCGTGTCATTGGCTACCAACCCCAGCGGTTGCGCGACGCCGAATTCCGACACCTCATGCTGCAAGACTTGGATGCCACTCAAATCAAGGACTTTGTGGATCGCTGGCACCAAGTAACCTTCGACGACCCGGAGCAGGCAGCGCCAAAGCGGAGTCGTTTGCAGAAGGCAATCCGCGAGTCCAAGTCCATCGCCATGCTGGCCGGCAACCCGCTGCTGTTGACCATGATGGCTATCCTGAACCGCAATCAGGAACTGCCGAGGGATCGAGCCGACTTGTATGCCCAGGCCTCGCGAGTCCTGTTGCACCAGTGGGACACTGAACGTGCGTTGGTGGACTTTCCAGGGATGAGCACTGAGATCGGCCTGCGGGAAAAAACCGATATTCTCCGCCGCATCGCCGCACACATGCAGGCTGGTCCCGGTGGGCTGAAAGGAAACTTGATTGACGGTGCGACGCTCACCGCCTTGATCGAGGACTACCTCCAGAATGAACTCCATTTTGCCCAAGCCCGCGCCGCGGCTCGGGCGGTTGTCGAGCACCTACGGCTGCGCAACTTCATCCTCTGCTTTGTCGGCGCTGACAGCTACGCCTTTGTGCATCGCACGTTTCTCGAGTATTTCTGCGCTGCCGAATTCGTTCATCAGTTCAACGTCGCCAAGACGCTGGAGATCGATGGCCTAATCGCGCTGTTCGACCAGCACTGCCGCGCCGAGGAATGGCGCGAGGTTCTACGACTGATCTGCGGACAGATTGACGAGCAATTCGTCGCGCGGATTGTTGAACGCTTGGCGACGCGAACCGACTTGGAGAAGTGGGACGGTGCCACACCAGTGCCAGAACTGTCATTGGCGATCGGCTGCTTGAGTGAGGCCCGCGCAGTCTCACGATTCGAACCGCTCGTGAGGTGCTTGTTTGACAGCATGATTATTCTTGGCTCTCCAGGCACCTTTTCATGGAAGCTAATGGACTTTTTAGACGATCTGACTCGCGCCGCGAGTGAAATCGTCTGGCCAAGTGGTGGCTATCTACAACAACGAATCCTTTCAGTGATTCCGAAGTTGATAGGCTACAATTGTGGGCAATTCTTCTTTCCGAAGCTATTTGGAATTGTATGTGACAATCGCGGAGACTTGGACGTGCTAATCAACTGCAGGTTCGGAGCAACTCCCGAGGTTATTCGTTCTGCCGCGCTGCAGGCGTTGGCGGACAAGTGGCCGGACCAGACCACCCGCGACCTGCTCACCCAGCGCGCCGTCCAGGATGACAATGGGGCTCCCCGTCGCGCCGCGCTGCAGGCGTTGGCGGACAAGTGGCCGGACCAGACCACCCGCGACCTGCTCGCCCAGCGCGCCCTCCAGGATGAAGATGTGGCTCCCCGTCGCGCCGCGCTGCAGGCGTTGGCGAACAAGTGGCCGGACCAGACCACCCGCGACCTGCTCGCCCAGCGCGCCGTCCAGGATGACGACGCGGAAACCCGCCGCGTCGCGCTGAAGGGGTTGACGGACAAGTGGCCGGACCAGACCACCCGCGACCTGCTCGCCCAACGCGCCCTCCAGGATGACAATCCGGCCCCCCGTCGCGCCGCGCTGCAGGCGTTGGCGGACAAGTGGACGGACCAGACCACCCGCGACCTGCTCACCCAGCGCGCCGTCCAGGATGACAATTCGGCCCCCCGTCGCGCCGCACTGCAGGCGTTGGCAGACAAGTGGCCGGACCAGACCACCCGCGACCTGCTCACCCAGCGCGCCGTCCAGGATGACAATGGGGCTCCCCGTCGCGCCGCGCTGCAGGCGTTGGCGGACAAGTGGCCGGACCAGACCACCCGCGACCTGCTCACCCAGCGCGCCGTCCAGGATAACGACGCGGAAACCCGCCGCGCCGCACTGCAGGCGTTGGCGGAGACGTGGAGGGACCATACCACCCGCGATCTGCTCGCCCAACGCGCCATCCTGGATGACGACGCGAAAACTCGCCACGCCATCCTGCAGGCTCTGGTGGAAATGTGGCCGGACCAAATCGCCCGCGACCTGCTCGCCCAGCGCGCCATCCATGATGACAACGTGAAAACCCGCCGCGCCGTGTTGCAGACGTTGGCGCAGACGTGGCCGTTGGACCAAATCACCCGCGACCTTCTCGCCCAGCGCGCCGTCCAGGATTCAAATGGCGACGTGCGTGGAGTCGCCTGTTCTGCACTCGGCAAGATGCACTCAGAGTTCGGCCGCATCCTGCCGACGCAAGACCTCGATGGCCTTGGGCCGTATCTCGATCCACTTGAACCGATTCCACGCCAACACCTTGAGAAGGCGGCGGCGAAGGCCGGCATCCGTCCTGAAGATATCAATGCCCAAGTCGCCTCGCTCTCGGCTCACTTGGGATGGGATGTCACTGTCGGAGCGAAGAAGGTGGTGAAGAAGTCCAGCCGACAAAAGCCACGCCGCGAGCGGCACAACTGATGGTCACCATTTGTCAACATTAGGGGTGACTCAAGCGAGGTTGCATGAAAGCAGAAAGAATCTTGCCTAGACACCATCGCCAATCCTCGCGAAGCCACCTATCTGGCTTCGCTGCTGCTAATCTTGCTCGCGATTTCCATGCTGTTAGCATGCGGACATTTTCACTGAGCAGTTAAGCGGATATTTTGTTTGAGCAGTAACAAATTTTGACTTAATGATTGACTTTATTTTCTGATCCTGTTAATAAGCTGCCGTCCAAAACACAATTAATCCCCTTACTCCCTATTTAGCCCTGTTACAGCTGAAGACAACTCATAAGGCTTAGGACGCGAATCCCACATCGCCCTAAAGACTAAATGCTTTGTTTCAGCACCGTACAAAACTTAAACGTCAAGCGTTCAACCTTCGACTCTTTGAAGGCGAGTTATCAGTGTGTCTGCTGTGAAAGGAGTATGACGATGCGATCAGCCACATCCAGATTAATGAAGAACAAAAAGAAGACCTTAAGGTTTAGAACTCTAAAACGGAGTGCGGCGCCGATCGTCATTCTTACGTTGCTGCTGCTCGTGCTTTTAAAAACAACTTCGCCCCCCGACGCTCTCGCACAGTCTCAATTTAACTATGGCGAAGCGTTGCAAAAATCGATCTGGTTCTACGAAGCGCAGATCTCAGGTCCGAAGCCTTCATGGAATCGCGTCACATGGCGCGGCAACTCGGCAATGAACGACGGATCTGATGTAGGAAAGGATCTGACCGGTGGCTGGTTCGATGCTGGTGACCACGTCAAGTTCAACTTCGCGATGGCGTCGTCCGCGACGATGCTCGCCTGGGGCGGTGTCGAGTATCGCAGCGCGTTCCAGCAAAGCGGTCAACTGCCTCACTTGCTCAATAATCTGCGCGTGGCGACCGATTACTTCATTAAATGCCACACCGCGCCAAATGAACTGTACGGGCAGGTTGGCGATGCCAACCTCGATCATGCTTTCTGGGGTCCGCCTGAGATCATGCAGATGGCGCGCCCAGCATTTAAGATCGACATGGCCCATCCCGGCGCTGATCTGGCTGCCCAGACCGCTTCGGCTTTGGCCGCGGCTTCCATTGTGTTTCGCCCGACTGATCCCGCCTACGCGGATACGCTCGTTACCCACGCACGGCAGCTCTTTGCTTTTGCACAAGCGACACCGGGCACTTTCTACGTCGATGCAATACCAGCAGCTCAGGGTTTCTACAACAGTCGCTTTGGTAACCCACAGGACGAAGTGACCGAGGCCGCTGTCTGGCTCTTTCGAGCCACCAACGAAGCCGGCTTTTTAACCACTGCACGACAACTCTACGCAACCATGTGCAAGGAGAACGGAACAAACACGCCTTGTTTCTCCTGGGCGCAAAGTTGGAACGACAAACATTTTGGCGTCTACGTTATGATGGCCCGATTGACGGGAGAAGAGCAGTTTAAGACAGACGCCCAACGCTGGCTGGATTTCTGGTCCATTGGCGCCGGCCGGCGCACGCCCGGCGGCCTGATGTTCGTCGACGGATTTGGCGCTTTGCGTTACGCGACAAACACCGCTTTCATTGCACTCTTGTATGCTGATTTTCTCGGTACAACCAATCCGCTGTACGCTCGCTATCACGATTTTGGAAAACGCCAGATTGATTATGTTCTTGGCGCCAATCCAGTAAACCACAGCTACGTCTGTGGCTTTGGCAATAACCCACCCATCAACCCACACCATCGTGCAGCACATGGTTCCTGGGTAAACGGTGGACCAACAGGTGTGCCCACCAATAACCGGCACACTCTTTACGGTGCGTTGGTTGGTGGTCCAACTTCACAAAGCGACACTGCCTGGGTCGATGACCGCAGCAACTTTCAGGCTAATGAAGTAGCCACTGACTTCAATGCCGGTTATGCAGGAGCACTGGCGCGTCTGTATCAGGAGTTTGGTGGAACCCCGCTTGCGAATTTTCCGGTAATTGAAACTCCGGATGACGACGAGATCTTCATTGAAGCTGCAAGAAATGCTACGGGTACCAATTTCACTGAAGTTAAAGCCCTCGTGATCAATCGGTCAGCGTGGCCCGCGAGGATGCTCGACAAAGGCGCCTTCCGCTATTTCTTCACGCTCGAACCGGGCGTCACCCCTGCTCAGATAACGGTCAACGGAAACTTCACTCAATGCGGACCGGTGACTAACCAGATTACGCAGTGGTCCGGCAGCACTTACTACGTTCAGATAAGCTGCGTCGGCACGAAGATCTTTCCCGGCGGACAATCTGAGCACCGCAAAGAAGTTCAATTTCGGATCACAAGTTCCGGTGCGTGGGATCCAACTAACGATCCTTCATATGTGGATATTGCGAACACGTCGCCAGGCGGCACGCCAGTCAGAACTGGACGTATTGTGCTTTACGACAATGGTGTGAGGATCTGGGGAACTGAACCGGGCAACCCAACACCAACCCCGACTCCAACACCAACCCCCACGCCAACTCCTACGCCAACGCCAATTCCCATACCCACTCCGGCTCCTAATTTTACGCTGTCTGCCAATCCCGCGAGTTTGACTATCAATCGCGGCGGGACCGGAACCAGCAGTATTACCGTGACTCGTATCGGTGGGTTCACCAGCAGCGTCACGTTCAGTGCCAGCGGCTTGCCCAGCGGTGTCTCAGCAAGCTTCAGCCCTGCGTCGACTACGGGAACAAGCACCGTGGTTACTCTGAGCGCAACAGCCACAGCAACTTTGGGTTCAGCGGCAATAACAATTACTGGAACAGGAGGCAGCTTAACCCGATCCACTCAAATAAACCTTACCGTGAACCCCGCGGGTGGAACTGGTGGAGTAACCGTCACGCCCGTCATAAACAGTAGTGGTCCATGGTTCAATGAGGAGGCAATCTCGCTGAGTAATACGGGCAATCTAACGGCGCTCTCCATCACCATTGTGGTCCAGCGAACAACTGGTATCAGTCACAATGGACAATACAACACAGTCGGAACACAGATTCTCCAAAGCAACAGCAGCACCGCGTCAACCATAACTTACACGTTCACACTTGCAACCGGGCAAACACTTGGCGTCGGAACCAACCGGCTGTTTGCAGCGCAAACGAGCGGCACTGGAACCGTTCACCCGTTTAGTGGAGATACGTACACCGTCACCTACACGACAGGAGGAACCACATTTACTCAAACGGGACACTTCTGAGTTTGAAGAAAGAACGAATCGGTAGGTTAAGGGCGTCCACTTCGGACGCCCTTTCGATTTTCCAAGCAAAGTTGGGACTGGCCCCAAGAGTCCGCCTCTCGCAACTCAACCTCGGCAGATAGCAACCTCCAGCATTTTTCCACGCCGACAAGGTGCTACAGGCTTGTCAAAAGTGAATTAAAACCCCAAAATATCCAAGACTCAGAACCACGAATCCTTGCTTCGTAAGCGCTAAAGACTGTTTCTCAATCCTAACCGTGATCCTTATCCGTACCTTGGCGATGTAACCAGGACTTGAATCAATGAGTAATTCGCCAACTTGCAGCTAGCGAGTGAATCACAGTCGGCTGCCTCTTTCGCCGACATGAACCGGGAAAACTGGAGCGCGCGGGGATGCTGTTCAACTCTTTCGCCTTCGCAATTTTCCTCCCGATTGTTCTCGGAGGCTATTACGTTCTCAACCGACGAGCGCAAAACATTTGGATCTTGCTTGCGAGTTTGGTTTTTTACGGCTGGTGGGATCCGCGTTTCATCCTGTTGTTGGCTGTTCCCACAATCATAGATTACTTCTGTGCACTGAGGATAAAAGCCGCTTCTCGTCACGCGATGAAGAAGCGCTATTTGCTGGTTAGCCTCATTACAAACCTTACGATCCTCGGGTTCTTTAAGTACTTTAACTTTTTTATTGACTCGGCAAGTCGAATCCTGGAAATAGTTGGTCGACCGCACTACAAACCATTTCTGTATATCATCCTACCAATCGGAATTTCTTTTTATACGTTCCACGAGATCTCGTACGTCGTAGACGTTTATCGCGATGAGCTCGAACCGGTCCATGATCTTATTGTTTACCTGAACTACGTCCTGTTCTTTCCGCAACTCGTAGCTGGTCCAATCGCAAGAGCTACTCAGCTCCTGCCGCAATTACAACGTGAGCGACGAGTAACCTGGCAGAACATTCAGGAAGGGTCATTACTGATGCTACTCGGCTACTTCAAGAAAGTTGGAGTAGCAGACGTGTTGGCGCCAATAGTGGAGGTTCGTTTTGTATACCCCGAACTCTGTAAAGGCTCCGATTTATTACTGGCTCTGTATTATTTCTCGATTCAGATCTATTGCGATTTCTCCGGGTATACCGACATTGCGCGTGGGGTAAGCAAGCTATTTGGAATCGAGTTACAACTCAACTTCAATCATCCCTATTTCGCAACTAACATCACTGACTTCTGGCGACGCTGGCACATCTCTTTATCAACGTGGCTACGTGATTATCTCTACATTCCATTGGGCGGCAACAAAAATGGCACGTTGCTGACTTATCGCAATCTGATGCTGACCATGCTGTTAGGCGGTTTGTGGCACGGAGCGAATTGGACGTTCGTGGTTTGGGGAGGTTTGCACGGCTTGTACTTATCCGCGCACAAGCTGATGCTTGAACACGGGCGGCTGAGTTCTGTGACGGGCAAGGTGAATGCGTGGCGATTTCTGATCTCGCCGCTAAAAGTTGTTCTTACTTTTCATCTGGTGGCGCTCACCTGGATTTTCTTTCGCGCCGGCTCATTCCATACTGCGTGGCTTTACACAAAAGGAATTCTCACCTGGCAGCAGCTTTCAACCATTCCTGCGTTGAACTGGTTCGGTGGTCGCGCCACGCTCCTGATCGCCGTCCTCTTTGCAATAGAGATGGTCCAATACTGGTCGAAAGATGCCGCAATCATGTTGCGCCGGGGCTGGGTTACGCGTGGATTTGCTTATGGAGTTTTGTTGGTTCTAATTTTCGCGCTTGGCGGAGTCTATTCTGAAGTACCTTTCATCTATTTTCAGTTCTAAGACCGTTAGTGCGATCGGTCGGGTACCGCGAACCTTCGTGCTGACGATCGTGTTGGCGTTATTGCTTTTTGCGATCGCTGAAAGTGTGTCTCGCTCTATTGTTAGAAAAGTTGGTCGCCGGTGGGAGTACTGGGATAAGATTGCGGCTGTTAAATTTGAGGACTATCGAGCACTAGTTTCTTCAAACGCGGGACCAGATATTGTCATCATCGGCGATTCAACGGCCGCGCGTGATCTGGATCCACGATCAATGGCGACAGGCCACTTTTCGGGAAAAGAAATCTACAACCTTGCGTGGCCAGCGAATTTTCCGTTGGCGTTTCGCATTACAACCTTGCCGCTGCTGCGTGAACCATATCAAGCGCCAAGAATAGTGTTAGCGTCTTTCACGCCCGGGAGCTTCACTGATAATCCACGTGTGGACGAGTTTGAACAGGAGATACTCAAATCAACATACTGTCAGCACGTATTAGGTCACTACTCATTCGCAGACAAATTCTTTCTCCCCCGTTTACGCAACGCGATGCCATTCCTTCAAAACAAGCCAGACGAGGAATTCAATGAATTAAGAAAAAACAAAGGGTTCATGCCATCTGAAGCTGTTGTAGAAGAGTACCGCACAACTGACTCGGGTACTCGTGCCTCGCAGATCGTCGCCAGTCGTTTTGACGTGTTGATCGAGCTGGCGGACCTTTCTCGTCAACGTAAGTTCGAGCTCTATATACTTATTCCTCCTGTTAGCCCGACCTTCGCGGCGCCTACTGCTGATATCTACCAACAATATCTCGCCCTACTTAAAACCGCACAACAGAAATACGGCTTCACTATTCTTGATAAACGTCACTCTGACTTTCTGACCGACGAATACTTCACAGACGGAATTCACTTGACCCGAGCAGGAGCAGAGATTTTCTCGTCAACACTGCCGAGAGAATTTCAGTCGGCAATGCAGGTAAATAGATGAGTAGGTTTGAGTGGTTCTACGTGGCAATTGAAACTGTCTCAATGAACAAGATTGAGAGTTTCATGGTGATCTTCTTTCTGTATTTGATTTGCGAAAAGCACTGATGCGGACCAGCATAAGCTCTATAACATGCATCTTCTTTTGCGATCAGACTATATAATGCGAGCCACATGACACTGTTACTCGCATTTCTAATCGGATTCTTCGCCGGGTTGCGGTCGCTGACGCCTCCTGCCGCCGTCGCCTGGGCCGCGCATCTGGGTTGGCTCAGACTTGCGCGGCCATGGGCGCTCATCGGCTCGCTTCCGGCAGTGATAATTCTGAGCCTGTTAGCCATCACAGAAATCATCCTTGATAAGCTGCCGAATACTCCGAACCGCACTGCTCCTCCAGGACTCATCGCGCGCATCGTGACAGGTGGCTTCACGGGCGCATGCGTTTCGCTTGGCGGTGGAAAAACGGCGCTTGTTGGCGCCGGATTGGGAGTGGCCGGAGGAATCGCCGGTTGTTTCGGCGGCTATGAGGCCCGCGCCTGGCTCGTGAAGTCAGTGGGCCTGCCGGATTTTTACATTGCTCTGCTCGAAGACCTGATTGCGATCGGTGGCAGCCTGTTCATCGTTTCGCGATTTTAGTGCGGCAGTGATCATTATTTCATCATTCGTGCGCTTGAGTGTGTTGGTCGTTTTATTAGCACACGCGATCGCACAAAGCGACTCGATCCCCAGGGGCCAGGTCGTTGAGAGAATCGAAGCGCTCAACGATTCGTCACAAAGTTACGCCCTCTATCTCCCGTCAAACTACACGCCGGATCGGAAGTGGCCCATCCTTTACGCCTTTGACCCGGGTGCGCGAGGCCGAGCGCCGGTTGAGCGTTTTAAAGAGGCCGCGGAGAAATACGGATGGATCGTCATTGGATCAAACAACTCACGCAATGGTCCATGGAACGTTACTGTGAATGCGTGGAACACGATGCTGACGGATAGCCACCAGCGTTTCGCAATCGACGATGAGCGGATGTACGCGACCGGCTTTTCGGGCGGCGCACGAGCAGCACTCCGAATTGCGGCCGGCTGTAAATGCCTGGCAGGCGTCATGGCGAATGGCGCAGGGTTTCCCGTCGATCTTGCTCCGTCGGCACAGATGCATTTTGTTTTCTTTGGCGCCGCCGGCGTTGACGACTTTAACTATGCCGAACTCAAAAGCCTTCAAGAACCGCTGACTAAAGCAGGCATCATCCATCGCGTTCAGACATTTGAAGGCCGTCACGAATGGCCGCCGGTCTCCGTGACGACGGCAGCAGTTGAGTGGATGGAACTGCACGCGATCAAAGCCGGAAAGCGGCCGCGCGATGATGGCTTTATAAACGCAACGTGGCAACAGTTACTTAGTGACGCAAGAGCACTGGAGGAAGCGAAGAAATACACTGAAGCGTATCAGCTCTACCTCGATCTCGCCGCGAGCTTTAAAGGCCTGCGAGACGTTGCGGAGATTGAAACGAAAGTAAACCAGCTCCGCGACAGCCGCGAGTTGAGAGCCTCGATCCGCGAAGAGCAGGAACAAATAAAAAAACAACGAGAGTTCGAGAGCCGGCTAGGTTCTTTGATTGCCGCCCCCGGATCGCCGGTTAACCAAAGCGAAGAAGGATTTGATTCCGCGAACCTGTTACAGAAAATTCTCAACGACTTGCGAAAGCAGTCAAAAGCATCTGAAGACTCCACTCAGCGCAGAGTCGCTCGTCGCGTGTTGGATGGCCTATTCGTCGGACTGATCGAGCAAGGCATCAGTCTCCTGCAAACGAAAAAGAATTACTCCGAGTCCATCAAGCCTCTTAAATTGGCGACGGAAGTGAATCCTGATCGGCCCGGCGCGTTCTTCTACCTTGCATGGGCCTACGCTGCGAACCGCGACAAGAAGAAGTCGTTGCAATCTCTAAGCGCCGCAGTTGAGAAAGGCTTTTCCGATGCCGCCATGATCGCGGCTAATAAAGCGTTTGATTCGCTTCGTAACGATCCGGAGTATCAGCAGATTATGGCAAAGCTGAGGAAGTAATAAGTCGGCGTACAAATTTCTTCTTGACCCTTAGTCAATCTTTCCGGCAGGATGGAATGGCGAGTTCAATGGCTCGCTTGCCTCGTCTCAAACCTCTCACCTCTCACCTGATCAACTTCCCAAGGAGTGTTATGAGTTTTCAAGCACCGCATCCAACACACAATCTCCCCACAATCTGGCGCAGCAAGTCAGTGCTTGTAATGGCCAAGAAAGCGCCACTGCCACAACGATGTGTTAAGTGCAACGCGCGCGCGCAGCATAAGCTCAAACGCCATCTCCGCTGGCATCATCCTGCGCTTTACCTCGTGTTCCTTGCCGGTCCCTTGCTTTATTTCATTCTTTCGTTGGTGTTGAGTAAGTCGGCGACCATTCACGTCGGACTTTGCGAAACTCACGCTGCGACACGAAAGAGAGACATGCTTATTACGTGCGTGCTTGTGTTGCTGTCTTTCGGCTGCTTTTTTCTCTCTGCGGCAGCCGAGGAAATGACGTTTCTGCTTGTCGGTATCTTCATACTGCTCGGGGCAACAATCTACGGAATCGTCAGAGCCAGAGTGGTTTCGCCGCAGAGGATCGACGACCATTACGTTTGGGTGGCCGGCGTAGACGACAACTACCTCGAGCAATTTCCGGAGTTGCGCCGCGCGAGATGAGCAAGGTCAATCGTCCTGTTCCTGTGTGATAAGATTGCGCTCCACTGAACGCAAGCAAACAGGAAACAAGATGAATAAGAGAAACTACCTAGTGATATTCGTTCTGCTGGTCCTCTGCGGTTTCAATGCGCGTGTAGGCAGCGGACAGACGTCGAAGACTGAGCCATCCAAACCGACGATTGTTATCGTGCATGGTGCGTGGGGTGGCGCGTGGGCATTCAAGAAGGTGGAGGCGTTGCTGCGTCAAAAAGGTTTTGAGGTGTATCGTCCGCAACTCACCGGACAGGGCGACCGCGTTCATCTGGCGCGACCGGATATCGGGTTGAACACGCACATCGATGACGTCGTCAACACGATTCTCTATGAAGATTTGCGAGACGTCATTCTCGTTGGTCACAGCTATGGCGGAATGGTGATCACGGGCGTCGCAGATCGAGTTCCCGATCGCATCAAGAGACTAGTCTATCTCGACGCCCTCGTTCCGAATGACGGCGAAAGTGTGAGCACGATGTTCCGGGATGGAGGCGCGTTCATTAAACAAATGACGCAGGGCGACTACGTGGTGCCGAGGTGGGTCAAACCGGATCAGCCGCCGCCACACGACGTGCCGCAAGCATTGAAGACTTTTACTGATCCGATCGCGTTGAAGAACGATGCCGCACGGAAGATTCCAGCGACTTACATCCTGACCGTTGAGAAAGGAAAGGAAGCCAAAGACGACGACTTCTTTCCACAGTCACAACGAGCGAAAGAAAGAGGCTGGACGATGTTGCAGTTGACGTCGGATCACAACCCGCAATGGTCTGCGCCGGAAGCGCTCGCAGAGATGTTAGCCGGAGTACGTTAGTACAACATCATTATCATTCGGCGGCGAATCCGCGAACATTCGGAGGCGAATCCGCAGAATATCCGGCGGCGAATCCGCGAAGCGGATGGAAGCATAAAGCCTGGGGCGCCAGCCCCAGGATCACGAACCCGAAATATCAATAGAGCCCGCGATAGCGGGCGACAGCGTTCAGAATCATGCGCTGTCGCCCGCTTCGCGGGCTCAATCTGTCTGTCTGGATCATGATCCTGGGGCTGGCGCCCCAGGCTTTATGCTGCCGTCCGCTTCGCGGACTTCTAAGAAACCATTTAATAGTTTCTAATAACTCTCTAAGGACTTTCCAAGTCCACTAGAGCTACTCTGCCTCACTCGATATGACATATAGACGCAAACGCAATGGGACCACGTGGCATTTCTGCTCGAATTGCCACCACTGGCCCAAATCCGATTACGAAACGACTACAGAAAAACCAAAACCGGCTGAGACATGCGACCAGTGCAAGGCCAAACGCTTTAATAACAACTGCAAGTAGCCTCACGGTGTGGTGATTTCTCTGCGGCCCTCTGCGTATCTCTGCGATCTCTGCGTCAAAGGCCTATTTCAACGCAGAGATCGCAGAGATACGCAGAGGGCTGCAGAGAACTTAATTTGCTTTTACCTTCATCTCCTCGACTGCTTTGCGAAACTCGGCGATCGTTGTCGGTGTTCCGTGTACCGGTATCGTCATCTCGACTGCCAGTTTCTTTGCGTCGATCCAGTTAAGGAAATGGACCGAGGTGTCGTTCGCGATCGGGTAGTCGCCGTTCGAGGGGCGGTTAATTAGATCGCCCTGAAAGATAAACTTCTGAGCGGGAAAGTATGCGACGAGCATCTCTTCCGTATGCGGTCCCTTGCCGATGTCGTAAAGCTCGACGGTCATGGTTCCATCCGTGAGCACGCGCTTACCGTTTTGAAGCGGTTCGAACTTTGGCTCACGTGGATTTCGCGTGAGTGTGTCCGGATCAGCGCTGAAACGCACCGCACTCACTTTCTTGAAGAACGCTTCTTCACCAGGCGCGACGATCAAGGTCGCACCTTCGGCCATGTACGTGCGAATGCCGCCGGCGTGATCGTCGTGATGATGCGTAACCGCGACGTATTTGATCGGCTTGCCCGGAATCGTCTTTTTGATCTGCTCGATCGCCTGCAGCGAGACGCGGTCGTTTCCGGGGGTCTCCATTACAAAGATGTAATCGTTGAAGTCGACAAACAGAACGTTATAGCCCGCGGCATTGGTCGTATAAATCTTGTCTGCGTGCTTCGTGACAGGCGTAGGCGTCGGGAACGTGACTGCACGCAATCCCTCAGGCGCCTTGAAGCTATCCGGTGTGAGCTCGATATTGAACGCGACCTCTGCGAGTCCGAAGTCGTTCGTAATGTCGCCGTTCAACGCATTCACACGACGAGCCGGAACCATGTACTTGCCGACTTTATGTTGCCCGGTGAAACGCGTCTCGAAAAGTGAGTCGCCGGCATAGGGATCGGTAATCAGCGTTTCGAATTTCGAGAGCAGGCCGGTTTGCTGATCGATGTAGAGCGTGAGTCGAGCGCCGTCGTTCGTGACGTAGTCGACGACCTCGTGTGGTCGCTTCTCGTAGTCGGCCTTACCGAGATAACGCAGCGACTGCGCTCGTTCCAACACGTTCAAGAGAACGAGCTGCGGCAGCCAACGAGTATTCGCTTTGAAGTTTGCGGGAGTGATTTGGCCCGGCGGGTTAGACGTTTTGCGAATCAGGTCGAAGCCGATACGGTTTCCGGCGTCGATTACCTGGCCGTTGTGCCAGTTGAAGCCGCCGGGGTAATGACCCTTTTGAATTTGTCTCGCCCTCGAGTTTTTCAGGTCGATCAGGATCTCGCCGGTGTACTCGGTACGGTCCAGATCACCCGGACGCCGACTCTGATTACGGTGCACTGACTCGCCGGCTATGCGTAACGAGACGTTGCTGATGGCATTCAATTCTTCTGCGCCACCATACGCCGCGACCGACTTGTCGACGATGGCCTTTGCTTTTGTGAAAGACTCGGTCGTGAGACTCTGCGAAACCGCGCTGGACGCTGCCACCAGGAGCGTGAACACCAAGGCGAAAGACTTCTTCATAACCTTTCCTCCCCACGAAATTTTTGGTTTTTACGATTTCCGGGATTCGACTATTGGCGCGTGCAAAGGTGAAACGCCGCCGAGCCGAAGATTGTTGCGAGAGTGTTATCCACAGATTACGCAGATGTTTATCACCTCTGTGTAATCTGTGGATGGAAAGGGCGATCGTTAAACTTTTCCGGCTGAATCGGGTTCGGGATGCCGCCGGTAGGTCCAACTTTCCCCTGATTTCCTCAAAAAACCTAAAGAAATGCTGGTTTTCTTGAAGACATTGCCGCTTGAGTGTGATATATCAGTGTGCGACCGTTTTACGATTCTAGTTCTCGTTGGAGGTGCTACACCAGACTATGGCGACCAAAGCCGCTGCAGGCAAGAAGCGCATGACCCAATCGGAAGTAATCAACCACTTCTCTGAAACCACAGGAATGAAGCGAGCTCAAGTTAAGGAATTCTTCGAAGAACTGTATAACCTAGCCGCACGCGAAGTGAAATCAAATGGTGAATTTGTTCTCCCCGGATTCGGAAAGCTTGTAAAATCCGAACGAAAAGCCCGAGAAGGCCGAAACCCAGCAACCGGCGAAACGATTCAGATTCCCGCCAAGACCACGTTGAAGTTTCGAGTTGGCAAGGGAATGAAAGATACGGTACTACCAAAAAAGTAAACGCCAGGCACTATTCATTTATCCACATCGGCGTCGCCCCTCCACCTCAAGCAGTTGGGCGGCGCCTTTGTCTTTCACGATAAATCCCTAAGGTTTTCACCACTCCCTCCTCAGTCTCTTAGGCCAAGATCGTTTTAATTTGTTGGACAAAAAATTTCTGGACGTACTTTCGCCTGTTCGATATAATCCAACGTTTCGCTGAACACCCCTGCGGCAATGTGTACATGCAACGTACTGTTTTTGGGGTTCTTAACCTCGAATCCAAGGCTTTGCCCTGTGGTGAAGGCTGCATCCAAGGGAGTCCACTGAGCATCTATAGTTCATATTTTGAGACGAGAAGATCTTAATACGGAGGAGTGAAGGCAATCGTGACTTTTGATACACACCTGCCGCTAAATGAGCGGCTTATGAGAATCGATCACATCCAGGCGCGTCGTTTTTCAAAGCTTAATGGCCTGGCGCTCGACATAGCTACCGAGGGTATCGTCAGACATCTGAAGGCGTGCGACCGAATGGACGTCAATCCAGAGACTTCGGCAGTGCGTGAGATTATCGACGATGCGCTGAACGGCCGTCGCGTGTTTGCGGAAACCAAAGAGCACACCCGCGCGGCGTAAGCTGTATCTCGCTTGTTTTCAAAAGAGGTCGCCCCTACCGGGCGATCTCTTTTTGTTTTAGAGCTCCCGCTAGCCCTGTCCCGAAAGTTCTCACCAGTAATAACTCAACTCCAAAATCGTTGACAGCAACGCCGTAGCCGGTATATGTTTCGCGCCCCCCAAACGCGAGTTCAATCGATCGATAACCCTGACCACAGTGCAACGTAGTTGTTACTGATCCACCACCAGGAGAAAACTACTCATGAAAAAATCCCTTTTCACGCAAAAGACTCTTAACTTTCTCGCAATAACAGTCCTGACGCTCACGCTGGCAGGAGCGGTGTTTTCACAAGCTCTCGCCATCACCACTAACGAGTTTGTCCCATTCTCACAAGCGACTTTAGTCCCGTGCGCCAATGGCGGGGCTGGAGAAGTTGTACTGGTTGAAGGCGTTCTCCATGTCCAGAATCATTTGAATTTCAACAACAACCGCTTGACCTTAAAAACCCACCTTCAACCGCAGGGGGCGGTGGGTACCGGAACTGTTACTGGCGACAAATACCAGGCTACGGGCGTGACCCAGGAGCAGGACTCGACCGGGATAATCGGCGCGTCGGAATTCACGTTCGTCAACAACTTCAGACTTATAGGGCAGGGGCCCGATAACAACCTGCAAGTGCATCAGCTTATCCAGATAACAATCGATGCGAACAACATCATCCGGACGAACGTCATTAACACAACCATCGATTGCAACTAGCGGGACTTCAGAGCGCTACAATCTCGAATCCAGCCTACGGAAAATCATTGACATCGATACCGTAGCGGGTATATGTTCGCGCCCCCCAATTACTAAAATGCGCCGGTCTCGGAGCCGCAGCCCAACTCGGACTTTCACCCGGCGCCAACGACAACCCGACTACCTTGCGGCGTAGTTGTTTCCAAATTCCATCACCAGGAGAAACACACATGAGATCAAGAATTCTCGGCTTGACGCTCGCAATTACGCTAGTGGCGCTCACGCTGGCAGGACCAGCATTTGCCCAGGCCCTCGCCATCACGACTAACGATTTCGTCCCCTTTGCCCAAGTGAATTTTGTCCCGTGCGCCAATGGCGGGGCAGGAGAACTCGTGCTGATTCAAGGCACTCTCCATATCCAGCAGCACATCACCATCAACGACAACCGGGCGACCATCAAATCCCACTTTCAGCCGCAAGGTGCTGGTGGCACCGGACTCACTACGGGTGATACTTACAACGCCACCGGCGTGACCCAGGAGGTGGACACACTCCCGCTCACAGGTGGAGCGGCCGAATTCACGTTCGTCAACAACTTCCGAGTTATTGGGCAAGGTCCAAATAACAACCTGCTAGTACATCAACTTGTCCACACGACGGTTAACGCGAACGGCACGGTCACTTCAGTCGTCGACAATACATCCGTAGAGTGCCGGTAACCAGTTTCTGAGTCTGCAAATCCACCCTTTTCCCCGGGCTGCCGCAGTTTGGCAGCCCGTTTGACATAGGTCTTTGACGTGCTAACATGCTGAGACTTGAAATGTGCCCCTGTAGCTCAGCGGATAGAGCATCTGCCTTGTTGGAGCCTTAATGGGGAATTGCGGTCGGAACCCATTGAGTGGACGACCCTGTATGCGGGGACGCCCTGAGAGCCTCCGGTACTTCGATCTCGTGGTCCAAGTAACAAGCCGTGAGGATTGGGTAATCCGCAGGAAACCTCGCGTGATGATTCGCCGAGGGATCCTCAGAGACTATACGGGTCGGGACTGAGACGTCCAAGATATAGTCCAGCCAGCAACCCCAGCTTTGACGGGCGGTCAGGGAAAGCCTGATGCTGGAAGCTAAGCAGAGGGCCGCAGGTTCGAGTCCTGCCGGGGGCACTTACATACCAGTTTTGTGGCGGCATTAGCTCAGTAGGTTAGAGCGCCAGATTGTGGATCTGGAGGTCGTGGGTTCGAGACCCACATGCCGCCCCACGCCACGAAGAAGTCTAGCCACAAAAAGGCACAAAAAGCACATAACGATTGAAGAGTTAAGGCGCGTAATTCTCGTGTGGGAGAATTACGCGCCTAACTTGTCTAAATGCTATTTGTGCCTTTTGTGCCTTTTTGTGGCTAATCGATTTCTTCTTCCTGGTCCTTTTTCTTTACTGAATACGTGTCGAGATATTGAGCGTCGTGGCCGCGGGCGATGAGGATGAAGCCGCGGCGTCCTTCAATCTCCCATGTGAATTTGTGATTGCCTGGAGTCACGCTGCGCTGCGCTGACTTCATATCGGCAACTTCCTGATAACGAATGCGTGGCCCATCCGTGCGCGCGATCGCGGTCACGTAGCGCACACGGCTCTCCGCGTCGTAACCGACAAGCAGGTGTGAAATCCGCACGTCCTTCACGGCCCAAACTTCCTGCCGCTTTCCTGTTTCTCTCTCCAGACTGCCGATTGATTTCAGACGAGCGACAGCGTCGTCGCGTTTCATATCGAGACTGACGCCCATGATCTCGGGGCGTGGCCGGGCAGCGGCCACGCTCACAAGAACACCGATCACGAGCAACAGTGAAAGCCTCAATAGACTTTTCATGGCTACTTGGTCTTCACACTCGCAACGTTTGAATAACCAGACTTGCCGCCGCTGTTCGCTGCCCGGACGCGGTAGAAGTAGGTTGTCTTTCTGAACAGAGTGTTGTCAGTGTAGCTTCGCGCGTTCGCTGCGGCCGTCGCCACCTGGATATAACCTCCAGACATCGACGTCGAGCGCTCGATTGCAAAGCTCTCCTCGTTGTTTGAATTGTCAGCCCAACTCAAACTCGCTGAGCCTTTGCCACCGCTCGTCACCGCCAGCGAAGACGGCGCTGCCGGACGCGCCTGGCACGCTGCGTTTCCGATCAACGTGTAGCCCACGGCCGTACTCGGACTGCCATAGTTCGCATTGTCCGGCACGATGGCAACCACCGGCACACGCACAAACATGCGCGACAGCCTGCCACCCGCTTGCGGATTGCCGATCTTGTTATTCGATACGACGAGCGTGATCGTGTCTGTCTGCGTGTTGTAATTACTGCCGGTGTCGAGATTACCTACAGTCGTCGCCGTGCCGGCAGAGTTGTCTGCATTGTGGATGTAAGTGCCGTACTTGAACGTGACTGCTCCGAGCAGATCAGTTCTCATATCGACAAAGTATCCAACGTTATCAGCGCCGGTGAAATACACGCGCCACTGCGTGTTTGGAGTGAGCGGGTCTGCGAGATCGCCCATCTTCAAACTGAACACGAGCTTCTGCGAGCCGTCTGCGGAATAAGGCTCCGCGATCGACAGCGAGCGAATATCATGGCCACCGATCTGATCCAGCGCATCACCCGCCGGGTCAGTCATGATGGTGACACCCAGACCGTTACACGCGCTTTCGTTAGTTACCGGTGTTGTATGCGGTGACGATGCGCCCTCGCCATTCGCGTTCGATGCAGTCACGCGATAGTAAAAGTTTCCGCTTCCTGCATCGTTGTCGACGTAGGAGTTAACGTCAGCGCCGAAACTCGACAACAGACTCTCCGCACCGCCTTCAACACCGCGATACAGGCGATAGCCGGTGATTGCTGAGCCACCGTCATCCGGTATGGACCATGTCAGGCTCGCTGCATCGCCGTCTCTTGTTGCGACTAGCAGCGGCGCCTGAGGCGCACCGCTCGCCGGCGGATCGTAAGCCGCGAACAAACGCTTGCCGCCGGTCTGGCGAATGATGGTCGCTTTTTGTGTGCCATCGTTGTCGAGACTATCGATTTTGCCGTCGCCATTGCGATCAACTCCGCGAATGCATTCGGCGCTTATACAGCCGTCAGCGTACGCTGCGAGCGCGCGGCCCTGTTTATCCACAGTAATATCGTTGAAGTCGAGGAGATTGCGCGTACCGTCTGGACAGGTCGTACCCTGAGTACAAATAACACCACGCTGCACCGGATCGTTCGGCGTCGCGTTGGCCGTCACCCAGGTCAGACCGCCGTCGTAAGTCGTGGCAATGTAGCCATACCAGGCGCCGGAGAACGTCAGATCAGTTCCTCTACCGCTCGCGCCACCCGTGCTCGAGCCGAGGAAGAAGAAAGCAGCGCGGTTGCCATCGCCGGCAACGACTTCCGGGAAGACCGTGTTCTGAACGCCCTGCGAAGCGCCGACGTCCTGCACGTTTTGCCAGGTAGCGCCGCGATCGTGCGACACGGCAATACGAGCATGTCCATCGCCATCGCCGTAGCCGAGATAGACTGTGCCGTCGGCGCCGATGCCGACTGAAGGATCAGTATCACCCGGGGTGCTTCCATCGACGGTCCGAATGGTCCAGGAGAGACCATTGTCTTCTGAAACTGCGACTCCCTGTTTGCCGCCGCAGGATTTATTCGGCACGTAAACGGTGCCATCGGGTGCGACTTTGACGTGACCGTGGATTCCATCGCATTGCACGAGTGTCCACATCGGAATCGCAACACCAAACGTCAAACCGCCATTATCGCTGCGCGCGATCTCTGCGAGGCCGACGTCCTGCGAAGCGTAATAAACCGCGTTCGGATAGATTTGCCCGTTTAAGCCGGGTAGCTGGATCGCACCGCCCTTGAGTGTGCCGTCAGGGTTTTTAGCGTAAGGACCGGCGCCGATCGTCTGATGGTCCACGCCTGAGTTGATGCCGGAACCCTGGCTGATGGTCCACGTCGCGCCGTCGTCATCGGAAAATGCCGTTGCGGCCGCCTTACCCAGCAGTTGAGAAACGAACGTGCGGTTTGGTCCAGCACCACTGTTGGTGAAAAGGATCGGATCAAGTGAAGTAATCGAGGTGGTTGGCGCGCTCACGTCTTCCCACGTTGCCGGCGCGGGTGACGTCGTGTCGTTCCACTTCACGCGTAACGTCTGTAACGCGGAGACAAACATCGCCGCGCCCGTGTTCCAGTTGGCGCCGATTGATGGCTCACCTGCCGAATTGCCTAATTCCGCGGGAGCCTGATAGTTCGTGTAGTGGGGCGCCGTTTCTGTCGACGGCGTCGGCGTGGGCTGCGGCGCGGGTTTGTTCTCGATAATCGCGCTGCCGTGATACTGATCGACCGCTGTCGCTAAGTAATAGACTGCTCGAACTGTGTAAACGCCAGTACCACTGACCGACGGGTCAATCGTCGTGTCTTCCCACGTCAGCGGGTCAGTTGGCGACGTCGCGCCACGACCTGAGCTGGCGACAACGGGTCCCGAGTTCGAGTCTTTGTGAATGTAGAGATCGTAATCCGTGACGGGAAGCTGCCATTCGATCTTTATGTGAATCAGCTTGCCAGCCCAGTCTGCCGTTGTTCCGCCGACTGTTAGGGTGTACGTGTCGCAGGTTAAACCTTCCTGGCACAAACCCTCACTGTCGATGAGCAATGGTGCATTGAGAGCTCCACCTGCGACGGCCGTGCCGATCCAGGTAAGAGGTGTGGTGGCCGTCGGATTGATGGCGCCGCCGGTCGGGTTGGATGCGCGCGTGCTATAGAAGCCGGGCAGCGCAAGTGTGATCAGCGCGAGAATAAAACCAACTGCTATCAAAGCGCGCCAAATAGTATTTCTTCGGAGCCGGGAATTTTGGTGAGTCATCTGCCTTTCCTCGCATTAAATGGAGCCACGACAACTATCGCTCGTCGTTAGTCGGGGGGCCCCAATGTTTACCGCTTGTGGGGTACGGGCGTCGGGAACGTGGAATTGCAGAACGTGGTTTAAAGGGAAAGAGTAACGGAGCAGTCACGCAATTTCTGCGAAAAGTTGGAGAACTCCTTGTAGTGTTCTTGTAGGAATAATAAGAAATTCTTGCGATGCAGAGCATCCATAGATTCATAGAAGGTTTATCTGTGCAATCTCTGAATGTGTTTTTTACATGGCGAACTCGACCGCGGCGAGGTCAACGAGGGATTCGGCACGTAGGCTGTTGAGGACGAAGAGGTCGGCGTCCGTAACGGCAAGAGGTTTAGAGAACAAGAAGCCCTGGCCATACTGGCACTTCAACGATCTTAATTGCTCTAACTGCTCCTCAGTCTCAACACCTTCAGCGACAACCTGCATACCGAGATTGCCTGCGAGGGTAACAATCGTTTTCACGATCTGAAGGTTTTCATCAGCAGCATTCATACTCGTAACAAACGAGCGATCGATCTTTAAAGTGTCAACCGGAAAACGATTGAGATAGCTCAACGAAGAATAACCAGTGCCGAAATCGTCGATGCTCAAGCGCACGCCGAGACTGCGAAGTTTCGCAAGCGTAACCGCCGCCAGCTCGGGATTCTCCATCACCACCGTCTCTGTAATCTCCAGCTTCAGGTGCCACGGATTGATCTGAGATTCGTGTAACACTTCTTCGATTCGTTGGATCAAATCAGGCTGCATGAGCTGCTTCCCGGAGAGATTCACGCTCATGATCAAGTCGCGGTTTGACAACGAATACTGCTGCCATTTCCACAACTGGTTACATGCATCCCACAACACGCGCAGACCGATCGGCAAGATCAGTCCAGTCTCTTCTGCGAGTGGGACAAAGTCGTCAGGCGAAACGATCCCACGTTCCGGATGTTGCCAGCGCACGAGCGCTTCGAAGCCGTGCAACTCGCCACTCGCGAGCGAGACGATTGGCTGGTAATAAACGCACAGCTCGTCCTTCTCGAGCGCACGCCGCAGATCGCTCTCGAGGCGCAGGAGTGTGACGGCGCGGGTGTGCATTGCGGTATCAAAGATCTCGCAGCGCGCTTTGCCATGATCTTTCGCGCGATACATCGCAGTATCGGCGTCGCGAATGATGTCTTCCGCTTCTGTATAGCCCGAAGTGCTGAGCGCAACGCCGATGCTGGCCGTCGTGATCGCTTCGTGACTTGAGAGCTTAAACGGCGCTGAGATCGCCTGCTGCACTTTTTCCGCCACGCGCACGGCGTCTGACGCATCCTGAATCGCGTCGAGCAGGATCGCAAACTCGTCACCGCCGAAACGCGCGACCATATCAGTTTGTCTGATACACGCTTCGAGCCGGCGCGCGACGAGTTTCAGCAACTCGTCACCGCACGGATGGCCCAGACTGTCGTTGATATTTTTGAAACGATCGAGATCCAGGAACAGCACACCAAACAAATACTTCTCATTCTGGTGCGCACGCCGCAGAGCGACACGCAAGTGATCTGTAAACAAAGATCGATTCGGCAATCCGGTAAGAGCGTCGTGAAAAGCAGCATGGCGAAAGTGTTCGCGACTCTCCTCGAGTTCCCTGCCCGTACTCTCCAGTTTCTCGACGTACCGATTGAGCTCTTCGACGTGCCGCTCGGCTTGTTCGGCCCTCAATCGCTCGGCTTCGGCACGCGCATGTTCTGCCTCGGCGCGTTCACGTTCAGCGCGCTCGGCTTGTGCGGCAGTCGTGCGGATGTCTTCGAGATATTTTTCGTAGGTGAAGTAAATGATCGAGATGAGCGGTAGCGGCGCAAGCACCGCGTAAAAACTGATCGTGCCTTCGAGCTTGATGATACCGCCCGCGACGAACGCTCCGATGAAGTAAGTCAGCGATGACCAAAGGTAATGTTTTGACCACGTCTGCCAGAGTGGACGATCCGACTTACAGGCCATACAAATCGCCACGAGCCACGTGTGGGCTAAATACTGGCTGAAAGCTACCGCGCTCAGGAGCACCAGAGACGTCGATAACGATTGCTTGTCGACGTGGAAATCCACCCCGAAGAGTTGACGCGCAATCACGCCTGTGATGAAAGCAGCGGAGCCTGCGGCGGCGGCATTGAACAAAACCGTGATCCAACGCTTACTGAGATGCCGTCCAGCGCTCAGTCCATCAGCCGCTGCGACAATCACTGCCGCTTCTGGTCCATAGAGAAGAAGCGTCAGGAAGACGAAACTGTCAGCAACAGTGATCGTCGTGTTCACGCGCGGCACTTTGATCGCGATGCGTGAGCTGATGACGACCGTCAGCAGGAACAACAGGCAAAAGCGGAAGTCGAGTCTCGCGAAAGGCAGCGTACAAAGTGAATGGAGGAATATCGCCGTTCCGGCGACGACCACCAGCCACATGTACCGATTGATGAACCGCTGTTTGCCCATTGCGATTACGAGTGAGCGAGTTTTGGAGATTTAGAAGTAAAGAAGATCGTATCGCCCGGCGATGTCGAAGCCGAGCTTTAGATAGAACGCTATCGTTCGCGTGTTTTCGTTCTCGACAAACAGATGAACCGCCTTCGTCTGCTCCAGCAACTTGCGACCGACCGCTGCCAGACAATTTTGGCCCACGCCCTTACCTCTTTCTTCACGGGTGACATACACACCCTCGATGTAAGTGGCGTCAGGCGTTTCGGTGATTACGTCTAGTTTGAAGATCAGTCGACGGTTCTGCATCAGCACCCACACGCGATTCTTATCGATGCGGCGCAGGTAACGCTGGCGAAATCCAATCGGGTCTTTTCGCAACGGATCGACGCCGCTGGTTTCGACCGCCATCGCGGCTTGAGCGCGAACGATCGGCTCCAGATCTTCGGGCCGGGCGAGACGAAGCTCAGGAACGTCCTGCCGCGGCTGAAACTGTTCACCGCGCCGCAGGAAAAGCACTGGACGAACGTGGCGTGGCGCCTGTCCGTCGTCCGCGTAGTAGCTCCAGAAGCGCTGCACAGCGTTGTGCTCGCCCATGAGCAAATGAGGTGATGGATCGCGACGCGCAACCGAAGCGAATCCCTCCATAGCGCGATCGCTGGATGCCTCAAACAGAATTGAATGCCCGATGAGCGCGACGCCTTCGAGCTTGTCATCCGTGTTGCGACATACGTAAAAGCTCCCGCGGTTTTGTGCGTTAACCAGGCCGTTGTCGCGAACAAATCCAGCCATCACGACATTCGTTAACGTGGGTACGGCGAGCGCGGAAAGGATCTCTTCTTCCGTTCCCTCTGCGGCGGGCGCGAACTCGAGCGAATCGCGCTGCCACGCCGAAACGACCTCGTTTTGCTGCGGGAGACAACTGCTGTCGAATTTACATGCTACGCTGGCCATGATTTTGCCCCCCGCAACTACTGGATCGAGCCGTCGTCCTGCACGGCACCCATATCGTTACCCTCGTCACCGTTCGTCAGAACCGACAGCGCCCAGATTGGGCCACTATCGCCAATCGCGACTCCATCTCCGATCGCGACGCCGTCTGAAAACAGAATTCCGTCACCGATCGCAACGCCGTCGCCGATTGCGACACCAGTCGAGAAAGTTGACCCGAGCATGAAGATGTAGCCGTCGCCAATCGCCACGCCAGTGCTCGTCAGGATGTTGTCGCCAATCGCGACGCCGTCACCGATGGCAACACCGTCGCCGATTGCAACTCCATCTCCGATCGCCACACCGAGATCGTAAATGCGTTGATACTTCGTGATCAGATTGACTCCCGTCGCATAGCCGCGGTTAAGCAGAATGCCCTGGGCCCACGGGAAGGTGTAACCATCGAGCGTCGTCACAGGCGCGGGAGGAACAGTCGTGATCAGCAGGTTTGAGCCAGCCAAAGTCGAATTCGAGAAATCAGTGCGGACGAGCTTCGCGAGGCGGATCGCGCCTTCGATGTTTAGCTCACCCGCGCCCTGTTCGAGCATGTTGTATCCGTTAAGCGGCTGGGCCGTGTACATCAGAATCATCTTCACGAGGTTTGGCGTGAGCTTCGGATTCGCCTGCAAGATTAACGAGGCTGCACCAGCGACGAGCGGTGTCGCCATCGACGTGCCGCTCATCTTCATCATCTTGTGATTGCTGCTGCTCGAGGGCGTGCATTCGAGTTGTGGGTAATCCGTGATGAGCCGGTTGGATCGGCCCTCGGCGGCGATGAGTTTGTTACCCGGCGCGACGAGCTCCGGTTTGATGATGTTGTCGTAGTACTTGACGCCGTTAACCGTGCGATAGCTGCGTGTTGGCCCACGCGAACTGTAAGTCGTGACGACATCGTCAGCACGACCATCGCTGCCGAAAGAGTTCGCTGCGCCCACCGTGATCACGGAAGGATCGTTTCCGGGAGCGTGAATGCGTCCGTAGATTTTGCGTCCGGTGGCGTCGGTGCCGTCGTTACCAGCCGCCGCGACCACAACGAGTCCGGCGTTAACCAGACGCCGCGCAGCCAGGCACAGTGGATCGTCTCTGTACGAATCCACTGCCGGCGCGCCGAGACTCATATTCACAACTCTGATCTTGTACTTCTGATAGTTTTTATCGCCGAGCGGCCTGGTTGGGTCAGATGGCGCGAGGAGCCAGTTCAGCGCTTTCAACACATTCGAGACTGCGCCCACGCCGCGCGAGTTCAGCACACGCAGATTGATCACTTTCGCTTCAGGAGCAACACCGATGTAAGCGCCGTGGGCGACGTGATCGATGCCTGCCGCCAATGAAGCGACGTGCGTGCCGTGGCCGTACGGATCATCGACTCTGCCCTCACCCGTGAAATCAAACTGCGCGTCAATTCTGCCTCCGAGCTGGTGATGGTCCTTGTCGATGCCGGAGTCCAGCACCGCGATATTCACGTCCTTGCCTTTCAGTCCGCTGTTGCCGGATTGCGTTCGCATAAACGCCGCGCCGGTGGTTTTCTCGACGTGGCCGGTCATTTGGACTTCCCGGTCTTCGGAAATGAAATTGACTTCGGTGAAGTCTGCCAGCTCGCTCACCACGTTGATTGGCAGCTCGACTGAGAACGAATTGAGATGTTTGAAGTCGTCTTTGACGTGAACGCCGTTACGTTGCAGGAGTGCGTTCAAGCGGCCAGTAGGTGATGAGTTGAGTTGAATGATGACTTGAATGTTATCGCTGCTGTTGCGGCCGCGGAGCGTGTTCGAGACCTTTTCGTCTTTGCGGCGCGTGTTTGAAGCGCTCACGCTATTCGTCGCAACGCTGCTCAGGCAAAGCGAATAAATCACGCCGCCCGCGATCAGCAGTGAAGCAGCTAGCCATGACTTCAGATGTTTCATTCTCCGTAAACCCTCAGTTCGAGATCGAAAGACGTAGACTCACGTTCGAGCCGAAGTGCATGGCTTGTGCCGTTCTGTTTTTGGCGAGTTTTGATAGCTACTTAGTTGGTGAAGTCACGCTGGCATGTCAAAATGAATCTGACCGGTCAACTTGCTAAGCAAAGGCGCGGCGTTATTTAATGCGCGTGCAGATTGCCAACTAAGTCAGATGGTTGGATGGGTCAGTACCACCTGCCCCCCATCCAAGTAGCACGAGAGGATCGATCAATGCCGGACGAGCAAAGAGTCGCTAATAATTCGCAAACCTACGTCGCTGACGCCGATACTTTTCAATTTGAAACAATGGAACAGGCAAACGGGCAGGCGACGGTGATTCGTTTCCGGCTGGACGATCCACGTTACCATGCGGGCGATGTACTCGTGGTGCTAAGCGGCAGTGAGATCCACTTTCACGGCATGATTGGACAATTGGCTGACGGCTGGGCTATCGCAAGCGATCGACGTGGATCGCTTCTGGCTGCGACCGTGCAATAACGTTACCTCACATATCCTGACGGATACGCGACACGCACACCCGACGTCGAGGATTTCACTTCGATCTTATGGAACCCCTTGCCCAGATGCGTCGAAAGAAATGTCAGCGCGGCCTGTTTCTGTAATGAGGTATCCAACTCGCGTATAAAAGGCACAAAACTCACCGGCGCGCCCGTACCCTGGAAGAAAGGTATGCCGCCAGTCTCATCCGACAAACGCTGCAACGAGCTCTGCGCATTACTAATAAGCACCGGGTTCGCCGCCGCCACGATCGTCGGCGCGTAGAAGCTGTAGACGGCAACGCCGCGTCGCTGCGACTCATTTATTGCCCGCTGCAAGTCAACGCTCTGCGTAGGCGACGACGAATCAACGCCGCGCGAGATGTCCAAACCATCAGACACGAGCAATATCGCCCGGCGGCCGAGCGGCTGCCCTTCAAATCGTTTCAGCGCTTCGATAACTTCAACGTAAGGATTGTACGGGCTGTTAGTGGCAGAGCCTGTCGGCGGTCGCAGTGCGCTCGCTGCTTTGTCGAGATCTGTCGTAAAGCGCTGTTTGACTTGCAGACTCCCGGTGCGCAGGTAACCCACCATCACTCGCGAACCTTTCGGAAGTTTGCGAACGAACTCCGCCATGTCCTTAATCTCGTTTCCGACAGACGGCACAAGATCTTCCTGAATCAACACCACGAGTGTGATGGGTGAATTGGTGATACCTCTGACCGAGATGATCGCCTGCGGCTCGCCGTCCTCGTGAATCGATAAATCGATGTTCTGTAGCTCAGTCTCCTCTTTGACCCGGATCGTAACCGGAACGGTGACTGGTTTGCCGGGACCGTGCGTGGCGCCGTCGCCGCCGGTGATGCGCTGGGGCGGCTGGGCAAAGGCTGACGAGGCGAACACGACAAAGCCAACGGTGATGGACAACTGCAAAACGGTCAGGTGGAGTCGTCGGAGCGTCTTCATTGAATTTCCTCTATGGTACGGGCGACATTATACTGATGTTATGAAGGAAGCGCTTGTGACGAACCAGTCGACAGGGAAACTTTCCGGCAAAGATGCCACGACGGCACGATTGCTGAAAGTTGCGCCCTGGATTGCAGTGGCAGCGACTTCGCTTCCGGCCCCGCTGGTATTCCTTGTCCTATTTCTTAGCGCGACGGCCACAGATACGGCTGCCGTCTATCTCTTGCTGGCCGGTCTCTCTTTGACATTCGGATTTGCGCTGGGACTAGTAATCGCCTTGCTTCTGTTCTTTTACCGCAAGCGATGGCTCTCCAAATTACGAGACCGGTTAGCATCGGATGGAATCACGGCGAGTGAGGTTGTATGGTTCCGTTCGGAATTGACGTCGGCTGAGCGGGCGGCGCTGGCCGAAATCGAGCAGAGTAACCCGCTCCTGGCCGATGCATATGCTGAGACGCTGGCAAACCGGCTGATGGCGTCCCGCGTTATTTCGCGGTCTAAGCGGGAAATGTTGCGAGTGGAGAGGCAGATTAACCGGGCGCGGACGCTCCATACACCGGAATCTGCTTCGTTACAGAAGGAATTAGCGGACGACCACGAGCGGCTGCAACACCTGAAGCAACAGGCTACCGATCACCTTGCGAAGGCAAAGACGCGGCTCCAGACGATCGAAGCGACGGCGCGGCGTAAGTTAACAGAGGGCGAAACGGACATAATGATGCAGCGTCTGGGGAGTGCGCAGGACCAGTTGCCGTTGGTGCTGGAGATTGCGCAACTTGAACAACAAGCTCTCCGGGAAGCCAGTGCCGAATCTAAAGCCGTAACCACGGATTGAACAGATCAAAGCCACGGATAAATCGGATTAAATCCGCGGGATTGATCAGCCTAATCCGTGGTTACTTAAACGGTAGACGCCGGGCGCGAGTCGCTCGGCGAAGCCTTCGTCAACGAGCGCCCAGTTTCCCAACCCGGCTTCGGGTGAGCGGAGGCCGGTGACCCGAGCCAGTTCGCCACGCAAGGTCATCCCGGCTCCGGCCAGATAAGAACGCGCGATCTCTTTCAATGCCTCGTCTCTTCCCACATTCTCTTTAAGCTGGTCCGCAAAACGCGCCTCGGGAATCGACCAGATGTAAGTAAAAGTAGGCTCATACAGCACTTCCGTCGGGATCAACTTCAAGGACCGCTGTAGCTCAGTCATTGCCTTATCAAAACGCGCCCGCTCGCGAATACCACTCTCCTCACGCAAGTCGCGCGAAGCCATTTCCCACTCACGCCGCATGATCTTGAGTATCGCCTGCGCATCGTCCGACAGCATCTTCTTCTCCAGCTTGCGAGGCATTCCCCACAGCGCATTGAAGAACGGCAGCAAACGCGGCGCGATAAACGTGGAGCGACCACGCAGCAGCTTTCCGTAAAAACATTTGCCGCGGCGCATCACCTCGTCCTTGATGGTCCACGCCAGACGACTCTCCGGATCCTTCTGTACGTTGCGCGGCATGTGCGCGTCGCGCCGGCCACAAACAGCCACGTAAAGCGACGGTCCGGGACGCCGCGAGTCAGTCAAAGTCTCACAGAACCCGACCTCTTCAATGAAGCGCTCGGCGGTGTAAACGTCGTCGACACGGTTTTCAGGATCGCGTCGCCACATGCGGTCGCGATGGACCTCGATCTCTTCAGGAAGCACTTGAAGCATGCCCCGATTCTATCAAAGTGATTTGAGGGACCAGTCAACCTGAGCAGATCGGTCAGCGGTTGGTCCATGGCCGATCTTCAGGTCAATCCAGCTAAGTTGTTACTACACAACGTTCTACGTCACTTTCGCCACAATGGCACAATCCTCGCAGAAGCGGTTGCGCCGGTTGTTGTCCCGAAACCGGCAAAACCTCTTACGGAGATTGACTAAGTGACATCGATACATAGAACAAAACGCTTCCTGGTGCTGGCCTTGCTGGCAAGCCTCACACTGGGACCAAGCCTGCTGGGCGGCAACGTCTTCACCGCCTACGCGAAAGGCAACGAGTCCCGCGGAAGCAACGGTGACAAGCCGAAAAAGGTCGCCTCAAACCTCAGCGAACTGCTCGCCGGCAAGAACAGCGGTAGCCTGGTTAAAGTAATCCTCCAGCTCAGCGACAAGCCCAGTGGCCAACTCAACGCCATGCTGGCTACAAACGGTGTCAAGATCAGAAAACATTTCAACAACCTCAACTCTTTTGCCCTCGAATTGCCCTCAAACGTAGTTGATGCTCTCGCTAATTTTCCTGAAGTTGCTTTCATATCACTCGACAGCGAAGTTATGACTCTCGGTGGCCACATCGCCACCACTACCGGCACTAATAACGTGCGCTCGATGGCCGCGGACGGCGCACTCGACGGCAACGGAATCGGAATCGCAATCGTCGACTCCGGTATCTACGCCGCCCACACCTCTTTCACTGATACACAAACCGGCCAGTCACGAATCGTCGTCAGCCAGGATTTCACTGGTGAAGGCCGCACGGATGATCCGTACGGACACGGAACCCACGTCGCAGCGGCGGCAGCCGGAAACGGAATCGTCGCTCAAGGCCAATACATCGGCATCGCTCCGCGAGCCAAAATCGTCAACCTGCGCGTTCTGAATTCCCAGGGCGTCGGTTCGGTATCGAGTGTTCTAGCGGCGTTCAACTGGCTGCTCTCGAATGCAGCCGCTTACAACGTTCGCGTCGTTAATCTCAGCCTCGGCATGCCTGCAGTCAACTCATACAAGTTTGACCCGCTGTGCGTTGCGGCGCGCGCGCTTGTCGATCGTGGCATCGTCGTTGTCGCCGCGGCCGGTAACAACGGAAAGAACAGCGCGGGCCAGAAGGTTTATGGACAGGTTCACTCGCCCGGCAACGAACCGTCAGTGATTACGGTCGGCGCAGTCGATTCGCGCGGGACTGACCAGCGCGGCGACGACACGATTGCGACTTACAGCTCGCGTGGTCCGACGCGCAGCTTCTGGACCGACGTCAACGGCGTCAATCATTACGACAACCTCATCAAACCGGAAATCGCAGCTCCCGGTAACAAAACTGTCTTCGCAGAGTCGCCTAACAACTACCTGCTCACGCAGAACCCGGCGCTGGACGTTAGAGTCAGCGGCGTTGCGACACGCAGACAGATGATGCTCAGCGGCACCTCGATGGCTTCGCCGCTGGTGGCGGGTGCTGCGGCTCTGATGTTAGAAGCCAATCCGACTCTCACCCCAAATTTGATCAAAGTGCTGTTGATGTACTCCGCGCAACAGCTTCCTAACTACAACACGTTCGAGCAGGGCGCAGGCGAGCTCAACGTCGATGGCGCAATTCGTCTCGCGAAGCTTGTTCGCACCACGATCAATAGCTCGACCACACTCGGATCATCGCTGCTGACTGGTCCGGCGCCCGCGCCGCAAACCAGCATCGCGGTCCCAGGTGGCGCTTACACGTTCCTGTGGTCGCAGGGCGCAATCATCGGCCAGACCTTTGCAACCGGCCCGGCGCTCATCAATGAATACCAGAAGGTTTATGCGAAGGGCGTGTTGATTAACGATGGCGTGTTAGTCGGTGACGGCGTTCTGGTTTCTGACGGCGTCCTGGTCTCCGATGGCGTGCTGGTTTCGGATGGTGTCCTTGTCTCCGACAGCGTACTGGTTGCGAATTCCGCGATGATGACCAGAGGCGTTCTCGTTGGCGACAACATCATCATAAGCAACGGCACCATACTAGGCATGGGCCAAAAGTTATTCTCGACCAACCTGCTGGCCGTCAACGGTGTACTCGTCGGCGATGGCGTGCTGGTTGGTGACGGCGTCCTGGTTAGCGACGGCGTGCTTGTTAGCGATGGCGTTCTTGTCAGCGACGCGATTCTCCAGGCGTTCAACGCGCTCACGAATGGCGACGCTACTAATTGCATGGCGATTGTGCCCGACGATTTAACGGATTACTTGGGTTACTAAGGGATTACTAAACAGTAACACTACTCAGAGTCCCCAGACTGATAGGTAACCAATGTTGCAGACGAGCACCGCACCAAAAGTCAACGAACGCAAACTGCCGGGTTTCGAGTCAGTTTCCGTCGCACGGCTGACGAACAGCGACGAAGCGGAAGTGCTGAAGTTCTTAGCGCAGCGCCCGATTCACACGATTACGATGACGGGAATGATCCACGACAACGGAATCGTCAGTCCATTCAATCGCGGCACGTTCTACGGCTGTCGCGACTTGAACGGCCAGCTCGAAGGCGTAGCGCTGGTGGGCCATGCAACGTTGATTGAAACGATTTCAGATCGAGCGCTCGCAGCCCTTGCGCAAGTCGCGCGCGAATGTCCCGGCACTCACATGATCATGGGCGAGAAGGAACGCATTGCCGACTTTTGGAGTCACTATGCAGACACTGGTCGCCGCCAGCGTTTGGCTTGTCGCGAGTGGTTATTTGAGTTAAGCCGCGCGGTGGAGGCTCGTGAAGAGATTAACGACCTCAGGCCGGCGACTATCCATGAGTTGGAGCTCGTGATACCGGTCCAGGCCGAGCTTGCTTATATGGAAAGCGGAGTAAACCCGTTGGAAGTTGATCCAAAAGGTTTTCGCGAGCGTTGCTTGCGGCGTATCGAACAAGGAAGAACATGGGTAGTAGTTGAAAACAACCTCCTGGTTTTCAAAGCAGACGTCATTTCGAAGACTCCCGAGGTCAACTATCTCGAAGGCATCTGGCTGCGTGAAGATCGTCGTAATAAGAATCTGGGGACGCGCTTCATGTCAGAGCTGATGCGACGGCTGTTGGAAAATACCAAATCAGTCTGTCTGCTGGTGAACGAAACGAATGAGTGGGCCCAGGGCTTTTATCGCAAATGCGGATTTCACTTCCGCGCCACTTATGAAACCATCTTCCTGCCCAGGAAGGAGCCAGCGCAGAACTAACTCTACATCGCCCGATCTAGCCTTATTAAGGCGGCAGTGATTCCCCCCTCATCACTTGAACGACAGCTCAGGTCGTGTCCTTGGCGCCATGGAAAATAAACTCTTCCGGCCATTCCTCCTCCTCGTAGTTACAAGCGGTAGCCTCGCGTTCGTCTATTCTGCGTTTCGTATTGACTTCCACCAGTTTGATTCTCACTTCGCTGTCCTGGTCGCGATGGCTTTGCTGCTTACGTCGCGCATCACGATTCCGATTCCGCGGTTCAGCTCGCAAATTTCAGTCTCTGATACGTTCGTCTTTCTCGTTTTACTTCTGTACGGTGGCCCACCGGCAGTAGTGATGGGCGCGCTCGAGGCGGTTGTGTCGTCACTGCGCTTCAGTCGCCGCCTGAGGACCGTGGCCTTCAACTTTGGCTCGTCCGCAGCTTCGATCCTGATAACGAGCGGTGTGATGCGATTGGTCTACGGCAACGTAGTCGATCTGCGCTCGAATCCTCTTACGGTGACGTTTGTAGCGGCGATCTGCACGATGGCGCTGACACACTTCGTCGCCAACTCCGGTATCGTCGGCATCGGCGGTGCGCTAAAAATCGATGAGCCGGTCTGGCAAACGTGGCGCAACAATTATCTCTGGTCTTCGCTCACTTACTTCGCGGGCGCGTGTGCGGCCGGCGTGATTGCGGGACTGGTCTATTTCATCGGCGTGTATGCGTTCGTAATCACCCTCCCGATCATCGCCATCATCTTTCTCACCTATCGCACTTACCTGAAGAACGTCGAAACATCCGCCGCACAGGCGGCGCAAGCTGAGAAGCACGTCAAGGAGCTATCCCACTACATCACCGAGCAGGAGCGCATTCGTGAGCAGTTTTCGCAGATGGAAAAACTGTCAGCGCTCGGCGAGCTTGCTTCCGGCGTCGCGCATGACTTCAACAACACGCTCTCCGGCATTCTTGGTCGAGCGCAGTTGCTGCAACGCACTGACGATCCGGAAAAAATCAGTCGCGGTCTAGAGATCATCATCAAGACTGCTGAAGATGGCGCGAAGACAGTCAAACGCATTCAGGACTTCGCGCGGCAGCGTCGCGATCACAACTTCGAGCTCGTTTCGATCGATCAGATCCTGATGGATGCGAGCGAGATCACGCGGCCGCGGTGGAAGAATTGCGCCGAAGCGTCAAACATTCATATCACGCTCCAGTTGCACATCGAATCGAATGCGATGGTGATGGGTGACGACTCTGAGTTGCGCGAAGTGCTCGTCAACATGGTTTTCAACGCGATCGATGCGATGCCGGAAGGTGGAAAGTTGTCCCTCACGACTCGCGTCGCCGGCGACTCGGTGATTATCAAGATTGTCGATACCGGTGTCGGAATGTATCCGGAAGTTCGTTCGAAGATCTTCGATCCGTTCTTCACGACGAAGGGCAAAGCTGGTCTCGGACTCGGGCTGGCAGTCAGTTTCGGAATTATCAGGCGACACGGCGGCAACATCGAAGTCGAATCGCAATATGGAAAAGGTACTGAGTTTTGCATCACCTTGCCGGTCGCAAAGATGGGTCATAAGACCGCGCCCCCCGTTGAACGGGTTGAGACTGTTGCGCCGGCAGTTACACATAGTGCGCCGCCGCTGCCGTCGACTGAACGGCCAAGTACGAGACTGCTCGTAGTCGATGATGAAGATTTTGTGCGCGATCTACTGAGCGAAATTCTGCAAGGCGAGCACTGCCATGTTTACGTCGCGGAGAGTGGCAGCGAGGCGTTGTCGATGTTTAGAGACATGGAATTTGACGCCGTGTTCACAGACGTCGGCATGCCTGGGATGAGTGGCTGGGAGCTCGCGCGTGAGATCAAGCAGATCAATGCGAACATTCCCATCGCCGTGATTACGGGCTGGGGCGAAGCGGTCGGATCGCATGAGCAGAAAGCGGCGGGTGTCGATTGGGTCGTCGCGAAGCCGTTTACGGCTGATAGGATTGCCGAGCTCGTGCGTGATATTGATTCGGCGCGCCAAAAGTCCGTTGCGACCGCAGCGGCATGACTGTTATCCACAGATTACACAGATTACACAGACTACGCAGATTGTTTATGACATCTGTGTAGTCTGTGTAATCTGTGGACTAAAAACCAGTGCGCCCTGCTTCGATTGCGCGCTTGACGCTCTCCTCCACTATCTCGAGCCGGAAAGGCTTCAACAGATAATCAAACGCGCCGTGACTCAGGAGGTTTTGCGCCTCTACTTGATCGCTGTGCCCGGAAACCATGATCACCGGCGTACCCGGATACAGTTCCACCACCTTCTTCAGCAACTCCTTGCCATTCAAACCCGGCATAGAAATGTCCGTCAGCACAACATCGAAACCTTGCGCTTCCAACTTTGCCAACGCGTCTTCTGCGGTGTTTGCGGTTTGACAGGAGTAATCCAACGATAACAACTCGCAGAGCGTATCGCGGATCACATCGTCGTCATCGACGACCAGGATATCTGCCATAGTTCTCCTCCACTCACTTAGGCATCTCCTGGGCGTCGATATGGTGAGATCCAACTCTTGCGTCTGAATCCTAACATAGTCTCACGTCGAAAAGGGTATGTTATTCTTTTGCGATGGCCACGATGACTATTGCGCCTGACGTGAAAGCAACCGTGAAGTTCGTGAGCGACGATTTGTTTCTCGGCGTCACCCCCTCAGGTCACGCGCTGCCGCTCGACACCGACAGCCACCGATCGATAGCCCCGTCGCCGGTGGAGCTGCTGCTCGTCGCGCTCGGCTCGTGTACTGCGACTGACGTCGCCGGCATTCTCGCGAAGAAGCGCCAGCACGTGACGAGTTATGTGGTCGAGGTGACCGGAACGCGTCGCGATGAATTTCCACGGAAGTACACGGCAATGAAAGTTCACCACATACTCACCGGCAAATCGCTCTCTCCGACAGCCGTCGCACATGCAATCGAACTCTCCGACACGAAGTACTGTAGTGTTGCGGCAACGCTGCGACCGACAGTAGAAATCCAAACCAGCTTCGAGATCATCGAAGAGCCAACGGAGCCTCGGGAGTAATTGAGGGTGTTAAGAATCGTCGTCGCCGTTTCTCTTTCTCTTTTCTTCGCGCTTCCAACTGCTGCTAATCAAGCTGCGAGCGAGACGACTCTCGCCGCCGTGCGTCGAAGTGACGCCGCCGATCGTGACCCGCAGGGAAATCTCAAGAAGCTTACGCCTGCCGAGCACATGCGACGCGCGGCGATCTATTTGAGCGTTCGTGCGTTTGCTGAAGCGCGCGCTCACTGGCAAACACTCATCGACAACTACCCGCAGGATCCGCGCGTGCCTGAAGCTTTGCTGGGTATCGGTCGCTCTTACTTTCTCGGCAAGGTCTATGAGGACGGTTATGTCGTTTTCAATCAACTGGCCCAGCAGTACAACGGCACAAAGGAAGGTCGTGAAGCGCTGAACTTCAGCGCCGCTTCCCTTCTTCGCATGGGCAAGTTTTCTGAAGCTGCCGCGCGCTACGCTGAATACGTCGATCGCTTTCCGAGTGGCGAGCGCATCGACACCGCGCACCTGAACGTGATCGACACGCTTCGTGAAGCCAACAAACCCGCCGAAGCGCTCCAGTGGGTGATGCGCACGAGACAGCGGTTCGCAGGTACGGCGGTCGAGACAAATGCGATGTTCGCGGCGCTGCGTCTGTACGTTGCGGAAGAACAGTGGACCGACGCAGTGAACATGGCCGACCAGTTGTTGAAGCGATCGTTTCCGAGAGCAGTGCAGACGTCGCCTTCTGAAGTTGCATATCTTAAGGCGTATAGTCTTGAACACGCTGGACGAAAAAACGAAGCGTTCACGGCTTACCTCACCGTGCCGGACGGTATCGAGTCGTACTACGGCTGGCTCGCAACGCAACGTTTGGAAGCGCTCGCTGGGCCATCACGCGCGGACATCGTTGCGAAGCGTGAGGAGCGTGTGAACACTGCCATCGATTCAGTGGCGGATACTTATCCCGCGCCGTATCGACAGGCCATACTGAGTGCTGCGAAATCTCGCAAACTCGATCCGCGTTTTATTCTCGCGCTGATTCGGCAGGAGAGTGTCTTCAAGCCGTCAGCGAAATCACCGGCGGGCGCGCGTGGTTTGTTGCAGTTGACGATGGATGCCGCGCAAAAGTATGGACCGGGCGCGGGTTTGAATGCGTTGCGTGAGAACCAGCTATATCAACCTGAGACTTCGATCACAGTTGGGGCCGAGTATGTCGAACACCTGGCTACTCTATTTCCCAACATGCTCGAGCCGGTTGCGGCGTCATACAACGGCGGTGAAGACAACGTGGCGCGCTGGCTGGAACGCTCAAAGCGAACCGACCCCGGCGTGTTCACAGCGGAAGTCGGTTTTGATGAAACGAAAGATTACGTCCAGAAAGTGATGTCCAACTACCGCGTCTACGTTCGACTCTACACCGCCGACCTAATCCGTAAATAATCCGTGTTATCCGTGGCTAATACTTCGGCTCGGGACAGAACCCTCTCGAGTCTTCACGCCAACGTCGATACTCGTACCTGATCGTCACCTCGCCCGCCGCTCGTGAATCGAGATCCATATCGACCCAACGAACATCATTCCGCACATTCCTTCCGATCCCCGTCGCCGCTCTTTCATCATCATCACGACGTACGGACTGAGCAGACTGCTGCGGCGCTTCCATCCCATCTTTCGTGACCGGATACGATGGCGTGATCGGTACCGGACGACTCCGTTCACGGAAGAACACTGCAGCGATCACACCAAGGTTCGCCGTCTGTCCGAGCTTCGCTCCGTACGAATCCCGTTCGTTCGTGAAGTAAAAACGCCGCGCACGTTCGGAGCTCATTTGCCAGCCGCTGATCGTTATCGTCTGATACGGCTCGATCACCCACTTGCTCGCATTCCATGCGGACGAATGTCGCGCGTCGATCGTGTTGAGCCCGTCGACCGAGAGCGCCACAGCCACGCGATCCGCTGAGTTGTTACGCAACCGAAGTTCATACTCAGCGCCCTGAAGCGCTTCGACGTAGGTCCGTCCGCGCGAGTAGTATTCGTTCAACGGCCGCCCATCGACGAGCACATCGAGCTCAAAACCTCGTTCGGGTCTGGTCGTTCGTTGCACAGCGGCTCCGGTTCCCATTACAAACGCGAGTAAAAATGCGGTCACACCCAGTATCAACCTGATTCGCTTCATCTATGTACCTCCCGTTCGACTTCGATGAGTTAAGCCAAGAACGCCGGTTTTTACGGTTCTTGCATCCGGTCATTTTGGCCCGCATATTGCTGGTCGATATCCGTCGAGGGGTTTTCGGTTGAGTAAAATCGGTGAGAAGGCTACAATTACGCGCCACTCCGGGGATGAAATACCGACAACTGTCGTCGTTAATATCAAGTGAGGCTTGAGGATCAGCATGGAGTATGCCCTAACTGCAACCAAGACCGAGGCGCCGGCCGGTAGCTATTACGACCGCATCGCGCGTCTCTATGATTTGACCTTCAAGGTCAATGGTTACGGTCGTTCTCTTGATCAATACTTTGCCACTCATCCGCTGCCAGTCTCGCGCGGGGCAAAGATTCTCGACGCCGGTTGCGGAACCGGGCTGCTCACTCTCGCCCTGCTGCGCGCGATACGGTTTCCAGTCTCGATTACGGCGCTTGATTTGTCGTCGACATCGGTCGCAGCCGCGCGCAAGTCGCTCTACTACAGCTCAGGACGCAAGCGCAACGTGACGTTTACGCAGGGAAATCTCCTGTGCCTGCCGTTTGCCGACGAGTCGCTCGATCTGGTGGTGACTGCGGGCGCGGTGGAATATGTGCCGCTGGAAGAAGGAATAAATGAGCTCGCGCGCGTGATTGTGCCGGGCGGGCATTTGCTGCACCTGCCTATCCATCCCAGCTTGATTGGCAGGTTCCTTGAGATACTTTTCCGCTTTAAGAGCCATCCACCCCCTGAGGTTAAGGATCAGACTGAGCGCCACTTCCGAATCGTGCATCAATACCGATTCCGTCGTCGTGAAGCGATCGGCTGGAGCAAGACCGCTATCCTCGCCCAGAAGGTTTAGCCACAAAAAGGCACAAAGCCATCCACAGATTACACAGAGATGATTCTGTGTAATGTGTGCATGGCTTTGTTGTTTTGTGCCTTATTGTGGCGTCAGGCGCATGATGCGGTCGTCGTCTTCGGTGGGTTTGCCGCGTCCGTCGCGGTTTGAGGTCGAGAAATAAAGGAAGCCGTCCGGGCCTTCGGCGACATCGCGGATACGGCCGTAGTCCTTCACCACGTCTTCCTGTGTGACGACCTTTCGTCCATCAAGCTCGACACGAATCAACCTCTCGCCGCGCAAACACCCGAAAAAGAAATTTCCCTTGAACTTCGGAAACACGGAGCCGCGATAGAACATTCCACTCGCAGGCGCGCACGCAGGCGTGTACTCCAGGAGCGGCGACTCCAATCCCTCGCGCGTCTGCGTGTGATGAATGATCGGCCAGCCGTAATTCTTTCCCTTCTCGACGATGTTGACTTCGTCTCCGCCGCCAGGCCCATCAAAGCCGCTCGGGCCGTGTTCAGTCTGAAACATGAGGTTCGAGCCGGGCTGCCAATCCATACCCTGCGCGTTGCGATGGCCCACCGACCAGATCTCAGGTCTCACGCCTTGTTGGCCAATAAAAGGATTGTCTTGCGGGACGCTGCCGTCGTCGTTCAAGCGAAGTGTTTTGCCGGCGAGTGAGTCGAGTTTCTGTGCGAGTTCGCGACGTGTGGCGTCTCCGGTGGTGACGTAAAGCTTTCCATCCGGACCAAAACGAATGCGACAACCAGCGTGAAACTGCGCCGCAGGAAGATCTTCGATGATCACTTTCGGATCGACTAAACCTTCCGGCGCTTCGCGATATCGCACCACGCGCACACGCACGCCGCCGGTCGAGTATGCATATGACAAGTAAAGAAAATGATTACTGCTGAACTGCGGGTGCAGCGCGACGCTCATCAAACCGCTCTCGCCCGACTTCTCAACATCCGGGACAACAAACAGCGGCTTTGGATTCAACGCGCCCTTTTCAAACACGCGCACACGCCCCGGACGCTCGGTAAAGATCATGCGTCCATCAGGCGCCCAGACGATGGACCACGGCACCTCGAGGCCGCCAACAACCTTCTCAATCTTGAACCGCACATTTGACTGTGCTGAACTTTCAGTTACGGGCGGTTGGCTACAAGCGACACCCAGCGCTATCAGGAGCGCGACTACACTAAAACTTTTCATAATAATTGTAGGGGTGGCCCTCCGTGGCCACCCGTCTCGTATCACGCGGAACGGGTGGCCACAGAGGGCCACCCCTACAAAAACACCCGAGGTTAATGCTGAATATATTCGTGTAGTAATTTGAGTTCATCCCCCTGTTCGCCAACTTCAACACGCAGCAGATCGCGCATCGATAGCATGCCGACCCAGCGCTCGCCGTCGACAACGGGCAGATGTCGACTTCCAATCAGCTCCATGCGTTCAAGCGCCTGGTGCGGCGTCTCGTCACACCGAATCACGGCGCGGAGCTCACTCGTGACGTCGCCAACCTTCACGTTGTTGGGATCTCGCTTCGCGACGACGACACGATTGAGCACGTCGCGTTCCGAAAACACACCCAGCAACGTGCCGCCCTCGTCGACTATACATACGGCCCCGATATTTCTCGCGGCCATGAATTCCGCAGCTTCCTGCACGGTAGCCGTGGCCCTCTGAGAATAAGGCTCACGGTTCCGGATCACGTCCCGGATAAGCATCGCTTTAGCCTCCTGATTCTGTTGTGGGGTGCAGGTATTATAGAGAATGCGCGGACGCCTGTCTCTAATAAAAGCCTCTATTAAAACAGACTCGCTTGAGCGGTCGGGCGACGGAAGGTTGAGCCGGCAGGCTTCTGGTGCGTGCGCTTCTTGTTGAAGCCGAGGCGCTGGCTGTGAATTTTGAAGAGACGTTCGGTAGCTTCCCAGTATTGGCCTTTACCACGCATGCGCTCGCCAAACACACTCGAGTTGAGCTTGCCGTCACGCGCCTCGCGAATGCGATTCAGCACACGATCCGCTTTCGTCGGCAACTCAGCACGCAAGCGCTCTTCGAAATAAGGCGCAACGTTACCGGGCAAGCGCAGCATGTTGATGAAAGCATACTCCGCTCCCGCTTCCTTCGCTCGCTTCAACAACACGGGAATATCTGTCGAGAGACCCGGAATTACCGGAGCGATGCCGATGCCCACCCTGATTCCCGCCGCAGCTAAGGCTTCCATCGCGTGAAACCTCGCTTCGGGAAGCGGCGCGTACGGCTCAACGGCGCGCGCCGTCTCAACGTCGGTGAACGGGATCGTGAAGAACACGCCGAGACTCGCGTTGCGCGCAAGATCCTGAAGCACGTCGATGTCTCTGCGAACCAACGCTGACTTCGTGATCACGCCAACCGGATTGCGAAACTCAGCACACACTTCCAAACAGCGCCGCGTCAGTTTGTAATTAGCTTCGAGCGGAATGTACGGATCGGAAGTGAACGAGAAGACGATCTCAGCGCCTTTCCACGATGGACGCATCAGGTCTTTGCGAAGCAACTCAGGCGCGTTCACTTTCGCGACGATCTTGCGATCGAAATCAGTTCCCGCGCCGTAGCCGAGATATTCGTGCGTCGGGCGGCTGAAACAATAAGTGCAGCCGTGGATGCAGCCGCGATAGCAGTTGACGGTGTAGTCGAAGCCAACGTCGGGACTGTTGTTGTGAGTGATGATGTGGCGCGTCGCCGTCTCTTCAAAGACTTCGAGCTTCGCTTGCGGTGGTTCACCAATCCATTCGACTGAGTGCGTTAACCACGGATTCGGAGGATTCTCTACGTACTGCATAAAACAAATACTTAACCGCGGATCTACGGGATTAACGCAGATCCGCGTTCATTCGCGTTAATCCGCGGCTGTAACTGCCATCGACTCTATCGACCCAAATGTAACGAACACCTGCTGTCCTGGCGCGCCCGAAGTCTCAGTCAAACAAACATAGTCATTCGTGACTTCAACCACGCGCCCGGAATAGATCCCGCCCGACACAGTCTTCACGTCCACTACTTCTCCCTTGAAGCGGCGAAAAAGATTCTCAATGTGTTGTCCGGCCATTCGTCACCTCGTTTCTTTCCACGTCACAAAGAAGTAGCGATATTTATCAGGATCTTCGAGCGTCACAAAGCGTCCGCCCCAGCCTTCGTCAACCGGCGGCGCGACGTCTGCTCCACGAGCGATCAGATCATCGTAAAACTGATCGACATCTTCAACTCCGGCGAAGAAGTGTACTCCACGCCCGCGTCGCAGCATCGTTTCGAGATTTTGCGCGAGCGTGATTCTGAACGCGCCGCCACGAACCTTCGCCATCGGAGGCTCGGAGTCGACGTTGACCGACTCGACTTCCATCCCCAGCACTCCTTCATAAAACGCCAGCGATTCCTCGAGACTGTTGACCTCGAGGAAGAGTAGATCCAATCCAGTGATCATAACGTCATTATCACGTACAGCCCGTAACCGCCGCTGACAATCGCCGCCCAAAAAGCGACTTCCTGGATCTTTGTGTGACGCTTGAAGGGATTCGTCACCGGCAGCGAATCATTCACCGCAACCATCGCGCTGCGCGCCAGCATCACTCCGAATCCGAGCACCAATAACGCCAGTATCACCAGCGGCCAGAGAAACACCATCCATTGAAAACGCACCAGCAACAACAGGAATGCCCCCGCAAATAGACAAAGCCCTGCGCTCAGGCAATGGCCAAACACTCCGACGTCCCGGGCGGTCGGCGCGGTCGACATCGTGACTGGGGTAAATGTGTGACGAGCAGGTCTACGTTGCGTCTCATCGTACGACGTGCGCAGCGACTTGTCTTTGAGAACGCGGTAAGCCTCGTTCAGAGACTTCATCTGCTCCTCGTTGCCGCCGCGATCCGGGTGATGCTTCGACGCTTGCCGTTTGTACTGCCGCTCGATGTCGACCTGAGACGCCTCCTTGTCGACGCCCAAAACCCCGTAGTAGTCTTTGTTTGAATCGAACTGGCTCATCGCGAATTGCATGATTCTAGAGGCGCGATATTAGTTTGGCAATGAACACGGTTGGAGGAGGCATTGATTGCTCAAGGTTGAGAACCTTTCGAAGGAGTATTCCACTCCCGCAGGCCCACTGCGCATCGTCTCCGATGTGTCGCTAACACTGCCGCCGGGCTCGGCGGTTTCGATCATGGGGCCATCGGGCAGCGGCAAGAGCACTCTGCTTTACATGATCGGCGCACTCGAGCCGCCGTCGAGCGGAACCGTCACATTAAAAGGACAAAACCCGTTCCTGCTGAACGCGAAAGAGCTCGCTGCGTTTCGCAATCAACAGATCGGTTTTGTGTTTCAGGACCACTGCCTGCTGCCGCAATGCTCCGTGATCGAGAACGTGTTGACACCGACGATGGTCGCCGCGGCTGCGAATGGTGAGCCAACACGCCGCGCTACCGAGCTGCTCAAGCAGGTCGGACTCGGCGAGCGTCTGGACCATCGTCCGGCGCAACTTTCGGGTGGCGAGAAACAACGGGCCGCGCTCGCGCGCGCGCTGATCATGAAGCCGCAACTGTTGTTGTGCGATGAGCCGACCGGAAATCTCGATCAGAAATCGGCTGAGATCGTTGCTGATTTGCTTCTCGAAACTCATCAGAACGCCGAGACGATCTTGATCGTCGTCACACATAGCAAAGAGCTCGCTGCTCGTTTCAACCAGCGTTTCGAATTAAGGAACCAGCATCTCGAATCGCTTTGATGCAGACCACACAACTCATAAAACGCAGTCTCGCGTACTACTGGCAGACGAACCTCGTGGTCGTGCTGGGTGTGGCGATCGCTGTTTCCGTACTCGCCGGCGCGCTGCTGATTGGTGAGTCAGTGCGCGGCAGTCTGCGAGATCTTTCCGAGCGCCGGCTTGGCAAGACTGACGTCCTCATCGCCGCGCCAACCTTCTTCCGCGAACAACTCGCTGCCGATCTCGGGAACACGATCGGAGAAACGTGCCCCTTGATCGCGATCAAGGGTGTGGTCATTCATGAGTCGAGCAAGCGACGCGCTGGTGATGTGAAGATTTATGGTGTTGATGATCGGTTCTGGAAGTTCCACAGTGTCGAAGGGGTGAAGGCGCCGGAGAATCGGAACGCGCTCGTGAGTCAAAGTCTTGCGAGTGAGATCGGTAGTGGGCCGGGTGAGTCAATACTGCTGCGCATCGAGAAGCCTTCGGACATTCCGATCGAGTCCCTGCACGGTCGCAAGGAAGATCCGGGGAAGACAATCAGGTTGAGTGTGAGTGGGGTGCTTGGTGGCGAATCGCTGGGAGAGTTCTCGCTTCAGCCGCAGCACGGCGCGGTGCGTGCCGTGTTTGTGTCGCTCGCGTTTCTGCAAAGAGAGTTGGAACAGGATGTCGGGATTGGCAGGATTAACACGATACTCGTTGCACAGCCACAGAAGAATGTTGGGGCGATACTAAAAGAAAAAGCTACGCTCGAAGACTTTGGACTGAAGCTGCGAGCTCTCGATAACCAGCGCGGCGTGTCCCTCGAGAGTAATAGCCGGATCATCAATGAACACGTTGCGACAGCGGCGAATGACGCGGCAAAAGCGCTTTCGCTCCGAACCGTTCCGGTGCTTTCGTATCTTGCCAACAGCATCAACTCCGGCGAGCGCTCGACGCCGTACTCGCTCGTGACCGCGGTCGATGATCAGACGCTCGCGCAGATTGCAAAGACGACAATACAAACATCGCAACATCCGCCGATCATTCTCAACGATTGGACCGCGCGCGATCTCAATGCAAAGCCTGGCAACACCGTTTCACTCGAATATTATCTCTGGCACGAGAACGGCCGGCTCGAAACCAAGAAGGCTGATTTCCAGTTAGCGGCGGCTGTGCCGATTTCAGGGTTGGCCGCGGATCGTGATCTCGTACCTGAGTATCCGGGAATCACTGAGTCGGAGGACATGTCAGCCTGGGATCCGCCGTTTCCGATCGATCTCGGACGCGTGCGCAAAGAAGATGAAGACTACTGGCATCAGTATCGCACTACGCCGAAAGCGTTCATCCCACTCTCCACTGCACAACAACTCTGGCAGACGCGCTTCGGCAAGCTCACGTCGATTCGTTTGGGGGACAATCCAAACTACGGCGAGACTCTGCGCAAAGCGTTGGACCCGGCGTTGATGGGTTTTCAGATCGTTCCCGTACGCGATCAGGGGCAGTCGGCCGCGCGTGGCGCGACGGATTTTGGTGAATACTTTTTGTATTTCAGTTTCTTTCTCGTTGTGGCGGCGCTGATGTTGACGACGCTCTTTTTCAAACTCGGCATTGAGCAGCGCGCGCGTGAGATCGGGACCCTGCAGGCGCTCGGGTTTTCTGACAGCGGGATAAGGCGGTTGTTTTTAGTTGAGGGGACGCTGCTGGCGGGAATTGGGAGTTTGTTGGGGTTGATAGGTGCGATTGCGTATGCGGCGTTGTTGATGTACGGGCTGAGGACGTGGTGGGTCGATGCGGTAGGGACGACGGATCTCCGGTTGCACGTTTCGTGGTTGTGGTTGATAGTTGGCGCGGTTGGCGGCGTTTTCGCTGCGGTCGCGTGCATCTTCTTTACGTTGCGGAGGTTGGCCCGGTCATCGACTCGGGGACTGCTGGCGGGCTCTCTCTTTGAAGATGATTTTTCACGCAAAGACGCAAAGACGCAAAGACGCAAAGGCAAACTTGACCCGCCTTTGCGTCTTGGCGTCTTTGCGTCTTTGCGTCAAAGCTTTATAGGTGTTGTCTTGACGATCATAGGCGTCGCGCTGCTTGTCCTCGGCGGGTTGCAACTAATCCCGCAGGCAGCCGGCTTCTTTGGCGGTGGCGTCGTGCTCCTGGTTGCGGCGGTCTGGTTTATCTCACGCTGGCTGAAACGACCCAGTCGCTCGCACATTCACGGCGCCGGCTGGTGGACCATCGCGTGGCTCGGCTTTCGCAATGCCACCTACCATCCAGCGCGGACTGTCCTGTGCATCACACTCATCGCATCCGCGGCATTCATCATCGTCGCGGTCGACTCGTTCCGCCGCTCCGGCGTCTCCGCTACCGATCGCAAGTCAGGCACGGGCGGTTACCCGCTTCTCGCCGAGTCGCTGCTACCAATCGTCCACGATCCAAACACGAGCGAGGGCCGCGAATCACTCAACCTCAACACCGACGAAGCACGATTGAAATCCCTCTCCTTCGTGAACTTCCGCGTCCGTCCCGGCGACGATACGAGCTGCCTCAATCTCTATCAACCCCGCAACCCGAAGATCGTCGCGCCACCCGATTCATTCAGCCGCGACAACCGCTTCACCTTTCAAAACTCGACTGAAGAGAACCCGTGGCTCCTCCTCGACCGCCAACTCGAAGACGGCGCCGTCCCCGTCATCGGCGACGCCAACTCTTTAACCTACGTGCTGCACCTGAAAGTCGGTGACGAGATGACCGTGGATCACGCGAACGGCCCATTGAAGCTGCGCATCGTCGCGGCTCTCTCCGACAGCATCTTTCAGAGCGAACTGTTGATGTCCGAGAAAAACTTTCTGCGCCTGTTTCCCGAGGAAGAAGGCTATCGCATGTTTCTCGTCGACGTTCCGAACAAACAACAAGCCGCTGAAGTCTCAACACTTCTCGAAGAGCGCCTCTCAGACTTCGGTTTTGACGCAACCTCGACAGAAGAACGTCTCGCCAACTTCCATCGCGTCGAGAACACATACCTCTCGACATTTCAGATGCTCGGCGGTCTCGGGCTCGCACTCGGCACACTCGGAATGGCCGCAGTGCTGCTGCGCAACGTCTTCGAACGACGGAAAGAGCTAGCCCTCTTGCGTGCGGTGGGGTATAACTCTTCACACTTCGCCGCAATGGTGATCACGGAAAACGTTCTGATGCTTGTGTTGGGTCTGGCGGTGGGTTTTGTCTGCGCGCTGCTCGCGATTGCGCCCGTGCTCTTCGAACGCGGAGGCCGGCTGCCAAATGTCTCGCTCGGTTTGTTGTTATTGGCAGTCTTGCTTTCCGGCGCAACGGCATCACTCGTGGCCACACTCGCCGCCCTGCGCTCACCATTGCTGCCGTCATTACGAGCTGAGTAGTCCACAGATTACGCAGAACTCTGGAGGAACAAATGAAACTGCTGGGAGTGGTGGGTCTTTTGTTTGTGACTTTTGCAATCGCCCGCGCCGATAACTGGCCGCAGTGGCGTGGTCCAAGCCTCAACGGCGTCAGCAACGAGAAGAACCTGCCAGTCAAATGGACGGTGGAAGAAAACGTCGCCTGGAAAGTTCCGATGCCGGGCTACAGCGGCTCGACGCCCATCATCTGGCGCGATCGCATCTTCCTGAACGTTGCCGACGGCGACAATCTCTTCCTCTGGTGTCTCAACAAAACCAACGGCGAAGTCCTCTGGAAGAAACCACTCGGCTCCGGCAACGTGAAGATGCGCAAGCAAAACATGTCGTCGCCGTCGCCAGTCACCGACGGTCGCAGCGTCTACGTGATGACCGGCACCGGCATACTCAAAGGCTTCGACTTCACGGGCAAGGAGCTTTGGACCAGGGACATTCAAAAAGAATACGGCCAGTTTGGCTTGCAATGGGGCTACGCTTCTTCACCGCTTCTGCACGAAGACTCGCTTTACGTTCAAGTGCTGCACGGCATGAAGACCGACGATGCGTCGTACGTGATGCGCATCGATAAGAAGAGCGGCAAGACGTTGTGGAAAGTTGATAGGCCGACGAGTGCGATTCGCGAGTCACCTGATTCATACACCACACCCGCGCTGCTTCGTTACGGCAAGATGACGGAGATCGTGATCAGCGGCGGTGATTGTGTAACCGGTCACGATCCGGCAACGGGCAAAGAGCTCTGGCGCGCGAACGGTCTCAACCCTGACAACAATCCTTCGTATCGCATCGTCGCGTCGCCGATTGTTTTTGACGACATGATCTACGCGCCGACGCGCATCAAGCCGTTGCTGGCGTTGAAAGCGGGTGGGCGCGGTGACATTACGAGCTCGCATGTGCTGTGGTCCACTGCGAATGGGCCTGATGTGCCGACGCCGGTCACTGACGGCAAGTATTTTTATGTCGTGAACGATCGCGGGATCATGTTCTGTCTCGACGCGAAGACCGGCGCTGAAGTTTACGGGCAGCAACGCATCAAGCCGGGGACGTACAGCGGCTCGCCTGTGCTTGCTGATGGGAAGATCTACATCACGAACGAAGATGGATTGACGACGGTGGTGGCTGCGGGGCCGAAGTTTGAAGTGCTGGCTGAGAATCCGTTGAACGACTACGCGCTCAGCTCACCGGCGATTTCAGACGGGCAGATCTTCATTCGCACTGCGGCGCACTTGTACGCAATCGGTAAGAAGTAGCCACGGATTTTCACGGATTTCATACACGGATCGGAAGGTTGATTATGAAGAGGTTCGGAGTTCTTTTAGTGCTTCTGACGGTGATGGTCAGTGTTAGGGCGCAGGAGTCGCAGCTCGGACGAGTGGAGTTTCCGACGTCAGGATCGAAGGAAGCACAGGCGCACTTTCTGCGTGGGCTCGCGGCGTTGCACTCGTTCTGGTACGAGGAAGCGCTTGAGGCGTTTCGTGAGTCGACGAAAGTCGACCCTGATTTCGCGATGGGCTACTGGGGTGAGGCGATGACCTACAATCACCCGCTCTGGTCCGAACAGGACATCGCCGCAGCGCGCCAGGTGCTCACGAAGATCAAAGACTCAGCGAAGATGACTGAGCGCGAACGAGCTTACATTGCCGCTGTTCGCCTGCTCTATGGCGAAGGCGACAAGCCCGCGCGCGACGCAGCGTACTCGGCCCAGATGGAGAAGGTCTATCGCGCGTATCCGGAAGATCTCGACGCGGCGGCGTTTTATTCGTTGTCACTGCTCGGCATGGCAGGCGGTGGAAAGGGTTATCGCTTGCAGGCCAAAGCCGGCGCGATCGCGCTCGAGGTCTACCAGAAAAATCCAAACCATCCCGGTGCGGCGCATTACATCATTCATGCGTTTGACGATCCGGACCATGCGATCCTCGCGCTGTCCGCGGCGCGTCGTTACGCGAGCATCGCGCCGGAGGCGCATCACGCGCGTCACATGCCGTCGCACATTTTTCTGCAGCTCGGAATGTGGCCCGAAGCCGCGGCGTCGAACGAAGCAGCGTGGGAGTCGTCTGATGCGTGGATGAAGCGCAAGAACCTTTCCCTCAGCGTGCGCGATTATCACAGTCTGCACTGGTTGGAATACGCGTACCTGCAACAGGGCCGCTACGACGATGCGGAGAAGCTGCTCAAGCTGATGAAGAAGGTGATGTCGGAGTCGACGTACGATAACAAGCTGCGGCCCGGTTACTACGAGAACAACTACGCAAACATGGCTGCGGCTTTTATAGTCGAGACTGAGCGCTGGAACCTCGCGACTGAGCTATTTCCTGAGAACAAACCGGCGAGCACTTCCGAGCAGATGTCGGGCAGTCATGGTAGTCACAACGCGATGTCGTCGGGCGGGTATGGATCCGCTACGTTGCGCACGTCGTCAGCGAGCATGACGTTGCCGTTCTTTATTCGTGGTCTGGCTGCAGCGATGAATGGTTCTGACATAGAGCCAAGCATCGCGGGATTGCAGGCAACTCGAGGGAGTGGTGAGATTTTTGCGCTCGAGATCGCGGCGCTGAAAGCTTCGATTAACAAGGATCACGGCCGAGCGATCGAGCTGATGAAGCAAGCGACGGCCCTGGAGGAAGCGATGAGCCCCCCGTCTGGCCCACCGGGACTCATCAAACCATCACACGAGCTCTTTGGTGAGATCCTTTTGCGGGCCGGAAAGCCTGCCGAGGCCGCAGAGATGTTCAAAGTGGCGCTACAACGACAACCGAACCGCGCGCGTTCTTTACTCGGCGCCAAGCAAGCGCAAGACGCTATGTACACAAAAGGCACAAAAAGCACAAATTGACTTATGTGCTTTTTGTGCCTTTTTGTGGCCTACTTTGCTTTAACGTCGAACGCGTAAATCGTATCCTGGTCGCGTAGGTACAGCCGTCCACCCGCGACGACCGGGTGCGTCCAGGTTGGCAGCGAGTTTTGCGGGAGTCGGAAGCGTCCATTCTCTTTGTAACCAGTCGGTGTCGCTTCGACCAAACCCACTACGCCGTTCTCACTTAAGCAGTACAGATTCCCATCGGCATAGACCAGCGATCCTTTTCCGACACTCCGATCGCGCCAGGCAATCTCGCCGGTATCGAACTTGATCGCCGTCAGAATCGCACTCGAAAACCCGTACAGGTAATCGCCAATCAACACCGAGCTGCTGTGATGATTGCGCATGTCCTTCGAGAACCAGAGCTCCTGCGCCTTGTTGTCAGGCGTGATCTCAACCACACCACCGCCAGTCCCGTAATCCGACGAGATAAACACACGGTTCGCACGCACGATCGGCGTCGCGACATTCGCTGTCCTATTTGACGGTCGCGAATAGTCCCACAACAAACGCCCGTCCTTCGCGTCGAGACCGACTGCGCGTTGACTCGTGAAGAAAACAACCTGCGTCGCGCCGTTTATTTCGACCGGAACACCCGATGAGTAACCCGCCCCATCGCTCTGGCTCTTCCAGATAAGCGAGCCGTCAGCTTTGTTGAGCGCTACGATCGATGCGCCCGGTCCACCAGGATTCACCAGCACTTTGTTCCCGAGCACGAGCGGCGACTCGCTGATGCCCCACGTGATGTTCTCCCCACCAAACACCTTCAACACGTTCTTGGACCAGACGATCTTGCCGGTCTTTGCGTCAAGCGCCGACAGATCGCCGTTACCACCGAGCGCGTAAACTCGATCGCCGTCGACGGTCGGCGTGCCTCGCGGACCATCGCCGCGGTCGTTGCGAAACGCAGAGCCGTGCGCAGTGGCCCACACTTCTTTTCCAGTTGCGACGTCAAATGCGACGATGAACTCACGATCGCCGCGAAGGCCCATCGTGTACAACTTGCCATCGGCGATGGAAAACGACGAATAGCCACGTCCCGCGCCTGCAGCTTTCCAGACAAGCGGAGGGCCGTCAGCGGGCCACTGCTTGAGTAGTCCTGTTTCTTTTGAGATGCCGTCGCGATTTGGACCACGCCACTGCGGCCAAAGGGCAGCCGTCTGCGCCATCGCCTGCGACGCCAATGTCAATAACGCCATCGTTGCCGGCAACAAAAACCTGCGTTTCATTCTGATCTCCTTCGTGTGGAAAACTCTTAAGTGCGGGGAGACACGAAGATGCCGCTTGTTAAGACGAGGGCTTGAAGTACAACACCAAACCACCGCCTGCAGCAGCCAACACAAACCCGAGATAGAGCAACGGATTTGGCGAAGTCTTCGGTGGGTGCAGCCACATCGAGTACAACACATTCACGAGCGGCGCCCCTGCAAAAACGAGCGGCATTACGTAAGTCGGCACGCCGCCTGATCGGAACGCGTAGATGATGCAAATGGCGCCCGCGGCGCCTAACGCTCCCCCGATAATGGCCCAAATGGAGCCTTTCGTCGTGAAGCCGTTAAGCTGGCCCTGCGAAGAAAGCGTAACCAGTGGCACCAGCACACCGATTAGAAAGTAAGCGATACCCACACACAACAGGGCGCGCATGGGATTGTTACCAAGCGCTACCTGACCACCATGCAGTGCAGGACCATACAAGCCCCACGAAAGCGCAGCGCCCAGAGCAAAAAGGATCCAAAGCTGCATTAGGACCTCCAGAATGAGAGATGATCACAACGAGCACAAACCGAAATCCACAAACAGCACAAAAGCATCCGGCCCTTTACGCTCTTCCCTTGTGTGACTTCTGTGGCTTTTGTGGCTAAAACTTCTGTGCCTTTTTGTGGCTAAACTGAAACTCGAAACAGACTTCCGCCGTACTGTCTTCGTCCCTAGAGTTCCGCGCATTCTAACATCAGTAGCTTAGACATAGTAGCAACTCATTTGCTAAGGTCTCGCAGTCACGCAGGCCGTCCAAAATCTCGAACGAGGAGCGCCAAAATTTTGAAGTCCAGCTTTCGAACCCTCTCTCTAATATTTCTGTCACTACTCGTACCTGTTTCGCTGACAGCGCAAACTCATCGCGCGTCGGTGCGAGGGACAATCACCGACCCGAGCGGGGCCGTGATTGCAGGAGCAGGCGTCTCCGTAACGAGATTGGAAACCGGCGAGGTCCGCACCACTACAACAAACGGTAACGGCGAGTATGCGATCTCGTCCCTTCCCGCGGGTGAGTACGAGATTAAGGTCAACGCCACAGGTTTTGGGACGGACTCTCGAAAGGTTTCACTGCTCGTTAACCAGGAGCTAAGGCTGGATGCTGAGCTTCGTGTCTCTGGGCCAGCGATCGACATCGACTCTGACTTTGGAAATGAACCCGTTCCGCTCAAGAAGGATTCCGCTTCACTCGGCGCCGTGATCGAGAATCGCCAGGTAACCGGACTGCCGCTCGATGGTCGCAACTTCTACGAGCTCAGCCTGCTCGTGCCCGGCGCTGTGCCGCCCGCGCAAGGATCAGCCGGATCTGTTCGCGGCGATTTCGCATTCAGTGTTAACGGTGCGCGCGAAGATGCGAACAACTTCCTGCTCGACGGTGTGTATAACGTCGATCCGAAGCTCAACACGTTTGGCGTGCGGCCGTCGGTCGATGCGATCCGTGAGTTTGAAATGCTGACCAGCACTTACGATGCGTCGTTTGGTCGCAATCCCGGCGCACAGGTCAACGTGATCTTGAATTCCGGGTCGAATGCCTTCCACGGTTCGGCATTCGAGTTTCATCGCAACGCCGCGCTCGACGCGCGCAACTTCTTCGCGCCCGCTTCAGAACCGAAACCGAAGTACATTCGCAACCAGTTTGGCGGCGCGCTTGGCGGTCCGATCAAACACGATCGCACGTTCTTCTTCGCCGATTACGAAGGCACACGCTCGCGCGAAGGCGTCACGCGCATTACCAACGTGCCGACGGCGGAAGAGCGCGTGGGCAACTTCTCGCACAGCGTCTTCGGAGTTCCGACCAATCCATTCACGGGTATGCCGTTTACCAACGGCGTCATTCCCGACTTTTTCCAAAATTCGGTAGGCCGTGCGATCGCGGCGCTCTATCCGCTGCCAAACCGCAACGTTCCGTTTCAGAACTTTGTCTCGTCGCCGATCCTGCGCGATGACAACGACAGCTTCGACGCGCGTGTCGATCACAGGCTGACTGACCGCGCCGATCTCACGTTCCGATACAGTTTTGGCGACCGCGATTTGTTTGAGCCGTTTACTGGCGCGTCTTTCTCGGTCGTTCCGGGTTTTGGCGACACCGTGAAACGTCGCAGTCAAAATGGTATGGGCGCGCTGACGCTTGTACTAACGCCCCGTCTCGTGAATGAAAGCCGCGTCGCGTTTAATCGTGTCGCAGCGTCGGTGACACAGGAAGCGAGTGTTCTGAATTCCGAAGTTGGACTGCCGGCGATTTCAACACGCGCGCGCGACCTTGGTCTCAGCTTCATCACGATCACGGGTTTCTCGCCGCTCGGTGATGAAGGCAACAATCCGCAGGACAGCGTCACAAATGTTTACCAGTTTCTGAATAACTCGAGCTACGTTCATGGAAATCACCTGTTCAAGTTCGGCGCGGACCTGCGGTTTTCGCAGCAGAATGCTTTTCGAGATGTTGAGTCGCGCGGGCGTTTGCAGTTTTCACCGTTCTTCCAGCTCACTGGAAACGCGCTCGGCGATCTGCTGCTCGGATTTCCGCTCTTGACGAGCGTCGCGCACGTCGATAACCCGCAAAAGATTCGCACGGAGAGTTACAACTTCTTCATCAACGACAGCTATCGCGTCACGCCGCGACTGACGCTCAACGCCGGCTTGCGTTATGAATACAACTCGCCCCCGGTGGATGCTGACGATCGTGCGACCATTTACGATGTCGTCACGCGCAATCTCGTACCGGTGGGCACGAACGGCGTTCCGCGTAGCGGCTTCGATGCCGACAAGAACAACTTCGCGCCGCGTGTTGGGTTGGCATGGTCCTTTAATGAAAAGACTGTGCTGCGCGGTGGTTATGGCGTCTACTACGATCAGTCGCCACTCTCGCCGGCTGAAGCGCTTTATTTCAACTCGCCGTTTTTCGACAACAACATCTTCTTTTCGTTGCCGGGCTTGCCGCTCACGCTTAACGATCCGTTTCCGTCGTTCTTCCCGTTCCCGCTGCCGGATTCCGCGCTCGCGATTCAACGCGACCTGCGCACCGGTTACATGCAGCACTGGAACCTCAACGTCGAGCGACAGATTTTTAGCGGCAGCGTGCTCGAAGTCGCGTACGTCGGATCGAAGGGTACGAAGCTGTTGACGGCTCGCGATATCAACCAACCGCAGCCAGGCATCGTGCCGCCCGGAATACCGGTTGTGCCGCGACCTGATCCACGTTTCGACGACATCGACCTGCTCGAGTCGCGCGCCAATTCGAACTACAACGCGTTGCAAGTGCGCTACCAGCAGCGTCTGACGCGCGGCTTCTCGGCGCTCGCGTCTTACACGTGGGCCAAGTCGATCGACGATGCGTCAAACTTCTTCACCAGCGCGGGCGATCCAAACTTCCCGCAGAACAGCTACAACGTCGCCGCCGAGCGTGGTCTTTCGAATTTCGACGTTCGTCACCGGTTTTCGCTGAGTTACTCTTATGCGGTTCCTTTTAAACAGCCGGGTGATGGTCTGGTCGCCAGTCTTGTGAATGGCTGGGAAACATTTGGCATCGTCACGCTGCAATCAGGAAGACCGTTTACAGTCGCGCTGCTTCCCGAGATCGATAACAGTGGTACGGGCCGATCGATTCTCGGATTTGGCGCGAACGATCGACCCAACGTCATTGGGAACGGCGAGCTCTCGAACCACACGACGGACCAATGGTTCAACACCGCCGCGTTTGCGTTTCCGTTTCCGGGTACGTTTGGAAATGCGGGAAGGAATATTCTGGAGGGACCGGGATTTCAGAACGTCAACATGTCGATTCTGAAGAACACGCGATTTAACGAGCGCTTCAACTTGCAGTTCCGGGCCGAGGCCTTCAACCTCTTCAACCACCCGAACTTCAACTTGCCCGACAACTTCCTCGGCTCCCCAACCTTCGGCCGGATCACCTCAGCCCGTGACCCCCGCCACATCCAGTTCGGATTGAAGCTGCTGTTTTAGCCACAAAAGGGCACAAAAACACAAAGCGGATTTCAAGTTCAGAGTTCAGCCTTTAACAGCAAGCTGAAGCTTGAACTCTGAACTCCTCACATGGCCTCTTAACTTGGAATTAGAAAAGCAACGTCGGCATGAAGCGATGCAAGCGCAGTATCGAGAGTAGCTAGTTGTGCTCCGTGACGACGAGCCAATTCAGCTAGCCACGCATCTGTTACTTGTTTAGATCCCCCCAAACGTGCAAAGGAAACCTCTCGATAACTGAAGCCATCATTCCAGAAAACATGATCTGGCATCGTATGAATCGCGTCTAGAACTGACCAGGCTGCTGCTGCGCTACTGGCTATCGCTACCGTCATGTGAATGCGCAACAATGTGCCTTCCGTGATCGCGCACGTTGCGAACGGTCCGGTTTGAGAGTCGAACCAACGCTGAGCTCGAACATGAAATTCGTGTGAGTCGATAGTGAGTGCGACCAGGAGATTTCCGTCAAGTAACCACATTAGCGAGTCGTGTCGGATTCAGACTCGATGCGGGCGACGTCGGCTGATGTAAAAGCTATGCGACCCTTCGAGACGGGAAAGTTTCGTTTGCTTCGACCGAATGTGGACTGTTGAGTCGGAGCCGCGGCTCCGTTGCGCAAACGTGCTTCGATGAAGCGCAGCAATTCCTGCTGCTTATCCTGTGGCAGCGATTCGACTGCGGCTTCGATTTCAGCGAGAGTCTTCACGCCAAAAACGATATCACGCCAAGTGGGCATGAACAAGCAAAGCTGTTTTAATCTGTGGAGTCCGCGTTCATCTGTGGCCGATCGTCGTAAGACAAATACTTGGCTGATAGAAGAATATCGGACTCCTCACCAGTCGGGGTTTGCGGGGCCATCGTGCCGTCCGCTTGTTCGTAGAGTGGGGCGGGAATGTCGGCGAATTCCGACATTGGACCGTAGACTGAATCCACGCCTTCCCGGAAGACATCTCCAATTAACAGATTGATGATATGTACGCGCTCTTCGGGATACTTGCGCAGGAAGCCCGAGAAGCTGAAGCCGTCGTTATAGAACGCATACACGAGTTTGCGCATCGACTCGATACCGCGATCGAGTTTGGCCTGATACTGGCCCAGGCGCGCGGCGGAGAAGTCGTCGTGGTTGAAGGCGTCGTGAATCGCGTCGGCGGCAAGCTCCGCCATTTTCAACGCCAGCAACACGCCTGACGAATAGATCGGGTCGAGGAAGCCATACGCGTCGCCGATGATGATGAATCCGTTACCGGCGTTGTGTTTCGAACGATACGAGTAATCGAGAATCGAGTAGATCTTGTCGACGCGCGTTCCCGGAGCGACACGCTTGCGAACCGGTTCACACTTGTCGATCTCCTCCTGGAGAATCTTCGCGAGGTCCTGGCCCCGCCCCTGCACGAGGTACTCGGGATCGGCAACGATACCGACGCTCGTAATATCGTTTTCGAGCGGGATATACCAAAACCAACCGCCGCTACCCGGCTCAGTCCGCAACACGAGCGTGGCGCCGCCATTTAAATCCGGCTCGCGGTGCGCGCCTTTATAGTACGAATAGATCACCGCTTTCTTGAGCTTCGGATCGCGCACGCGCCAGCGAAACTTGTTCGACAGCATCGCCATCTGGCCAGTCGCATCGACAACGACTTTCGCGAAATACTTCTCGCGCGCGCCGTCGGGCATCTGCACTTCGACACCGACCGCCTGATCGCCTTCAAACAACACCTGCTTCACGAGGACACCCTGATGCACCGTAACGCCCTGTTCAGCAGCGTGATCAATCAGCAGGTGATCGAATTGCGCGCGCGTGATCTGCCACGTGACAGCACTCTCGTGATGCACCGCTTCGAAGAAGTAGAACGGCCGCGATTCCTTACCCGCGGAATTCGCAAACTGCACACTGTACTTTCGAACAAACGGACTCTCCTTCATTTTTTCGAGTATGCCCAGCCGTCTGAACGTCCAGTAAGTGTCAGTCATCAGCGATTCGCCGATGTGATGACGCGGAAAGATCTCTTTTTCGAAAAGGATTACCTTGCGCCCTTCGCGCGCGAGAATGCCGGCAACAGAGCTCCCTGCCGGTCCACCACCCATTACAATGACGTCAAAAGTATTATTAGTAGTCATGCGTAGCGTACAGTTCTCAGTTCAGGTTCAAAAAATTCAGGCAGAAAGGAATCCACTTGCAAAACACCGTCACGAGTCAGTGCGATCGTCCCATTGTGACGTTCGAGAACAGATTTTTCTTCCAACTCTTCATAAACAGGACGAAACTCATTCCAAACATCGACGCCATACTTCTTCTGAAAGTAAGCGGTGTCGATCGCGCCGGTCTTCAATTGCAAAACCATCTCGCGAATGAGTCGCTGTTTTGGAGTCAGTGAAACAGCCCGCAGAAGCGGCAGGCGATCCTCGTTAAGGATGCGCACATACTCTTCGAAGTTGTGCGCGTTCTGGAAATTGACGCCGCCGAAATGAGAAAACGATGAGACGCCAATGCCAATCATATCGCCGCCATGCCACAGCGCGTCGCGATAGATGAAGCGGCAAGTCTTTTTCTTCGTGGCGACGATGTCGGTGCCCGCGATTTCGTAGTCGTGCGCAAGAAATTGTTCGAAGGCGTAGTTGAGCCAGCGGCGTTTCGTGTCCCAGCCGGCAATCGGTGAAGCCGCGCCTTTCTTCAAAATGTCCTGCGAGATGACGGTGTTGTAAGGCAGCTCCATCTGATAGATCGTGACGGAGTCGGGTTGAAGCTCGATCGCGCGGCGCACTGCTTCACGCCACTTCTCTTCCGTCTCACCTGACATACCCGCGATGAGATCGATATTGATCTGCGGAAAGTCGACTTCGCGCGCCCACTGGTAGGCGCGATAGATTTCAGGTGACAAGTGTGCGCGACCGTTTGCAGCGAGGATCTCGTCGTCGAAGTGTTCGATGCCAAGGCTCAGACGCGTCACACCAATCGCTTTGAGTGTTTCGAGTTTTGCTTTCTGAATCGTACCGGGCTCACACTCGAACGTGACCTCTTCAGCGTTCTGCCAACTGACGTGTCGATTAAGACCATCGACGAGATACCGCAACTGCTTCTCACTGATATACGACGGTGTGCCGCCACCGAAGTATGCAAAGCGAAGTCGCCGTCCCTGAAAGGCGGGCATGCGGCTGTAGAGCTCGTTCTCTTTGATGAGCGCGTCGAGATAGACCTCGATCTCTGATGCGTTCTTGTCTGTGTAAACTTTGAAGTAGCAGAACAGGCAGCGCTTTCGGCAAAACGGAATGTGAATGTACAGACCTAGCGGATCGTCGACACGCGGCGGCTGATTGAGCGCATCGATTGCATCTGTCACAAACTCGGGCTTCCACTGGGAGAACGGCGGATAGTTCGAGACAAAATAATTCCCTACTTCAGTTCTGGTTTGAGCGATATCTACCGTCATAAAACCAGTCAAGTTAGCATCAATACTGTGCTATGAGCAATTAGGACCGCGGATAAACGCGGATAGCAACGGATTTAGTACGCAGCGATCAAGGACTAGGTTGCGTCGTTGCGACGCCGCGTTGTATTAAGAGTCGATGCCCCCTCGACGTGGATTCACTTTCTCGGACGCTCGCCACTATTTACCGTATTTCCTGATGCTGATCGTGTTTGTGGGCGGGGTCTGGCTGATCCTCACGAGCGGCGCGCAACTCCAGCCCGCGAACACGATCGCAACAGCTCCTACCGGGCCCGCATCACCAGCTCATATCCTTCGGGAAAACTTCCGAACCTCCGTCAGTATTCTACTCACACAGATCATCGTGATCTTAATTCTCGCCGCGTTGTTTCGGAGACTGTTTCGTTCGATCCACCAGCCGCCGGTGATGGGCGAGATGGTCGCAGGCATCGTGCTTGGCCCGTCAATACTCGGGCTGATTTCTCCCGAGGCGATGACATTTCTGTTTCCCACGTCGTCACTCGAAACGCTGCGACTGCTCAGCCAGATCGGCGTCGTGCTCTTCATGTTCACCGTAGGAATGGAGGTGAACATGCAGCATGTACGAGAAAAAGGATCGGCGGCGGTGATGATCAGTCACGCGAGCATCATCGTGCCTTTCCTGCTCGGCACTGCGCTGTCTCTTTTTCTTTATAGCGGTCTTGCGCCGACGGGAACCTCTTTCAACGCGTTTGCGTTATTCATCGGTGTTGCGATGAGCATCACCGCCTTTCCGGTGCTCGCACGAATTCTTGAAGATCGCAATTTAACGCATACCGCACTCGGATCGATCGCGCTCACGTGTGCTGCTGTCGACGACGTTACAGCGTGGTGCATCCTGGCGCTCGTGATCGCGCTTGTGAAATCAACCGGGATCGCGAGCGCGGCGATCACGGTTGGCTTAACGCTCGTGTTTGCGGTGGCGATGATTCTTTTAGTCAGACCGCAGCTCGCGCGTGTAATCAGAGAGCCTGACTCGCAGCAGCACCGGCATCGCTTGATTCCGATCATTCTCGCGTTCGTTCTTGCTTGTGCGCTGATCACGGAGACGATCGGCATTCACGCGCTGTTTGGGGCCTTCATAGCGGGCGTCGTAATGCCGCCTTCTACCGAATTTCGGATCTTTCTCAAAGACAAGCTCGAGGCGTTCGGCTCGTACGCGCTGCTGCCGTTGTTCTTCGCGTTTACGGGTCTGCGCACGCAGGTTAGTCTTCTCAACGACTGGCAAACGTGGGCGATCTGCGGCGTGATTATTCTGGTCGCGATTGCGGGCAAGCTCGGTGGCAGCATGTTGATGAGTCGTTGGACCGGGATGAGTTGGACACAGTCGTTCTCGATCGGTGTGTTGATGAACACGAGGGGATTAGTTGAGTTAGTCGTACTAAATATCGGTTATGATCTCGGAATTCTGTCGGGAAGAATTTTTGCAATGATGGTGTTGATGGCGCTGGTGACGACATTTATGACCGGGCCACTCCTAAGTCTGGTTAAGAAATGAAAGGAGATCGAATGGCAAGAACTCTATTGATGACCGCCGCTATTTTTGTATTGTCAGTGATCGCCCTTGCGGCAGCGAAACCAAACTATACTGGTACGTGGACCATGGATCGGGCGCGCAGCTTTGGTCTTCCGGCGGACATGACTCAAACACTCACCGTCACGCAGAAGGACGATCGGATCGAGCTCGAAACAAAGCTCATTCAGCCGAACAACGAACGCACGGTGAAGGACACTTACGTGCTTGATGGCAAGGAGTATGACTTCACGCCTCTGGTACCGCCGAATCAACCACCGGCGACGGGCAAGCGAACTGCCGTGTGGCTGCCCGGCGAGAGAGGCATTCAGGTGACTGACGTGACAACCGCGGAAACACCGAAGGGGACGGTCAAGACTCAGACGGTGAGAAAGTGGACTATCTCGAGTCAGGGCGAGCTCGTGATCGACATGTACGTCGACAACCCGAATGTCTCGTACGAAGCAAAACGGATCTTTATCAAACAGTAAATATTAGCCGCGGATTTACGCGGATGAACGCAGATCTGCGTTTATCTGCGTTCATCCGCGGCTAATTTATTTCCCGGAGATGTCGAACGCGGCCATCTCGGTCGAGTTGCGCACGAGGAGTTTTCCGCTCGCTATAGCCGGGTAATTCCAGGTTTGTCCCTGCACCGCAGTGAAGCGCGCTACTTCCGTGTATTTGTCAGGCGAAGCTTTCACAAGGGCCACGTCGCCCTGATCCGAAGTCACGATCAGATGATCGCCTGCGAGGATGACCTGCCCGTATCCGTAACGCCCGTCTTTCCACTTGCGCTCGCCGGTGTTCACATCGAGGCAGACGAGAATGCCTTCATCGAGGCCGTAGATGTAACCGTTATGAAGAACAGAGGGATTGAACTTGTTCTTCATGTTTTTATTTTCCCAGATCGTCGACGCTGTGAAACTGTTCGCACTTCCCTTCACTTCAACCAGCGCCGCGCCTTTCCCGTAACCTGACGAAATGAAAAACCGATTTCTATCGACGATCACGGGTTGTGAGACGTTGATGCCATTGTCGGTATCCCACGGATAACTCCACAACAACGCACCATTCTCGGGCGCGAGCCCCACAACGCGATACGAACTAACAACAACGATCTGTCGACGTCCGGCAAGCTCAACAAGCATCGGCGAAACGTACGCCTGTGGATCGTCGAGGACCTTCCAAGCCGTTGCCCCCGTATTCTTGTTGTACGCGACGACAGATTTGCCGTTGGCGCCGCCTGGTAGCACAACGACCTTGTCGTCCACGATGAGCGGCGACGCCGCCATGGCCCACGGAAGGTTCTTCGCCGCATTCTCCTTGAGAATGTTCTTGCCCCAGATCACTGCCCCATTGTTCGCATCCAGTGCGCGCAGTTCGCCGGTTGCGCCGAGCGCGTAGATGCGGCCCTGGTCCCACGTCGGTGTCGCCCGTGGCCCATCGCCGGTGGAGTCACTGAATTCAGCACTCCACTTCTGCGTCCAGAGCTCGTGGCCGTTGTTGATGTCGTAAGCTGCGACTACTTCCTCACCGCGACGCTGTTCGATTGTGTAGGCCTTGCCATCCGCGACGACAAACGAAGCATGCCCAACACCGACAGGCTGCTTCCAAAGCTGACGGAGTCCGTTCGAAGGCCAGTTAGTCGAGATACTCGCCTCTTCGTATTTGCCGTCACGCCGCGCCCCGCGGAAGTTAGTCCAACTGTTTCGCGAAGGAGCGGCTGGCGCGGCGGCTGTTTCGCCGGGCGACGCTGCAACACTCGCGGACGGGCTGGGACTCGCGACTGCCGCCGCTGTAGGTGCGGGTTGTTGCGAAGCTTGCTGGTTGCGATTCTGCTCGAGCTGAGCGTAATGCGCGTCGTTAGAGCTTTTGCTGCACGCTGCGCAGAACACGAGCGACAGAACGAGTAGTCTTTTAATCATGAAATCCGTCCTGAGATCCGTCTAATCCGTGGTTAGTGGATTAGACGGATCTTAACGGATTTAAGTTCCAATGCAATACAGATTCTTTTCGCCGCGAATGAAGATGCGGCCATCGGCAATCGCCGGCGACGCATAAACAGGCTCGCCAACGGAGTTCGTGCCGAGGATCTCATGCTTCGGGCCGGCCTTCACGATGAACGTGTCGCCGTCTTCGCTCGTCATCAGAATCTTGCCTTCGAACGCCACCGGAGAGGCGGTGAACGTCGCGGGAATCGGAATGCGACCGCCTTCGTATTTCACTTCGCCGGTCTTCGCGTCGATACAGGTGAGAATGCCGCGATCGGTAGTCAGGTAAAGATAGTCGCCATACAAGATCGGAGAGGGCACGTAGGCCGTGCCTTTCGCATACGTCCAGGGCACGTTCGGAGTGCCGGTGAGATCTCCGCTCTGACCGAGTTTAATCGCCATCGCGATCTTCGCCGGGAAGCCGGCGACGAGAAACACCATCTCGTTATTCGCGACGGGCGACGGAATGGCGTTGCTCTCGACGCCCTTGTGCCGCCAAAGCTCTTTTCCAGTCGCGGGGTCGTAAGAAATCACCGATTCAGTGCCGCTCGCGATCAACTCTGCACGCTTCGACGTACGCACAAGCAACGGCGTGGACCAGCTCACTTGCACCTTGCGCGGCGTTCTCCAGGCTTCTTTGCCCGTGTTCTTGTCGACCGCAACGATGAACGACGAAGCGCCATTCTCTTCATCTGCCTGAACAATCACGAGATTGTCGAACAGAATCGGTGACGTGCCGGTGCCCATGCCAACAGTGCCCAGTTTGCCGAGGTCGGCTTTCCACGCGAGCTTGCCTTTGAAGTCGTAAGCGTAAAGACCTTCGGTGCCGAAGAATGCATAGACGAGTTTGCCGTCGGTGGCGGGAGTCGAGGCGGCGTAAGAGCTCTTGCGGTGACGATTGTCGTAAGGCGTGCCTTCCCACGCTGTCGACTGCCAGACGATCTTGCCGGAGTCGCGATCGATGCAAATGACTTTGAACGTGTGTTTCTTATCAGCGCCGACGCTGTCCGGATGTAGAAAGGGCTTGCCGTCATCTCCGGTATGACCCACAGCTTTAGCGCCCGGCACTACTGATCCTTCGACTGCGGTCGTCAGGAATATGCGATTGCCCCAAACGATTGGCGACGAATGCGAGCGGCCGTCGATCGGAACCTTCCATTTGATGTTCTTCGTGGGACTCCATTCAGACGGAAGGTTCTTCTCATTCGAGATGCCAGAGCCGTCCGGCCCGCGCCACTGCGGCCAATTCCCTGCCTCGGCCTTCTCGGTCAAAAAGCCGAGCCCAGTAACGGCCAAAGCCATGCCAACGATAACCGCGAAAACGATTCGTTTCACTGTAGTTATTTTCCTTTTGATTTAATTTCCTGTCTTGGTCGAGGCAGGTGCTTCTCCAAACGCATAAAGATGCGAGACCGTGCGAACAATCAACAACCCGTCGGAGATGGCAGGCGTCGCCATCATCACTTCACCAACTGGGTTCTTCGAGAGCAACTCATACTTCGGCCCGGCTTTCACCACGAACACATCGCCGTCTTCACTAGAAAGGTATATCTTCCCATCAGACGCGACTGGCGACGCCGTGAACGCGCCACCGGTTCCACCTAAACGTTCCTGATAAACTCGTTCACCAGTCTTCGCGTTGTAAGCAGTCAACACGCCCTGGTTCGAGCACGTGTAAAGCAAATCGCCATAGACGATCGGCGTCGGCATGTATGGGCCACCGCGCTGCTTGCTCCAGGCGATGAAATCACTCGACTCTTTGCCGTCCTTGAGCGTTATATCGCCGTTACCACCCGGCTTAATCGCGTAGATTGGCTGGATCGGCGCGTAACCGCTCGTAACGAAGATCAGATCAAAAGCGACGAACGGCGTCGGCGTGGTGATCTCTGACATCGGACCGAGCGACCACAACTCTTTTCCGGTGGCGGGATCGTAGCCGCGAATCTTCTTCGGACCGACGGTGATCAGCTCAGCGCGCGTCTTGCCTTCGTAAACTGTCGGTGAGCCCCATGACGGAAGCTCTTCGCGCGTGGTTTTCCAAAGCTCTTTACCGTTCTTGATGTCGTAAGCAGCGATGAAGGAATTCTTTTGAATGTCGGCCTGCACGATCACCATGTTCTTGTAGATGATGGGCGAGCTGCCGTATTCCCACTGGTAGTCGACGTCATAGAACCAACCGGCGTCGAGCACGCCGAGATCCTTTTTCCATAAAAGCTTGCCGTTGAGATCGTAGGCGTAGAGACCTTCGGAGCCGAAGTTGACGATCAGGTATTTCCCGTCGGTGACTGGTGTCGAAGCGGCGTGTGTCGACTTCGGATGGCGCTTAACTTTCGGAATGCCTTCGTACGCAAGTCGCTCCCAAAGGATCTTGCCCGTGGCTTTGTCGAGAGCATAAACCTTCCATGCGTGCTGCGGATCGTCTTTGACTGGCGCGACGTCGCCGAAGAGACCGAAACGTGTTTCGTCCTTGCCGCTCGAGACGGCAGTGACCACGAATACTTTGTCGCCCCAAACGATCGGACTGGCGTGCGAGAGACCGGGGATAGCCGTCTTCCAACGCACGTTTTCTGACTTCGAGGCGTCGAATTTTACGGGTTTCGCTAACCCCTCATTGACGCCCGTCGCGCCTGGTCCACGAAACTGCGGCCAGTTCTGTGCGAAGGCAACGGTGAAAGCAACGGTGATAAGAATGATAGACAGTGTGAGTCGTTTCATTGATTTGCTCTCTCTAGGTTTTCAGTCAAGCCGCTTCATTACGTTGGTGGTTGTGCCCTGCTTGAAAGTCATGCTCACGACTTTCTCGCCTTCGACATTAAACATGAAAGAGATTCCACTAAACGCGATGGGCCGGAACGTCGTCTTGTCGGACGCCATTAACGCAATTACATCGCGCCCGAATCCCGCGACAAACAACTTGCCGTCTTTGACCGAGATCGTCGCTTCCGGACCAGTTTCTCCTTTGTACTTGCCCACGTACGACTGTAGCGTTGCGGCATCGATTTCCATCGGCGGCTTTGCTCCAGCGTTCTTGAGTAGGTCAGTAAGAGCAGTGGTGTTGGCGTTCATCGAAAACGCGAGCGCGGCGGTGAGGTCTTCGGGTTTGATCTTGCCGGAATCGAGAGCGAGCTTGACGACTTCCGGTTTATTACCACGCACACCTGTCATAAGCACATCGTCGGCGCCATCGGCGCCTTTCGCCAGCAGCAGGGTAACGACATTCATGTGATCGTTTTGGAGGGCCCACGACAGAGCGGTGGCGCCGTAAAAAGTGTCTTTGATGTCGAGCTCGGCGCCACGATCGAGCAGCACCTTCGTTACTTCCGCGTTACCGCGCTCAGCAGCTTTGAATAGTGCAGTCGTTCCATAGCGAAACTTCGCATTGACGTCAGCGCCTTTATCTAACACGGCAGTGACTGTGGCAGCATCGCCCTTGCGCACCGCTTCGAAGAGTTGATCGTTGAGTGCCTGTTTGGGGTCAGTCTGGGTTTGTGGGAACAGCAGGACCAGTAGCGAAAAGAGGAAGACCTTTTGTGCCAACATGATTTCTCCTCGCGATGTGTGTTGGGACGTCAGCTTTTTACATGATGACAAGATGTACAGGATTTTCATGATAATCCTGAAAATCATGTAATCCTGTAAACTGACTTTCTGTAAACTGCAATAGCAGCCAGAACCTGCTAGAATCAACCGAAAAAATTTGTAACGCAGCAACGTGAGCTTACGTATTGTACATCCTTAGGGTTGCAAGCGCGCAGAACTTCTAATCCCGAACAGCTTTTTTTGCGGCCTCGAAACCGCATTCATTCATAATTAGTGACGGGCCTCCAAAATGACTAACCTGATCTCCATTTCTTTGAATCTTTGCCTTTTTCTGTCGCTCTTCGCACTTGGCGACTGGGCCGAATGGCGTGGACCAAATCGCGATGGCGTCTCAACCGAAAAGAACCTGCCGGTCAAGTGGTCTCCGACCGGCGACAACCTCGCCTGGCGAGCGCCATACGGTGGCCGCTCGGCGCCGATCGTCATGGGCGATCGCGTTTACCTGCAGAATACCGCCGGCAAAGGCGAGACGGAACAGGAACGTGTCATGTGCTTCAACGCCGACACGGGAAAACTCTTGTGGGAACATCGCTTCAACGTCTACTTGAGCGACGTGCCGCCACATCGCGTCGGCTGGGCCTCGCCCGTCGGCGATCCGGCAACCGGAAACGTCTACGTGTTTGGCGTCGGCGGCGCCTTGCTTGGTCTCAACCGCGACGGAAAAGTCTTGTGGGAACGATCGCTCGCCGAAGACTTCGGACTGCTAACGACGCACGGTGGACGCACCGTGTCACCAATCATCGACGGCGATCTCGTAATCGTCAGCGGCGTGACTTTCCAATGGGGCCAGCACGGACGCGGCGCACATCGCTTCATGGCTTTCGACAAAAAGACTGGCGAGACGATGTGGATAAGCGCTCCCGGTGGCCGTCCTTACGACACCACGTACGCGCCGCCGATCATCGTCAACGTCAACGGCACACGACTGCTCATCCAGGGCGGCAGCGACGGGTTTGTTTACGCGATCAAAGCGCAAACAGGCGAACCGGTGTGGAAGATCGAGATCAGCAAACGCGGCTTGAACACCGGCGTCGTCGTTTACAACAACCTCGCGATCCTTACGCACAGCGAGGAGAACCTCGAATCGAGCGAGATGGGGATGATGCTCGCTGTCGACGCCACGGCCAAGGGCGAGATCAAGAAAGATCAGATTAAGTGGAGCACTTACGGCTGGCAGGGTGGCTTCTCTTCCCCTGTGCTCGATGGCGATCGTCTGTATCAGGTCGATAACGGTGCGAACATTGCCGCCTTCGACGTAAACACCGGCAAGCAACTATGGCTGAAGAACCTCGGCACGATTCAAAAAGCGTCGCCTGTTTTTGCTGATGGCAAGCTCTATGTTGGGACGGAAAATGGAAAGTTCTACATCCTCAAACCGTCGGCAACCGGATGTGAAATTCTCGATCAAGATCAGCTTGGCACCGAGGAGCAACCGGAAACGATCATCGGCTCGGCAGCCGTCGCGAATGGTCGCGTCTACTTCGCCAGCGATTCCGGTCTCTACGCGATTGGCAAGAAAACAGCCCACAGCTCTTCTCAAACAAATGCGAACGCCGTGGGAAATCACGTCAGCTCCCAGGCTGCAACGTACGTCCAGGTCGTGCCGACTGAGCTAATTCTCAAGCCGGGTGATAAAGCGAATTTCCGCGTCCGTCTCTTCGACGCGCAGGGCAACTTCATTCGTGAAGAAGCTGCGGCCACGTGGTCGCTCGATCAACTAAAAGGCACGGTCGAGAATGGTCAGTTCACTGCCAGCTCTGACGCGATTGCCCAGGCAGGCTTGGTTAAAGCAACGGTAGGCGGCGTGAGTGGGACTGCGAGTGTGCGGGTGTTTCCGCCATTGCCCTGGAGTGAGACTTTCGACTCTTATGCGGTTAACACGCTGCCTCCGACGTGGGTGAATACTACTTTGAAGTTCAGCGTTAGCGAGCAAAACGGAAACAAAGTGCTCACAAAGCTGACTACAGGCTCTTCATTGCTCACGCGCGCTCGCGCCTACATTGGACCGTCAGACTGGTCTAACTACACTGTTGAAGCCGACGTCAATGCAACGCAGAAACGCCGCCAACAAGGTGACGCCGGCGTGATCGCACAACGCTACGTCTTGACTCTTTACGGTAACAGCCAGATGCTGCATCTGGAGCCATGGCAACCCGAGATCCAGCGCACGAAGAGTGTGCCTTTCACCTGGAAGCCAGACACCTGGTACCGTCTTAAACTGGAAGTCGCGAATTTGCCTGACGGGACGACGCGCGCTCGCGGCAAAGCATGGCCCGCAAACGAGCCCGAACCGGGGGCGTGGTTGATCGAACGGGTGGACCCGATTCCAAATCGCCAGGGTGCGCCCGGAATATTCGGCAACGGCCTCGCGGAACTATATTTCGACAACATAAAGGTGTACGCAAACAAATGAGAATTAAAAGCACAAAATCCAACGCTATCATTTTTCTAACGCTGCTCAGTGCTGCTGTTTGCGCCCTGACGCCATTAGTTTCCGCCTCCGATCCGGGTTCGGGCGACTGGCCCCTTTCCAGCACATTGGGATCCTAAGCTTAGAATTCCACGTGGACAAGTTGT
>JADMIO010830139.1_pt1 | contig 85818 bp, 85 predicted proteins | sample 8958161 | NCBI WGS metagenome assembly JADMIO01 (sample SAMN16585339, study PRJNA669376) | soil metagenome | isolation source: Crop rotation soil | place: USA: Cullars Rotation, Alabama | collected 2011 | reverse complement strand
GCCGCGACTTCAAGTCACGTGAATTCCAAGCTTCGGATCCCACTGTGCTGGAAAGGTATTCATCCATCCAAACCTCTGCTACTCGCTTGTGATTCTGTGTGATGAAAAGAAAACCAATGAATATTTTTTACAATTCATGGGAGAAACAAGATTTTACTCGAGATAGATAATCACCGAATGTAAAACCACCATGTGGATTGAATTGTCGATAGATATGGCCGACTCTCGAACAGGGTGCATCGACAAGACGTCCGCCACATTGCCAGATTTTAAACGACATTTCATATTGTTCACCACCCCAAACATCGAGACCTTCATCGTAGCCACCTAATTCCCAAAACCATTTGACACTGATGGCAAAAAGACCACCGGCCATTACCGGATTACTTGAAAGAGACAATCTTTTAGATATCAACTCGATTTCGTACTTCATCTTACTCGAATGGTTCCGTGGGATTTTGAGAAGCTTCAGGCAATAGTGGCAAACGTTTGTAGAACATACTCCAATCGAACGCACCACGAGCACCTTAGAATACCACAAAACAATTCGTCAAAATTCTTGTCATGTTATTCACCTTCATCCTGAGCAATATAGGCAAATGTTTCCCATTTGATGATGTCTATAAACGGACAAACACTGGTCTTGTAATTGAGTGCGATCGGTTCGATCAATGGCGGAAGCCAATTGATGTTGACTTCGATGTGTGAATCGAAGAAAATCAAAATCTCGGCTTTGGCCTCGCGAGCACCGGCTAAGCGTGTACGAATGAGGCCCTCGCGCTTTGGAAGACGAATCACACGAGTCTTTGGCAATTTGGCTAAAGCTGCGTCGAGAGGTCCTTTCAAAGATTCTACAATTCCGGATGAAACATAAATCTGTTTGGCATTGTTATCAAATTTAAAAAAAACGAAACCTTTGCCACTGGCATCATCAACAAGAAGAATTTCTATGAGAAGTTCGGCCGGTGTTCGATTCAGAATGCTATGAATTGATCGAAGTAATGTGGATAGATGTTCGTCATGAACAGGAATGATGATACTGACCTATTTGTAAAATCCACACAGAGAATGACTTCATCGACAAACACTTACGGAAGGCAATTTTTCTAGATAGAGTTTGTTGTGACAACTATACAGACAAAATTTCAACAATATGTTCAAAGAGAAAAAAGATAATGTAATACTCGGGATGACGAATGTCTTTGATCGAACGATCGAGCGAGATATTATCCGAGATGAGTGCATAGAAACCATTTTCGCGATAGAGTCGATCGAAATCGGGATTCTTTCGCTCTTGCATACTCAGTTCAACACCAATTCCACCTTCACCCAATCCTAAACCACATATTTCCATATTGAATTCATGCACAAGAACATAAAACAAAATGTTCACCTGTGCGAGCTTTTTCTCGAGCGATTGCTGCATAATCATGCCAATCGATTTTCCTCAAAGTTGTCCCATTAATTTCGATAATTTCTGTACGAAGTGAACGAGATGAAGAACTGGTGGTACTGGTCGACGACGGTATTTCATCAACGGATTGTTTCACACGTTTTTTCACTTGTTCATGTTGCTCATCATCTACTTGCTCTGTCGTTCCCGTTGGTAGATAGTCTCGAAAGAGACCGAGAACAATAAAGGAGACAACGAATATGACTACAATTCGCTTGCGGCGAAATCGAAGCGACATTCCACATTCGTTGTTCTTTATTTCATATCTAGAATAACCGATAGCAATGAATTCAACCATCGAGATTTGTTTTCATGTAAAAAATGAAGATGTCATCGTTATTTTTTGCCTTCAACCATAATGATATGATAGCCAAATTTCGTTTTGACAAGAGGCGATAGCACAGGTTTAGCTAATGTGCTCACAGGAAGAGCAAAGGCAGCATCTTGAAATTCGCCAACCATCGATCCGCGTGTCATCCAACCGAGATCACCCTATCGACATAGTCACATGTGAGAAAAACACGTTGAAGGACGAAATTTTCTTACGCCATGTCGAGCCTTGTCTTCGGAATAAGTTCGTGCTACTTCATCGAATTTCATTCCGCTATTGATTTTTTCCAAGGCTTCCAAAGCTTTCGATTGTTTCTCACAGAGAATGTGTCGAACCTATGCAAGGAGAAAGTCATATTCGAATAAAAATATATATGATATGTTCACTCACTTTGATCGATGTACCACCCTTACCACCACCTGACGCCTCAGCCGCACCGCCATCGGCTTCAGCTGATGCCCCTTTGCCTTTGCCTTTCTTTCCCGACATATTTGTCTTGTATTCCGCAATACAAACGTTATTAAAATAATGAAATGCAATTTGAGATAGATGACTCACACGAAGAATAGACTGGACGTGTAGAAGCAACAAATCAACAAATAGATCGTTATAAAGGATGGATGAACAGGTGAGAAATAGCGACATCCAGACCTCTGGTTATCGAAAAAGCTCAACTATTACTAGAGTTGGCAGATCTGCTGATTTGCTCAGAAAAATTCTGCCTTTGGAGTTGGTAGCTTCCTGATTTAAAAAACTCTTGAAAATTCCATTTTGCCGATCGAAAATCAAAGTCATTCTTTGATTCCTTTCGTGTGTGAATATCACTAATCTAAAGTTGTTGTAGGAATTGATTCAATTCAATACTCATTTACAAAATAATATGTTCATAAATTAATTTGTTGGAGTCAAAAACTTTGTTAACACTTGCGACCTCTTCCTCAAGTAGCGTACGAGTGCAAATTCGAATGAACAATTTGACCAACGATGTCGTTTCATGGCTGTGAATTCTCCGTCACTATTTGAAATCGATCGAGTTTTAAGATCACAATATTCTTTGCGAGTCATATTTATAAAATTGGATTATCTTAGGATACAATACAATCAAACTGCTGGAGATTGTTCAAACGTTTTTGAATAGAATCTTCGTTCAGCTCAACATTTGTAATTAATTAACTTGATTCCATCTTTAATGGACACTCTACTATGTACACCAGAACTAATACAATTACACAGAAAAAAGACAACTTGTTCTGTTTCTGTCCTTTCCTATACACTTGCTCAAGAGAAAATTCCTATGGCAAAAGATAAGTCAATAACAATGAGCTGCAAATCCAGCCATCGTGTTCGCACATCATGTTTTACCTTGATTTCGTAAAATAGAAATTTTTGACTAATCCATTCGAACTCAAGTTTACTGTGACCAGCTAATCTCTCCGTTCAATTCCTAAAAAGTGAATACCGGGCAAAATCCGAGTTCACATTGATTGCTTCGAATCGCCCAAATAAGTGAGCTCTGAATTTGGAATTCACAAAAAGATACATAATCACGGAGTTTCAATTTTTCGGTTAAAAAAATTCGATTTTAAGATTTCGAATAGCATTGCTTTGAGATGAACCGATGAAGATCGAGTGTACTCTATGAAAAGATGAGAGTCAGTAAAGTAATTCATGAACAGACATCTATTCTTGACTGTGACGATCAATGTCAAGTATACGAATGACTTTGAACTTGTTCTTTGAGGGCTCTCTCTCTTTTTCTCTATGCAATGAGACAAAACATATGTCATCAATTGTGAATACTTTATCAAGATTGTCTGTGATCTATAAATCGAATTGTTGGTATATATGTAATCGACAAGAAGATGTAAAAAGATACTTGAAGTAACAGTTACGTATTGAGATGAGATTGCCATCTCTATTAATCCATTGAAGCTAATAGGCGAAATATCATTCTTGTTTCTCTTTGCATGATCTCCATGACACATATGTATGATCAATATCGACAAAGAAAGTAAAAGAGCGAGAAGCTTTCTCATTATCGGGTGACATGTGTTCGCATAGTTGTGTGACAAATTGTATATATATATATCTATAGTACAAGTCACTCCAGTGGTGATCGATGAGTGTCTAGATGTAACGGTGACATTTTCATCAAGATACATACTGCTGTCAAATATAAATAAGTCATAAGAATGTGGTGAGACTAGAGTGCGATAAGCAAGAGTCATAAAAATGATCTGTAGAGAAGAAATCCCTCCTTCTGCTCGCGGTTATCTTACCACCCGGTTTGTTCCATTTGCGGTCGCACGAGAGATCTGTTATTCTTGACCGAACATTTTGTTTCATCTGTATGTAACCGCAGAGTAGCAGCTTGCGTCTTTTGTTCTTCTTTCTGCTGTCTATCTGCTTTCTTATGGTACAGTTTGATAGGACATATATCGAATGATGACGATGATGCAATAATTTCTCGTTTTTTTTTTATTCTAGTTTGCATAAAAACAAAAGAAAGAAAAAGTGCAGCCAGCCAGGTTGACGTTTGTGTGCGTACTACACGTCATGTGCACAGCATATATACTGTATGTATATATGTAAACATCTTCGCCACACATTGTATAATCACCATCAACAGTGACGTGTCGATGACCAAATGGTATATTGACGTGATCTTTTCAATTCATCCGAGACCGACTGACAAGCACAGGTTCAACGTAACGGCGACACGCACACGCTCCTTCGCTTTTTCTCTCGTGCCATTCATCGGCAAGGTCTGTGTTTTCTTCTCACACATCTATATGATATCATCGCATCCCCTATAATGATTAAATCGGTAGTGCAGCATTCGCTGTCTCTAGGTCGTATGGAGAGAGAGTAAGTACGTGCAATAATCTCATGTTAGACACACACGTACATACCATCCTCGGGGGCGGCTGAACATGAAACGAACAGCAATGACGACGCGACAGACATTCAGAGAGAGTCATTTTATGTTTCGAGGGCAGACGGACGCTAGAAGAAGAAGAAGAAAAAAAAATGCGAATACTGATTAGACTGCTGTCGTTATTGTCTCGAGGTCAGTGAACGATTCGCCGGAATGAAATCATGTCACCTTTCGTTTTCGGCTTTTTTTTCTCCCTAGTGAGCATGAAATCAGATATCTCACTTGCGTTTAATTTTTGTTATTTCGAACACAAGGACATATTACTCTCTCGAGTGTCGAACAAAAGATGTGATGTTTTCTTTTTATTTTCTACTGGAATATCGATGTGCAGATGGGACGCGCTTGCTTCGAGGGCCAATTGTCTTAGCTTAAAAAGCCCACATGAGAGAGAGAAAGGCAACAACTGCTGGCATGGACGACTACCAACCATACGGCGATCGCGCAAGATTATTTATGTTTGTTTGATGTAATCATAAATTTTCGTCGTTGTTCTGTGCATTCGTTCGAGTGAGGTTTCGTCGTTCAGTGTCATAACAAAAACTGTTGTTCTTGTGTAATAATATTGGTGCGTATTTCTCTCGTTCTTCACTATTGATGAGAGAAAGAGACCAAACCCAGATGGGTTACTTTCTATTTTTTATACGCATGTCCGACACAATCAAATGATATCGATCACCTATTCTGTGTTGCTAAAGGAACAGATCGTTCCTTTGACCCAAGGTTATCAAATCACTACCGCGCATTTGTGTTCAATTGAACCGTCTCGGAGTGTCCATGTGACAAATGAAAGAGAGAGAACGAAAGTTCATTTACACGAGAGAGTGTGTGTATGAGCACGAATTCACTACTCTTCATTTTTTTGATGCTCATAAACAACAACACTCGTCGTACTACTAGAACGACGATGGTGAAGAGTGTGTGGATGAAGGACGGTGAATATACATGCAGTATACTATTGTGCGTTCAAGTAAAGGAGAAAGAAAGAAGAGAGAAACCATAACTTTTCATCTAGGGCGTGTGCGCGACACACTTGAAAGCATATTTATTGATCACGGTAGAAATTTCACTCAGCTTTTTTTTCTCTTTCTCTCTTTTATTCGCACCGTCAGACTTCCATACGTTGACAATTGAAATCTGACTACTCGATTTATTTTCTGTTTTCTTCTTCTTCTTCTTGTAGTTGCTGCTAATCACCCATAATACTAACGAGTACGATGGGTAATTGTATTGGCAAAAAATCTGTCGCACATCGTGCTAAACTCGGCGAACATTCTTTGTCAAGTGGTACTTCTCGTACGAAATCGTATTGTCATGTAGAACAGACGACTAAACATAGTCCATTGTATTTCCCATCAAGTACGCCATCATCACCTCGAACGAGCATTTTTCTCTCACATTTAAAAGAAACTGATATAAAAAATGCGTACGAAAAAGATATTATTCAATCTTCATTTCTCTCGCAAACTAATGATCACGATGTTGCATTTCATTTGCCTACAACAACATCACCAACATTTACATTGCCTATTCAATTGTCATTGTCCTCGAATAAAATATTTCAATCATCAATCAATACGATGGGGACGAACGATTTGAGTGAAAAAAAAGAAGAAGAAGAGGCCATTGAACAAACTGCTGGGACATTTCGATACGAACACGAACAGATGGGACATTTGTTGAGTAAGGACGAAGTTGAAAACGAGAATATCAAGGTAAGAACGACAAGTGACGATGATACAATTGACAATGATCAAAAAGTGCCAAGTACAGAAACGATGGTCAATGAAACCGAACAACAACAACAAATCCAAGGTAAAAAAGAAGTCACAAGATGAACTGAAATTTACATTGGATTTTATCATTGAAGACACATCACCTTCACCATCACTTTCCGATTCATCTCTTTCTTCCCTTTCGATCAATACAACATCGTTCTCTTCTCAAGATCATCTCATTCTTTCTTCATCACCATCTTCGGTTTCCTCAGCTGTCATCATCTCTTCGATAACTCCTAGTTCACGATTTCGTTCATTAACATATTCCGAACAAATCTATCTTCCCGATCGATCAACATGTTTCTCGACCGGCAAAGATATTTTCTCCACGGTGCTTCCATCATCTCGAGCCAATACCGATCCATTTCTCAGCGAATTTCATCTGAATCTTAACTCACATGGATGTGTGACACTTCGCACAGTGATCGACGATGTTGTTCAACAGCGAACCATTCGCATTCATCACCAATCGAAAACTATTTTAGTCGAACATCGACAACTCGAAGGCGTTCTTCTCAGGTAAAACATTTTTCTGTTCGAAATTTATTCTATTTTCTGAATAGAGATTTCCGGAAATTCGATACTCCATCATTGATCTTCGACGATCAACAAAAAATTGTTTACACCACCAAACATGCTCGTTGTCTCGGTTTGCAATCGTTAATATGTACAACGGATACAGTCACGCGATTACCACGTTTGATTTCCTCCTGCGATCATTGTTCATCGTTACTCTCTGGCTCTCGATTGAGCAATCGTTTGCGAACATTCTTTCTCGCCAATGCGACACACAATCTCGTTCGAATGTGTTTCAATGAGACGACAAATAACACGATATTCGGTTATATTTCTCAATTACAAACGACTCGAATCCGACAAACAATTGTAAATAATAGCAAATTGACCTATTCAAACGATCTCAATGTCAACAAAACAGATTTCTATTTCGTTCTACGACTTCGATCATGGCCAAAAGAAATTCGTGACACGTTCGAACAACGTCAACGTCTGTGGCCATCGGATGTGCATCGACTTTTCGAGAAAACTTGTTTCATTCGAATCAAAGATGACACTCAAGAAACATCGAAAAACAACAAATGTCATTCTTGTGAACAGGCATTTTCGTCAGCAATCACTTCCTCTTGGTCGTATACCTATGCAGCGATCGAATCTCAACTTGTTCACGTCATGTCCGATGAACAAATGCGTTTTGCATCGATTGTTTGGAATTATTTGAATGGAAAAACTCAGGGACAATTATCGTTCATCATTTTTAAACATACACTTTTCTATTTCTTCGAACAATATCCATCGGATATATTTCTCAATAATGATTTACTTATTTATGCACATCTTTTCAGTGAATTTCTTCTTGTTCGTTTACAAACTAAATTTATTCCGCATTATTTCAATTCACATTTCAATCTCTATGATCAAACATCGATTTCGACGAATTTAATCAATTTAATTACTAGCAAAATAACCTATTTAGATTTGAAAAATTTCTCGATTTTAACATTACCATCGACATCAATTTATCTTCAACAATTGACGTATCTCATACAATTTCAATCGAATTTTCTTCAACGTCTTCTTTCATGTACAACAAATTCAATTCAAACTCTTCTTGATACACATGAACTTGTTATTAAACAACTTTCGAATCAGACGAAAATTGCGAAACGACAACAACTCGAATCCATGACAATGCCGTTAATGATTCATCGAATGTTAACACTGGATTGCCTATATGGATATCAAGAACAAAATGTTCAAATTATTCTCGATTATTTGCCATTATTACGCGATAAAGAACCATCACTGCTTATTCATTCACTTTGGTCGATGTTCATTCAATATTTTAATTGTTTGTTTGATGATCTTTTTTCGTTCGAAGAGAAAAAACCCTAGTTTTTGTTTTATTCGAGATCGTCATCTTCGTCATCATCCTCCTCGTCGTCTTCTTCTTCTTCTTCATCATCGCTAGATCGTTTTGTTGAAGTAATATTGATCTGAGCGAGAGCTTCTTCACCGGACAAACCCTGTTTCATGAGTCGATGGAATTTACCTAAAGAAAAAATGTTTTGATTAAGAAAGAATTTGATCATTTTTACGCACGTCGTTGCCGTTCTCGAAGGAATTTTATATCGATTTCGAATTCGGCTTGTTCACGTTCTTCTTCTACGGCCGGAACAGGTCGTCTAGATAAACGAAAAGTAAATTGAAATTGAATTCTATTTTCCTACTCGATGGGTGTCTCTTGACTATTGCCACATTTGCAGCAAAGATTTTCTTTTGCTCCACAATCATCACAGATAATATAATAAGCACGAATCACATTTCGTTGTAGACACCGAACACTAAACAAAAAAAGCAAAGTAATTGCAAAGAGAAAGATCAAATCAGTTTTCTTAGAGATGTGCAGGAGCGTTTCGATCTTGGTTTCAAGGGACCAATCTCAGAAACTTCGGTCCCAGACTAGAGACTGACGGTGTCAGAGTTGAAATCGGAGCAAAAAAGTTGATTCCATCCTGGACAAACGATCATTATTAACGGAAAAACTTTATTTTTCTTATGTGTATTCGAACAATAATTTCATAATTTTTATCTTTAGCACTTTTTTTCTCACCATTTTTTTGGTTGTGTCAATGGTTTGTATTTCCGGAAGTGTACTTTCCACTCGAGAACTTGTTTACAATGTTCACACAGACCTTTGTGTTCAATAGCATTGATTTCTTTTGTTTGCTTGCTTGTATCGTACAAATTATTACGAAATGTGCTATTATTCGGATATTTCTGTTTGCGTGTTCGCTGGATGTTACCCTTCTGACACGACATCTAAAAGACAAAGCGAAAATCACAAGATTTTGATTCAAATAATCTATTAACAAAAAAAAACAAAAGAGAAAATTATCCATCACTACGATCATCATCCAAAAGATGATCTCCCGTATTCGATGTGGAATCATTTGCTCTCGCTGTCGATGATTGTGATTGGTTGAAATGACGTGAGACTGGTGGCAAATTTTCATCGATATGAATCGATTGAATATGTTGACCGGGCACAAGTGCAAGGCCGAGCACACGAAATTCTTCTTGTTCACTTGGTGATCCGATATATTCATTGCAATTGCCCAAAATAATATTTCGATCTCGATCCGTACAAAGCAGAACACCAACTAAAATCCGTCCGTCCACAATCGATACGCGCATCGGCTTATTCAGCCAATCTTTAATTTGATTTCGAGCTTGATCGTCTTCACTTGTCGTCGAAATGTCAGTCATCTAGATGGACAAACAGAAATACAAGACGAACATTTGTTTCAATTACACATGAGAATCGATTTGACAAGAGAGAAATATATATATGTAAAAAAATAGAATATTAGCGACAGAAATAAGCAAAAAAAAACATTAGCGCAGAATACAGATATTTTGTGTAAAACAAATGTGAAAAAATTACGCGAGAGTATTGCCCCTTTTCACCGTTTTTTTGTTCATTGGTGATAAATATTGTTCACTGCACAAACACATCTGAAAAGTCAGCCGATTTCGATGGTCGAGTCAGATGAATCTGAGAATGATCATCGCTATTAGTCAGTTCATCGTCATCGTCTGGCGAAGGCTCGGAATTGGTAGCATTTTGCGATTCCATTTGTGTTCGCCAATGTTTAAGACCTTTCAGATGAAAATGTGAAATCATTAATTACGTCTTCAAATACATACCGGAACAATAGAGAATAGTCAAAGCTCCTGAAAATGTCGAAGTGTATTCGCGTGAGATAAAGTCCAATTGTAGCCTACCTAATGCTTGCACTTTTTCATCGATATTGACGATTTTACTTCGAAGTTTTCGTTTTTCATTTTCATCTGTCAGATCATCGTTACATTCACGTGTTAATTCCTCACGAATTTGACATTGCAGATCGATTTCCTGCTGTAACCGGGAGATCTAATCACAAAGCAGACGAAATTAAAGATGAACACAAATCTATTATCAAAATACTGACTTCACTATCAAGTCTTTGTTTGCGTTCGTCAAGTGCCAATTCAAGAAATAGTTCCGGTCCGACTTCACGTGCTTTTGCATAGAGTGCCGTATGATCTACAGCTCGTTCACGAAGCAAATGTTCTAGACCGGTACTATCGTTATTTTCGTCTGACAAACATTTCTAAGAGACAAACATCAGATCAAAATTTCGTTTTCTCAAATACCTTGATGATATCTCGCAGATCGGTCTCGGAAATATTTTCGCTAAGAACTGAAATCAAACCAGAATAGAAATGCGATTTGTTTTGAATCATCACTTACCAGAACTGGAGTCTGACGGCGATCTGGTCTTTCTTATTGCACTAACTGCGGCTTCAGCGAATGGAGCAATTGGTAATCGTTTTGTTTTGAATTCACGTAGTCGACTATAGGCAGATGAAGCAGCACTGGCAAGTTTGGACGATGCTGGTGTGGGAGGTGCCGGCGGTGCTGGTGGTGCCGGAGGCGGTCGTTTTGTGGGAACTGGTGATGGGATGATGACTGCACCGTTTAGAGAATCGTCACTTTTCGACAGTTCAGTTGTGTGTTCAAGGTTCGGAGAGAGACTTGTTGCTGTTGTGGCATGGGTATTCTTATTGCCGAATGCACGAAACGATCGACGTGCAGTGAAATCTATAGCAGAAAAAGCGGCTGCTGCTTTGGTTGAGAGACGATGTGCAGTTGTTCCTCGACTGCCGAGATCAGTCGTGCTTCTGAACGAAACCGTATCGGTATCATCACTCGGAGTTATCGTATTCGAACTGATCGTGTCACTGATTGTCAAACTTTTAATATCATCATCGGATATGACTACCAGTTTGCTCGGACCATCGATTGGTTCACGTGGACAAGGCATATCTGTGTTATATTTTTCTTGACATTTTTTATGAATCGTCGCATGACAATCACGACATCGACGACCGACTTTCATCCAAATTTTCTTATGACAACAGGAACATAATGTACTAATGGGAAATGTTTGATCTTCGAATATATGATCAGTAGGTCTAAAAAATAATTCCCTGAGAGAAATATTTTTTATTTGATTTTTTTTACTTTCGACTCGGTTGTTCCGGTGGAACTTCGATGGCATTGATATATTTCAATTGTCCTTCTCTTCTTTCGTGTTCTTTCAATTCTTTTGCCACAGCAGTTAATATTGGTTCATTAGCAAGAAATTGCTCTTTCTTCTCTTGTACGTCGAGTCTTTCTTCGATTTCCGGTTGATGTTTAATTCGAATTGTGATAAAACCATGCGCCAGATTGTCATCATAAGCTTTATGTGCACTCAATTCAGCTCGTTTTTTACTACAAAAAAATCAACAATTCTATTTGCTGAACATTATTTTCGATTAGTAAAATAATTTCTCATGCAGAGCTATAGCATTGTTACCTGTACGCGTCTGGCAAATAGTCATTTCTACACACGTGAATTTCAATCGATGTATGTGAGAACAAACCAACACGAATAGATAAATGTTAATCGAATACTTACGGATTTGGTTTTGGTGAATAAGGTGATCGAAAGTTGAGTGTCATTTGAGTTTCACGTTTGAAACTTAGATGAGCATCGAGAACAATTTCCGAAAGAGCGACAGTAGCCTGAGAAAAAATCAATTGCGAGATGATTTTGCGAAGTTTTCAAACTTACATAACCGAGTAGAACGAGCTTTTTGCCAGTATTCGGTATGCCACAATCCAACGGAGATTTGCACCAAAGACAAATGTTTAGAAATCGTTCGTTCGGACCCACTTGACAATCGAATTTCTCATTGAGTTCGACGTACTAAAACCAGTGCACGGATGAGAATTGTGAAGACAATTGCAAATGCAACTGACCTTTTGAGCTTTTCTAGTTGTTGTTGGTTGTGCGTGAAATTGTTGTAAAAGATCCACGTTCATCATCATGAAAGTAATTTCACTGACTGCCGAACTTTTCTGCAAACAAACAGCGAATATTTAGAAAAATTCGAAATAAACTTTGTACTTTTGTCTTCTTGTTAGCATTTGAATCTGGCGGTGATTTAGTAGGACTATCTCCGACAGTGATTGTCGACACTTGCTCCTCCTCACCGTCCGATTGTACATTATTCAAAGCGATTGAATCGAAGGATTTGTCGAATTTTACTGAAAAAAAAATCAACAACGTCATTATTTTGTTAACCTGAGATTCATAAAATTAGTTGGCTCCTATTTCGAAATTTGTCTGGAATGACGCGAGTTATTATACTATTAAATTGCAATTTTTTGTCTCGAACCTGTTGCTGCCGGTGTCCGATGTCGCACTGTAGTCGATGAAGAAGATGCATCAGCACGTGATGCAGCTAATGATGCAGTTCCGTTCTGAAAATTCTCGGAATTGAATAATGAAGAAGAAAAAAAAATCTCAAATTTTTCCATACCGGTTTTTCTGGTTCTACTATACTCGGTACATCTACTAGGCGTTGTACACGAATGCTATGGAGCACGGGTATAGCAACGAGTAATTGTAGCTTGTCATCAGTTCCGGTAGTCGTTGGCAGAGATGCTCCCTCTGTCGGCGGATGTATTGTTTTACCTTTGAGAACACGGTTCGTTTGCTTCAGGGTTTTTACTTCTTGGCCTTGAATTTTGAACACAAAAACATTTTTCTCTTCCAATGCAGTCTTAAATTCAGCCATATCTTCGATTGTCTGCGGTATTGGATTGAGTTGATCAAGTAATAATTCAGTACGATCCATATAAGGCACTTCTTTAATGGAAAATTTGTGTGTTGAACGAATGAATTCAATTTCTTTCGTTGTCCATTGCTCACGCTTTAAATGTAAAATATCCGCAATCATCTCCGGATTAGTACTAACAGTAAGAAACATTGATGAAAGTGAATGTTGATGTTGTTGTTTATCAAAATTTGCCAATGGAATCGAAAGACGATCACAATGTGTCAGAGTAATTTCGAATTTTCCTGGAATTAAATTATTCCCATTGGTTGAAGTCAAATTTGTTGGTACAGATTGTTTTGATGTTGGAAAAAATGGTGTGTAACGAACTTTATAACTTGGCCAAGTTTGTTTACGTCGAATAGCACGTCGTAATTGTTGTGTAACAATATTAGCTAATTGTGGACTTTCACGCGTAGCAAAATAAGATTTAACTTCGAAATCAATTAATGGCTCTTCCTGAAAAACACATAACCAATGACAAAATGGTTCACGACGCATTTCCAATCGTAAACGTCCTTGAATACGTTTGACTTTGATAAATAATTGACATTTCTGACCGAAAACAAGTGTAACATCGAGTGTTACCGAAAAACCATCTTTGTAATCAGCATTGAGTTTAGCAACAAATTCCTAAACACACTTCGAATCATATTTTTGCGAAACTTGAGCGTTAAACAACTGAAAATATCCGATCGAATTTTTGTACTTCTACGATACGAACAACGATCTCACTTTGATTAAATTACGTTCATCTCGTTCTTGATGTTCAAGTTGAATATCACTAAATGTCGGACATTCTTTTCCGATGGAAAAGCTCTGAATCTAAATTCGAAATACACATAGATTGAGCTTTAAATTGCACAGGCTAACACACACATACCACAATATTTTGAAGAAAAATTTTGCCTGTACGACTGTTTTTAAGTTCATTAAATTCCGTATTAAGTTTGTGCATAATATAACGTCTTAATCGTGAACTATCCTTCATTTCTTGGAATAAAAATTGGAATAAATAATTAACAGCATCGACTGCCGAATTTTTTGCACGCTCATTCTACACAGAAAATAAAATCATTTTTTGAGAAAATTATTATAGGAAACTTACTTCAGGCAAAGGATGAAATGGCGCATATTGCTCTTCTTGTTCCTCGGTGGGTTGAATTGAAGTCGGCGGACCCAAAACGTACTTCGTGTATAAATACAACAAAACGGCAATGGTCGACGCAACGCCGAGAAGATAACTGATAATGAAGAGGATGACAAACATTGGTATTGGCTGTTTTGTCAGCTTGTACTATTGCCCATCTTCAAGAACATACAGATACAGAGCAAAATTCTTTTTTTTCCCGTTCAACTCATTCACATATCACGTCATCACGCTTCCAGTCTAGATCGCTCGCCCAATCTACTGAGTACAAACATTTGAAAAGAAAGTTTGTTCCTTGAGGGCAGAAGCTAACTTTTTTACGAAAAAATTGTGTAGAATCGCCCTCGTGTTTTTTTTAGAGCAGGAAGTCGGATGAAGCTGAAATTTTAAACATTCTTTAGAATGTGTTTGAGAACAATTCCAGGCAACAAATCGATTTTAAGATTACACTCATCTCAGTAGAACTACCGGACTTTCGCTGTGTCCAGCTATGTCAAAGAACTGAATGTTGCAATTTCGGTCTGATCCTTTGCCTATAGAGAGAGCTCATAACGTCTTTAATGCACCAAAATTGTCGAGCAAAACGGATGACTCTTCTTCAAGAAATGCACATATTTTATAAGACATTAATGTAGAAAAAACAGCTTTCTGTGGAACTTTTAGTGTATCATGAAACCCCTTTCTGGACAAAAGTTTCAGGTCCAACCGAAATTTTCAATTTTTCTTGATACACCATAGCACAGACCGAAAACCAAATAAAGCAGCCAGAACTCATAGAGACGACTTTTTCCTTGCCTCACTAAACCCAACTTAATGACTAAGTTCATCAGGATTGGTTTCCTCGTTAGTCATAAACGAGTGTTGCTGTCTGCATTTGGCTTTGCTTTATCTGAAGGAAAGAAGACAAACACAGACTAGAATTATCCAAACAGGACGAAGTTCCTTTCGATTTTTCACACGATCCCGATAGGTAGGAGACACCTCTGTTTTGTTGTGAAATTGATCATATAATATATGAATAGTCCTATTTTTTTGTTGATCGTTGTTCGTCTGCTTGTATTCAAAATTCTGTTTTTTTTTTGTTTATACACACACACTTCGAAAGCGTCATACAAAACTATACAAACACGTGAGTGAGAGAGAGAAAGAAAAAGATAGAGAGCGAGAGACGAAATAAAAGCGCACACAGTCGATCGAATCATCTCCGCTCCCGGAAATTCTAGACACTAGACCCACACACACACACTCCGGCACGCGGTGCTTGTTGTTGTTGTTTCTTTTTTGTAGAAAACGGAAGAGAGAGAATCTTTTTAATTATGTTTGTCTTTCTTCGATGGTTGTTATTTGTCCGAATGACAAGTAGAAATCTCTATTTACAGGAAATACAAGAAGAAAACACGAGCTAAGAGTCGTCGCCAATACCATCGTTGCTGCCATCGTCTTCATCTTACGCATGTGTTGAAAAGATTTTGTGTGGATTATACAAGCGCGCACAAAACTGTTGTCTGTCGTGAGAAGAGAATCACTGCGAGAGCAACACAATCGCGAGGGAGCGAGAGAGAGAGAGAAAATCAACAGTTTGACAATAAATTAAAAGAAGAAAGAGAAAAAAAGCATGAAAGAAAGAGAAAAAAAACCAACGAACACAGCCGGCCAACTCAAGCATATATAGATAGGATTGGATGTTTTCGTTTTCTTTTTTTTGCCTCTCTCTCGTTTCTCTCTTGACTCACAGAGCCGTGGGTGTGTGTGTGTGAGCGAGTGATCAAGTCAAACTAGGATTTTGTATGAGCAAAGAACCATCGTCGACTGTCGACGATAAATGATGATGATGATGATGATTGAAGGCAGGTGGAGCATAGGCGAACAATGGTGGAAAAGCAGAAGCGGACGGTGATGTATGAGTTCGCTGAGAAGGATAATAGCTGTTCGTTGAGGTTGTTGTCGATTGAAATTGACTCGGTGCATTGAGTTCAACAGAACCGATACCCGTATCTAAATGTTGATAATGACGATTTATTGTCTGTTCATCTCCCGTAATTGTAAACGCATTGTTCGACGTTAACGGAAGTGTTGAAGCTTGAACTACTGCTGCAGTTGTATAGTTCGTCAAATAAGATGAATTCGATGGCAAAGGAGCTTGACCAACATTTACATTGCTATTGGTCAATAGTGGTATCGCAGATGAAGGCTGCAGTGGTGTCGGTTGTGCTCCAGCTAAGCCGGGAAATGGCCGATGAATGCCGGTCATAAAAATTTGTTGTTGTTGTTGTTGATGTTGTTGTTGAGCACCCGAATCGGCCGGTTGCCAAAGATTGGGCGGAGGATACTGCTGATTTGAGCGGGATGGTTGTGCCGATGTTGATGGAACTGTCTCGATAACATGACGATACGAATCTTGACGATAGCGAAGAGCTAAACAAGATCCAAAATAAAATGAATAATTCAAATAAAACACAACTACCCGATGATTTCTGAATTCGAAGAAACATCCGAGGCACTGTATTACTTACCTCGATGTGTGCCGGAGAAGTTAGTTTTAGAATTTTTCAGAGAAAAAAAAACACGAACCGACCGTTCTGATCAAAGCATTAATTTCAAAAAGAAACTCGAAGCTAGCTGGGTCGTTTCATTTCGAATTTCAATTCAACAAACAAACCACAGACAAAAAAAAAGCAGCATACATGCAAATTCGAAATATTATCTCTCTCTCTCGTAGTTTATTTCGACACGAAGAAGAAACGAAAACAATGTTCTGGTTCTCTCTCTCTCTCTTCTCTCTTATTTGTAACCATTGGGAAACATATGGTTAGTCATAGGCATCGCTTTTCGCAGTCCATTTTTTACTTGCTGCAGTAGAATACTGTCTATAAATGGAATAAAATTCAAGATTGATTGATTTTATACTGCTTTCAATTTATTCAAATAGCGAAAAATAGTCCTAGATGATCTTACTTGGATCAAGATTTGGCGAACCGTTCGAATTGAGATTCGATGTCGAAGTCATACTGCCATTGTTGCCTATCATTCCAGCGCCGCCTGGTTGTAATATTCCACCTCCACTACTGCTATTTGTCAGTAGAACATTGCCTGAACCGGCATTATTCATTGTTGGAATGGTCGATGGTGTATGATTTCCAGTTGGTGGAAGATTTGTTTCATCATAAGTTCGTTTGAAAAAACTTGCTTGAAGAGCATTAAACGGGAGAATACGTCGTTTTGGATCATATTCGAGCATTTGTTGAACAAGCTCTTTGAATTTGATATAATCGGCTACGGAATGATTGGCTTCGCCCGAACGACGACCACCCGGACCACCCACATCGACACCTAATATGTCGTGTAGTTTGCGTGTGCCCGGCGCCCGATACTATTCGATGAAGAAAAAAAATGTTTGTCTTATTCCACATGAAATCTCTTTACCCTTCTTTCTTTGCTCTTGCGTGGTACCCAGGTATTATCGGGTAGACGATCAAAAAATCGTTTTGTCTTTGTACCTTGTTCCAAAATATGGCTAGGCGGCATGCCAAGTACTTCGACAATTTTCATAATTTGATCGAACTAAAAAAATTATTTTTTGAAAAAATATTTCTAAAACAAAAATTCTCGCCAACATACTTCGTTGGTTCCACTGAACAACGGCTCGCCGGTATGCATTTCGACCAGAATACATCCGAGACTCCACATATCAATTGCCATATCATACGGGATGCCAAGTAATACTTCAGGTGAACGGTAAAATCGACTCTGAATGTATTGATAGAGCTAAAAGAAAATCGGGTTCGAAAATGAATGTTTTTCTTTCGAAAAGTTCTTCGCATACACGTTGACCGATCTGACACGAACTGCCGAAATCGACAATTTTGATTGCCGATCGTTTCGGATTGACCAAGAGGATATTTTCCGGTTTCAGATCTATTTCAAGAGAAAGAATTTTCAAAAAAATTTTCGAATGTTATTTCGTACCGCAATGGAGCACATTGAGTTCGGGTTGAGAAAGAAAAAGTAAAGCGGAAAGAAGTTGTAGAGCAAATTTGCGCGTTAAATTAAGTGAAACACCACGGAAATTCGTGTTTCGTAAGAGATCATACAAATTGTACGATAATAATTCGAATACCAAACAAAGATGATTGCGAAAATTGAAGTGTCGTTTAAGTTTGACTGAAAAAATGGAATGTAAATATGAGTTTTTGTTGTTGAAAATCTCTTACCGATGTAACCATTATTATCAATATCGTGTTGATTCATCAATTCAAGTAGACGCACTTCGATTTGGGCTTGGGAAAGGAATGGTCGTTTATTTTTTATTATTTTAATGGCGACAAATTCGCCATCGACATGGTCGAATGCTTTGACGACCTGAACAAAATCAATTGAATAAGAAACAAAACGATTTCTCTCAACAAAAAAAACTACCTGGCCGAAACTGCCCTTGCCAATGAGACAATCGATGGCGTAACGTTCGAGCCAGACTTCGCCAGGTCGTACAATATAATCATGATTTTCATCATCATAACCATCGTTTAAATTTCGTTTTTCTTTCTTGTGTAAGCCCGGTTCTTCAATAACTTGATTATTGCTACGTTTCTTCTTTTTTGCATAGTAAACCTGAATATCATAAAGAAAAATAAGAACAACTAAAATAATTAATGAACGAATAACATAAGTGACTACTTCATAAGACGGCTGTATATCGAGTGAGATACGCTCCGTAGCTGATGGAAATACTTCATACTGATAACTAGTCGAACTACCATAGGCAGAACTTCGATCGGTTAAACTGCTCGCATTCGATGAGAGATGTTGTTGTTGATGATGATAACTTCCATTCGTATAAAATTGCTCATGCCCGAATGGGATCGTCCATTCAGTATAAGGCATTTGTACGTACTGCATCGATATGTTTCTTTCTCTTTCTATTATATCAAACGTACGAAGTAGAAGAGAGAAAAAAACGTCACGTCAATTGTCGTTAGAACAGATCGACCATGTCGATAAAAAAAACACAATGTCAACAACAAACCTCCAAAATCAAGGCGAATCAGAAAAAAACCGAATCGATACACATAACAAACCACCACAAATGAACAGACAAATCAATCTGCAAGAGGAAGAAAAACTCAGCTGATATTCGCTCTTGTCAGATTATACACTCGAATGAAGCTCACGGTCATTCTTTCTATTACATCATATATTCACGCATAGGTATCTTCTATGCATATTTCAGATGACCCGAAAGACGATGCATTGGACCATCACATATCGACGGAGGAGCGAGCGCGCGCACGAGAGCGATATCATCGTTATAATCATTTTTGTCTCTTCCTTTTCTCCCTCTCTCTTCCCATATTGCGAGCGTTTACGTGTGCACGTACATCATCATGCAGAACGAGTGAAGGAGGAGAAAAGAGAAACTGCATGGATAATATTGAAAATTTTGTGATGCAAACGAATGCACATCGCATGTATGTACGATTGAATAAGAAGCGCGCGCGAGAGAGAGTCTGGATTCTTTTTTTTTGCTTACTTCGTTAATATGTTTGTAAGTTTTGATGAGATCAACGCTGAGTTTGCGAAGAGGCGCCTCGACAGGATCGCGAAAGGCGGTCATTGCTGGCATCATTGTGTTGTTTGTTGTTCAAATGTCGATTATATTCCATAATTTCATTGACATTCTATCTTCAACATCGTCAAAACCCACACATCCTATAAATATATAGAGACATATTGATGAATCATTGTGACGAAAAAAAACAAATTTACCAGAAAATCGATATAATCAATCGCCACGACAAAGAAGATGAAGAGGAGGCGAAATAAAAGATGTGTGAGTAATAAGAAAAAACAACAACAACAACAAACAAGAAGGATTATTGGAGGAGCAATGAGAATTTGATGATGACGATGAATAAAATGGAAAATATGCGCACACCACGCGTCGTTTCGCACGGATAAAAGTCAAATCAGGATGGTTGATAACGATGACAATATGACGTGCGAAACGGGTCGGCCGACGATCTACAATGAGATTAGAATTGCTGTCGATATCGATCAAAGGTTCATGGAAAAGTTTGATTCATGCCTGACTCACGAGATCTTGGATGAAGAGAGAGGAAAAAAAAGGCACAAAAGGAAGGAAAGAAATGGTGGTGGCGGGGACAAACAAAGAACTTCAATCTGACTGGATCATACATTCTCTTCATGGTCGCCATTCGACTGGATCATTCACTTGCCTCGTTGATGTTACATGTGAAAAATTCAATCGGACATTTTCGCGAGTTTTTTTTCTTCAAATATCACATCGATTATCGTTCGATTCGGATTCAGACATGTTTTTCGATTTAACCTACCACGATAAATGACAAATCACACCGAGTGTGACACGTGATGATAAGACCCTAGTGACATCTGTTTGACGTCAACAAACGATGATTGAAGTCAGAGGACACAAACGACGCTGTACTCAACTACAATCACTTCGACATGGAGTCGTTTAGAATGTTCGAGCAAAGCTCCGAGTAGAGAAATGAGAATGGTTGCTTATGTACATGTTGTTTTTCGAAATAGTCAGTGGAATGGTTCGAATAATTGTTTGCGTCACATTGTTTTTGGTATGTTATCTTATCGAGAAACCGTTCTTCTATCTATTACAAAGCAACATTTGTTTTTTTTGTTGTTGTTGAACCATTGAGAAATGAAACAAAAAAGAAGTTCATAACCAAGAATGAGCGATCATAGAGAAACATCACTTGACAAGTAGTAGAAGAACATGAATAGATGAAACCAAACGCAAGAGAGAAGTAAAACATGTGCGACGTATTTACACAAAATGCTCTGTACTAAGGAGAAGCATAAACTTATGTAACGACAAAAAAAAGCAACAAATAACCAGAACAAAATCATGTGGAGTTGAGGAAACAACAGGTTTCAATCAGAACTAATTCATATCAGCGTTTTCACCAACTAAAGAAATTGACGCGGATGATGCTGACGAGCCAGCTACCGAATTGATCTTTTTCAATTGATTGACAGGTGCGACCTATTTCAAGACAAAATTCAATTATTCAACAATTCGAATAATATGATCGAATAATTCAAAAGATATGACTCGGAAGTAGTCAGTATTGTCATCCGTCGAATAAATGAAAGGTACTTTGTGAGGTTAAGAGTACTCCTTTTCTGATTCTGTCTGGATCTCAATGACAGTGCGACCGATCTAACTGAAACCTTTAACACAGATAATGAGACCCATGTTCGGAGGTATTCTTTGTAGAAACGGTTTTCACGGTTTTTTCCAGCAAATACCATTAGTTTACGGGTCTTCATCGGCACGGCTTACGATTTCATCTGATCGAGCTGAAAATTTTCAGAGGTTGCAAACACAAGATCTCGGAATCCCAATCGAGTTTTTTTCAAATATCTGGCTTACTTTTTTCCAATTGAGAAAAATACGCGAAGCTCTAGGTGAAGAAACCCGATTCTACATAATTTTCAAAAACCCACAAATCCGAGTCAAAAAATAACGGTTAATTTGCATTCTAAGGAATATTCTCAAGTATCTGTGGTGAAACTTTCAGCCCAATCGAACAAGATAAAAAGGAACTCGAGATGAAGCCCTATGTAAACAGGCAATTTCCTCAACAACACCTGTTTTAAAACAATCTGGGTTTAACCATTTTTCATCTTCTAGTTGTGGTAAGGGGGGCTACCCTGACAGTACAACCACGACCTCTCTAAACGAAGTGACTGCTGTTTCTTTCGTCCCTATTGTAACTGTAACGACGAAGAATGAAAGACAATCACAATAGAAGATCAAATATCCTCCGTGTGAATTCAAACAGCATCTTTCAGTCATTGTTTGACGAGAGACAATCTTCTCCAACCGGTCAGGGAACGCCAATTCTGTTCTATCTCGTCAAAATTTTCTAATTCTTCCGATGGATTATCGTGTATATTTGCTGATCTAATTTTAATTTAGCTTTCATTGGATAAAAACACTTCACTGTTTTTACTTCAAAGGCGAAGACATGTTTGAACAACGGCTCCGAAATCGGTTTTTTCTTACTCGTTGGATTCTTGCATTGCCGTATAGACTCGCATAAATATCCATTTGTTTTTCAATTTGTTGTTTTTTCAATTGCTGCGCAATTGGATCAAGTGAATTTGTGGTTATATTTTGTTCATCATAAATCTGTTCATTGCGTTCCGTTGTTGTTGTTGTTGTTGTTGTTGGTACTTTCGTCGGAGCTTTCTTTCGGTATGTAATTGGAAGTGTACGCGCACAAGTTATGTCAATACTTGTCCCATCAGTTTTAATCAATTTATCTTTGTAGGAAACAAATCGTCCTTGTGGCCATTGCAAAGATGAATGTTTGAATTTCTTTTGATACAAATCAGACAAAAGTGGATTTGTGGAATGATCGATAAAACTTTCAGCAAGATCGTAATTGATCGCTCGTTTTGGTAAGCTCACAGATGAATATCGACCACGATCATTTGCTCGGGAAGCACCACGTCGTGCTTGTTGAGGACCCGGTTGAAACTGAAACCAGAAAAATTCTGGTCGATATGAAAGATCTTGGCAACATACCGGTCGTGAGTGTTTTGTGCTTTGACTTGCGGGAATGGTTAAATTTTGAATAGATTCTCGGACGGCATCAACATTGGGAAATGATGAGCGATGTCCGGTCGAGTTTGTTCGTGTACTAGATGGTTGATGTGCTGCTGAACGCAGATCTGAATTCGCGTCATGTTGCAGTCTTTTCACATGATTGTGAGGAGAATGATGATTCATCTAAAGAATGGTTTTTTCAATGGCATTCTCATTCGAACAGTACGTCCTTCTGTTACATAAAAGATCAAATTGGCGCTCAATACAGAAAGAGTTTTTTTTTCTTTTATCGAATAAAAAAACCGAACTTTTTATGAAATTCGTACATCGGAATAGAACAGCACCAGAACACAAATACCCGGAAAAAAGGACAGATCTAATTCGACTGGCCCAACGGACGAACCATAACGAATGAATTGATTCGTGCGAACGTCAACCATAGACATCTGGCGAACGAGCATTCAAGCGTATCGTTAGGTGTTGTCTTTCGATTGTCATCAATTGATTTCGTTCTATCTAGCGTATCGTGTCTTCCTTCTTTTGTATATAGGTAGAAGAAAAAAAGCGTAGTCATTGGTATGTTGTTACTTGTCGTTGCCGGAAGCAGTACGTACAACTATTTTTCGATAAATTACTCATGCAAAAAAAAACGAACAAATGAATATTTCTATTGCAGTATCGATCAATTCAAGGTCGCTGTCTATCCTACGATGGGTTCCCTGTTCAGTTCATCGAGCCACCACCGACAATATGAACTAACTCAACCGGCTATCAATCAGGTTTACAATGTGGAATTTGGCTATGCACCCGTGGGTCCGCCTGGACCAGTAGCTTCGGTACCAAAGCGAAATTTGTATAACATGGCGCCACCACATCGTCATCGTCGAAGGCGATATGGACAATACTGATTTATGTTTTTTCCTTCGAGTTATCCATCTGTTGGTTGACAATCGAAACCGACAGATGTTAATTGTCTTTTGTTGCTTTTCTAATTGAATGTCACGCAATAAATGTTTGGCTTTCTGACGCAGTAGTAGAAATTGCACGTCAATGATCAAGAGTTTCTCCTATTGATTCTGCTCATACATAATCTATCGATTGGAAAAAGATCGGGTTTATATTCATGTTGCATTGCTCTCTAAACGACAATCGTTTGGCTCGAATCCGATTCGAAGAGCACCTCAAAAGAATCTGTTATTGCCATCAACTGACAACCAGCAAAGTAAATGTCGATATTGAAAGAAAAAAAAATTGATTAATTATTTGCTCTGATAGTTGAGTATCGTCAATTGCGTCCAATGTTTGAAGATCGAAATGATTTCTTTTTTTCGCTTTACCAACTCGCAATAATGATGATTACAAAGAAAAACATGTCCGTGAAGGACTATCGCTCTACGTCACTGATCACCCTTTGTTTTAAAATCGAATTTGCGGCTTCCTTAATGAAATCAAAAAGTCAGATAAAACATTAATTTTATATAAGCATATACGGTGAAATCGGCGTGCTTTTTTTTGCATGTGTTTGTGCGTAGTAGATTACAGAGAAAGATGAGAAAAGAAAGTCGTACCTGTTGTTATCTGTTGTTGAAACATACATGAACATAGAGAAGACAATGCAAACGACAATGACAAAAAGAGAAAAGGGTCTATGTATGCAAAGTTATGTAGCACCAAAAAGAAAACGAACAAACACACACACGCAAAAAAGGGATCGCACGTACATGTTTGAGAGTTGGGCTTCGCTGCTAGTCTACCGAAACAAAAAGTTCGTTCTCTTCAAATCTGAGAACGTAAATGCTTGGGTTTTAAAAAAAAGAGAACAAAAATGACAACAACATGAAAGAAATCAACGAACAAACATTTTATCAAATAAGTTAAATATGTACATTTAGAGACGAGGACTCGGATTGAGTTGTCGATTCGGTCAACGAGTGCAGTGCATCACGAGTCGCATAGTAGAGAATATTCTTGGCCTAAAAATCTATTTTGCTAAGGAAAAATTTGTTCAATCAAATCTAACCTGCAAGATATCAGCATGATTGGTATGAGTTTTGGATAGAGATCGAAATTCATTGGTTGTAATCAAACATCGATCGAGATTTTCTGGCGAAACAAAATCTTCAGCAATTTTAATGCATGAATGAAAATTTTTCACCTAACAAAACAATATATTTCATAATAAATCGAAGAAAAATTGTTTCGTTACTTGATGAGGTGCACCACTTGGAATGAAAACAGCATCGCCGAGAAATTGCAAAATCGGATAGCATTCAACTTTACTCCAATCGCGTAATTTTTCTAAATCTTCTTTCTCCAAATAAGTCGTTTGATCATGAATCGGATCTGAACCGACAACTTTACGTTGACTCTAGAAAAGTTTTGTGTTGTTTGTAGAAAACGAGGAAAAAAAATCAATTAGTTTTTCATACTCGACTAATATATTCACGAATTTTTTTCACATCATCCGAACGAAATAGGTGCCACAGTGCACCGGGACGTTCTCCGTTGCGTAATCGTTGTAATTGAGCTTCGTCGATGTTCGACTGGAGAATTTCGGCTTCGACTTCTGTTCAATCGAGAAAAAAAAGAATTAAGAAAAAAATTTTTTCTAGCTGAACTAACGTCGAAGTTCTTCATTTTTGTCTAGACCATCATCGCCGTGTCCGCCGACACCCACATAGACCAGAACATTAACCGCATCGGATACGTCAATATGCAGATTCGTCGTGCCTGCCTTTCTCGTTGCGTGACTGGTGAGTTGACCTGAATGGAGAAACGTCGATCGTATGAAGTCTAACAATCGAGCAAGACTCACTGTAGGCAATGTAGAGCTTCGGACCGAGATCTGGCTTGACCAGACAGGCAGGTAATCGTTCGACGATATTAAGAGGACCACCGTGATAGGTCACGCCATTATGAGTATACGATCGTCTAGTGTAATCGCCTGGAACATCGAATTGATTTGCCAAGAATTTGAGCTTGCTGTATTCTCACTCACCGAATGGAATGTTATTCATCAAATCGTGCAATCGTGATGGAAAAACCGCAGCAAAATCTTTCTTTGTCGGCCAGTCTTTCAGTTTGAGAATACGCGGTCGTCCACCGTGTTCATCATCGGTCAGACGAACTAGAAATAAAGAAAAAAAACCCGTTTCCATTTCTGACCATACGAAACTTACCATTGAGCCGTTCGAAACCGTCCCAAAAACGCGCCAAAATTGGTTCATTCGTCAAAATCGGTGTCAACGTTTCACAATCCCACAAGGCTGGTGTATCGTGATGATCGAGCATATGTTCTTTGAACGATTCCGGTCGCCAGAGAGTCGTAGATAGATTTCGATGTACTTGTTTGACAAGTACCGGACTGCTCGCAGTCCAGACTTTTCGAAAGAACTACAAGCAAAACAAATTCATTTCTTCCAACAACAAAAAAATCCGCGTACCATTTTGGCATTCTCACTGGTCCATTCATTAAAAACTGGCAAACGACCATCGCAATAGAATTCAATATTCGGATCGTGATTACAATCATCGGATGTCCATTTCTTTTTCACATCACGTGCATCTAATGATCGTCTCATTTTTAACGTTTTAATAAATGTTGAAATGTCATTTTTCGATGATGGTTGCAATTTAATTGTATAATCAATTTTCATTTTGCACATATGATCAACACAATTATTACGCAATTTGAGCAAGACTAAAAAGACAAAAAAAATGATTTTTTTTTTGAAAATTTTTTCGAATTTACTCACTATCCCATGGAATGAATTCGGAAAGAGTGAAGGAATTGTCGTGATTGCATAAACGTTTCAGTTCTAGATTGGAAGAGTTTACAATGAACATAAAGTGGACTAAGACACTTTAGTTTTGAAATTTTTCCAGCAAAAATAAGTAGCCAGGTCAAAATCAAATAGTGAGTTGGATAGCCCTTGAAATTCTCTATCGAATACACAATGTGCTAGAATTTCAAAAGAAACTTCGTGAAGAGAGTTTTCCAGAAAACCGTTGCACTGCAATTTCAGATCCGAGAAGATGTTGACAAAAATGTTTTTTAATGCAGTCATCTGAAAGAGCAGAAAATTCTGAGCAAAATGAGGGGTCGGCCAGCTCTTCACGATGTTTCGTTACAAAATTATAAGCATCAGAAAAAATCTGTTTTTAGTCGATTTTTAGAGTTTTTTCATAAAATATGCAATTTTTCGGGTTTTTCTGATAGAGAATTTCAAGGGCTATCCAAATCACTATTTGATTTTGACCTGGCTACTTATTTTCACTGGAAAAATTTCAAAACTAAAGTGTCTTAAACTTTTGTGGTCGACTTGACGATTTTCTGAACTTACTTCGTCGTTTTTCCATCGTCATTTGTGAACATTCATTCCAACATTCGATACAAACCATGTAACCACAGATTTTGCACATGTAATGATAGTTGAACAGTGTGGTGGAACATTCATCGCACACTTCACGCCAACCGGCCATGTATCGTTTCCAGATGATTTGTTCTGAAAATGGATTTGTTTTTTTGTTATGATCGATGAAGGACAGATTTACTTTCGTTTTTGCTCGCACGTTCGGCTTGTTCGTGCAGAAACATCAGACAGAAAAGTTTGGATGTTTGAAGAAAAATTTGATTGGCATTGGCGATATTCAACGGTAATTCTCCACCTAAATTTCGCGATCTAGATTTTTTCTTTGGCAAATTTTTCACAAACCGGAATTCGGCGTTCGCAACGAATCGGTATCTTGTGCTTTGGCCTTCACGGCTGTCGTGAATCCTTCGATTTCGTATCTATATTTTCCGGTATATTTCAATCTAACCGCGAAATAAATGTTAGATTTAATTTTGAATTGAGGTTTTTTCTCACGTTCGACAATGTTGAAATCGACAACCAGCAAGATGCATCAAAGCTTCTTTGGGACTGATCGTTTGACAATCGACACAACGTTGAATATTGCTCGGATAGGCGGTGCAGCAATGTCGTTGAGTAAGAACTGCTAAAAGAAATTTTGAAAAATGAGAAAGTTAATGTTTGTCGTGTACGTACTCGAATTCGGTATTTCGTAGCGACGTTTTATCATAATCTGATCGGCTGATGGTGATTCGAGTGGTCGTTTGTTGTGATTAGCCGGAGTGGTTGTTGTCGAGGATGAAGATGATGAAGACCAAGATGATGATGAAAACGAATTGTTTGCGTGTCGTTCACTGAGCAATTTATTGTCCACTTCGTCATCGTCACCCATCGAAACAAGAATTCCGTTGGTATCGAGCGAGAGTAAAGCCATCGGATGCACTGATGATGGCGATGTCTCACATCGTGATGATCCACTATCATTGTCACTTTCGTTTGTTGTTGTATGTTGTTGAGGGCGTCGAGTAAAGACCGGTGAACGACACGATTGTCGATTTATTTTCGACTCTCTATCGAACAGAATGTCCATTTTTACTCGTCTTCTTCTATTAAATGGATGTTTTCATAGTCATAATCAATGACAACGAACGAACAAAAAAAAGAAAAACGACGTTTCACCATGAGCATTTGAGCGTGACAATATTCTATCACCAAAGTCTGCAATATTTTCTTTCTTTCTCTCTCGTCGTCGTGCTCTCATTCGGCTACTGATGGTAAAAAAAGGTAAGACATATGCCCCTGAGCATGTCAATCGATCATATCATAATCAACGACAATCATCAACATGATCGAAAACAGGTGAGCAGGAAGATTCGAACTTACTTCATTCCAAATCGTGACATTGGTTTTGTTGTATCGATCGGTGCGACCGAAATGTTCGACGTTTGAGAGAAACAATATCGAGGTCGATATTGGGGACTTTTGTTATTGTTAGTATCACGTTCATCCTCACGTTTCACTTGAGATGAACTCAGAAGTCGATGGAGAATCGGTGATGTGCGCGACGATTTCATTCGTCGTGATGACTAAAAAAAAAACAAACTGAGCTGCAGAGTTTTTTGATTAACATCGTTTACCTTCTTATTCTTGTCGTCATCCATGGAATTTGACCACAGATGTTCTATGATGAATAAAGCGCGATTGTTTTTTGTTTGTTTTTCAAAATTAATTTCATTTTACCTGAGCGCTCACAATTCGAATTTTTTTCGGTACTATTTCGGTGTGATGAGTCTTTGACAACACACAAATCGAGTGGATAATGTTGTTTACTTGGACTACTCGTTGGAGTGGATGAAGACGATGAAACATTCGGACTACAATCGCCTGCTGAACTTATCGGCGATGTATTCGGGAGTGGAGGAATGTAAGGAATGTCGATGGACGTTGTACGAACAGGAGAAACACGTATTTTCGGGTCGAGGTCGACAAAAGATGGTGTATGGAACATTCCATGGGGATGAGAAGGAAACCCGGGCGCATTTATCGGTGGTGGCATGCAAAAAAGAAGTTCAGAAGGATTAACGAATGGTTTATAGGGTGATGTGTTATTGTTTGATGATGATGATGATGATGTTTCGACAAGTCGTTGACATAGGCAATTGAATGTACAGATATCGAGTAAACTGGGATTGTTTTGTAGCAACGCTTTCGTAAGCGGCGAAGGCGGTTTCAATGGTTCATGAGTGAATTCGAGAAATGGTCCACTCGGACCCGGATGTAAATAGGTCGCCAACTTGTGTGATCCAAGAAATTGATCCATCTGAAGTAACAAAAACGAACACACACACTGTGTTATCGTGTTTATGACATTGATTTTGATTTACTCATTTCGTTTACGGACAGTTACCAGTAGCCATAACTGTTCGGGAAGGAAAGAAAGAGAGCACCATCTATTCTTTTTCTTGAAAGAAAAATCAATCGATTGATCATTCACAGTCTCGAGAGGCCAATAAACAATGAAAGATGCATCGTGACATCTATCGATTTGGAAGAGGACACATGCTCGATTTACCATAGGATCATCTTGACAACGAATTGGGTTCAATCCAAAAACGAAATTGAATACGGGTCCTGATTGGGATGCTTTTATCTTAATAAACTCACGCCACCATTTCTAAACGGTAAGATAAATGTCTCGACAACATTCGTTCCTATTTATTTCTTGTGTTATGAGATAGCAAACTAAAAGAGAAGATTATGTTCGGTAGGTACATTGAAATGATTCGCACGAGTGATTAATTCTCATTTATTTCAGGTATTCAAACATTTCTTCTCTTCATCTCACTATGCTTCACGGTGACACAATCACAAAAACGATCACATGATCCCGATTGTGATTACAATCTCACTCAATTGATTCAGAGCAAAGGTTTTCCCTGTGAAGAACACAAAGTGATCACACAGGATGGATACATTCTCGGTGTCTTTCGCATTCCACATGGACGAAAAAACTCGACATCATCACCCGGTCGACCAGTTCTTCTTCAACACGGTCTTCTCGATGCAGCTACCACCTGGGTGATGAACTTTCCGGAGCAAAGTCTCGGTTATATTCTCGCCGATGCTGGCTACGATGTCTGGCTTGGGAACATGCGTGGAAACTACTATTCACGAGCTCATGTGAAATACAATCCCAATCGTGATGAAGCGTTTTGGGATTTCAGCTGGGATGATATGGCTCGTGATGATCTCCCATCAATGATCTACTACATTTTGAATGCGACAAACCAATCTCAGATCGGTTATGTCGGTCATTCCCAAGGAACACTGATTGCATTCGCTGAATTCGGCCGTTCAACGGTGGATCTTCAAAAACACATTAGTTTCTATGCTGCCCTTGCACCTGTTGCTCAATTAGGACACACAATATCGCCGATAAAATATCTTGCTGACATATCGAAAGAGGTTGAACTCTATTGGCATTTGTTATTTGGTCGAAATGAATTTCTTCCATCATCTCACATTATTAAATGGCTGGCAACATTTGCTTGTGGAGAAGTCATACTCGATCGATTAGTTTGTGAAAATATTCTTTTTGTTATTTGCGGACCTGATAAAAAAAATATGAACAATACTCGAATGCCGGTGTATATTTCCCATGAACCCGATGGGACATCAGTGAAAAATATGATCCATTTTGCACAAGGTATACGTTCGAAACAGTTTCAAGCGTATGATTACGGTTCACCACAAAAGAATGAATTGCACTACAATCAAACCACACCACCGCTGTATACAATTCGTCCGATAAATATGCCAACAGCAATATTTTGGTCCGGTGAAGATTGGCTAGCTGATCCAAATGATGTTGCATACATTTTTGATAATCTTCAAACTATGGTGTATGAAAAATACATCCCCAACTACAATCATTTGGATTTTGTATGGGCTATTACAGCGAACACCATCATCTATCAAGATTTACTCAGTGTCATGCACAAGTACCATCCGCCTCAGTAAAATTTCTGTTTTGTTTTGTTTTCTGTCATTTTTTAATAAGCAATATGTGTTATATATGTATATAGAAAAGAACAGTTTGCCGATGAAAATTTTGTACAAATATAATCAGGACTCCAGGAGCAAAAGTTCGAGTTTCCTGAATGGGATTTACTCAGCACAAAATCATACAAGACGAACATTATGGGACAAGAACTCAAAAATGTTGGACAGGATGTTATCATGAAAGTGAATCTGTCGTTTTTTCTTTAGTACATTTTGATATGATAGTAACAGATGAGCGACGAATTGTTTGTTGTTCATCATTTTTTTGAATGCAACTGGTCACTTGGTATTTCAATCATGTTGAACGCGTCCGCTTGTATAGTTATTGTTCTCGGAGAGTCAACGTTTTTATGACGATTTCCATCTCTGTCGGGTAATCAGTTATTACAAATTATTTACAAATTCAACTGATGTTGATATTCCAAAAAGCCTACGTTGTTAATTCTGATCAATCCTAGCTGTTCCGTTGTTGAACGAAACAATTTCTTATAGAAGATTTTACTGCGTATATATGAAATGACCTACGCAGTTTTACCAGGTGAAGGTTCGGTCATCGGCGTTATCTTCTCGAGAGCGAGACTTGCCCTCTTTTTTTACAGATACGACAAAACATGTCACAAGACTCTTTATCTGCTTGTTGTGTCCACAGATAACACAAAATAAGATCAGTTTTCGCGCGAACATGTTCGGTGAGTAGACGTGCGACCTAACAAATCGATCACTATTTTTTGCATTCTAGGCATCGGCACACTTGTTTTCTTCTTACTATATATCACGGCGACATGGGCACGACCAACAGCCAATGATCCTGATATTTTGTACAACATCACTCAGTTGATTCGGAGCAAAGGTTACCCATGTGAAGAACACAAAGTGATCACAAAAGATGGATACATTCTCGGTGTCTTTCGCATTCCACACGGACGAAACAACTCGACATCATCACCCGGTCGACCGGTTCTTCTTCAACATGGTCTTCTCGATGCAGCTACCACCTGGGTGATGAACTTTCCGGAGCAAAGTCTCGGTTATATTCTCGCCGATGCTGGCTACGATGTCTGGCTTGGGAACATGCGTGGAAACTACTATTCACGAGCTCATGTGAAATACAATCCCAATCGTGATGAAGCGTTTTGGGATTTCAGCTGGGATGATATGGCTCGTGATGATCTTCCATCGATGATCTACTACATTTTGAATGCGACAAGTGATACACAACTCGCCTATGTAGGTCATTCTCAAGGAACAATGATTGCATTCGCTGAATTCGGTCGACCGATGGGGGATCTTCAAAAAAACGTCAGTTTCTATGGTGCTCTGGCACCTGTTGCTCATCTAGCACATACGAAATCACCGATCAGATATCTAGCCGGTGCGTCAAAAGAGCTCGAAAAGTATTGGCATTTATTATTTGGTCGAAATGAATTTCTCCCCTCGTCGAAAATTGTTAAATGGCTTGCACAATATGCATGTGAAGAAGCATTTTTCGATCGATTGTTGTGTGAAAACATCCTATTTCTTATCTGTGGACCAGAAAAGAAAAATCTAAACGTTACTCGAGTACCAGTCTATTCGGCACACGAACCCGATGGAACATCAGTCAAAAATATGATTCATTATGCACAAGCCATTCACTCACAACAATTTCAAGCATACGATTATGGTTCACCGGAGAAAAACCAATTGCATTACAATCAAACCACACCACCATTATACACAATTCGTCCGATGCAAATACCAACAGCAGTGTTCTCGGGTGGTGAAGACTGGCTGGCCGATCCCGATGACGTAACTTATATTTTTGACAATCTTCAAAGTCTGGTCTTTAAAAAATACATTCCTGACTACAATCATTTGGATTTTGTATGGGCTCTGACGGCAAATACCATCATCTATCAAGATTTGCTGAAACTTATACAACAATATCATCCGATGAAATGAGGTTTTGTGTTCTATTCTATTTTGTCTCTATCGTTTTTGTTCTTTTCCAACAAGTACATGAATACAAAACTAACAATAAAACAAAAGGAGATTAGGATGTTTGATTGCTGTGACGATGACGACGATGTTCAGTCGTTTCTCCATTGCTATCGTCACCATGAGACTGATGTCGATGATGACGTCGTCCACTTTCGATTGTGACTGTAGCCTGACTTGTATCCATGTCTTCGGCGAGTGGCGCATCAGGATCAGTAACAGCCGTTGCAGAAAATGTCAGTTTGAAGAAAAAAGGCCAGTTAGATGCTAAACAAAGTTGCAATGAAGCGTACGATTTTATCGAGATCATTGCCTTACACGGATGAGGTACTGGGTAATTATTAGCCAGTATCAAACATTCACATGCATCAGTAACCGTTCGAAATTCAGCCAGACCTGTGACACCACGCGGTTGATTGACACCTCGACGAACACGATCGTCTAAAAGTAAACAGAAAATACGATTTTGATACTTTTTTTTCGAAAATTCCACTTACGATGCGATTCTTTCCGTGGTGGAAAATTTTTCACTTTTACCGGTCGTTTTGCACCGACATCTTCGAAGAAACGTATAATATCGATTTCGGTCATATTCGGTGGTGTATTAAAATAGTAGAGAACTTTCGACGGTGCAACAGGACGATTTTTCGAAGCTTGTTCGTTCGTTAAATAACGATTGTTACGATTGGTTTCGAATTCCACATAGGAAAGATCACCATTTTCCAATGGGAATGGTCGATGCATCGGTTGAATTTCCGTTTGACGAGAAGGACTGCAAAGATAAAATCATTTTATCCGTCACAAAACACACAGATTTCTTACACAATGATAAATGTTTGACCGAAAATGAAAGTTGAATTGAGACTTTTCAAATGTTGTCGTAAATTTTCACAATGACTCATTTGAACCATAGCACCACCTTCTTTCGATTTGAGAAATTTAATCTAGAATAATAAAAAAAAGATCAAATTTGCAGAATAATCACGAGATTCACTTACTCGTGAGACATTGCCATAGAGACAGAGCAAATTGAATAATCGTTCACAATTCCAACGCGATGAAGTCAGCCCTTCAACATTGAATACGTAAGAATCGAGTGGCATTTCTCGTGCTGGTGGTTCATCGAAAAAGCTCGGTTCGGCTTGAGCTGAATGGAAACGTTGTTGATGTTCAATATGATCAAGTTGTCGAGCAATAAAATGCGGATCGGTATCGAACATTCGTTGTGGAGGAAAACTGCCGATATTATCGCGCGATGATGGACGATGGTAGTCTGGTGGAAACGACGATGGTCTCTGATTTGAATACGGATCGAAACCGGAGGGTTCCATCGCAGAACGAAATCTTCCATGCGGCTAGCAAACGAAACACAATGCAAAAAAAACAGAAGCAGACGCTTCAGAACGTACCGGATACGGTTCGACGTCGAGATTTGGAGAATCTAAAGTGAAACACGGGAACAAGAATGACACTTTTGATTTCTATATGCACCTACCGTAACGTCCAGATCGAGGAGGTGAGGCCAATAAGGTTTTGCGACGTGCGTATCCTATAACAAGAAGAAAATTGCTCATGTTCCATTCGAGCATGAATTCTCGAATGCATCAGAGAAGAGGAAAAAAAGCGATAAGCATCAAGAGCGAAAATGAGCACATTTGTACATTGAGAATTGTTTGTGTTAGCCACCGTGACAACGTCCTAAAACAAGAGCAAGAGTTAAGGAATGCAGTATCAAATCAATCTTTACGAAGAAATGATTATGACAGTAAATTATAATTATTATTGGACCAACTTATAAGAAGACTTGTATACAAAACGGATTATTCGTCTGATCGCTGTTATCAAGCTTGTCGAGATAATTCAAATATCTGAGTATGGTAAATTAATCCAACGTCTTTTTCAGAAATGATTTATGTTGTAAAGAAGCATTCGGCAACCAGATTTTAATGTTATCTCCCTATTCTCTCTCTCGGAATAAAATTGTATATTGATCGTATTAAGAAATTATATTCGACGATTACTTACATAGCCATTCACATGAATCTCTGTGCACAACATTAGTGTGTGAGTATGATGACAGGATGAATATTCGATTGTCAGAAGTTAGAGAATAGAAGATTATGCGTTTGTTAATGCCGCAAAGCAGATCTTCGACGTAGTCGACAAATGTTATGCTCAATGTGTCTTTTTTCTTTTGTCATTGTTCTTGTTCAGCCCTCACGATATGTGGAGACAAAAAAAAGAAATACAATGCTTGTTCATGATGAACGTGTGTTGGCGAATGAATTAGATCTGATCGAGAAATTCCTAGGAAGAAATGTCGCAAAAAGAGATTTACTTTGATCGTCGATGGTCAAATCGAGATTGTCTTGATCGTTGCTACGCACGACAAGATGTTTGAGCTATAATAGAAATCTTATTTGGATGAATCTTCTGCGGCTTTCTCACATTGGCATATTCGATTTTTAGCGTACAACAACCAGCATAGATGTCTGCCTGAATAATTCATGATGAGAAATATATTAGGAGAAAAAATATCGATAGACGTACTCCATTGAGCTCAGATTTGATTCTGCTTGCTGTGTCGATCGAATCGAATTCGACCAGAGCTTGTACACCACGTTTGCGCAAAATACATATTCGCAAGACTTGTCCGGTAATCGAACAGATCTTTCGAATGACGTCCTGTTATTCATACAAAGTTTGTTGTGAACAGGATTCTGACTAGAATGACACTTACAACTGTAATAGGATATTTTGGCGTTTGAATAGTGAAACAGAGTACACTGGTCTCGTTCATCGTTGTGTCAATGAATTGATTATAGGTTCTACGCAAAAAAAATAACTAATGGAACAAGAGGCACAGCAAATCGGAGTACTCGGATCGTTGATCGATATCTTGTCGTTCTGTATAAGGCAGATTATTATCATCATCGTTAGTATCCCATTTCATCCGATGGACGCTGCCTCCCACACTCCGTGGATCTTCGTTGTAGTCACGCATGCGTTTGACGCCCTGTCCACCGTAGCTTCCCATACTTCCGCTAGCATTATTATTCGCGGACATATAATTACTACTTCCTCCACGTTGTGGTGCCATGCTAAAGAAAAAGAACAAGGTGTCGAAGTTGAGGACGAACAAAGTCACCTTTGACGAAGACCAGACATTTGATTAGATGGATTCGGAAACATATCGGTTTATCTATCGAACATCTAATTGATTGATTGAATTCTTAAATTTTTTGAGACAATGGAATGAAACGAAGAAGACGACGACCAGGATTTTCCTCAATCGTCAATGGTTAAACAAATGATAGCCGACTTGTTGTTCGTCGATTATGTTCAGCATGGAACGTGGCGCTATTCGTGGATAGAAATGAAACTAACAACTTTATATATGAAATCTGAGAAGCGTAGGCACTGTCTTTCAGCGACATCATTCGATCAACTTCGATGTGTATAGAAATTCTACGATTTTTACGCGGACAGAAACTTGACATTCATCATGCTCATAGCGGCCTTTGTCCAAGTGAAGTCTCACGCTTGTCGATACCTGTGGCTGACACTCGTTTTGAGAGTAAACGATACCTCGTTGCATACCTGAAGCATGAAATCGAACTGATTCATTTGATCATCGCTAGTATTCCACCAAATATTCGGTTACAATAGTAAACTCCTGATCTTAGAGTAAAAATATGAACGATATGACAATATCTGCGGTATACAGAAACACACACTGGTCTGATTTATATTGAACATTCGACAAAACATGAGTATCCATTCTCCTTTCTTCTTGCCTTTGTGGAACAATTCTGCGAACGATCGAAACAAAGAGTATCAATCTACCATGATCGGAAAGATCATATTCACACGGATATCAAATAGAGTACATGACTATTTCAAGTCAAAACTCATCTCAAAAGCATTGTTAGTTTTGAAACTTCAATTCTAAACAAGATCATTTTTCTCGATGTGTTTTGAATCGGAATCGTTCTTACGTTAAGAAACACTTGTTTTTTTGACATGAAAATGTGTGAATAACAGCAATAATTTTTCGCCATCAACACAACTACCCACTTCTATGTATGGTAGAGAAGCAACAAAACAGAACAGAACGAGAGAAGTATGACTCATAAGCAAGCGAGGGAGAGGACGGGACGCGTCATCCACGTCATCAAATGGCGACGTGGCCGATTTCTCATGCTGAGCAGACGTACGCGGTATAAAAACACTGTCGTGATGTCACATGATCGTAGTTTTTTTCATTGTCAATCCGACGAACATGGACAATTCACAGTTGACACTCCAACAAATGTTGAATGAGGACAAACGACGAGATACATTCAAACTGTTAGCTTCTTTTACTGGACTTCAACTAAATCAAAAACAAGTACGTGTACAAACAAGAACTTCCGATTGTATTATTGTATCTAATTCAGGTCTTTGTCATTGGTGGTGGTCAACAATTTTCTCATCGTCATTCATCCACACTCACATCCAGTGAACAACAGATGACTCATCCGTCCAATAGCACTGATCTTTCCATTCTCGATCTACCCGATGAAGTGTACCTACATCTATTCTCTTTTCTGAGTCCACTTGATCTCTGTCAAATATCCAATGTTTGCAAGAAATGGTATCGTCTTGCAACGGACGACACTGTCTGGCGTCAACGATTAATACGTGATATTAAATCTTGGCAATCAATTAGCTCTCGTTCCAATCCACTTAGTTACGTATTAGTACAGTCGGATCGATCGCAAAAAGAGATTTATTTAAGTTGTTCACCTTGCATTCGTCGTTGTTCGAATCAAACCGATGAACGACTCGCCTATTTGAATCAAATTACTAATTATGTGCGTGGTTGGTTCGGTAATACAAAAGATTTGATAATGTTCGGACCAGGTCTCGAAAGTTATACGTCACCTTTGGTTAAAAATCTTCTTTGGGATGAAACAAAACGTTTTCAAACAATGGGCATGATTCCGGGCCATGCCGGTTTCGGATCGGGTATTAAAATCAAACTTAACAATTACGTATTCAATCTGATTACTTTGTACACGAACTGTATGAAAGAACGAGAAAACCGTGGCAATACCGAACGACTAGTAACAAACAATCGTCTTGTTAAATCGAATGATCTCGATCGTTTTGAAGTGAGTCCACAAGTACGTGACGTGTGTCGTGAAGCCTATGGTCTCGTCTATGTGGTTGATGCTAGCACAGAGAATCAATTGAGTGATTATTGTGCGGAACTGCAAGTGATGACGAAAGAACAAAGTAGCCTTCCATTACTCGTCCTATCTTGTGTTTGCAATAATGCTACGAAACGATGGCCTGCAATTGACGTGGTTCGGGAGTTACAATTGAGTGCTCTCGGCAATCCATGGTTGGTACAAGATTGTTGTGTCGACGACATGAATGGTGTCGAAGCTGGTTTTCTTTGGTTACTCACACCGAAGAATACGAACAGCCTCTTTTTCAGTGCATTCAGTGAGAGTGAACCGACATCAGCGTGTTGATTATTTTTCTTGATAAACGAGTTTTGTAAATAAAATAGAGTGAGAAAGATAACGAAAGGAATAAAGTTAGCAATGTCACTGTCTAAGTCAATCATCAAATCATATCTATGAAAAGAAGATCCTCTGATAATGAGGGCCATCCAAATTCTCAAAAAAGTTCAATGAAGCTCATCTCCAGCGGATTTCAGTGAAGAAAAAGACTGAAAATTTTGTGGGCCAGGAAAGGGCCTTATCCACCCTCTCCCTGTAACAAGGCTATTCAAAGGCAAACACTTTTCCTTGTGTTCTATAAAAGCTTTATGTTGAATTAGAGCTATGTACCTCTCGCGTGTAACTTGTGCAGTGAGGATGCAAGGGGGCAAGTGTTAAATGACCTGTAACTGGTCTTGCTTTTTCAGACTCTTTATATCTAACATATTGGACATTATTTTATAATATTAGTCTCCGGGTAGCGTGGGTGTACATAAGTGTTGACTACACCTCTGTGGGTGCATATTAGATATAATGATAGTATTCATCATGGATACACTTATTCTTTGTCTACGGCGTATATCAAAGATAAGAGAAGAAAGATGTTTCAAATCGTGCTGTTGTTGGTTGCATACCCCGCTCTTGTATCATCATTGCAATGCCATGTTTGTCAGTTGCCGTTTATGTTGGACTATGCTTTAACAGGCTCGAATCTTCCATCACTTGCTAATTGTTCAATAAACGATGATGCTATACAATGTGAAGTTACTATCTCTTGGCTTCGAAATCCGGAGCAGACTATGCTCGGTTTCAGTGTGAATTCTGGTCTATTCGAATCGGATTCATCGATTGTGGCAAATGTTCAATTTCAACTTCAGAACGGTGAATATGATCGACGATTTGTACACTATATGCGATATACATGTAATTCACCGGACAGATGTACAGATGTGGCTAATCTGAAACGAGTACTCGATTCATTAACACTTACTGAAAACTTCGAGAAAGAATTCGCTCCGCTACTTGTCGATGTTCCAACATTTAATAATATTTCGGCTTCTGAATGTTTTCAATATATGAATTCAACAAATAAACCATGTGCTGCTCCGCTCGATGTCGATCGTTGTCAACGATGTCTTATTGCAATCGATTATCCAATTTTAACGAGTAATGAAATATGCGCAACATGTCCTGGTTTTACAGGCGACAAGAATGCAATAAGACGTGAAATAGTTTTTAATCTCAACAATCGATCACAGGAGTTTGAGCGTGTTCAACTCTGGTGTCAAATGGAAGGTGGGTGCAATTCGATTGAGAACATTAACAAAATTCGTCAAGCGAGCACCATCCAATTTGATTTCAACAAATTCTTCGGTTCATCATCATCTGACACCAACTCGTTGTCAATGTTACTGGGATTCATCATCGCGTTTATTCAGATTAAATTTCATTGATGCTTTCGATTGGAATTTCATCGATTATTTTTCGGAATAATCGATTAAAGCGTCCATTTTCACAATGTTTTCCGGTTGACTGAATTTCGATCGATTAAAATGTCCGTTTTCAAAAGTAAAAATTTCATTATTTTGATTAGCGTAATCATTTTTTCTGTGGGAAATTTTTATTATTTTGATTGAAAATTAATCATTTTTTTCATTTGTTTGCTTCCTGGGGGTGCTATGAATACAGAAGTTCGGTTCCCTATTGTCAGTTTTTTCAACTAATGCATTTTGTAGGGCAGAGCAAGTTGGTGCATTTTAGCATACTTTCAGTTAGTGCTAAATCTTTTTCACAGAGATAATTGGTCTGCACTGAAGTGGATGATGTTGAATTTCACCAAACCTCCAATCGGTGCAGTTTCAAGAATAGGAAAATTTAAACAGAGATAGGTGAGAGATAAAAAGTGTTCTAGGGCATTTTGTAGAGGAGAAAAGGCTGCAAATTTTCATCGTCGGCATTGTGTGTGCAAATGAGCTATTCAAATCTATTTTCGTTCAATACTGAATTGAGCTGCTATCTGGTGTTCATAAACTAGTTCTTAAAGGACGAGTTGTACTCAATTGTGACGATCTATATTGCGTCGCATTCAAGTCGTACTTCATTGCTATTAAAATTGTAATGGCTTTTTATTTGAGTGTTCTTGACGAGCAAAAGCAGATGGTGTGCGAAGAACGTTTTGCACTGAACTTCCAACAGGTTTTGAGATTTATGTGACGATTAAACGACAAAAGTCGTAGGGCCCAATAAGACAGGCGTATCGTACGAATCGGAGACCTTCCAAGTGTTGAATACATTACCATTCCTTTTTGTGTAATTAAAGTCTTAATGTGACGCCATTCGAACTTCGGAGAAAATAATGAACACAGATAGTTAGAGGCAACTATGTGACATGGGCATATGGGAGTAGTGCGTGCGGCGTTGCACACAAGTAATTTCATGAATATGACGAGCAATGCAATGTGACCATCAATAAAGAGGAGGACTATCGTCTTTTTCTTTTCTCAGATAAACTCAGATTAGATAACACGCATCTTTCTCAAAACCCGTGATCATGAGTCTTCTGCTTCTTTTCTTGAGCACTAATCTCTACTAAACTTAAGTTTATGTAAAAAATACTTCTCTGAATGATGAAGAAAGAAAACTCAAATTGCCTGGCTATATGTACAATCGAACATACTCAAAAAAAATATACGGCACTACTTCAAATCAATGATATCTTCTTCTTCCTCTTCCGCCTGGTCAGCGTCGATTGTAGTTCTCGACGATACGTTCTTTTCATATGCTGCTGCAGCAGCTGCCTTTTCTTCTTGTCGTAACGTTCGAAGTGCATGTTTCAATACATAAGCCACAATTTCAGCGGACAGATCTTGATAAACCAAGTCTTCCATATTATCAATGGAGAGTCGTCGTGGTTTAATGGTTCGATGAAAATCTCGTTGAAATTCGTCGTCATCGCTGATTGGCACCTGTTTGGAATTCGCTTTTGCTGCTGCTTCGTCGATGCTAGCCTTTAGAATTCGACTGGTTAGGTGATGGGCATTGCGAACAATTTCATTTCGATCGTCCGTCGAGTATTCGTATGAATATGAGTTCGAATCATCACATTCGCTCTCTATCGTTTCCGCAAAGGAAACACATTTGTGTTGACGAAGTCGCAAAGAGCGTTGTTTATCGTGTGGCACAGTAGTCAGCGATGAACGACGACTATTTGTTGATGACGTCTTTGGTTCTTCGTGTGACGGATTTTCGGATGGTCGGCGTTTGGCAGCCGGTGATAAAGTATATTTAACTTTCTCGAAAATCGATTTGAATCCGCCACCATTGCTGTTATCGATTTCGATAATTTCGACCGGTGATGACGCCGGTATCGACCCTTGGTGGGTGCGAAATGACGGTTGCAACGAATCTTTATCGGTTGACGCTGATGGATCACGAGCAGCCGATGTTGGCCGACTTAGATCACGTTTGAAAGCAAGCAATGGTCGAGCTACGAACAAAGCAGATAGTTGATACTTCAAGACATACAAAGTGACATGGTTTAAAAAAAAACAAGAAGTCATGCCAGATCAAATTACGAAATTAGTCATCTGAGAAGCATGACGTGCCTGCAGTAGACATCATGTAGATTCTATTAACCGAGAAAAACCTGCGTTTTTGTTTTGTGTATCGGAAGTCACCACGTTTATCTGCTAATGAATGAGCGTAAAATAATGAATGCTTGATTCGAAATCTCTAATTATAACTATTGATGCTACATGCGTGAGAGTGCAGCAAACAAAACCCTATACTTTTATACGAGAATAATGGGGAAAGACAATAGGAAATGGCCGGAAATGGTAATTTCCGTTGTGTGCTAAAGCGAAATCAGCATTTTACGCTCCACCTAAATTGTTAGAAATCCTCTCTTGGTCTTATTTTCATTAGCGAAACGGAACAGAATTTTGATTCTTGCACTTGAATCCATTAGGTTTTAGGTGATGATTATCAGACAATGGTATGCTCTCTGTTTGCTGTCAATAGACTCACCGATCCGTTGCTCGAACACACCATGCACAGCATCACTACATGATTTGAGCTGACCGAAGAGAGAATTTTTGAATGAGTCGACGGGTGATGCCATTAATATTTCGAGTGAATAGATAAGACTGACTATGCTGAAATACAAAAAAAGATCAGAAAAAGAAAGAAGAACGACAAGAAAGAAAAGAGAGAGAGAAAGAAGGGCACATAAGCCGCGTCAGAATCATTTACTACTACGCCTTCTTCTTTTTCTTCATCATCTCGTCGAGACTCTTCGGCGTCTTGTGTGTGTCTCTCTCGCTCATTCTTATTGTCGCTTTTCTTTTACATATATATATATATCTATCTTTTTTTCCTTCTCTTTCATCATGTGCTCAATGAAGTTTGAAGCGCGAGATGTGGAAAGACCATGGGGACACACAGAGTTGTGTGAAAGGAAAATGGACGTCTACTCTATAAACTGATTGTTTTTTTTCTGGTTTTGGTGACTTTGAGTCGGCCTTCTCGTAGAATTAACGTTGACAATACGCACGAACATACACACAGACAATTTTCTTTTGTGTTTTTATTTTAAATCAAATAAAAGCACGCACACAATTAAGAAAGAAAAGGCTGATGAATAGATTTGAGCTAACTTCAACTATCTCTCGTGTCATGACTGATCTTTTTTTTCGAAAGACTGTCTATTGTGCACGCACACGTATACACGCCACCAATAACTTGTAACAAGCGACGACATTTAGTTCTTTTTTTTCCCCAATCACCACTGCCTTGCCCGCCGGAATCTTTCGTCATCATCACCACCAGCACTTCCAATAACAATGTCGCGGTCGAAGACGAGAAAACCCCGAGAAACGTTCTCCATGCATCTTTCGACGGTTAACAAGGGAGAAGAAAGAAAAATCTTGTTAAAAGAAATCTTTTTCTGCATTTCTGCCCCTTTCTCCACTTCGTGCTAGACAACGATATCGAGCATTAGGGTAGTGGTGACTGCCGCTCGACTGCATTCACTCGAGGAGATCGAATGAGCACCAGGGAATGAAGAGAGAGAGCACATTTTCTCTCTTGCTCTCTCTCTCTCTCTCTCTCTTTTGCTACTACTCTTATGTCTGGTCTGAATAATAAACGTGAACGACGATAGAAAAAGAAAGATGTGGAGACGCATACTAGCGTGGAACGACATACGGGCAGTGGTACCACCGTCAACATCACTCATGAATTGCAAAGTTCTAGACTGTTTGCTGACGGCAAGCATGTGCGCACAACCAATTAATTGTGACGGCGCTGTACATTCGGGACGGGGAGTCGTGTGTGTGAGATGATTGATTTTGTGCCGATGTACTACTAGTGTAGTTGAAACCTAATCGATAATGCTGGCTCGAGTTGCTGTTGTTGTTGATCGGAATGAGAGATCATGAATTAAATAAATGCAGATAGCGATGCGCAAATGCATGTTGATGAGATGGTCATTTGGTGATGGCGAAATTTCTGGTTTCTTCGAAAGCGAACAAAATATCTTGTCATCAATTGAAATTCATTTATCAAGATAATTAGAAAAAAACCGAAATAAATAATGTGAAACAATGATATTTTTTCATATGAATTCTCTCGAGACGTTTTCATCATACAAGTTCAACATGTTAATCTAACTCATCACTTTCCGAAAACGCAATTCACTAGCCATTTGAAGAACAGCACAGCATGGACAACATTCACCAACACAAAAATCACCGAAATAGGAGCCCTAAATAAGATCCAATGGAGTTAAAACATGAACAAAGTCATGCTTTGGTCTACCTTAATACGAAATGCCGTTCTCATCTTTGTTCGTAATACACCCAAATAACCAGGCAGACAACAAGTGATCCAACATGATTCGTTCATACGCCATGCCAAGTGACAGGCAAAACACGGGAAGCACCATATAGCGTAGCAGGTTTCATCGCATTGCTCGGTAATATTACATAAATTATGTGACCAAGGATTTTCAAAATCCCACGGATTGTATCGAAGTGATGCGTTCGGTTGTTTGGTTTGATTTGCAGGCGTAGATCCATTCGATTGATATTGTTGGTCGTCTGTCATCGGTGGACCCCGGTGAGTGCGTGACGGCATTTGTGAGCACACGAATACAATAAAGAAGAGAAAACGTGTGATGACGATGAAACTGTTCTGCTGTCGTGGATGTTTCTCTCTCTCTCTCCCACACACGCACTCTATTGACACATGCTAACAGAAGTGTGTTTGTTGTGTGTAAACTCTTTTTGCTGTTTTTTCAAAAGGAAAAAAAACGAAAAGTTGTTCTCTTTTGCACTACTTTTCATTTTGCAAATGCCAGTCGGGTGTGTGTGTGCAATGACTGTGAGTTCAAATTTAAAATGAGATTTTCTTCTTCAAAATGCCGTTGAAAAGGATCACTTTTTAATACAATAAAACAAACCAATTCTCAGCCTTTGTTGCTGAGCATATTGCTTGGTAGCGCCTGTATCCCTCGAGAATTTTTCTATTAAACTTTTAATCCTGCTTGATCAGCCATTGGTTCTAGAACTGGCACCAGAGTGTTCTCGGTTATCACGCATATGTGCAGTCCAATCATTTATCATTCGATAGATGAACATTTAGATGTAAATGCAGAAATCTTCTTTTATGTTTCCAAGTCACGGATTTCCCTCATGTATTAACCTAATGTGTTTTTATTATTTAACGACTTCTCTCTGGTGTTTTTTGCTCGAATTATTGATTCTAAAGTCGAGAGCAATACAATGTCTATAGCGCGAAAAAAATGTAGTGAAAAACATTTCTCGAAGGGACGGTTCAGCGAAGAAGTCCAGTCATGCCATCAGAGACATTCGGAATCGATTAGCAGATGTAGCACATCGCTCAGTTGCCATCACAATCAGATAATATATCTGGCTCAGGAAAACGAGTCAAGTGAAACACTATATGTGAGGCGAAAGTTCAACATAATCCACGAGCAAGTGAACGTGACAACGACAGTGTTACTATCCATCTACGAGAAAATGCAGCTTTCGTTTGTTTAATTCTTCAATTATTATTAATAATGCCTTTAAATAGTCGTTCCTTTTGCTTTTTGTATTGCGCTACTCGCGCAATTTTGCCGTTCTCTCGATGCTTTCTTTCGTCAAAAGCCTTTCTCAAGATACAACATCTTTATTATTTGATTAAAAAAGGGAACATGATTGACTGAATACACTGTACAAAAGTCACAACGTCTTTTCTTATCGACGATATGGGGAAGGCAGAAACAGATGATTGTGCTGATTGTTCATGTCGTATATGTATGGCACAGGCAGAGGCATGTACGGAGGTGCCGGAAACTGTTGAGGCGAATATGGCTGAAAATCACCTTGATTTTGGTTACGGAACAGATGCATTTCAAACGGATCGATACGACCGTCATGATTCAAATCAGCATGCTGAAAATCAGAGAAATCAGCGAGCTCTCGTCGATCCAATACTCCGTCATGGTCCCGATCGGCTACTTGAAAAGCTCGAATTGCCTGACTCGGATGAATATCTAGATTGGGTGCTACGAAAAGAAGAAGATATGGACTATGGACGTAGGAGAACTATTACAAACGAATAAGCAACTAACTCACCAACACCATTTGCGAACTCATAAATGCTGACACGACCATCACCATTACGATCAGCATTTTGAAAATCGTTAAAATTCCGAAATTCATTGCGATCCAATACTCCATCGTTATTTCGATCTGCCGCAGCAAAGGCAAAACCGTATGGTTCGTAAGGTGGACGATAAGCCATCTTTGTCAATATATATTGTGAAAATATAAGAATAGACTATGAATACTTATCAATTGACGTCTCCTTATATACCATCGTCGAATGACGTCAAGAATTGTGTCTATCGCAAAATGGTTGCGTACTTGGGGTACAAAAAAGAAAAGTAAAGTAACCGCCTGTCTGCGTAATCATTGACTGATCCACGTAGCATACATGTGTCATTGATTTGCATGAATAATCACCATGATGCACTTTTCAACACCCTAGTGTCGTCATTCCATGTACTCGGTTAGAAACAGTACTTCAGAAAAAATCTCAGCTATTCTACATCTTCTTTCACAGGTTTGCAATTTGAATAAAGCAACGAACGATAACGTTTTGCCCTCCTTTTCCTAGTATAATAGTTCGTGATTTTTTCCTTGATCACGTGTTCACACCGATTTGACACATATAAAGAAGTGATCAAAGTCGTTGTCAAATTAAGTTCTATTCGATAATGTGTTCACATCTTGACTCAGCAATCGATCTCGTGTGTTATTTATTCTGAAAAAGGTTTTTCTCAAACCATAATATAGCAGACTTTATCGCTCATTTTGGGATTTGGAGACCAAAACCAATGGAACAGTAATGGTATTACGAATGCTACAATTAATGTCACCAATCCGATGAGACCTTGAATGACAATTGCTTTTGGAAAATGAACAAAATTTTCCAAATATCTCGCCGAATAGAAAAGTACACTAAATCTGCCGGAATTTCTAACTCTTATTATTGCAATAGATATGAGCGAAAACTATTTTCGTACGCTTGAACTTCGTGGTGAATTGTAAATTCGATTGGCATCGAAATTGAACACGCAGATTAAAATACAGGATACTCCAAAATTCCGCACGAGAAAAAAACCGTAAATAGCTTTTGGATAATTCAAGCAATTCACCTAATCTTAAAAATACAATCTAATTCTATGCATGAAATAAAATTTTAAGGGCACAGCCGCTTTTCCGGATTTCTCAAGAATGACTTGATGAAAAATTCTGAAGCTTTTACAGAGATAGGTCTCACGTACTAGAGCAAAAAGTTTTTATAGACTCAAGTTTACATATACCTTCCTTCTATGAAATATTATAGCCCCCGTTTTCCGCAATACTGAGTTCGATCGAGCTGAAAATTTTTTCACAGATACTAGGCACTGTTGGGTTCCGGCAGCTTTTTTTTGTTTGATTTTATCTTCTTGTCTTCAAATAAAAACCTAAAATGGTGGTCCAATCCAAAAAATTGTCTGTTGTTTTTGCTATGCCGTTTTTGTAAAATGTGCTAAAATCAACAGAGCGATATTTTTCGAGAAGGAAAAAAACTACCGGTACCAGACAGTGTCTAGTGTCTGTGAAAAATTTCTAGCTTGCTCGGTCTTAGCATGTCGGGAAACTGGGGAGGGGTGATTCTGCAGTTTTTTGTAAAGAGTTGTGTTCTGAGAAAAACGTACTGCAAAGTGGCACAACATTTTCCGTATATATCAGAGTTTTTATAGATACAACTAACGTTATCAACAAATGACCCTCCTTAGCGGTGTTAGGGGTCCGTGTCTGACTCTTGCAGCACTTTCGAAACACGAAATAACTATCATATTGTGAAGAACCTTTAGTATATAATGAAATGAACACAGCGAGTTGTTTTTGCTAGAGCCTCAAAGTCGGACTTAATAAAAATCTGAATTAGCAGTGAGGACCCCTCGTCTATACGGCATTTGACAGAGAATTTTTTGGAGCTGTATTAATGATGAAAAAACTATAATCGAAGTTTGAGTTTTCGAGGCCCGGGGGTGTCCTTGATACTCGGTTCCTTTAATTGAAATTCTTCTTTCTTCGCAGACTTTTGCAACACTGCGCAGAAATTTGATTTAGCTAAATTGTGATACCGGATCGAAGGTACAAATTGACTCCTTGTTTATCGACATCGCATGATTGTTTTTTATTTGAATGCTGGTTTTTTTTCATCTCTATTTTACTTCACAATTGAAGAAGAGAGACAGATAGAAAAAAAAGCGATGGATTTGGAATTTTTGTGTTTGCTGTTGTTTCTTGGCTGCAATGCGATCCATCTGTGATATTCAATCGACGACTCTTGACTGTTTTTTTTTCAATGTGATACACAGGGTAAAGATGATAATGATGCTGATGAGAAAAGGAGTGAGAGCAAGGAGAGAAATGAAAAAAAGAAAAAATTAACAGCAACAGAGAGAAGAGAAAAGAGAAGCTATCGATGGAGTTTTCGCGCGCGCGCCAACGTTCGTCACCAAAATCGTTTGCCTACACTCACACGTCGAAAAGAGAGATAGAGAGAGACAGAGTAAGAGAAGAGAAAAAGAGAAAAGCAGAGAGACAGACAGAGAAAAAAAGTAGAGAAAAATAATAACATTTTTTGTGAGTGTGTTTTCTCTGGAAAGAGGACTGTGCATTCTTTCTTCTTTTCACAAGTCATCCTCGTCGTCGGGCAAAGCCGCATTTTGAGCTTCGTTTATTTCGGCCTCATATTTTCTGATCGTTTCATTGTCCATTTGGACTTCAGCCGGCTAGAAATAAAACGAAAGTTCCTTATCATACATCAAAATCAACGAACCCACCATCAACGCAGGCATGGCAGTAAATTCCAAATTGGCATCACCAGCCAATTTACGTGCCAACCAGAGAAATGGTTTTTCAAAATTATAATTCGATCGTGCACTGATATCATAATATTGCATGTTATTCTTGCGATGGAACGTAATAGCTTTGGCCTTAACTTTGCGATCTTTAACGTCGACTTTGTTTCCACAAAGAACAATCGGAATATTTTCACAAACGCGAATCAAATCCTTATGCCAATTGGGCACATTTTTGTATGTGATACGAGATGTAACATCGAACATAATGATCGCACATTGACCACCAATGTAATAACCATCGCGAAGGCCTGTTGAACAAATTGAAATGAGAGAAATGACTTTTGCTTTTGTTTTTTTCTTACCGCCAAATTTCTCTTGACCAGCTGTATCCCAGACATTGTAGACGATCAGACCACGGTTGGTTTGAAATTGAAGTGGATGTACTTCGACACCGACTGTGGCATTGTATTTTTTCTCGAATTCGCCTGTCAAATGTCGTTTGACGAAAGTCGTCTTACCTTTGAAGAGAAAGATCAATTAGATTTTCAAATAAAACCAAAAATTACCCACCAACACCACCGTCTCCAACCAAGACGAGTTTGAATTCAGGTGCTTGTGTAGCCATTGCTTGTTGTTTTTTTCCTTGGTAATGATAATAATGACGAAAAATAAGAGACTGAGTGAGTGGCTTGTGACGATCTGAAAGTCCAAATTGGAGAACGAAGGTTAAAAAATGTCCTTGAAGTCCTCTTGCGCAATAACAAATCTACGCTTTCTTCTCCTCCAAGGTTCGATTCGACGATCTTCGTCATGCTCACTGCGTTTGTAAAAGGCCATTCTTCACTCACTCATTGGGAAGAAACGAACGTTCTCTCTCTCTCGCTGCCTTTCTCTGACTATGAATGGAATGCAGTAACAGGCGATCATTTCGACGACGACAATGTCGGCGGTGAAAGAACAAAGGCATCCACATTTTCCCGACTGAAATCAAATGAGTCATCGACTTGCTTTTTTTCTTCGTTCGTCCTTTCTACTACTTCAGCAGAACAGCGTTGTTTGTTATTTGTGATGCGATATGGTGGTGGACAAGAAAACAATATGTAAAAGAGAGGTCGCTAGTGTAACGTCAGAGATCTTTGGCCAGCAAAGTTTAGTAAAAAGAAGAAAAAGAAAAAAAAAAAGAAAAACAGAGAGGAAAAAAAGCGCGCACACAACGCCAAAAGACTGCCTAATATATATATGTACAAAGTGTGAGTTCGTTGAAACGAAGAAAAAAAAGCCGAAGAAGAAATCACACACACAGAAAAATAGCGTCTTCGTTTTTTGCCTATTGTCCTGTCTCTCTGTCTCTCAGTTAATATGGATCAAGAAAAACACAGTAATGTTCAATCGTCTGAAACTAAAAAAAAACAAAAGCAAGCCGAAGTGAGAAGTTGTTTTTATATACAATAAAAGAAGTGGAGAAGAGAGGGTAACGATGTGCTTAGAGACTGTTCGGAGATGACATCAGCAACTCCCGACGCAGAATAAGCGTGTCCCATGAGAAAACTTGAACGTATCGACCTGTCCTTTGGTTTACAAGAGTTTCTCGACGAGCTCTTTCTTTTTGTCTCTAGACACTTTTCTCTAAAATCCTTGGAAGTTGGTTTTCTAGAAAACCGTGGTTTTGGGAGGAAAACCGTCTTTTGATGTTTTGATATTTCGATATTTTGCATTCTAAACTCATAGAGCAGACAATTTCCTACAAAATGAGACGTCTCCGAGTTTTCTACAATGTTTTTTGACTAAACTACATCAAATTTACGGAAGACCCTAAGTCGTTATTTCGGTTTTTCACACAGAAAATGGCAAAAATGACTTTTGGCCGTTCCGTAAATTTGATATAGTTTAGTCAAAAAACATCGTAGAAAGCTCAGAGACGTCTCATTTTGTAGGAAATTGTCTGCTCTATGAATTTAGAATGCAAAATACAAAAGACGGTTTTCTGGAAAACCAACTTCGAAGGATTTTAGAATAAACTTTTTAGAGACAAAAAGAAAGAGCTCGTCGAGAAACCCTTGTAAACCAAAGGACAGCTCAACATTCTCAAGATAGCCTAGACCAACTTTCTCATGGAACACGCCTATTCACGGCAGATCAGTCAAGTTCGGAATAAAAATCGGAAGATGAACTCATCTGCGAGCAAGACTTTTATCATTCGTTTTTAACTGTAACTTGCTGTCCTTTGTTCTTGAAATATTAAGGATCCAAAACGTTTCTTATCAATCGAAAAAAACATTCCGGAGTGCAAAAGAATGAATTATTAAATCCCATACGTCGTTTAATGATTAGAAAAACGTCACAAGACTTTAATTTCAGACAAAATATGAACAAGACACATTCTCCGAAGTACTGAAGAGTAAAAAAAACAGCGAGTCAGACGTTGTGAGAGTGTCATTTCCGAACAGTCCCGTATCAGCTGCGTAGAAACAGAGATTTTGTTATGTTCACTGGAGATAGAGAGAGACGCGCGAAAAAAAATACGATTCACACGGGTTTTTGAAAAGAAAAACAGAAAAAAAAAACAAATTCAGATAATTGTACAGCACACGCGCCCTCCATGCTTATTTGATGTTGCATGCACACTGTCCGAATCTCGATGTTGCTGTTGTTCATCATCGGGTGATTTATGTTGTTGATGTTTGAGGAGTGAAATTTTCAGCGTTGATAATACAGAATTTTGAGATAGTGTCGGTGATGCAACGGTATTAATGTGACCGTTCGGCACAGATACTGTCGTTGTCGGAACGACAGTATTCGATTTTGGTATGCCATTACTAGTTTTTTTTGTCACCGGTGATTTTTTTGTTAGAGGTGAGGTGACTGGTGGTGCAACATCTTCTTCAACAATAATCGGTGTTTGAGGATGTAGTTCATGATGAGACGGAGTTTGTTGGAGTCGTTGATGTTCGATGATAGTTCGTATTGCATCGGTTGTATCATGATGCTGCGATTGTTGAAGGAGACGAACGACAAGTGGTGCATCGGTTTTGGTAAAAACTGTCGATTCACGCGGTGTTGAATATCGTATGGATGTTCGTGAAGCAATCGACATTTGCGATGGATTAGCGAGACGATGTTCGATCGAGAGACTTCGTGCTCGATCGCTCATCAACGTTAGATTAGTGCCACTGACACCACCATCTGCAACTAATTCATCACCCGTACCGTTCATTGTCACTCGAGTGGTCGATGCAATTGAACTAGCACGTGAGAAACTTCGTCGTTTCGCACTTTCACCGCCCGTCATCGCATTCATGAGCTGTTGTTGAGAGATTCCACCGACAGTTGCAGAGGCATCTGTTGACGATCCAGCTACGATATTCTCTACGTTGCTCAATGAACGACCTCGATGACTGTGAATACTTCCCGGCGCTGATTCGGATTCTTGCAATGAAGTGGGTCTCGTTGGAGATCGTGTTGGTCTGCGACCTGTTGTACGAACAGACTCCGAAGTCATTACAACTCCATCTTCACTATCGGAACTCGAACAACTCCGAGAAAAATTCCGACGTTTCGTTTCGACAACAGAACGTAAGTCTTTCGAACGAAGTAAACCACTGGTTGTGGTCGGACCATCGGAACTCAGCGGACCACCGATAATCACTGTCGTATTGGGCGTCGATGGGCCATCATCATCGACTTCGTCTTCGTCTTCTTCTTCCTCTTCTGTGAACAAAAAAACAAAATCCAATCGATGACAAACCATTTGTCTTACCACTTTCGAGGATTTTATTGAGCTTCGGATGAGTGCCTGGCAATGGCATAGCATTCGCGGATTTACTAGACGCAATGAAATGATTCGTTTGTTCTGTTTTAATCAAATTATCAACTCACTCTGCCGGTGGTGATTCGGAATTCTCATCTTCTTCGAGAATGATTTTCATGGCTTGCGTCGGCGTTGCAGCAGTCGCACTTGTGGTCGTGTTTGCACGAGATAGGGACGGTCTCTCTTCATCGTCTTCGACTAGAGCTACGAAAATCCCACGAGATTAACAATGTCATGAAATGGCAAAGTTTATTCTCACCGGGTAGAGCCGGTTCGTTTGACAAATCGATTGAATGTCGTGGTGTTGTCAAGGTGGGCGGAACGTTTTCTTTGCCCGGACTATAAAAAAAACAATATTCCATTAAAATACAAAAGAAACAAAAATCTCTTTTAGAAGCGTGAGAAATTATTTTCCTTTGTGTAAATCATGAACAGATCGTTCTCCCTCTCTCTTATTCAATGATCGTAAGCAATGTATGAGCATATTTGCTTACAGAAAAAACATTTCGAGATTATCATTAATCCCGTCATCCAGCGAATTTCGCCGTGTTGTCGGCAGAGATATATCGTCAAAATTGGAACTAGAATATGACATATCTACGACGCTGATATTTTCAGTTGACTCGAATATTAACAAGCACAGGTGTCACGTCCGGAGATTAGGAGAAAAAAAAACAACCATATTCTTACTTCGATGCCGATGAAACAAATACACCAATCTGTTCTGTAAATGGTTCACTAGCCGGTTGAAGATGCCGTCGTCGTTTCGGATTTCGACCATCTTCGTCGACTTCACTTTGCTGTTGAGTGTGCAAAATCTTCTCGGCGAGAAGATAATAGGTTGCTGTAACATGATTGTATTGATTTTCGTTCAATGCACTGGATGAAAAGTCGATTTCGTTTCGTATTAGACGAAGAAATAATTGACTCTTACTGTAAAATTGCATCATGATCAGCAATATTTCCATCCACCATTTGTTGAAGTATAAAATCGTGATCATTGTGTGAAATTGTCTTGTGAGATATTAATGGTAACGAATTGAGATAATGTTGATCTTCAAATTCATCATCATCATTTTCACATTGTCGATACCAAATATCGGACATAACTTCGTCGAGTGTTGCTCGTCGATCTGGTTCACGAACAATCATTCGATGGATTAAACTAAAAAACGAATTTAAGAAACCAAAACAAAAAGCAAATTCATATTTACTTTTGACATTCGTTGGATATATGCGGAGGAAGTTTGTAACTACAATCAAGAATCATCATCACTGTTTCGGAATCATTGGCTTCTTGGAATGGTGCTCGACCGGTAACGAGCATAAAAAGTATGACACCCAAACTCCAAATATCTGATTTACAAAAAGTTAGTTGATAGGATGAAATTTTGTTGTCATCTCACCAATTGCTGGCGCATCGTACGGATCGCCAAGAAGAATTTCCGGTGCTGAATAGGCTAGAGATCCACAACTAGTGTACAATTTTTCTCCTGGTGAAAATCGATTGGAAAAACCGAAATCGGTCAATTTGACGACGCCTTGTTTTTCGAAGAAGACCAAATTTTCTGGCTGAAAAATCATTTCATACAAAAAAATCACATCGATAATTTCAATCATACTTTCAAATCACGATGACAAACATGCATTTCATGACAATATTTGAGTGCTCGACAAATCTGTCGAAAATAACGTCGTGCTATAGTTTCATTGAGACCATTGGCATGTTTCATAATATAATCGTACATATCTCCACCATCGCCCAATTCGAGTATAAGATAAAGTTTACTTGTCGTATCAATAACTTCATAAAGACGAACAACATTCGGATGTTGAACTAATTTCATACACATAACTTCTTGAAAGAGATGAGCTTTTGAAACATCATCGAGTTTTGTTTTATCGATCACTTTAACTGCTACTTCTTTTTGTGTAAAAACATGTCGTGCAAGTTTAACAATGGCAAAATGGCCCGTACCAATTGTTGCTCCTTGAAAGAGAAAAAATTTTGGTTGATTAAAGTTCTTTCGTAAATATTTTCCGGCTTACCAAGTGTATAGAGGCCACTGACTAAATTACGTAGATCTGAAAGTCGACGTTCGGTGGACATGTTTCTTCGACAAACAACTACATTTTTTTCTATTTTGTTGTCGTCTTTTTCGTTCACACAGTGACGAACAACAACAACGCTTGAGATTCCATGGAATGAGTCTAGAACAGGAGAAAAACGGAAAAGAAATATCGGCTGTTTCTTTCAGCACACCATATGATTATATATTGTTACAAGGATAACGCCCTCACGTAGGTCACTCGCACTGAGAAATTTTCTTTTCTATATATATATATCTTGTCAATCATCATGGTTTGTTTATGCGTATTAGAAGAGACAAGCGTCAACAAGCGGAAAGAGCACCAGCAATTGACCTTGTTTTGTGCACACACGTGTTTGCACGTACAGACAACGTCTCAAGCGTTATATATAGGCATCACAATGATTGTCTTCCTTGAGAAAGAGAAAGAAACATTGCACATCTGCTGCTGCTACTGCACTGGTTCCTTTTGTGTGTGCCGACGAATTAATGGTATGAATCACGATTCGTTTCTCGTGACACCATTAAATGAAAATGTCGATCGAATGAGGACAATGCGGGGTCTTTACTTTAGATAGAAGCAGCTCAGACAGCCAAGACAATCGTCAATGTAATCGGTTGTTGAAAGCGAAACCATGTCTTATTTTTTCATCATTGCTGCTGAATAGATGAAACGACAAGATGAGAGAGAACGGAAGAAACATGCTGATCGATTTTTGATGAGATGATCAAAAGAAACGACGTATTGATGTTCGGTTCTTCCAGACATTCATTCGATTGATGATGCTGTCAGTTGTTCTGATATTTACTGTGGTGTTTAGGTTAGGAATTAGCGGAGAAATTATTCAACTTCCAGCATCGATCATGAATAATAATCTGTCGATGTCATCCGCCATCTATCTTTGTCATATGTATCTTTTGAATAATTCGAAAAATGTCTATTTACAAGGCTTTAATATCCTCGATGGAGGCAAAACAGGCAATGTTCATCATTTACTTCTCTATGAATGTTCGAATTCTGATGAGAATGTTACTTATTCGGGTGTCTGTGGAAAGTACAATGCACGTTTGATGCCCGAATCGATCTATCGTCATTGTCAAACACAAATTATTGTTGCTTGGGCACAAGGTGGTCAACAGAGTTATAATTATCCAGCAGGGAGCGGATTGCAAATGAGAAAAAATACCCGATTACTGCTCGAAGTTCACTTTGATCCATTTGTTCCACATCACCATGCAATCGGTATCCAGCTGCGTTTTTATTCTGAGACACAACGACCTATCCACGAGATTGGCGTGCTCACATTGGGTACTCTCGCTCGATCGCCTCTGTTTCTTCCGCCCGGTCTCGAGACGATTCGTTTTCCCACCTATTGTTTCAACGATTGTCTTCAATATTTTCTTCAAAAAACGCTTTCAATCCATATTTTCTCTATTCTTCTTCACGCTCATCGTCGAGCTACTCGCATTACACTCGATCAAAATGATAATCGATTGATCGATCAAAATCCCTTCGAATTTCATCGACAACAAACTTTCAATTTTAATCAATCATCTCTGCCGCAAATCACTCGCTCGAGTGAGCTCACACTCACATGTTACTATTCCACGCGCAACGATCATTCGAAACCCATCGTTGGTGGTCACGATTCGAACGATGAAATGTGTCAAGCATTTCTCTACTACTATCCGAAAATTCCATCGTTTCCTCTGTGTCTCTCGCTTCCGGTTTACACCAATTCGCTCATGAAAAATCCCAATCTCAATTGGACTGAGAATTTAAGCATGCAGATCAAACGCGAGATCGAATCGAATTCGAATCATCTCGGAATGTGTGGTGATAATCTCGGTCAAAATCTTCGCACACAACTCCACCGACGAACTATTGTGCAATTATTTTCCATTTCTACTCATTTTCTATCATCATTCTACATTTTTCTCGTTATTTTTCTTTTTCTTTTCACAATTTATTGTTATCATGAATGGTAACTTACATTCTTTTTCTAATGGTGGCACTTTGTCGAATCCTAAAATAATAAGAAAGAGAAAATATTTTCTTGTCTTATAAATACTAACTTGATATGAATTTGGTTGATATCGACTAGTAAACATGCTGAAAATGTTTATTTGCTTCTAAAATAAAGTTAGATAAAAGTCAAATGCTCGTTAATCAGCTCAGACAGCCAAGACAATCATTCAAAAATTTTCAATCAGTTCTTTAAAAGCGAAACCATGTCTTGTTCTTTCATCATAGCTGATTTACACATTACATACACACACACAAATATCTGATCTATTCACGTTCTTTTTTACTTTCTTGTTTCACGTTTCCGTACAGGAGAAAAAAAACCCGATATAGCATGTTCTCTAAGACACACAACAAAAATGAACGAGAGAAAGGGAATTGAAAGTCACGAGTAAGATCCACAATATGGCCGGAAGAGCACCGAGATAACACAACTGACATATCTTGCGCGAATAGGAGAGAGAAGGTTAAAAAAAGAACATACAAGAGGACAATGGTTTATCTGTTCGAGAGAGTCGCGATTGATTGCGTCGCTTTTTTTTGCACACTGTGTTCAAGAACAAAATACAAGAGAAAAAGAAAATCTTTTAGCCTAACGTTTCATTCGATGGATAACAGAAAAAGAAAAATAAAACAACAAGAAAAGAAGAAGAAGAAGTCAGTTAAAATATCAGTAGAGCAACGAAAGCAAAATAAAGAAGAAAAGACATCGATTTGACACACGCAGAAAAAGAAGAAGAAGTAGAGTTTATGATGAAATGAGTGATTGTTGAAGTTGTTGAAGACGTTTAAATTCTTTCAGTACAGGCAAATTGAGCATTGTCTCATTGTCAATATCATTCCAGTTGATTGCTTTCGGACATGAAAATTTGTTTTGAGTATAGATAATACGTTGCGGTGTAATGACAACATTGACTGGTCTGAAGAATTCATACACAAAAAAATCATCAAAATCGGAATTGTCACAACTTACAAATCATGTTCAGTCATAACCGATGCAGGCAGATCATCGAGCAGTTGGGTTTCATGAACGGTGGTAATGACCAATGTTGAATCGTCGCATGCACCCAGTTCACGCATCATGGCGTATTCAATGTCACCATAACCTTTACCTTTTCCCAATCGAGCACCGGTGATTGGATTGACAACAACCGAAGCCACGACAACAATATCAACGTGAAGATTTCCGACCGCCGTCAAATTGACAATTGTACCGAGCGCAGCGGTACCTAAACAATTTCGTCTTTGATGAGTTTTTGTTCTTGTTTTTTTCGTCTCCATTCAAACCTGATTTCGTTGCTGCACGTGAAAGATCATGAATATGTAAAAATTTCGGATCGAGTTTGTAAAAGAGAGCATTGTCGATGGACGGTGCGGGTGTAAGAAGTACTTTGCCTGGAAAATGAAGAAGAATTCGAGAGAGAATTTTCGGGATTTTGTTTTTGTGATTGTTACCTTCGGCCAAGGAAAATAGACGCAGATGTTCTTGAGCAAGACTCGGACAAATTTCGATGACGCGTGCTCGTTGAAATTCTTCGAGTTGCGCCAAATTTGTCGAACAATCGGGATTATTACGGAAATTCGGAATACGACCGTGCACTACGAAATCAAAAAACCATAGCAAAACAACAACGCTTTCGGTTTTTTCTACCTGGATGTGGATATAAAATCTCGTTTTTCATTTCCATCATATCCCAGACCAACGTTCGTGCACGTGCTTTGATCAATCGCAGTGAGAGATCGTTTGTACCTTTCGGTGTCGTCGCTGGTCCACTTTCATTTTCATGATAAGATGTTACCCAACTTTCCACATGAGTTAATTTCGAAAGAATACCTATGTATAAAAAAAAATAAAATTCAATTTATGCAATTATTCGATTCTGGTACCGGGTTGCTTGAGAACTCGATCGATATGAATCAATTTGTGTCGAATATCACGTATTGAAATCCATAAATGGACCAGATCACGTGTGACAAATGTCGATGGTGATAAATGATCACCACCGGGATTGCCATAAGCCAATGCCAATTCTTTAGCCAATGGATCAGATGGTGAACGAAGATAGCTCATTTTTGATTGTTGTCGCGAGAGAGGTGGATCGGGTTGATTGATATAATTGAGTTCAAGCGATGATGTATGCGGAATGAGCAATGCACATATGCAAATGTCCGTTTCGGGCCCGAAAGCAATGAAACGACAATGACCCTTGAAATCGATCTGAAAATTTGTTTTCCTTATTAAAATCTTCAATTTGAAATCGTCATTTTCTACCTTATGCTCGAGATTTTCTTCATCTTCCTTTTTGACATCGAATAAATGTCGAAGTACCGACGAACCTTTGATAATTTCGCAAACAGTATGAATTGAACCCGATGGTAAAATCGGCGAACAATAAGGTGTCAAATAAAATTCTTGCGAATGAACATTCGTATTCGTTGCCGATGGTGTTGTCGGTGCTGGTGATGCAGGTGTTTGCGGTGGAAGAACACGAAAATCATATTTGAGTAATACATGTGGATAAGATTCAAGCAGACACACGGGTAATACAACGACGCGCATCGTTTTCTCGTTTGACTATTAATCAAGATAAAGAATAAAAGATGGACGAAGCAATATTTGTTTTTGTTGGGTTCGCCACTTGATCACTCTCTAGAAAATAAAATTCGTATTCGATGAAGAGAAAGAAAAAGAAAAAGATCTGTATCGTAAACAATTTTTGCTTATTGTTGATTTTTCCGTTCGGGTTTTTCTTTCATCTTGGATCGAGCCTAGCGATCATCGTTCTGTCATCCTCCACCAGTATCATATTCATTCGTATAATTAATTAATTTTTTACAAACAAATCATTTTATTCAGAAATGGTTTTCTCAGTTTCATTCGATAACTTTATCGAAAAAATGCACAAGTGCATTAGTGCTTTGTGCATTCAAATCGTGAACGAATGAACTCTGATTGATGCATATACTTGTTTGTTACTTTGTGTGTGTGTTTTTTCCTCTCTCTCTCTCTCGCTGTGCATGCATGCGTGTGTGTGTTTGAGTGGATTCGTTCGAACAAACGATAGTCCTTGACGTTTTCTAGATTCAACGTGTCGTCTTCACATATATAAATATACAAACGACGTATCCGATTCTATTTTGTTCTTTTTCTTTGTTTCTTCTGTCTTCAATTCAACGTATTTTGGAACGAATTTGACGATTTAATACAAAAAAAAAGAGAAAACAATGACACTCGAACTCGTTCCGAATAATGATCTCGTATTTAAAGGCCCATTTAATGTTGTTTCAACAACAACATTAAAATTGGCTAATAGTGGCAATGAACGACTTGCGTATAAGATCAAGACAACAGCACCGAAACGTTACTGTGTCAAACCGAACAGTGGTTTTCTCGAAGCGCATGCTAATACGAGCATTCAAGGTGCGATTTCGAATCGAATTTCTAAGCACGATTTATTGGTGTTTGTTGTTTATAGTCATGCTTCAGCCGCAACCGGCCGGTGGACAACAGGACGATCGTGCCAAACATAAGTTCATGGTACAATGGGTGGCGGTACCGAGCAATTATTCGGATGACGTGGAAAACTTCGTAAGAATCGGATTGTTTTTGTTGTTAGAAACTTCTTCTTTGTTCCTAGTGGAAACAAGATGCATCAAAACTGAAGGATGTCCAAGATTCCAAGTTGAAATGTGTCTTCTCTGACGAACAACCGGCTGCTGTTGTACCAAACGATTCGTACGGACATCGAGATGGCGATGCAGTACGTTGACAAGAATTTTAATCTTGCAGAAAAAAAAACGCTTTTGTTAATAACAATCATTTCAAGAGAAAAAAACGTTTTTTTCTCTCTTTTATTTTAGCCGCATTCGCGAACTGTAAGTAAATAGCCTGTTTTTTGTCCTATTTTGAATTGCTGGTATTGGTGTTGATTAAAATTGACTGCATCCTAATTAAACTTTAGTGATTGATCCTTTTTCTTTCTGCTGCTTGCTTGTGCCTATCGAAGAGTCGTGCGCGTTTAGACTGAATCGGCAAGTGTAAATGTTGAAAGCCGTGTTCATCAACCGCAAACCAATACGAATGAACAAGCTCATTCATCGATTTTTCATCAACGTTCAACGGTTGCCGCTCCACGAGATGTTCATTCTGTTCAAAGTCAAAATCAAGATCGTCATCAGGTTCTGTCTCACACTCTTCTTCGATTAAATATGCACAAAAACGTGTTCTTCTTTGCTCTCACCTGCTATTTACCCATTAGCTGCTCGTTGTGTGAGGAATTTTTGTCGTTATCGAACGGATTTTGTTGTTTTTGTAGGAAACTGCTGATGATTCGAGCAAATCACGTTTTAAAGCCGAAGTCGATCGTTTGAAAGAAGAAAACGAGCAATTGAAAGTACGTGCGAATTTTTGCTTTCATTTCGCTTTTATCCTCCTGATTTCTACGTGTGAGCATGTGTGCGCCTATCCTCGTCTCTAGTATGAAATTCAACGCTTGAAGAGAATGCCAGCCAATATACTCAATCCGAATCCATCAATGATCAGCCTCTGTGCCAGCATAATTTCGTTTTTTCTCGGTGTTTTGATCGGGAACTATTTTCTGATCCTTACTATTTCTGATTTTATGTGATTTTTGTTTTTGTTTCGATTGTGTTATATTGTATACGTTCTAGGATAAACTCAAACAACAAGAAAATACACTTCGACAGCGAACCAAAGGCAACGAACATATTGACAATCCTGTGGTCAATCAGAATAAATATAACCAACAACAACAAAAAGGCCTTGTTCTCTTTGGTATTGCATTGACCGAACAACTCGTTCTTGTGGCATTTCTTGTCGCACTTCTATTCGGCTTTTCACTCGGCTATTTTCTCTTTTCATGTGGCAATTAAAAAAGAACAGCGAGAGTACGCGCGTGTGTGTGTGTGTGTGTGTGCGTGTGTATTTGTGTGTGAAAGAGAGAAAAAGATCACCACAACAACTCAATAACAACCCATATCTGTCTCGATGATCGACGTCAGCAAACAAATGCACATGCATAAACTGATTTTTTTTCTTTCGCTTTTATTTTTTCCTTTCTGGAGCGCGCATGTATTGTAACAATGTTCTTCTTCGAACTCACTGACCATCTCTATTACAGATTTGATATACATATATTTACAAAAAAAAACACCCAACACCCGTAGAGCAGAATCAACTTCCCCATTTGACAGTTAGGGAAACAAATTGTGTGTGTGCGTGTGGATTTCTTTTGTCTTCTAATCACTTACAAACTAGACTTTCCCTCCGGTGTGTGCGTGTATCATGCAAGATCTTACGCTTTAATAGCTTGCCTTCGATGCTTCTTCTTGTCGAATGTAATCTGTGTGTGTTGTGTATGTAATTCGAGCAGCGTTGATGGGTAAAAACAACAACAACAAAAACAAATTTCTTTTGTGAACAGATTGATCGAACAGGTTGGTTGTTATTCTTCTTCACGATTCTCCTCGATAATTTTTCTCCTTTCTCTCGTTCTGTGTATTCGTATTCTATCTGGTAAGAGTTGTCCTGTTCTTTTCTGTGTGTGACTTATTCTCTCGCTCTCGGTGTTTCATTACCCAAACAAAACTAACATGAAATGAACACATCATGGTTTTCTGTCCTTCTCATTCAAGCATTATCATTTTCAAGTGTTGTCTCTCTCTCGCTTTCTTCTCGTTGTTCTGCCTTTTTCTCTCTCTCTCTTTTTTTCGAAATAAGTAAACGGATTACAAAAAAAAGCACTCTCGGTTTTTGTGTCGTTGTTGTTGTATTCGTTCAAGATTGCTTTTTTTCCATCGATTAAAACCTGAGAGAAAAGGAAAGAAACAATGCCCAGCGAAATTATTACTTTGCAATTGGGACAATGTGGCAATCAAAGTAAGTGACAACATTTTGGTTTCCAAGCGTTAAAGAAATTTGGGAATTTCATACCTAAATGTTTGTGGATGAAGAAAAAAAATCAAGAACGGAATTAGCCAGAAGTACTGTTGTCACAGGATAAGAAAACGGAAATGAGACGATTGGAAATCCCGAGGGATTCCCATCCTGACATTTCTCACATGATTTCGAGTATTGTTAAGCAAATTTTGCATAGTTTAGTATGTTAAAGAAGATTTTGATTCGACCGGAAGAAATTAGTCAATGTATTTATCGAGATTTGACATATTCTCTTCTTTTAGTCGGCATGGAATTCTGGAAGCAGCTATGTGCTGAACATGGCATTAGTCCCGAGGGCAAATTAGAATCATTTGCCACTGAAGGCTCCGATCGTAAAGATGTCTTCTTCTATCAGGTTTGCGTTTTGTCTAATGACAATCAGAGTATGTAGATGATCTTTGATTTTTGGTATGATCAGGCTGATGATCAACATTATATTCCACGCGCTGTTTTACTCGATCTTGAACCGCGTGTTATCGATGGCATCTTAAAATCTCCCTACAAACATTTGTACAATCCTGAGAATGTCTATATTTCCAAAGATGGTGGAGGCGCTGGTGAGTTCTGATTGGTATGTACTTCAATCTCATCATGGTTTTTTTTTCTTAAAATAGGTAATAACTGGGCCCAGGGTTTTCATCAAGGTGATAAGTTATCCGAAGAAATCTTTGATATTATCGATCGTGAAGCTGACAACGGTGATTCGTTAGAAGTTTGTTTCCTATTGAACAAATCACCATCAATTGATTGAGTTCGTTTCCATATAGGGTTTCGTTCTGTGCCATTCGATTGCCGGTGGCACAGGCTCTGGCATGGGCAGTAATATTCTTGAAAAACTCAACGATCGGTGAGTTCGCAATCAAACTATGTTGAATACGTTGATTTTTTTTGACGTGAATAGGTTTCCGAAAAAATTAATTCAAACTTATTCTGTCTTTCCAATGACGAACGAAGTGGTAGGAGGAATGCTAAGGATTTTGATTCTTGTTTTTTCAGTTTTCTCTTTAATAGGCTGACGTCGTTGTTCAACCGTACAATTCAATACTAACCCTCAAACGATTGACTGAAAATGCCGATTGCACAGTGAGCTATTCAAACACTTATCCATTGAAACCTATTTCAATGGGAGAAAGGAAAAATTTTGCTCGATAAACAAGAAAATATCATGATTGTAATACTCTCTCGCCTATTCACGATAGTCAACCATGCATAAATGGGGCAAATAGGGAAAACAACGATCATCTCGATATTGTGTTTATTTTAAACATGATTTCTCTTTCACGATAGGTCGTCTTGGATAATACAGCATTGAATCGCATTGCCACTGAACGTCTTAAAAAGACCACGCCTACGTTAGCAGAACTGAATCAATTGGCAAGTGATGAATGTCTTCCCAATCCATTCATTTTCCGCTTCATTAGGTATCAACAATCATGTCCGGTAGTACGTCGACACTCCGCTATCCGGGCTATATGAACAATGATCTGATCAGTCTTATTTCCTCTCTCATTCCAACACCTCGTCTACATTTTCTCATTTCTGCTTATACACCACTAACATCCGACAATACTGTAAGAAAAAAAAAACATTTTTTTTCCTAAATTCATCGATTTGTGTAGGAATCCGAAGTACGCAAAACGACTGTACTTGACGTAATGCGTCGATTGTTACAACCGAAAAACGCCATGGTCACCACTGCTTCCCGTGATCGGCATATTACTCATTGTTATGTTTCCATTCTAAATATCATTCAAGGCGAAGTTGATCCGTCCGAAGTATTCTTTTGTTTTCGTCAATTGCAGCGTTCATTTCTAATTTTCTCCTTCAAAGGTTCACAAAAGTCTGATGCGGATTCGTGAACGGAAACTAGCAGATTTTATTCCTTGGGGTCCGGCATCGATTCAAGTGGCTCTATCCAAAAAATCACCATACATTCAAACACAACATCGTGTCAGTGGTCTTATGCTTGCCAATCATACGGGAATTTCTTCGGTGCGAATTTGACTAGATGATTTTGAACCAATATTATTCTGTGTTTTTCTCTCAGCTCTTCGATCGAATCTGTGAACATTACGATAAACTCATCAAACGTGAAGCATTCGTGGAGAATTTCCGTCGATTACCCATGTTCAAAGATAATCTGGACGAGTTTACCGAATCCCGCGAAGTAAAATAACAAGAAATCCTTCGAACTTGATTTGTACGCTGACACTTAGGTTGTACAACAACTCATGGACGAATATCGTGCAGCGACTACCAAAGATTACATCAATTTCGGCAATGCACAGCCACAGGTGAATGAAACAATATTCGACTTTTGACGCATTAATTCCACTTGAGATCAGTTACGTTACCTGGAACCGAGCTTGAGTTTTCGATCAGGGAAAACCCACTTTCCGAAAAGAATGTTTTTTTTTTAAATAAAACTTGAAAATTATCTTTGACAATTTCGGGAAACCTATTACAGATTAGGATTCTTCGACCCCGAAAACATTCGGTCAAGTTTTATTTTTAAAAATGATTATTTCCGGAAAATAGGCCTTTTTCTGGTCGAAAAATCAAGTTCACAAGTTTTGGACTAACTGATCGGTAACGGTAACTTCCCTCCCCTCAAGTTCTTGACCAATTTCAAAAACCTGGAATTGGTGCATCCCCAAATTTGCACTGAACTTTGATTCATTCTTAGGCTGATCAAACATCTTAACTCGATGCTGGAAAACTCGTTCAATTCACTTGTTCTCAAGCACAACAAAAAATCTGCGTTTGTCAAATATAGATTTCTCTTGAGCTTTGGTGACAAATTTTTTTTTCTTAACCTGTTCGTGTGTATGTAATCTTCTCTTGTTCTTCTGAATGCTTGATTAAAAAAAACACAATCATAATAGTTGTACAGTTTGTCGGTCAAGTATTTGAGTAGGTCATTGACAACGCACTTGAGATAAGTACATGGTCAAATGTTCTTAATTATGTAATATCAGCCGAGATAAGAACATGTATTTCTTTCATTCTATTTCATTGCTTTAGCAAACATCTGATTATTATTATGGAATAATGAGAAAGAAAAACATGAGAGAAGCTAATGCACATCAGACGTAAAGGAAAAAGAAACAGTGGAACACTCTACATTTGCACGCAAAAAGCGCGGTCAAAATTCGTACGAGATCATTTTGTACTCAAAAAAAAAGAAACATTCTTTCGTTAGTTGATCATCTGCCATGTGCATTCGATTGGAAGCCAGAAAAAAAACACGCGAAGAACACTACGATTAAATTTCGAAGGAATACATTGTTATACAAGAAAAAAAGTATTATGTGCTGCACAGAAAATAAACGAGACGACCGAACTCGAATGCACAGATCTGACAGATAGCAATAGATTCGTTCGAATGAAATATTGATGTTTAATTCTGAAATTCGCTCAACACTTGCAATGGCTCGAGACGTTTGCGTGCAGCACCTTTGCGAACACGAGCATTCGAATCATTTGGTCGATCAGTCATGACCAAAGGTTTCTTTTCAGGCAAACGCATTTTCCATTGAACGATAGGCTGAAATCATCGAAAACAAATTCGAGATCGATTGCTACAATACAACAGACCTCCTTATTGCCCGATTTATTACGATATTTCGTCGATGCAATGTACGACGCTTTGACAGTGAGTACAACAGCATTCATCAAATTTTTAGCAGCCGTAATTAATGAAGTGGCGCTGTCGAGCTGAAAAGAAAGATTGAAATATCCCACACGAATGAATAACGAACACGTACCCCACTGACAATCAATTCACCACTGATATTTTGCACATCGGCTTTGACCTTACTGGTAATATCCAATTGATGGCAATAGAGAGTAATACCTAAGCAAAAATCGAATTAATCTCGAAAATAATTGGCAAAGTACGTACGATCCACGTAAGCAACAAGATCAGATTTTGATTGAGATTCAACACACTGAAAAAAAAGAAATAATTCAAAATCGAATCTTGAAAAAACGACAATCTCACTTGAGCAGCAATATCTTTCGCTAATTTATTCAATTTCGAACCACATTCAGAGATCATTTTCGCTGCATGAATGACATCCATCGTAGTACGTAACGGTCCGCGACCACTACAAACAATCAAAGTGTTCATTTGACAATAGAAAAATCGATTTACCGTGTAAAATCAGTCATTTCCATCATAATCATGCACATTTTCTTCGCCAGAACAATGATATCATTGCCTCGATCATCCCATTTGAGAACTTCACGTTCAAAATCTCGTTTGGTTTTCTTGAAACCTTCGACTTGCAATTCGATTTGTTCCCGTTCTTCTTTCGGCAAACGTCGCATCATATCCTATGGAGAATTTATTTATTTCAAAAAATTCCAATTATTTTCTTCTTTGATACTCACTCGACTAGGATTATCATTCTTGCCCGGATACATTTCAACGTCAGGCTGTTGACTGTCTGACGACGGACCATGACTGGATGCTTGCGACGGTGCATAAATTTCATCGTTGAGTCCTTCTTCCTCATCGCTTGGCCATTCGAGATCCTGTGAAAACGAAAAAAAAATCAAAATCAGTTCTTCAACAAAGCAAGCTTTGCAACATATATGTGGAATTAAATAGCACGCAAGACGATGAGTACATATAAAGCTCGCGGAATAGAAAGCACCGGAACCGAAGCATCCTTATCACCGTATTCTCGACTACACAAGCGCAATCGACACTGTCAGTCGTTTAAACTTACCCATTCCTGGTTCTTTTTTTTTCAAACATACACACTCACAAAAGATTAAATGTATAGAATAAATCAAAGCGATTATCTATTCTAACTTATTCGAAAAAAAAACGATAGTATGAATAAATAAAAAATGTCAAAAGCAGTATCTTTCAATGGAAATAGAATTAAAAGTGAACTGGTTTTTGTCACTAATGAAATCTATTTCCATTGTTTGTGTCATTTTTGTTCGTTTCCTGAGATAGATAAGAAAGATCTGTTTAAGAGAGAAAAAGCGTGAGAATATGAATTATGAATGGAATGTTCGATTAATTGTTCCCTTCGGTATGGGCATTGTTTTGCAACGTAAATCTTCGGTTGACGACGAAAAAATGCAATGGAGCGACGATTTCATTCGACGTGGCTGCTGACCCATTACAAGAAAAACGGCACGTACCGGATTCATGAGAACACTATTACGAATATCGCGTATGCCATGATAGACACTGCTCGATGCTTCGATCAATTCTTGTTCGATATTTTCGTACTAAAATCAAAATTATTTTAAAATGATTTATTTCTTGAGAAAAAAACAGACGCACTCTTCCGTCGTCATGCGACGGTTTTCGAAGAATATCAATGGCCACTTTAATGCGATCGGCAAAGCTCGGCATAACTATGAATATGAGAGCGTTTGTTGGGAATTTTGATCGATAAGTGACTTACTTTGATCGCGAAGAACACGAATACTTTCCATAACACCTTCGGTATATTCGCCTGGTTCATATTTTTCCATTTCCGCAGTGACAACATCAATCACCCGGCCCGAACGTCCTCGAATCGCTCCTGCTGTACGATCGATACCTAAAAATTCCGAATTTAATTTTCGAAAAATTTCTCATTGACAGAAGAAAATCATACGATCCGGATTTCGTTCGACCATAGCTTGAATGCACAAATTGATATCTTCAAGAATATGATTTTCCGAGACGGCAAGAAAATCTTCGATCGTCGTGATCTCATCGACAGCTTCAGTCAGAAGACGAACGTGTTTCTCCCAGGTATCGCGAAAAACATCCATATTTTCCAGTGCAACTTTCGATGTCGATCGAGCAGCAAGTATACGCGCGGCATTGACCACCTAATTTTCGAGAAAATGAGACGAACAATAAACAATTTCAACGAACTTGAGGCGAAAGATGTTGAATTTGCATGGCAGCCAAACGAACGAGTTTGATGCCTTCGACTTGATCCGACATCGAACAAGCGACATTTGCCACCTAAACACATCGCAAGTTCTGATTGCAACCTCTTCGGTTGTCATACCTCGATTAATTTGCTAGCATGTTCCATAAAAATCTTTGCCGTCTCTTCGACCAATTGTGAATTCCCGCGCCGAGCTGCCTCGATCAGAGCGTGAAGTGGCACATTTGTCGCCACGAATGTATCACTAACATGATCGATAACTGCTTTGCGAAGCTACAAAAAAGAATAAATAGAAAATATTTCTCTTTCGTCTTCTAATAAACAGATAAAAATACAAAGAAAAGTATTCTACCGGCACATCATCTGTCACTGTAGGTGAGACGTAAGAACACTCGAACGATTCCATCGATGATGATGATGATGACTCGCGATACATTTTCACTGAAGCGCCGGTGCGCGTCGCATTTGGCGCACCCGCGCACAGGTAAACGTACATTTTGTGATTTCGTGTTCTTGTTCGTGTGCGTGTGTGCGTGGTGTTTTTTATTATTTTATATATACTCAACGTGTGTCAATAGGTTGACCGATAGATGCAACGAATTATTCAATCAACGCCTTCATCGCACAGATGATGATCACGCTGATGACGACATGCGATGGGAGACATTCATTAAGGATGTCTGTTGATAGAATAGACATCTTTCTAGTCAGTAGTTTTCATTTCAGTAGTTTCGAATCATGTTATTTGAAACATCACGAATAGGCGTGTTCCATGAGAAAGTTGGTCTAGGCTATATTGAGAATGGCTGAACGTATCGAGCTGTCCTTTGGTTTACAATGGTTTCTCGACGAGCTCTTTCTTTTTGCCTCTAGAAAGTTTCCTCTAAAATCCTTGGAAGTGGTTTTCTAGAAAATTTCCTAGAGACAAAAGGAAAGAGCTCGTCGAGAAACTCTTGTAAACCAAAGGACAGCTCGATACATTCAGCCATTCTCAAGATAGTTTTCTCATGGAACACGCCGATTGATGCATTCCTACACGAAGATCTGTGGACCGGATGTCCTTGCCAGATGATTCCTTTCGACATTTGATGCGTCTGCCTCTCGACAATTAGAAAGTGTGTGTAGTGGTGGACGTGCCGCCCTTTTTTCTCTTTCTCTTTCTCTCTCGTCCTTTGGCGAGACATGCGTCAGATGGGTAGGTGGTCATGTATAATTGAGCACAGAAAAAGAAAAGAGACGATCTTGATGGACAACAGACAAAGAAACTAGTTCATTGTATATATACAAAGATTGAGTGTGTATATTTCTTGCTCTCTTTCATGACCTCCAGGGAGGAGACCGATAGTAATCGATGAACAATGCTACTCTCCAATCACGCTAATGGAAAGTAAAGGGCGGATGACACGCCGGTCAATCAATCTTCACAAACACACACACACAAGTTATTTACCTGTTTCCGCAAATCACGTGTTTTCGTTTGCATTATTTGAATTTTTGCATTGACATTTTCATCTGAACTCTTCTTTTTCGACTAGATCAAACAATTCGATGACATAATCTTGATCGAGAACAACAAAAAAAATCATTTACGTGTTGAATATATTCATCGAGCAGATCTTGAAGAGCTTGTCGAACAGCATTACATTCTTGAACAATTCGATCACGACGATCTTCTCGTGTTGATAACGAATCAGCAAGTAACGCTGCACCCGAAATGATACTTTCCAGACGTTCTTCTAATTGTGGTCGAATTACTTGCTCATTGAACTTTTGAGGTTTCATCATTACAATACGCTAAAATACGACAAATGTTTTACACACTCTTTGCAAATGTGATGAAAACCACTCACATCGAATTCATTGAGAGCGCGTGTCAAATCACCGACTGTACTAAGCGATGAGTCCAATTTGAGTGTTTGAGTAGCAGGCACAGGACGTCCTTGGGTAATTGACGAAATAACACCGACAGCGTCGCGTAATTGGTTGTACACAAAATCGCGATTTTCACGTGCATAAGGTAATTCCGGATGGCGAAGGTAAGCTTTCGACGAAGTAAGCAGCATCATGGATGTTCGCTTAATTGTACCGCGTGCAGCAGCCAAATGTTCTTGTTCCATTCGATCGATCAAATCCTAGTAGAAAGAAAAACATAACTCACATAAGCCAATTGGTTTTTCTCGTACCTGCTGACGACGTTGAGCGTGTTGACTCAAATCCACAATATCCTTGCCGTATTGTTTGTAAAAATGAACCAATTCTTCTTGATTCGAAGCGTCATGAATATGTTGCAAATCGTCTTCAACCTAATCGGAAAATTCAAGAGATAAACGAAGGTTTTCTAAACGAAAACGACTATGCGTACCAATCGAATCGACTTCAAGATAAGTTGCACATCGACAAGATCAGCTAGAATCAGTAAATGTGTGACCGAGGTAAGAAGAGCCTTTGCGGCCACAATCATCTGTTGACGTTTGGGCTTCGAACATGGATCGTCAGCAAATTCCTTGGACAAAGCGGCCATTTCATCACCTGAATTCAGCACCGAAGAGTTTCCATTCGATTTCTGATCAATGAAATTTCATTTACCTGTGCGTTTAACTTCTTCGATACTCTGCAACAGATCATTGCGCATATCCGGATTTTCGTGAGCTATTTCGCTTGCTTTATTGATGAAATTCTCCGTCGCCTGAACAACATTTGCAACAAGCAGATGAGCCCGTTTCGATCGACCTTTTTTCTTGTTCGATGGTTGTTCAGAGATCAAAGTAGTCACCTGAATACGAATAAGAACAAAATTTCAACGTGTTCAAAATCACAAAAACAAGGAGAACATTTCCGAAGACTAAAATCATCCTCCGATGCCTTTCAAAGTAACATTTTCTTCATCCGATTACGTATCTACAGTCAATGAATCGTCAGAATTTCCTTTCGCAAATCATCCGGTATTAACACACGATCAATTCTGAACCGTTTCCGGGTCCCGGAAATAGTGTGATCACTCACGAAATGGATTTCATCAAAACACGTACTCCGATTTTTTTTGTAAAATAAGAAGATTCTCTCCTCAGAAGAAGAAAAGATTTTTTGAACCAAATAGTCAAGGTTATTCAATTAAAATTCGAAAGAATACACGGGAGAAAACCCATGCTAAAAATACTTCAATAATCTTTTCGATAAACACATTTGAGACAAGTGTAGTAACAGGATATTGACAAACAACACCGACCTGTGCCACCAGCGGATCTAATGTTCGCATCACGGACCAGGTTTTCACTTGAGCATCTTTGGGATTATATTTGGTACCGTAAGCGTGGCTACTCATCGCAAAAATGTCTAAAAAAAAGAATCGTAAAGGTTGTACTATGTGTAAATGACAATAAATAGAGACGAAAATCCCTGCTGACATATGAAAAAACAAAAGATCATATTGTGTGAAAGTTAAAACGTCAAATTTCCTTGATCTTGTCATCGATTTTAGTCTTCAAACATCTACGCATCTCTTTCGATCAACAACAAACATGTCAAAACAAAACAGAACATTTGTTGTCTTTCTGTAGAAACCAATCACAACTGGATGACCGGCTGACTTTCTATTGGTTGACGGATATGACCTGTACGAACGAGCGTACGTATGCCAGAGACGATGAGCTCACGCTGCATGCGCGCGCACCTTTTTCTTTTACTGCATCGATTTATTTGTTTTCTTTTTTCTACTCTCCCGTTGTCGAGTGAACGCATACATACACACATAGACACAAATCAACCTGCTGTGCTGTGTGTGTGTCTGTTGTTTCTGAAGAACACCACATCTGTATGTGTGTGTGTGCGTGTTTGCGTCCTTCAAGCACTCGACACTTGTTTTGTTAGCCATTCGAATCGTTGTATTGTCCTTGTCTAGATGAATGAGTACCGACAACGAGTTGGACTCAATCGAGCCGAGCCATCGCAACCGTCGATGGGGAAATATTTTTCTTATCGATTACGTGATTCAGTTCAACTCGGAAGTACGACAAAAATCGGAGAAAATTTCGATGAAACAACGGCTGATTATGAAGCAACACCGGAACCACCGATCGGTATGAATGATATACATCAACGACGAACAGTATTCACTCCATCGTCGACTTCATCGATGAATGATACCTATTTTACACATTCAACATCGAGAGATATTCGGAAATTTTCTCGTAATGTCGAACTTTCATCCGGTTACAATATTTTGAAAAATCGAACAAGTTCACGGCCGATTCGTTTGCCAACTTATCTCCAAGGTCGTACGCCACTGGCTCAATTACATCCATTATCGACAACAACAACCGCTCTACCCGAAGCAAACGACAACAATCACGATGAAGGCCTTCGTCGACGACGTCTCTCGCTGACGGATCATCTTCGTTCGCAAACTCTGGCCTACAGTCAACATCTTCTGCAACAATTCAACGTCGACGGAACTCGACGACCATTCTCCTCGGACAGTCCTCTACCGCCTCCGTTACCACCGGAACCCTTGGCTTCTTTCTTTACATTATCGGCTCCGCCAATCAACAATCGTCCGCCCCTCGAACCTCTGAAAATTCCCTCCGATCCGGAAGACAATTCGATTGCGGCATTATCACGAGAATTACGTGCTGCGGCTTATCCAACCACACGTAAATCAGCAAATATTACTCCAACACACGAAACTTCACCATTATCAACTCGCTATTCAATTCGACACAATTCAAAACGTGTTCCACCACGATCATTACCGAAATTGCTTTCGAATGATCATCAGTCGTCTCATATTCCGCAATCGACTGCAAATATCAAAGTGACACATTTCTATCATCATTATCAACCATCACATGAATTAGAAAAACCGATTACAACACCAACCGATGATCGTCTGCAAAGTTCATCAGCAACTTCGCTACTTATCGATCAATTTTTCACTGCTGATCCATCGCATGAATCAACGTTGAAGTCAAGTAATGCTAAGCCTCAAAGAGGAGAAAATATCAATATTCTTTCGTCTCCCGCAGCTGGAGTTCTGATCAATTTTCTCGGGAACACAGAAAGTGCAATGTTAATCGATTCTTCTTTTAAAAAAAAAACCTTCTCCGGTGTAAATAGGCGTATTCCATGAGAAAACTATCTAGAGAATGGCTGAACGTATCGAGCTGTCCTTTGGTTTACAAGGGTTTCTCGACGAGCTCTTTCTTTTTGTCTCTAGAAAGTTTTCTCTAAAATCCTTGGAAGTTGGTTTTCTAGAAAACCGTCTTTTGATGTTTTGATATCTCGATATTTTGCATTCTAGATTCATAGAGCAGACAATTTCCTACAAAATGAGACGTCTCCGAGCTTTCTACGATGTTTTTTTCACTAAACTATATCACATTTACGGAAAGGCTGAAAGTCATTTTTGTCATTTCCTGTGTGAAAAACCGAAATAACGACTTAGGGGTCTTCCGTAAATGTGATCTAGTTTAGTCAAAAAAACATCGTAGAAAGCTCGGAGACGTCTCATTTTGTAGGAAATTGCCTGCTCTATGAATTTAGAAAGCAAAATATCGAAATATCAAGACATAAAAAGACGGTTTTACTTAAAAACCACGGTTTTCTAGAAAACCAACTTTCAAGGATTTTAGAGAAAACTTTCTAGAGACAAAAAGAAACAGCTCGTCGAGAAACCCTTATAAACCAAAGAACAGCTCGATACGTTTAGCCATTCTCAAGATAGCCTAGACCAACTTTCTCATGGAACACGCCTATTGTTATTCCGGATTTTTGAGACAAGATTTTGATTTGTTTTTAAGGTCACGAACATTCACAATCAAACGTGTTGTTAAGCAGAAATCCGTCCATTTCCAATGGTACCGATGATTCCAGCATGTCTTTTGTATCGAAATATGCTCGTTTGGCACCGATAATTTCATCACAACCGATTGTTAATCCTTCGGAAAATGTCGATGAGAATAATAATGATTCAACAACAACAACAACAAATATCGAAGTTGCTCATGGAGATAATTCTCTCGATACTTTATTGAATATTTCATCGTTACATAATGATGATGTAACATTGACAGATGATCTTCTTCAAACATCCGAAATGATTCATCCGAATAATGTCTCAGATCATATTGGCGATGATTTTAGTTATATTCCATTGAAAGAACAACGAAATTCATTGAATGATGTACCTCTTCTCGAATTGGATGAACTCGAAACGAATAGTGATATGAGTGAATCTCAACTTGTACCGATTATCTATGCAAAAGAACTTGAAAATGAAATTGGTCTCTTACAAAAAGCACATTTACTTAAACAACAACAACGACAACAATCACTGGCCGAAAGTAATGATGACGAACGTATGAATGATAATAGTTCTGTTCCACTACCAGCCAATATGGAATTGCTCAATTTTGAAGCACTTGAAGAAGAATGTTCTGTTCAACAACAACGACAAGAAGAGAATTCACTGACACCTTCACCTAGAGCTCCATCCACCACAATGGAAGTATCTTCGCCACCTCCGGCAATTTCATCAACAATCGAAATCGAAACACCGAATAATCACATAGTACAACACAGTACTCTTATTCACAATCGTACGTCACCTTGGTTTAAATTACCTACCGAACTTTGGTTCAAAGTATTAGTTCATCTTAATCAAAATGATCTCAATCATTTCTCGCTTGTTTGCAAACGTTTCTTTCTACTCGTTCAAGATCAAGCATGTCGACATCGCATTCGTATTCATCGACAAATAACAATCAAAAAGGAATGGTTCGAAACGATTCAACGACGTAAACCGATTTCTCTCACTTTCGACGAATGCAGACAACAAGAACTCGAAGATGAACAACAGCAAAGCTTGAAGAAGTAAGGAATATCGAATGAAAAACCTTTTTCTTCAAGTTTTCCATCGTTCTAGGGATGAGAACCATCGATGTTGGCTTGAATTTTTCCGATCAATCGGTTCGAATCTTCTTCATTTTACCATGGCGAATTGTTATCACGAACCATTTACACCGAATACTTTGCTACCGATTCTCGTCGAAACTTGTTCGAATCTTTTTTCATTAAATCTTCGTTGGAATAATATGAATCAAACAACATTAAATTATTTGTCGACTTATGCTCAATGTGCAAATTTACGTTCACTTGATCTTAGTGGATGTCTCACATTGGATGATACATTACTCATCGATATTTTCATTCGACCAAATACTCATTTTCATTTACATGAACTTATTCTTCATGCCTGTACCAATTTGACTTGGACAAGTCTCGATACGATCGCCATTTGTCTTCCTCATTTACTCCGTCTTAATATTAGCCGTTGTATTGGTCTTAAACAATTGTCATTACATGCAGAGACGACTTGTTTTCAACATTGGTCGAAATTAGAATCGATCAATTTGAGTTATCATCGTACATTAACCGACGATGATCTCAGTTTAATTCTTCATCATTGTAAACAATTGCATACATTAATACTCGATCAATGTATCAATTTGAATACGAATATTTTGATGAATCTCAATCATCAATGTCCACAACTTTGCATAATTAATCTCAGTTCCATATCAAATATGAACGATAGATGTCTAATTGAATGGTCAAAAGAACCATTTCAGAAATTAGATTCATTATTTCTCGATTTTTGTACGGAATGTACATTAGATGGGATTAAAATTTTACTCGAATCTCATTCTACACTTCGGCAATTATCATTAATTAATTCTGGTATCATGGATACAATCGAACGACAACAATTAGAAACAACTTATGTTAACGTTCAATTCGTCTTTCAAACAAGCTCTTCTTCGTGATAGATACTTGATTTTTTCTCGTAGTCTTGTGTGCGCATGTATTCAGTAGTATTTCCGTCCAAACAAAAAAAAGCACAGTGTGTATAATGTATCTTTTTCCTCGATTATGTAAATATCTTCACGAATGATCAATAATTCTTCGACATTTTATTATTTTTTGTTTTATTGTTGTTGTTGTTGTTTTGCTACACTGATAACTTGATGAAAACAAAATATCAATGCACAAGAATGTTCCGAATCGAATTGATCTCAACGTTCGTGTACTTCCACACATTCACTCTCTCATTTTTAGATCCTTTTATCCATGAAATCATCGTGTTGTACTACTGTTATTAATCTTTGTGATAAACTATCACAGTAGAGTTTCTTCGTGAGTACATTTGTTGTAATTTCATCTTTATGTGTCATGCCATCAAATTGCGCAAGGATGTGTGTCGATACGACCATTTTTCATTCGAATTTTAATAGCTACAAAGAATCAACACTTGTTTTTTTGAGTAGATTCAGTCGACTTAAACACCTTCGTGAAAACAGGATCAGAGAAAAGTTTCGAATTCGTTCAAGACTTGTAGTCAGACTCCCGGAGCTTTTTACGCTGATCATAAATGTGACCTTGTAACTGAAAATAGAAGAAATGAAGGTAAGTTATTTTGATGGACTCCTGCGGTTTTTACCGTAATAGACCTTGATGGATGTTTACGAGCCGAAAAAACAGCGCGGATTCTTTCTAGCTAAACAAATCCGAGAGAAGCAAGGTCATGAAAAATGACCTCATCGACCAGAGACCGAACAGAAGCGGTTACAATAACATATGTTTTACATTCACAAAAAGCTCTTTGGTTTTCTTGGGCCTACTCTCATAAAAATGTGTCCATAGCGAACAATGAAACGTCAAACTGTTGTCTTCGAACAGATGTTTTCTCTGAGAACAATACCTGTTCTACGAAATTGACAATGTATTGGCCTTCTATCTGAGCGAATCAGTGATGTATCATTTTTTCCTTTCTCTGAGAAGGCACATATTAGGATTCGAAGTGAATGAAGTCCGTATTGTTCAACTGATTTCCATTTCGATCACTCATCTTCTCAATAGGGCAAATACGTAAGAAAAGTCGAATTCGGGACCTCCGAACGAGAGAGATATTAATCATGAGAACAGAAGAAATCGTTGCTCACTCCGAAATTCGCTTTCGATCGATGCACATCCTTTTTGCATGACATGATTCATTGCTTTCGAATTCGAAAAATTCATCGAATGTGTTTAGGATTTTGCCTTGTTGATATAACCATGTCACTCAAACCGAAAGAGATCAATTTCGATGAACGGTGGAAAATCGTACGTGAGACCATTCGATGTGTCATTAGTATGAGTCGAAATGGATCTATCGACAAGCTAACATGGCATACGCGATTCTCAGGTTCGTACGGGAAAAATTGATGTATTGACAGATGATATTCGATATCTAGATATCTATGAATTGTGTGTGGCTACACCGGACTCACATGCCGAACGATTGTATGAGGAAACAAAAAAACTTCTCGAGGATCATTGTACATCTATCAAAAAGGTTAACAATCGATTGGAAAATTTGTTCATCGAATTCTTTCTGTTCTCCATTCAGGAAATAGCCGATTCCGATCAAGACATGCTTGGTGTCTATGTCAAATATTGGACTGAATACAGCATGGGTGCTCGATATCTCAATCTCCTCTATGGGTACAGATTGGATGTGTGAATCAAAAAAAGAAAGATCTCACTGTCGATTGATTTAGATACTTGAATACCCAATTTGTCAAGAAACGCCAAGCAAATGATCACGACAATTATACGCTACTTGAATGCAATCTCGAGAGTTCCGATCAACCGCTCGTTGAGATCGGCGAGGTGAGATCTGAGTTCATCTTTTTAACACTCAGATAATTGTTTTGTTTTTATTCTCCCAGATGGCATTCGATTGTTGGACAAAAATTATCATTGAACCACTCAAAGATCGACTTGTTGCATTTTTACTCGAACAAATCCATCGGTTTGTCGACAGTGTAGATTAAATTCGTATTTTTATCAGCACATTTTTTAGTGATCGTGTGAACGAAAGTGTCAATCAAACGACAATCAAAGGTGTTATCATGTCCTTTGTCGACGTATGTCAACATCGAAAAAAGAATCCATTAGAGGTATTCAACTTCTCATTCACATGTGTCAAAACTCGAATTCACTTTTCTGCAGCTCTACGAAAAATCATTCGAAACTCAACTACTGCAAGCAACTGGCGAATATTATCGTGAAGAAGGCAATCGTTCCCTCTCCGTTCTCGACTGTGTTCAATACATGAAAAAGGTGATATTTCCCTGAAAAAAAATCTGTTCAACACCCATCTCATCTATCTTGCAGACTCTCTTATTACTTGACGATGAAGAATTTCGTAGTTGTAAATTTCTCAATCCTACTTCGTACACTAAAGTCTACAACGAATGTCATCAACGACTCGTATGCGATCATTTAGAAACGATCAAAAGTGAATGTAACGAACTTATCGTCAAAGAAGAGATGGAAGCTCTACAAAATATGTATAAATTGCTCAAACCGATTCAGATCGGTATACAATACATGGTCGAACGGCTGCAAGAGAATATTGCACGCATCGGAAACGATAGAATTCAATCACTCAAAGGAGAAAACGTAACTTGTTTTCTGAAGAAAAAAAAACATATGTAAATCGTTTTTGTTTTCATTCGATAGTTGCCCACATTATTTGTCGAAACATTGCTGGAATTGCATACGACATATATGAGTGTGATACGAAACACGTTTGCCAATGATCCCGATTTTGTCTCGTCGCTTGACAAAGCTTGTGCTACGATTGTGAATATGAAACGAGAGACACGTCTGTCGGTCAAAGCACCCGAATTGGTAGAGAATTAGTTTTATTTTCATTGATTTTTTTACTTTTGTTGTTCATCTAGCTTGCTCACTATTGTGACAGTCTCTTACGTAAATCGTCCAAAGCAGCATCGGACAGTGAAATCGAAGAGAAACTACTCAATTCAATAACTATTTTCAAATATCTCGACGATAAAGATTACTTTCAACGAGTAAAAGTTTTGATTTTGCATTCTATACTTTACCTTTCGTCTGTATGAATGTAGTTCTATCAAAAAATGCTCGCACGACGGCTCATCAATCAACAATCAGCATCGATCGATGCCGAGGAATTTATGGTGACAAAACTCAAGGTAAACTCGCTGTAAAACATTTGACTCTTGTGGCATCGTTTTCGTTTAATTAAAAGCAAATATGCGGTTATGAATTTACCGGAAAACTAGCACGCATGTTTCAAGATATCAAAGTTAGCGATGATCTTAATAGCAAATTTTTGGATTACCTCAAATCGGAAGCACCAACACCAGGACAAACTCATACAATGACTAGCTTGATTGGACTCGATTTTAGTATTTATGTTTTGCAAGTGAGTTTTATTCTTCGGAATTGTGTTCCTTTCATAGTTTCGTTGTCTAGGCTAATTCCTGGCCAGTTGCTCAGCCGACTACGAACACGTTTTTAATTCCACAAGCTCTTGAAAAACCCCTACGCATGGTAAAAACATTTTGAAAAAGATTTTTGTTATCATTTATGTTCACAGTTCGAAACATTCTACGGTAAACAATATAGCGGTCGAAAATTATGCTGGATGTACAACTTATCGAATGGTCAGTATCGGCCGAGTATCTCATTTTCGAATCTTTTTTTTGTTATGTTAGCTGAAGTACGCATCAGTCATCTCGATCGACAATATTTTGTTACTATGGGCACTTATCAAATGGCTATACTTTTGGCATTTAACGATCATCGCGAATTGACTTTGGCCGATATCGAAGAAGCAACGAAACTCAATGTGAAAGAACTCGAAAAACAAGTCGTCTCATTAATCGATGCGAAGTTCTTGATAGGTGATACGGTGAGCTTTGGCAACAAAATCTCGAGAATTCGACATGAATCTGTTTCTTCTTCTAGAACGATTTGTCACCGAGTTCAATTATTTCCATTAATTCCGACTACCGAAGTAAACGAACAAAATTTAAAATTTCTACTGTTACTCAGAAAGAGGCTAGTCACGTAAGTATCAATTATTTGTATTATTCAATTATTTTAATGAAGAAAAAAATGTTCAGGATTCTGAAGCATCTCAACACGCTGTTGATGAAGATCGAAAATTTTATCTTCAAGCTGTCATTGTACGAATCTTGAAAGCACGAAAATCGTTGAAACATAATTCATTAATCGAAGAAGTGATCACTCAATCGAAGCAACGTTTCCTGCCATCGATTCATCTCATCAAAAAATGCATCGAAATTCTCATCGATAAACAATATTTGGAACGTAGTTCAACCGATGAATATAGCTACATTGCTTGAGTGTCATTTGTGCAACAAATAGAGAAACAAGAATTCTTTTTTTTTCTTTCCGCTGATCTATGTGCGACACACACACACACATATGTGTATGTATAAACGTCCATATTGAACTTGATCGTGTAATCGAGCACTAATTTATTATTCATGATTCTTTTCCGTCTGTTGTACACATAGACACGATGATCCAAATCCATGCGTGCTTTCATTTCCCATTTTTTTTGGTTTCGTCTCCCTTTCTCTGGTGTGTGCAATGGGTTCGCTGAGAACAAAAACCAAAATGAACCAAGCCAACGACGGCATGCATGTAACGCACACGAGCCGCGATATTTCTACCCAGTGTCTTTTCTTTTTTTCTTTCTTCCAACTAGCAGAACAGTGTTCAACTGACTGTCGTTCGTCTTATTTCTCCTTTCCTTAAGTGCATGTGCACAACACCGTGAGAAGGGTTTGAATTATTTTTCTACTGTGTTCTATTTCTTCTTTTCTCATTTCTTTCGTTCATCTCGCCTGTCTCTTTCTCTTTTTTTGACGAATAAAGATATGTATACGACCTTGAATATGTCGATCTATCATTAGTCCATGCTAGCAAAAGATCAAGTTGTCTTCCCAGATAGTAACAAACCGTCGGAAACGCCAAAAGTCTAGATTTTCACAGCGTTAAAACGCGTGCCGAAAAAAAAACGTTCTGAACATTCCTGAAAACATCCCTAAGTATGCGTATGCACGCAGACATTTTCCTAAACCAACCTTTCTTAGCGTTTTAACGCTCAGGAAATCTGTTTTATTGCCGTTTGCAAAGCCACTTCGCAATGCACACGTGAAAACGCTTCAAAACTCTATGTTTAACGCGTTTTTAACAACCAGTATCATGTTCGAAATCAGACGAAACCTTTTCTTCGCATTCACGCATGAAAATATGCACCATGAACCGTCTTTTTCTCTAATTGGTACTGATCTGTTATCTACCCCAAAAAATTTTTTCACAATTTTTTCATTGTCTTATTGTATCTTATCTAACATCGGTAGACTACTTCTTTACTGTTCACACACCACCCTTACAAGACAATGAAAAAATTGTGAAAAAATTTTTCGGATAGACGACAGACAAGTACTCGGAGAGACTTTGTTCGAAAGCTCTGAAATTTTTTTATGGAAGCTAGTTTAGTTGCATTCGTTATGTGGGCAAAGTTTGAGCTCGAAATTCGAACATATTACTTGACTGGAAAACTTGAGTCATGCCGGAAAAATTCGCTAACAATTCAATATTTCAGCACGAGAGACCCAGGAACCCAAGTCAAAATAGACTTTTGCACAACTGAAAAGCGATTTTACACATAGAAATGTTCCCTCGTAAGCGTTTTCTTGACAAAAATTTGTTTTTTCTCATCTATTCATGTTCAGCAAAGATGAGCACTGAAGTTTACGACACAAAAGAACAGTTTATTTATCTAAGAATAACCGTCTTGTCTTGCTTTTCTTACAGAGATCATTGTCCAATATGATAAACAAGGTCGAATCGGATCGAGAAAACATGGATTCGACTTACCACAATTGTTTCCTTTTGAGTTGACAGACATTCGAAACAGAGTTTGCTTCTCTCATTTCTGTTAATTCAAACTTCTTGTACAGAAAACATTCGACTAGAGACCATGCTATGTTTGTGATATTAATCGAATTTCATTGTTTAAAAATGATAACAGAATAAGTTCGAATTGATAGGCATACTTCTCGTCGAAAGAAGCATAAGTTTCGGGAAAAACACCACTGAATATTATACAACTATGAGCGCTTGCAGAATTTCAGCTTGAATGTTGAACAGCATCGATGCCACGCAATCAAACAGAAAAGGGCTTGAGAATATCGAAAATCGATGGTACTTGTTCATTATCCGGGATCATTTTAAATATCCAATTTTTTTCGTCTCAAACTTCGAAATTTTTTTATCTTCATAGTGTTAGATTCTTAGTTTCCATCCCTCACACCCACACCCCACCGCTGGATTCGGCGATTCTACAAAACCTACTCAGAATCTAACCGGAAACATCCGCAGTTTGTAGAAGTTTTTTCTCAACAATCATGAGAAATCAAATCTTCGAGCGATATCTAACAATTGACCTACTAAAATCTATTGCTGTTGTTGACAACAAACGAAAATTGAATCAGAATTCTATCTGATGGCAAAGAGAAGATTTTTCGAACGAAAGACAGCCGATATGTGATTTTGTTTTCCGAATCGAAGTGGTATTGATTGAAGATGATCTGTTCAAGCAGAAGAAAACATTCGCATTCGTTCGTTGAGTATATTGTCGGACAATTTCGTCTACATCCGCACTCTTGCTCGTGACCAGTTCTACAAAGATCGAATCTTCCAACAGAAGCCTTATTTGAACGAATGAAAAGAGATGTGCCGAAGCGACTAAGAACTCGTCACAGTAAGAGTGACATCTCAAACACGCGTCTTGTACAACATTTTTGCATCCAATCTTTGAGAAGCAGATAGACACTTGAATGGGTTTTTGTTGATCAATCCATCTCTGTGAGAGAAGAACATCTCTCGTCTGGAACAACACAAGCGGCGACCGCTTTGAATGTAAGATACACAACGGACTCTTTTCTTATCACAATTTGTCAGTGTTCACTCCGACAAAAGTTGTTCTAGTGTTCGAGAATTCTCTTTCTGCGCTCGATGATCTTTCTCAAACAGACTATTTGTGAATATACTGGACAGCTTCAAAAATGTTGCATTTCATTTTCACTTGTGATCAAGGTGAGAGACAGAGAAGACTGTTGACACGATTTCCTATCGATTAGGACACTAATCAAAAGAACATACGCTCAAGCGTTTTCAAAGAAACTCTCCCCAAATCAAACCATAAACATAGTGCATTGTCACCGATAAATATCCCAGGTGTTTTCAACTAGAGAAAAAAAGAAACAACGAAGAAACAGAAATGTTCGAGGTAAAAAATCGTGATTTCTTCCACTTTATTGTCCATCACTCTCTAAATTGAACGGAAAATAATCCCATTAGTATTATGCTACATAGAACTTGTAAAACAATTTTTTTTTCTCTATTATATTGTAGCTGGTTCTACAACTCACCTGCGAGCAAACGTTTGCGTTCTCGATCGGCAGCATTTCATCGTTTGATATCATGTGCCAATTCCATTGCTTCTCCGTTTGTCATTCCATCCGTATCATATTTTGCCATTTTCAGGCGAATATCTTTATCCATTTGATCGATTTTCTCCACCATCAACTCGATCTACACACGAAACAATAAAAGTGAATGTTGAAATGGCAAACAATGCCAACACGAGTCTCTTCCCGCACAAGAACAAAAAGAATAACATTCGGGCAGCACACGATCATGCAGCATAAACCATGAATGGAGCATCAGGCTCAAGAGTCGATTCTAGCTCTCTGGACATCATTCGAGCTCAAATGTGTGATGGTAGCTCATGATCATGAGAGCCTTTTGGCGAAACCTGACCTGTCAGAGTCGAACTATGAAAGAGTTGAATACAGCGTCCAAAATACTGATATTTCATTTAGTCACCTCTCTACTGCTTACCGGGTCCAGTGCCATTGATGCAGTTGAATGGTCGTGGTTTGATATAAAAGAAACACCGTGTTAACTTTCTTTTATATCAAACCGTAACCACCCACTGACCAATCAGTGAAATATGTCTTGCACGAAGTTCAAGAAAAAGAGAGAAACAAAAAATAAGAACGAATCATGCATTGACCAGACGATCATTGTTCTAGCGAGCAAAAGAGATCGAAAGAGAGAGAAAACGAACGATCCATGCATACATTGACCGACGACGACTACAGTCAGAGTAGTTGTTAGCAGTTAATCATTCATGTGCTCTGTCTGAGCGAATGTTAGGAAAAATATTCGGATCTACTGCTAATTTTTCTCACATCGCACATCTCCTGTGCATGTATGAACGTACGATGCTGCGGGTTCCATTTTGTCTAGAGTTACTCTGTCAAAGCTTTCACGACAAAAGCACAGAAGTTCATCACATGACAACCATTGGTAGAGCAACGTGAACAGGCAATAGTACCAAAGATGAAGATGAAAAAGAAAAAATGGTTATCCAGTGACGATAACGATGAACGAGATGAAAAAAAGTTCCTCGAGCGACGATCAAGAGACAATCGTTCCGATATCGACTCGAAAGCAAAACACAGTACCTTCGGTGAATATCACCAAGCAATGATCTATCTCCAGTAAGACATTCTCTCACCCTAACTCTGGCCAACAGTTTTCACCAACGACAGATGAACACAATGATACTGTCCGATCTTCAACAACGTGATGACGACACAACTGGTCTCGATCTTGCTGATAATTTCTTCGCTCAAACTCGTCAATGCTAATTGTTTTTCTTCTATCTTTTCTTCGTGCGGTACAAATCTACCTATCTCTTTCCAGCACATTGGGATCCTAAGCTTAGAATTCCACGTGGACAAGTTGTCGCG
>JADMIO010812814.1_pt1 | contig 85831 bp, 67 predicted proteins | sample 8958161 | NCBI WGS metagenome assembly JADMIO01 (sample SAMN16585339, study PRJNA669376) | soil metagenome | isolation source: Crop rotation soil | place: USA: Cullars Rotation, Alabama | collected 2011 | reverse complement strand
GACAACTTGTCCACGTGGAATTCTAAGCTTAGGATCCCAATGTGCTGGAAAGCTGAACAAATCCATGGCTTGCGAAATTAAGTCCTTCGCCCGCTCCTGGTAGCCTTGTATCTCACTGCCAGCACCGAGGAATCCAATCAAGTTGCCAACGCGCAGGAGTACGCGCGCCTTCAGAGGAAGCTCCAGACCATCCACGATCGGGCCTTCATTTCGATTCGGCCAGAATTCTCCCAAGCCTTCCGCGGCGACCTCATACTCGCCGATTTTTTCCATTTGCTTCGCCCAATCGCACAGCACGCGAGCCTGCTCAGGACGGCTCAAACCATCGATTTGCGTCCTCAAACTACTTAGCTGGGCCGTTAAGTTCATGTTAACCGTACCTTTCGCATCCAGTGATAAAAACCTTGCGTCCAGTTTTCTTGACTGGTATTAAGTGCAACGCGCTCGGGCACCCCAAGACTCGCACGAGTCCTCAGCAGCGCGCAATCAAAAACATAGTTACTAATTTGAAGGAGAATCCTTGTGAACAATCTAAAGAAGCTCTGTGTCGCGATCAGTTTGACGATCATGATTGCCGGAACGGCTTTCGCCGATTGCCCTCAACCAAATCCGGGTGAAGCGAATGGTCCGCCGTGCGTGCAGTCCCAACAATTGACTGACGAGTCGGTGGGTCAGGTTCCGACAACGGCGACGGATTCTAATACGGTTGAGGACGTTATCGTTGACGCAGTCATCGCTGGGCTAGGAAGCCTGCTAACGATCTACTAAGTCACCCAACCTTACTCTCGACGGCCGCCACGTGAAACTCGGTTTCGCGATACAGTCTTCGTGTATCGATTTTTAAGCTGGAGAGTTTCTGGATGGCTGACGTCTTAGAGCGTGCGTAGCATAAACTGTAGCTCCGAGGAATGCAATAGTTTTTAGTTATCGCACAAGGCGTTGAAGTGTGCCTTTTTATTACTGTTCGCAATGCCTCACGCGGATGTGCATTGTGCTGTTGCAATCTGCGGCAATTTCAGATCAATTTGTGCAAGAGTCTAGCCGGTTCACTGTTTTGTAGCTATACTTCGCCGCATCGCACCAGCTGAAAATGAGTCAACCGTACAATCCCGTTAATGCTCCACGCCGCGTGGTCCAACGCTCAGGTCATCAGAGCGCGCTAAAAATAATCCTCGGCATCTTCGCGCTAATGGTTGCGGCGCTGCTCGGGCTGATCGTGCTTCTACTCATCGGCGCAGAGACAGGTCCGGTGGAGCTGATTATCGGAATGGTCTGCGCCACTCTGCCAGTGCCGATCTACATCATGCTCTTGTTGTGGATCGATCGGTACGAGTCCGAACCGCTGTGGATGTTGACCACAGCTTTTTTATGGGGAGCGTTCGTGGCGGTCTTCATCGCCTTTATCCTCAACACAATAAATGGAGAGATTGTTAAGGCGGCGACGCAGAGTGCCCAGATCGGGGAGAATTTTGGAGCAGTTATCTCTGCTCCAATCGTTGAAGAAAGTTCCAAAGCATTGATCCTCGTGGTGCTGTTTCTTTGGAAGCGTGACGAGTTTGACGGCATCGTTGATGGAATAGTTTACGCCGGCATGGTTGGTCTGGGCTTTGCCATGACCGAAAACATTTTGTACTACGGTCGAGCGGTTGGCGGCGGCGCCGGCGCGCTAACCTTTACCTGGATTCTCCGCGGCATGGCAGCACCGTTTTCGCATCCGCTGTTTACCAGCATGACCGGCATCGGCCTGGGATGGTCGCGTCAATCAGACAACGGTTTCATAAAAGTAGTGATGCCCGTGCTCGGGTTTATGCTGGCGGTTTTGCTGCACGGCACCTGGAATGGTACGGCCACTTATGGCGGCGCCGCTGGATTCTTCGCAGGCTATTTTCTGATTATGGGCCCGGCATTCATCATCACGCTGATGATTATCGCCTTCTCGCTGCGCCGCGAGGGCCGAATTGTTCGTCAATTTTTGTATCCCGATTACCAGCGCGGCTTTTTCGATCCGATCGATTATGAAAAGCTGTCGAGCATTCGTGGGCGCATGGGCACCTCGTGGAGAGCAATGACCACGACTGGCTTTAGTGGTTGGCGGACGCGGATGCGTTACAACCAAATCGCCAGTGAACTGGCTTTCCACCGCTGCCGCGTGTCGCGCGGTTTTATTCGCGACCAAAACGTGGCGCGTGAACGCGAAGAGGACTATCTCTACACGCTCCAGGAACTGCGGCAAAAACTGGGGATGACGGCGCCCGGCGCGCGACGCTAGGAAAAAGATCGCCGAGTTGGCGAAGCATGGCTTATACTTGGCGCGCTTTCTGGCTGTAGTCTGAATCCGACACTTACCCGATACTTGCAGATTCAACTTCTACCAAGCTCCTTCGATTCACAAGGCGGCGCCAGTCTCGCGCAACGCCTTACCTGCTTCGTTATCGATGACCGCGTCACCATCGACGCCGGCAGCATCGGCATCGCCCTGAGCGACGCGCAGCAAACTACCGTTCGCGATGTCATCGTTACTCATCCACATATGGATCACATCGCCAGCCTGCCGATATTTGTCGATGATTTATTCGGCGATCTGCGCGAGCCTGTGCGCATTCATGCCACCAACGAAGTAATCGACCTGTTGAAAGCGGACGTCTTCAACGACACCGTCTATCCAAAATTCGATTTACTCAAGAATGCGCACGGCCACGTGATGGAGTACGTGCCCTTTGAAGTCGGACGGGAATTCCAGGTGGCCCACCTGACCTGCACAGCCGTCTCGGTCAATCACATCGTGCCGACCATCGGACTACTGCTTTCCGACGGGACCACCACCGTAGCTTTCAGTTCGGACACGGCTGAGACCGAAGAATTTTGGCAGATGGTGAATCAAGCGAAGAAACTAGACGCGCTTTTTATCGAAGCATCTTTTCCTGATTCGATGGAAGGACTCGCAAAAGCATCAAAGCATCTCACGCCCGCCAGCCTGCGCAGTGAACTGACGAAACTTAATCATAACGGCATGGATATTTTGGCGGTGCACCTCAAACCGGCGTACCGCGAAAAAGTCGCCGCCGAATTGAACCAGCTAAAAGTCGACAAGCTTCAAGTGATGGAACCCGGCAGGACTTACAAATGGTGAGATTGAATTAGCGCTGCTCAAATTCTTTCTGCGCGTGCTCGCCGGCAACTCGATCCAGCAACACGCGTCCGCTGGGCAACAAGTCTCTAACCTTGAAGGTTCGTTCATCAGAGTCACGCCCGGGCATCAGTTCGGCCCGAAACGTCACCGACATTCCCGGCCGCGCCCATGCATCCGCTGAAGTATCACGCAGTCGCCGCTTCGGTTTTCGATCTCTGTTCATAATCACAGTTGCGATCGCTCCGGCTGCGGCCGCGGCGACCGTCAATCCACCCAGCAAGAGCTTCGTGCCTTTCTTCATTGCTTACCAGGAACGATACGACAGCAACGCTCGTTCCCCAAATGCTAAGGCGCGTCAGCCGCGTCATAGTCGCAACTGCGCGCCTTCTTTTCGGTTAAAGGTGGCCCTATTATTGGCAGAGCGGATCCAGCCGGACATTGATCGTGGGCAATCCACTCAAGGCCCGTTCCGCATTCATCTCGGTAAAATGTGACCATTCAGCAGGCAAATTAGCCTCGGCAAACACGGCCTCGACGGGACACTCGGGAACGCACGCGTCACAATCGATGCACGTCTCAGGATTAATAACCAGCATGTCGTCGTCGAGATGAAACGCTTCTACGGGACAAGGGATTGCACAATCAGTGTAACGACAATTCACGCACGGGTCGGCAACTACATAAGTCATCCGAAAACCTCCAACGGTGATGCGATTATTGCGCGGTTAATTTACCGGAGACAACCGCGCGCGGCAAGAACTAAATCGCTAGCTTGTGCGTGCCGAGTCTGTTTTCCATTGCGCGATCGCGTTCTTGCCTTCGAATTTATAAAGCTTCAGATCTGAGTTGGTGAGCATTTTCGTCAGCATCAAAATCTGACCTGTGTGCATCGAGAAGTGCTCAACGACGTGAAGAATCGCTTCGAGCACCGATACATCCGTCCCTTGTATCGTGCGGCGTTCAAGCAATCCATTCGCGTCGCATCCTCGCAACGTTTCATCGACTTCGGTAACCGTTCGGGTCAGCAGTGAACGAAGTTCTGCGCGCGCAACTACATCACGCTGGGCGAATTCGGCATCGCGATCCCTCGAGTCCGCAACTCCGCCGACGCCACAGACGATCCATTGACGCGCGTTACCGCACACGTGCAGCACGAGATTCCCGATGCTGTTCGAGTGCTCATTTGGTCGCCACCAGATTTGATCGTCGGTGAGACGTTCAATTGCCACGCCAATCTTCGGCAGAAAGTCGTCGACTAAATGATAACGCGAGCGAGCGAGAAACTCCTGGCCTGTTTCATTCATAGCTGTGCATTGTCAGGCAAGACGATGCGATTGCCAACTCGTCACACAAACCAATCTGGCGACGATTAGTACTCGTCGATCATTTCGAGCTTTTCAGGTCGTTGCTTATGCTTGGCTTTTCGTCCCGCAGGCCGCGCTTTTGGATCCGGCTTTGCCAGACTCAGAGGGTGCCCCGGGGGCGCGAGAGGTCGGCGGATTGAACCGATGATCGATGGCTTTCGCTTCCCGCGTTTCGACCGCGAAGATTTCATGGACGTTCAGGGGGCGATGCACTCGGGATGCTATGACCGCCGTTCCCAAAGTGTCAATGCATTTTGCGCGCGATGCCGGGCATTTGCGCGCGATGCCGGCGGGGAAAAAGGACAGACCTTCGGCCGACCGGACAAATATCTGCAACGAGTTGACGCGGATTTCTAGGCTTCGTGAGGTTGCTGATTGCGGGCGCGAATCAGGTTTTCCACAGCTTTGGCGGTTTCCGCCCGCTGGCGTTGTTCGAATTCCGTGACCCAATTGGTGACGGTGTTGACGATGCTGCCGGCAGTCTTGCGAACAGCCTTAGGCTTGCTACGCTTGCGGTTAACGCGCTCTGCACGTTTGATAATCTTTACTTTTTTCTCGGACATAAACATAAAGGAGAGCAGATTAACAATCAGGTAAAACGAAATATCTGGCTGAAAGTTCCGGCCTGGTTAGGCTGTTCTCCGGGAAAGCAAGTCTTAGACGCTGCTTCAGAGTAAATAGTTGCAGAAAGACGTGGCGAAGATGTTAAGCCGGTGTTAATTCTCGGAAACATCAGCTTCAGCCTTGGCTTGCATGTCAATTCGCCAAAGCCGCTTTTGGGCCAGATAAGCAAGAATGCTCAAAGCAATTACGCCCCCAAAAGCCACCCACGGTAACGCACCTCTGAGTCCGCGCGTCCCGAACTTGATGATAAAGACATTAATGATAATTAGCGCAATCCGCAACTCCGTGGGACCAAAGCGCGAAAAGCTCACCCGAAATTCATCGGTCGCGGCCAACATCAGAAAGGTATGGAACATGAAAGCGCTGAATACACACAGCACCAACATCATGCTGAACATCGACTTTTGGGGAATGAGAAAAGAGTAGCCAATGAGAATCGAACAGAGGAACCCGTAGTCAAACAGGTGGTCCATGTAGAAGCCCCACTTGCGCAAGCCAGTGTTGCGATACTTGCCAAGCTTGCCGTCGAAATGATCGCTGAAGTAATGCAGCACCAACATCAAATTCGTCATCCACAGCCAACGCAAATTGCCTGCTGAGAGATAGCCAAAAAAGCCAATGCCAATCGCCCATACCGGGGTGAGCAGAGTCAAATGATAGGTTTCGAGCCACCGAGGAATTCGCGGCAGAATGTAGGCAGTGAGACGGCGTTCGAGCGGCACCAGCATTCCGCTGTTCGTTTTGCCGGCGCCGGCGAAAGGCTGTTTGCCGTAAACGCGCGCTGACCATTCCGGTTCGCCAGAGAGCATACGCGCCGCGATTTCTGTTTGCACTTTATTCACCTCGAATATCCAGGACTAAATCGGCAGTGTAATCGATGGCAAACGCCGAGCCACTAAGACCCGGCTCTGTCTTCGGGGAATTCTGGTTAGTCCCGCAAATTATCAATGACGAGTCGCTGATGAAACTGCGACAGTTGGTAGGTTTGGACTGCGGCGATTTAAATAAAGACGACGGACTGCGACATCGGAATTTCGAACCGCCTGCGGCAACGCGGATTGCGACAGCCGAGCATGTCATCAACCCTGACCATGTAATCGCGCGATTTGGCGAAACGGGCCCGGTCCATCTCATTAGCACCCCGTGGCGGCGCGGATTTCCTGGTCCGCTTCAACCAACGCACATCGTAATCGTTTCGCTCGCGGCAGTGAGGACACACAAATGAAGCCTGCTTGGTCTCGTGCTTTTCGTTAAAGAAGTCTCGTTCGTCCATATGATTTCTCGTTTCTGCTGAGAGGTATTGCGGCACCTGGGCACGCATCATTCTGCTTCGGCATCGACTCCGCTGACGCGCGCGCTCATCGTCAAATTCGGCTGCAGCAGTTTGCGCACCGCGGCAATCAGTCGCTCGCCGTCTACGGGTCCGGGTTCAAATCCATCGGCGCCTGCGCTCAGGGCCATCGTCGGTTGACCGCTTCCCCACGTACCGATCGTTAGGATCGAAACTCGTCGCAGTTCCGGCTGCGCGCGAATACGTTTGATCAAACTAAGTCCTTCACTGGAATCAACAAGATTGACGATAACCACATCGAACTTGGACTCGCGCACTTGTTCGTAACCGGCGTTGGCATCTTGGGCGATCGTGATCAGTAATCCTTCGAGCGCAAGTGATTCGCGCATCGAACCAGTTCGTTCCGCGTCACCGACAATTAAGATTCGCTCATCCATCGCACAAGTCGCGCAGATACTGAAAGCTGTAAATTCCGGTGTCGTGGCCGTCGCTCCAGCGAAAATTCAACGCATAGCGACCCACGACTGAGATGTCTTGGATCCCGACTTCATCGGAAATTGCCTCCGGCCTCAACGTGCGTTCGCCCGTCCACTCGTTCACGCATTGAGCACAGGGGCAACCACGCCGCAAGCGCGCCGCTTGATAATCACAGGCCTTGCCGTCGGCCCAGGTGATTCGCAGCAGCGTATCGCTCTCCTGCGAAATTTCGCGTGGCTCGATTGGCTGTCTGCGTGCCGTATCCATTTTGCCAGCGCTCACTCTCCGCCGTTCGCGTCGTTCAGAAACGCTTCGACGTCCGCCGCCTTAACCTTAAAGTGCGACGCGTTCCACAAGACCGCTCCGTCGCGAACAATCAGCACCTGCGGAGTCTCGTGACTGACGCGCCACCTTTTCTCGATCTCGTCTGAAACCGAACGCGCCCTCTGCACGACCACCAAACCGATGGGATAAGGTAGCTGCGACATTTCGTTGTAAGCGCGTGAACTAATTCCGCACGTATCGCTGTGCTTAAACAAAATGCCCGGCGCTCCCTCGAGCTTGGCGACAAAATCATCCAGTGAACTGAGGTTCGCTATCTCAATAAATTGATTGTCCATAGAAAACGTCGGGCCGCTTCATAATAAACTGTCCAAACACGAGCGACAATCGCATAGGCTAATTGCGAGCCGTGATGACGCCGCCGCCGACAAGGCGGGCGACCTTCGTCGTAAGAACAGGATTGACAAAGAGTTAAGCCTTGCCTAGCCTATACCCCAATTTAAACCAGAAGCGCGCCCGGGCTTGCCGCAGGGCAACCCGTCGCCGCAGTTCAAATTCAGTCCTGGGAGTTGACGATGAAAACGATCGCCCCTCTTTCGAAGTCGATTCTACTGATCGTTTGCGTTGCTTTGCTGCTGGCCACGGGCACAAGCAATGCGCAACGGCGCGGCAAGACTCAGAAGCAAGCTGTCAGCAAGGCATCCGGTCTCGTGGATGAAGCTGACAAGCTCGCCGACGATAAAAAATACGCCGAGGCGATCGAGACTTATAAAATTGCGATTCGTCTCGATCCAAACTATGCACCGGCATTCGGCGGATTGGGTGATGCATATCTGAACAGCGGCAATTCACAGCAGGCTGAAGTTGCTTATAAAGAGCAGGTGCGCCTCGCGCCGAACGACGCGGACGCGCAGTACGACCTCGGATATTTTTTCAACGCGATGGGCCGTCATGGTGAAGCGTTCTCGCCGCTGGTGAAAGCCACCTCGCTCGATCCGACATTTGCGGAAGCGTTCTACGGGATCGGCTATGCCTATTCACGCGGCACTGAATTCGAAAAATCGATCGGGTTCTATCGCAGTGCGATCAAAAACAAACCGGATTACGCGGAAGCCTTTTACGGCATGGGCGAAGCATACGCTCGATTGGGCAAGGCGGACCTCGCGACCGAGCAAGTGAAGAAACTGAACACGCTGGATCCGAAGCTCGCGCGGAAACTCGAAAAGGAAATGGCGACTGCGCTGGCTGAAACCAACAAGGCATCGGAATCAAGCCAGCAAGTCGCGCAAGTTTCAACTTCGACAGCGCCGGCCGCTTCTTCAGCGCAACCTGCCAACGACCCGGCAGCCACAGCACGCAAGGTCGATCAAATAACTGCTCCGCAGAAACCGGCGCCTGCCACGACTCCCAGCGAACCAACCTCGCGCCAGTTACAACAGGGACCGCCGCAACAAGCGCCGGCCCAAATATCGACAGTTGCCACGCCTCCTAACGCATCGCTGGTGACCAGCGCTCCCGCGACTGCGGATGAAGTAAAGGCCTTGCCCGCGAGCGCCAAACGCTGGGCGCTGGTGATTGGCGTGGACAAGTACGTCGATCCGCAAATCAGCGCTTTGAAAGGTTCCGACAACGATGCGCGGCAAATCGCCGATGCGCTGGTTCGCTATTCAGGATTCCCCAAAGACCAGGTGATTGTGCTGTCGACCAGCGAACCCGTGGAGCGCCAGCCGACGCGCGTCAACATTCTGCGCCGCCTGTCGAACCTGAGTAGCACGGTGCCGAAGGATGGAATGCTGCTGGTGTCCTTCGCCGGTCACGGCATGGAACGCGGTGGCCAGGCATTTCTGCTGCCCGCCGATGCGCAGATCAGCGATTCAATTTCCTTTCTCGAAGAAACCGCGATCAGCATGACCCGGGTGAAGGCATGGATTAAAGAGACCGGTGTCAGCCAGGTTGTGCTCCTGCTCGACGCCTGCCGTAACGATCCCGGCGGCCGCGCCGACGCGCCGAACAATTTGAGCAACGCCTACGTCAACGCATTTAATTTCGACGTGCGCAATCGCGAAGTGCAGGCGTTCGCCACGGTCTACGCCACGGGCATCGGTCAACGCGCGTATGAATACACCGAGAAGAAGCAGGGTTACTTCAGTTGGGCTGTCGTCGAAGGATTGAAAGGCGCCGCGGCCAACGACAAAGGCGAAGTGACGCTAGCGCAGTTGGTGAAGTATGTGCAGGACGCCGTGCCGAAGCGCATCGCGGTTGATCTCGGCTCAACTAAACAACAGAAGCCATTCGCAGTGATCGAAGGTTATCGCGCTGACGAACTGGTGCTGGCGATTACTAATGCCGCTTCAAACAGCGCGAGCAATGTTCCCGGTCAAATCGCGACAGTCGATCCCGCGGCGATCGAGCTGGCCTACTGGGACACGATCAAGAACAGCAATAATCCGAACGATTTCAAGGCCTATCTCGATAAATATCCTGACGGTCAATTCGCCGAATTGGCGAAGTCTCGCTCGAACGCTTCGAGATCTTCCGGCGGCGGTGGCGGCGGTGACTCTGTCGAGATGATGTACTGGAACGCGATCAAGGACAGCCGCAATCCTGCCGATCTGCGCGCCTACGTGACAAAGTTTCCCGGCGGGCTCTTTGTGGAAATCGCGAACAATCGCATTGCTTCGTTGGAAGCCGAAGCCCGCGATGCTGCGAAAGCGAGAGAAAACGCCGCTGCTGCGGAACGTGCACGCAACACCCACCTGTACGACGTTCAGGATGCTTCGAGAACCGCCGGCACGCTCACGATCGCGCCAGGTGCCATCACGTTCGAACCGCGAAAGCAAAAGGAAAACAAGCTCGTGACGGTCCAATGCTCTGAGATCAAGCGAGTCGAACAAGGCCAATCTGCTTTTGCCCTCGGGCATGTAAATCTGTACCTGGCCCCGCTCGAAGGAAAGAAGGAGCGTCAGCTAATGTTCTACACGGTGAAGCCTGCGACCGGCGGCCTCTTCACTCCGGTCAAGCCCGGCAGCGACGTAACGTCTGATGTGCTCAACGCGATCATCGAGGCCTGTGGAATGAAGCGCATCAATAAGTGATCGGGTTCATTAACAGGTTATAAACACGAAAACAGAATCGCCGCCACGACGCCGCTCTGAATCCAGGTGTTCATCCAACGACGGCACGTTGGTATTACACGCACTTCGCCCATGGCGCACGACAAATCACAACTCGACACCGTCACTCTCAACGAAACTTCGGCGGCGCCTCTCAGCGAGACGACGCTGCCTCAGGCCACCAATCTGTCCGGCCACGTCCTCGACGATCGCTATCAGGTTGAAAAGGAATTGGGCCAGGGCGGGGTGGGCGTCGTCTATCTGGCGCGCGATCGGAAACTGCACGACAAGCGCGTCGTCATCAAAGTCCTGCTCGACAAATCCCTGGACAATTCCTGGGTGGTGCAAAAGTTTCAGCAGGAGAAAGAGGCGCTGGCGCGCGTCGATCACCCCGGCGTCGTCGGCATCCTCGACACCGGCGAGTTGCCTGACGGCAAGCCTTACCTCGTCATGCAATTCATCGACGGCGTGACGCTGCGTTCGCAAATCAAGCCGGAAGGAATGGCGCTGGATCGCGCCGCTGAGATTATTAGACAAATAGGGCGCGCCCTCAGCGTCGCGCACGACAAGGGAATTTTTCATCGCGATTTGAAACCAGAAAACATCATGCTGCAAAGCTTTGCCGGCGGCGAAGAGCAGGTGAAGATCATCGACTTCGGAATCGCCAAGCTGAAAAATTCAACCGTCGCTCCGAGCACCGTTGCCGGCGCCACCGCGGGCACCGTCGCTTACATGGCGCCGGAGCAGTTGAGCGGGCGGCCCGCCGCGGCAACCACCGACATCTACGCGTTGGGCGCGATCGCGTACGAAATCCTGACCGGCCGGAAGCCATTCAACCCAGAAACAGGATTTGAATTGCTCGAGATGCAACGGCGCGGCGTGCGCATCAGCGCGAGCGATTTGCGACCGGCATTGTCCGTCGAGGCAAACCATCTCGTTGGCCGCGCACTCAGTTTCGATCCGGCAGCGCGGTTTGCAGTCGCGCGCGAGTTTGGTGACGCTTTGGCAAACGCGCTCAGCGAGGAAGTGACCAGCGAGCAGCAGCAGTTTGCGCCGGCTCCGCTGCCCGCCACTCAACTCGCGACACAGGCCACGCCACCCGCGCGACAAACTGCCGATCTGGCGGCGAAGACGATCGCCGGCCGCTACGAACCGGCTCAGGTCGACACGCTCAATCACCCTGCCTACGTTTCCGCGATCGATGATGAACGGAGTTCCTCAGGCGCGGGAGCGAAAGTCGCAATCGCCCTGGTGGCCTTGCTGGTGATAGGCGCGGTCGCCGGAGTGCTGGTCTGGAAACGCAATCCCATCTTTGGCTCGCGCGCGGCCGGGCGCTCGCTCGCCTACTCGCTCACCGTGCAGAAGATGCGCGAGGGCAAGCCATATCAAAATGAATTCGAATCTTCGGGCCAGGAAATTTTCGAAAACGGCTGGAAGTTTCGGATGAATCTCAACAGCCCGCAGGAAGGCTATCTCTATCTGTTGAATGAAGGCCCGGCCGACGGCGACGTTACCACTTATAACGTGCTGTTCCCGGAAAAAGAGACCAACGGCGGCTCGCCGCGCATCAACGCGAGCCAGAAATTCCAGACCGCGTGGATGCGCTTCGATGATAATCAGGGCACGGAAAAATTTTGGATGGTATGGTCGGCGACTCCCGTGAAGGAATTGGAAGCCGTCACCGGCGCCGTCAACGAACGCGACCTGGGCGAAATCAAAGACCGCACAAAGGCACGGACGGTGCGCGACTTTCTGAAGCAACATGTATCGGTAAAAACCGAGGTGACAAAAGACTCCGCCAGGAAACAGACGATAGTCAATGGCAATACCGACTTGCTCGTGAATCTTATTGAGCTGGAGCACCACTAATGCGCCTTTCCCGGCTTATCCATCACCGACATGTTCATGCGCGTGCGCGCGGAAATCATGAAGCAGACTGGCAACAAGCAAGTGCACCTGGCGCAAGCAGGCAACACGATCACGATGGACTTTCGCCGTGGTGGACTGATCCGCTAGTCGTGACGCTCAACGGCGATACGGCTGAAGGCGCTTGGGCCAAAGGCCAATACAAATTCACGCTGAAGAAGGTTCAATGATGGCATTCGTTACGCAACGCATCGCGCAAATCTTCATCGTCTCGCTGGCGCTCGGCTGCTGTGCGACCGTGATCGCACAAACCACTCAAGACGATGAAGAATCGTCTCGCCAGATCGTTCTCGACCGGTTCAATACTTCGCGTCCGGAAGCGGCCAAGACCAGCACGCCGGCCAAACCTATTTATCGTCGCACGGGTAACACACGCATCGCTCGTCGCGGAGCGCGACCACCGGCGACTGAAGAAATTGGCGTGACGATTTGGCGTTTGCGGCCTGCGCGCGAAACAGATCAGGGCGGACGCGTGCTTGTGCTCGACGGACTAAAACAATCTCAGTACACGCCGGAAAGAATTGAAGCAGCAACCCCATTGAATGTCGGTGACCGAGTGCGCATTACGGTCGAATCACCGCGGTCAGGATTTCTTTACATCATCGATCGCGAGCAATACCTCGACGGCTCATTCGGCGAGCCGATGCTGATCTTCCCAACGCTCAAGACGCGCGGCGGTGACAACCGGGTGATGCCCGGAAAGTTGATCGACATTCCGGCGCAGGAAGATCAATACAGCTATTTCACCGCGCAGCCTGCCGGATCAAGACGCGACCAGGTCGCTGAAGTGCTCACTGTAATTCTCGTGCCTTCACCTTTGCCGGTGAAGGTCGGTGATCAGCCCCTGAAGATTTTGCAATCGCAGGTCGCTGAGTGGGAAAAGACCTGGGGCGGTCTGACGGAAATTCTGGAATTGGTCGGCGGCGCCGGTCGGACCTGGACCAATGAAGAGAAAGCCGCGAGCGCGCCCAATGGCCGGCAGCTTACGCAAGGCGGCCCACCGCCGCAAACTGTCTATCGGGTCGCCGCGAAAAAGACCGGCGGTCCGTTGATGGTTACCGTCCCGCTACGTTATGCCCGATAGAGTCGCTGGCAGGTGTGATAACCTCCCACTAGTTTCATATATACCCAAGTTACCCAGGAGGAGCCCAAATGTTACGAAATTTATTTCGCAGAAGAGTCTTGTTGCTCGGCATTTTTTGCCTCGCGTTAATCGCGGCGACAATGTCTACCAATCAGAGATCGACGTCGGCTGCTGATTTTTCCGGCCGCGAGATTCTCAGTGTCACGCGCATCGCTCACGGCGGCGCCGATTATTCCAATCTTCAATACGTAACCGTAAAAGCCAGCGGCTTCGTGAATGCCGTCGCGTTTGGCGGCATGGGTGCGAACCCGTTGGGCGGCATGGCGGAAGTCAAACTTACCATTACCGATTATCAGGACAAGCAGATGCGCCGGCGTTTGGAGGTCGCGCCCACTGCAACGTTGCCGGGACGAACTTATCTGGTGTTCACCGGTTCGACCGGCGGCGGCATGATTTTCGGTAATGAGTTTCGGGTGCGCGAAGCTGCCGCGTCGCGTCACTGGGGCATGATGGGTTTTGATACCCTGAATCGCGCGATCGAAGGCCAACTGGTCAGCGCGCGCCAGGCCGACGACGGCAACGACTATGTCGTCGAAGTGAAATTCAATGCCGACGATACGGTTCGCTACTGGATCAACAAGCAGAACTTCCTGATCGATAAGATCACGACCCGCTATCGCAGTCAGGTTTTAATTGAAGAACAGCGCAGCGAGTATCGCCGGGCCGATTGCATGATGTTGCCGTTTCACATCATCACGCGTCTGCAAGGCCAACCGCTCGCCGATCTGGACATTCAGAGTTACGACTTGAAGAGTGTGGTACCCGCGGCGACTTTTACGATGACTGCGACGCCGTAATCGAGCTGGCTTGCAGGATTGAGCGAAAGAAGACTCTCGCGGCTTTGCGCCCCGAGAGTCTTCTCTGTTTTCAGGATTACTTCCACTCGCCGACCAGCACAAACGGCGCCCAATAGAATGGCGCGCTGTACTGCTTGCCATTGATCATCGCGAGTTGCGCGTCGCGCATGGCGGCGCCAGGAGACTGCGGCGTCGCGCCTAACAGACGCTTATAAAAATCAGTCATTAGTTCGGCGGTTGATTTATCAGCTACGGACCAGAGACTAACGCCAACCGTCGGCGCGCCCGCGTACATGAATGCGCGGGTCAGGCCGATGACGCCTTCGCCCCGCTTCTCTTTTCCTAAACCAGTCTCGCAGGCAGAAAGCATGACCAGCGGCGATCCAAGTTTCAAATTGAAGATTTCATCAGTGCGCAGAAATCCGTCGTTCGATTTGTTACCCACGAGCGACAAGACGACGCCGGTGAATTGCGGCCGCTCAGCGTCCAGCAAGCCGTGCGTCGCGACATGCAGGTAACGGTACGACGAAACATCGCGCGTCTTGACGTTATCTTCACTGGCGTTTAGATCGGTCCAAACGTCAGCGTGCGCGCCGCCGGTTTTCGCGATCGCAGAAATCGCGTCTGCCTCTGTCCGCGTGCCGGCCAGACGCGCGAGATGCAATCCGCCCGACGCCGCACCATCTCCGGCAACATCATTGACCGCGCTCTCCAGTCCCAGACCGAGCCCGCGCGTCGCATCCGTTGACGCTGCTGCGGCGCCGCCCTTCGCGCGTGGATCGTCGGCATTGAAAACCGGATCGGCGACGAGCAGCATCGACTTTCCAGATGATGCAGCCGAACCCTGACGAATCGCCGCAATCACCGAAGCCGAAGGTGAATAGACGACTTCGTTCGTCTTCACCAAATAATTCAGCGACGCGTAATCGGCGCCGTCGCCATTCTTCAAAAGCGCTTCAAACGGAATGTAGTTGAGCGCGCCGTCGGCCACCACCAGCATGCGTTTGTCGCCAATGACCGCCGCCGCCGGTTCGACGGCCGCTTTGTAAAGCGCATTCGCGGCCGCGACAAACGGCGGCAGATCTTCGGACGGACCCTGCACGAGCCCCAGACCACGCTGCTGATCCGCCGCGACATCGATGCCGACGATGCGGCGTTGCAGCTTCGGCGGAATCAATTGCGCGCGAAAGTCCGTCGCAAGTTTGTCCAGGTCGGCGCGTGGCGGCAGTTTGTAAATCGAAACGCCGGATTTCGTGGCCGCGAACAGATACGAATTGTCCGCGCCGAGTTGGTATTCAAGCAGCACCGTGTTGTCATCGAGAACTTTCTGCTGCACGTCCGCCAGCGTCAGCGGCTGGGTCGAGGTCAGCGCCGCATACTTCGGACTGACCGTGCGGATCTGGTTTTCGATTTGATCGAATTCCGTTTGCAGTTTGTCGAGTTCATTTTCGAGGTCCGAAGGCTTCTCTTTTTGATCACCTGAAAGCGCAATGCCGGTCAGCTGTTCGGCGATCTGCTGTTGCCGATCGAGATTGTCCTGCTTCTTCTTGAGCAAATCCGCCGGCACACCCTCAGTAATCTGAGCGTTGACCTCGCCCAGCATATCGAGCAACGAACGCGCCCGCCCTGCTTCCGCGATGCGAAAAGACTCGGCCGCGTAATCGAGAGCTTTGCCAGAAAGGGACGCGTTCCCGGCCGCGCTCATCAAAGCCATTTCGGCAAAGGCGCTCGAGGCTTCGTCGTAAACATCTTCCGTAGTCGCCAGGAAAGTCGTGCGCGATTCGTCAGCTCGCAGGCTGCCCTCGCGAATCGTTTCGATCGTTTTGAGCGCGTCGCGATAGGCGTTGAGCGCCTGCTCACGCATTTTCGCGCCGTCCTTTTCCTGCGCCGCCTGCAACCAGAGACTGCGCCCGAGTCCCCGCTGCGCCGGCCACATCAGATCTAGCCGCTCATCCTTCTTCGCACCGTCGGCTGCGTCATTGAACATCTTGACGGCATCTTTGTAGCGCCCCTCGCGCAACGCCACGTCACCCAGGCTGGTGCGCGCGGCGGCTTTGAAACGGCGGGTCTGGCCCATCTTGGCGATCACCGGCAGAGCTCCACTGCCGGCGTCGAGCGCGTTTTGAAAATGTTTGCGCGCGGCTTCGAGATCCTTATTCGCAAACGCCACGCGTCCAATGCCGAGTTCGAAAGTCATGTAGACAATCGCCTTGCGGTATTCATCGATCTCCTTCGCGGTTTCGAGCAAGCCGATCGCGCTGCTAACCGGCACGTCAACCGATGGACGGCCACCCGCCATGATGCCGCCGATTCCGCCCAGACCGCCGAGCCGCCGCGTCGTCTTGGCGGCGGCACTCTCGGGCTTTCGGACGTTCATCTGAAAATACGCGGTGCTCGCTTCCGACATTTGGCCCAGACGGTAATTCGTGTCGCCAATTTTTGCGAGCATCAGATTCGCGTTGAATCCGTTGTCGAGTGTCCCCGTCGCGGCCGTCTCAGTTGCGGCGCTCGCAGTCGAACCGGCCCGGCTGGCCACGTTGTTCGCAACGTTGGCGCTGGTTTGATCTTTACCGCTGGCCGTCACGAATGATTGATAAGCGGACTTGTAATGATCGAGCGCAACTTTATATTGCCCCTGGATCATGTAGAGATCGCCCAACGCATCCTGCGCTGCGGCCATGCCGCGTGCGTTATTTGCCGAGGTGAATCCCGTGAGGGCGGTCTCAAGCAGCGGCAGTGCCTGATCCGCATGGCCTTGTTTCAGAAGTTGCCGGCCTTTCGACAACGAGGTCGAAGGATCATTTTGCTGAGCGGCCGCTCGTCCCGAATAGTTGGCGGCAGTGGCCGGCGATAAAGATAAAGCAATGGCAGCAGCTGCGGTTAGCAGTATTGCAAGAGTGAAAGATTCAGTGCCTCTCATTAATACACCTCGAATTTTTATGCGCGCCTAAATGGAGTGCGGGCATCCCGGCCCGCATGAGCGCGAAGCGAACAACGAACGAGCTGCGCATGCTTTGCCGGCAGGGATGCCCGCGGTCCGTCGGCAATTATTTGTGCACCAGATCCAACATCGTCACCAGCACGGGCGCACCCGTTGACGCGCTCATCCTGATCACCGACGGCTGCGGCGCTGTTTGATCGAGACCCAGGCCACGCGTGGCGGCCGCTTCCTCTTTCTCAGTCTGCGCCTGACCCGCGGTGTTGCTGGTGACTACTTTCACATCGGCCTTCGCCGCCTGTTGAATGCGCGTCCACACTTCCGCCGAAGGATGCCACGGACAATTGGTCTTGTTCGCACTGCACAAACCAGTCAGCGTCTCAGCGATCGGAACATCCGCCAGGGGCTCGCGAGTGAGCACGACAAACACATGCTCGGTCGCCGGATTGCCGTAGAAGGCAAACCACTTCAGCCGCTCGTCGGTTTCGACTGTGGACGGCACGTCCATCGGCACGTGCGCCTCGACCCAGTTCTCGCCGCCTTCCAAACGCGCGTCGGGGAAAATCATTTCCGGTTGGCCGTCGCCTTCGGTATGAAACACGTAGAGATAGCCATCGATGTTCGGTTCCAGCGAAATGCGAATGCGATCGCCATTGTGAAATTCACGCGTGGGATCGATGCGTACGGCGCGACCATTCACGTCGCGCATGAACATCGTATAGCCGAGCGCGATGGCCTGTGGTTTCGCGCCGTTCGTATTTCCGTTCGCGAAATTCTTGTTGGCGTTTTGAGTGTTGCTCGTGGTGTTCGCGTTGCGCGCGCTGTTTTGGTTTCTGGCCACGGAGGTGTTCGTGTTCCGTGGCGGTTGATGACGGCGACGCGGTGGCGGGTTTGGATTTGTCGTCTTGGGCCGCGAGCCAATAAACATGCCGCGGACTTCGTCATCTGATTGCTGCGCGCCGGCCACAAAAAACCCGCACGACAAGCTCAAACCGATCGTTGCTAACAGAACCAGCCTCAATTTCATCGTAGCTAAACCTCCGTCACGAATCTGGAACTTGAAACCTCAAACTTATTTATGGGCAATCTTGATTTTGAAAACTACAGGAGCGCCTTCAGCGGCAGATTGCGGGACTTTAACTGAAACGAAGGGCGCGCGAGCGTTCTTCATTACTTCGACTCCGGCAAAATTCGATTTGAATCCGGCGATCGCCTTGTTCAATTCGGCCTGCTCGGTCTCGCTCAATTCGCGCAGCGCCGCTTCCTCAAGAAAGGCCGGAGTGGTCAAAGGAGTGCCGGAAAAAATAACCGTAAGTTCCTCAGTGCCGGCGGCCGTATCAAAGTTGATCCACTTGTCGCCTTTGCCGCCGGGAAAAACGAAATCCTCACCGCTCTTTACTTCGTTCGTTCTCACGCCGTTTGCCGGCGCGGGTTTGGCCGTGAGAAAGGTCGTGGGGACGCCCCCTTCTCCGGTGCCGATGATGTAGAGATAACCGCTTTCGCTCGGGGAAAAATGAAATCTATATCCCTGGTCAGAAGACATCTGAATCGATTCATCAGCCCGAATCGAATTTAAATTATCGCTGGAACTGGTTTGCAGCCAGTAACGGCCGACTTCATGAGCGCCCGCCAGGTCCGTGCCGCCCGCGGTGTTCGAGTTCGACGAAGAATTAGTATTTGCGACCTCGGTGTCGGGCTTGCCCATCATCGAGTGCATGACGAAATAACCGCCCACACCCGCAATCAGCAAGAGCACTACGAGAGCGACCGCAGCGAAAGCCAGCGCCGGCCCTTTACTCTTTGCCGGCCGCGCGGTTGCGATGACCGGCGCCGCGGCAGCCGCAGACATCGCGGCGGAAGTGGCGCCAGCAGCGATCGCCGCGGCGGATGCTGACGCAGGAGGTTTGGCAGCCGCCGGCTGAGAAATAACCGTTGGCATGGTCGCCGCCTGGCTCGCAATTGTTGGCGCCGGCTGTCGCCCCGGTTCACCGATGTCGGTCACGAGCGTCGCCGCCGTCTGTTGCGGCGAGGTGACTGAGCCGCGCGAAACTTCGCCGGTGGGCGCCGAGGCAAAATTCGCAACCGACTCTGATGGTGCGATGCCCGCCGCCGCCAACGCTTCCAATAATTCTTTTTCCAGCTCGCCCGCCGTTGATTGCCTGTTGCTTCGATCCTTTGCGATTGCCCGAGCCACAGCATTGCTGAAAGCTTGCGGCACGCTCGCGTCGAGTTCGTGCAATGGCGGCGGCGTGAGACTGATGTGCTGCTTGCGCAACTCAGGCAAAGAGAAGCCGGTGAAAGGCCGCTTGCCCGCGATCAATTCGTAGATCACCACGCCCAGACTGTAGATGTCCGCGCGGCCGTCGATCTCTGCGTTGCCGTCATCAGGCAGGTCGCCCCATTGTTCGGGCGACATGTAATACGGCGTGCCCAGCATCTGCCCGGCGACCGTGAGATTCGTGCTACCGGTTGGTTCCGAGCCGGCAACTTCGCGCAGCTTCGCGATTCCCAGATCGAGCAACTTCACCACGGGCTCGCCGCCAGTCGAAGGCTTGCCGATCATTATGTTCTCGGGTTTCAGATCGCGATGGACTACACCCATCGCGTGCGCTGCGTTCAGCACGCTCATTACCGGCGCCAAGACCGTCACAGCTTCGGCCGGAGCAAATTTGCCGCGCTTCTTCAATTCGACATCGAGCGTGTTGCCCTCGACGTACTCCATGACAAGATAGATGGTGCCGTCTGACGAAGTACGCAGATCATAAACCGTGACTGCGTTCGGATGGCGAAAACGACGCGCGGCCTGGCCTTCACGTTGAAAACGACGCAGCCACTCGGTGTTGCCGCGCATCTCAGGCGGCAGTACTTTGATCGCCACACGATCGCCGAGCAGGATGTGACGAGCGCGATAAACCGCGCCCATGCCACCTTTGCCCAGCATCGCTTCGATCTGATATTGACCGTCGAGCGCCTTGCCGACCAGAGAGCCGGAATCTTCTTCCAGGACCTCCCCGTCCGTCGGGCAAAAACTTACGCTGTCGTCGAATTTTTCGTTACAGATTGAGCAGTACTTCATTGGTGAGATAGTTTACAACATACGTCCCATCTGTCGCATATGTCGCATATGTCGCATGTGTCCCATGGGACATATCGGATGTGTGGGACAGATGGGACTTATGAGTAAATTCGCTCGACGTATTCCGCGACCATGCGATCGCTGCTGAATTGCGGCGCCAGCGTCCCAATCGATCGCTTCATCATGGCAATCCAGCGGCGCGGCAAGCCTTCGGCGTCGCGATCATAAAATCGCGAAATGACCTCTTCCGACAAGACGCGATACATCGACTCGGCATCCTGTCGATCCATCTCAGCGTCACTGACTTCAGCCAGATCGCCAATCGCGAACCCATTGTCGCCGTCATAACCTTCCAACCACCAGCCATCGAGCACCGAAAAATTCAAACCGCCGTTGACAGCCACCTTCTGCCCACTGGTGCCGGAAGCTTCCTGCGGACGGCGCGGCACGTTCATCCAAACGTCCACTCCCTGGACCATCTGCCGCGCGATTTCCTGATCGTAATCTTCAATGAAGGCCACGCGCTGACGCACCGCCGGGTCGCGGTGCCAATCGATGAACTCCTGGAGCACACGCTTGGCGCCCTGATCCTGTGGATGCGCTTTGCCGGAAAATACAAATTGCACCGGGTGCGACGTATCGTTGATTAGCCTGGCGAGCAAATCGCGATCGCTCAGGATCAAGTCCCAACGCTTGTAGCCGGCCACGCGACGCGCAAATCCAATCGTCAGGATCTCCGGATCGAACATCGTCCGCGCCGCTTCGATGTGCTCTTCACTTTCACCGCGCGCCAGACGCGCGCCGAATGAAACGTCACGCACGAAGGCGACCAGGCGCTGTTTCAAAAGCGAGTGCGCCTGCCACAAATCGCGATCGGGAATTTGCTCGATTCCGTAGCGCCACGCGCCGGCATCGCGAGATCTTTCGATCCAATCCTCGCCTACACTTTCTTCGTAAACCCGTCGCAGCAACGGCGCCACCCAGGTCGCCGGATGCACGCCATTGGTAACGGAGGTAATCGGCACTTCATTCACATTTCCGTCCGGCCACATCTTGTGCCAAAGCTCGCGCGAGACCTCGCCGTGTTTGCGACTCACGCCGTTGGTCGAACGCGCCATGCGCAGCGCCAGGGGCGTTAATCCGAATGAGTCGTGGGTATCTCCATCGACGCGCCCGAGCTTCAGAAATTCTTCGCGCGATAAACCTAATTTCATTTGCGGCCAATCACCAAAGCCCTTTTCCACCAGGCCTGAGTCGAATTCATCATGTCCGGCCGCAACCGGAGTATGCGTAGTGAAGACACAACGCTCACGCACGCGCTTCATCGCTTCAGCGAACGTTACGCCGTCGCTTTCGATAATTTCACGCGCGAGTTCCAGCGTGAGGAATGCTGAATGACCTTCGTTAAGATGAAAGACCGCCGGTTGAATGCCGAGCTGCTGCAACAGACGCACGCCGCCGATGCCCAGCATCATCTCCTGCACCAGACGCGTTTCGCGATCGCCGCCGTACAAGTGTCCCGTGACCAGACGATCGACTTCATTATTTTCAGGAACGTTAGTGTCGAGCAGGTAGAGCTGCACGCGACCAATATCCGCCCGCCAAACTCTGGCCGACACTGTGCGGCCGCGCATGACAACTTGAATCAACAGCGGCTTGCCTTGCTCGTCGTCGACGCTGCGCAGCGCGAGCTCGTCAACATGGTTCTCGCGATACTCCTCTTCCTGCCAGTCATCTCGCCGCATCCGCTGACGAAAGTAACCGAAGCGATATAACAACCCGATGGCGATCAACGGCAGATTCAAGTCGCTGGCTGATTTCAAATGATCGCCGGCGAGAATTCCCAGGCCGCCCGAATAAAGCGGGAGAGAGTTGTGCACCCCGAACTCCGCGCAAAAATACGCCACCGGATTCTGCCTGGTGATGCGGGGCGACAGCGGCAGTCGCGCCCAGGGATTGCTGTCGCTCATGTACGCGCTGAAACGCCGGTACAGTTGCTCCAGCCTTTCGACGAACAACGGATCGGTGGCGATTTCAGCCAGACGCAAATCGGGAATCTGCGTCAGCATCAGGCGCGGGTTCTGTTCGCATTGCGACCAGAGATTCGGATCGAGATCGCGGAACACTTCGGAACCATCGGGCGCCCAGCTCCACCAATAATTCCAGGAAAGGTCGCGGAGTGGCGCGAGCGTCGGTGGCAGTTCGCGGCCGCCAATTGCAGTGTCAGTCTTAATATTTGATTGGATGTCAGGGATCATTTATTGATTGCAAACGCGTGCAAAATAAAGCGGCCATCGCCGCGCAAAAGAATTGTGATTTTGCAGAATGCGAAGCGTTCCGTCAAACGCGATGGGTACGACGCCCTGGCGTGCAACCTTGCAGAAATGCACGTCGGAGGCCGTGCGCACCCATCTAATCGCTGAACTTTTGATTTGCCAAAAAGATTTCCGCGTCTTCGTTTTGAAAAAACACCAGTCGCACTTCCTTCAACTGCAAATCATTCGCGAGAAATTTTTCAATAATTCTTGAAGAGACTTCGGCTGCTTCTTCGCGCGGATAACCATAGACGCCAGTCGCAATCGAGGGAAATGCGACGGACGTCACGTTCTTTTCAACCGCCAGCGCCAGCGAGTTGTAGTAGCAATTTCCCAGGAGTTCCGCTTCACGCCCGCTGTGCTCGCGATAGATGGGCCCCACCGTATGAATCACATAAAGCGCTTGCAGGTTTCCGCCGGTCGTTACGACCGCTTCCCCCGTCGGCAAGCCTTGCGGAAAACGCGTGCGGCGGATGTCGCGACACTCTTCGAGAATTGCCGGCCCGCCCGCGCGATGAATCGCGCCATCAACTCCGCCGCCGCCCAGCAGCGAAGAATTCGCCGCGTTGACGATTGCCTCTACGTCCTGCTTAGTAATGTCGCCGGTGACCACCGTCACACGGCCGTCAAGAAATGTTCGCTCCATCTGATTCGCGCTCATTGATTTATTCCGAGGCCGGATCTTCCCCTCGCAGCTCGACGTTGATTTCATCGAACATGTCCTGCCGGCGCAGCGCTTCGGCGACGCCTTTGGCTTTGTGTTCAGTCAGCGGGTGATTGGGATCGTCACTGGAAATCTCGAAGACGCGTTCATCGATCATGTAAACACCGAGCGACCCGAGTGTCACACCTGGTGTCACCTGAATGTCGTCCATGTTGTGAATCTTGAAGTGGCCGTGCTGTTCGACCCAATCCTCGATAAAAGGATCGCGTAGCGCGTGTTCGGCCTCGCCCTCGGTTAAGTAGGCGCCCTCCACGATTAGGCAATATTCGCAGCCCTTCTTTTCGGTCATTTTTGGAAGAAAATTGAGCAAAGGGCGGACAAACAATCCGCACTGGTGAATGAAACGGCAGGGGGTTTGTCGGTGGTCATGACTGCAACCAGTGTTGGCAAGTCTGCTGGTTGTGACCGCGATAATTTACCACTGAGTTTGGCCGCGCGCCAGACTTTTTTGGTAAAGAGAAGACGGCAGACCTGGACCGCAGACACAACCATTCACCACAGTTCACAAACTACTGTCTGCCGTCTATTGTCTGCAGTCTTCCGTCTTCCGAAAAACAAAAGCGCCGCGGTAGGAGCCGCAGCGCTTTTTTCGCGTGAAGAATTTTTCGTATTTCAGGAAGCAGTCGCGTAGACCCGATTCAACTCGCGCGTCAAGCGCATGAAGTATGAATCGAACGTGACGAACCCGGTCGTCCCTTGAAAGAACGCTTTGCCGCCGGTCTTGTCAGAGACCCGATTCAACGAACTCTGGCCATAGCTCGCCGCGATGTAGCTGCGGCTGGTCAGACCAACCGACGGCGCGTAGAACGAGAAGATCGACACGTTGCGACGGTTGGCTTCGGTGATGGTGCGATCGATGTCGAGCGTGTGACCGGCAGTCATCGCATCAAAACCACGCGACGTGTCCAATCCGTCCGAGATCAACAAAACCGCACTGTGGCCCTTCCAATTTGAGTCGAACTTTTTCAACGCTTCAATCACTTCGACATACGGGTTATAAGCCGATGCCGACGTGCTGGCAATAGGGATCCGCAAAGAGCTCGCCGCCCGATTCAAATCAGTCGTGAAGGGCTGGCGTACCTGCAACGAGCCGGAGGTGATGTATCCGATCATGACGCGCGAACCGGACGGCAACGTTCGAATAAATTCTCGCGTGACGCCGAGTTCATTGCCGACGCGTGAAGTCAGATCGTCCTGAATCAAAATCGCAATGTTGAGCGGTTCGCGGACTCGCGCCGCGTCGCTCGAGGTGGCGGTTTTCGCGCACGCAACTGCAACCGAAACAAATACCAAAAGTGAGGCAAACAAAAGTGAAGAAATCTTCTTAAACATGATCCTATCCTTAACCCAGCGAATCTACTTCGCCTGAATTCATCGATTGTCTGGGTCCTCTTTAAGATGAATTATGGGTGGTCCACGTTGCCAACTTGCATTACTGTTACAATCGAGCGGGTACCGACCGATCATGTAGTCACGCTCAAAACCAGATCACCATGCTGAATTGTCAGTTTCGCAGATTGATTTTTCTCTTAATGCTGACGTTGTGTTGCTGGCCCACAACGCCGGCGCAAGCCATCGCTCCACCAGCCAAAGGGTTTTTTTTGATCTCCGGCGCAGCGGGTTTATCCCACGATGGCTTTGGCAAAGGTGTGATCGATCGATTTGTGGCTCTGGCCGGCGGCGCGGACGCAAACTTTGTCTACATTCCCACCGCCTCTTCCGGGATAAAACTAGACAACGGTTTCATCTACTACCCACCGGATTCTGATACCGCGGCCGACAACACGCAGGCATTCGAAATCGAACTTGCCAAAATGTTCGGGGTAAAGCGAATCACACTGCTGCACACTCGAAGTCGAGAAACGGCGAATTCGGCACGCTTCGTCGAGTCGCTGCGAAAAGCAAATGCGGTCTGGATTAGCGGCGGGAACGCCGGCCGGCTGGCCGATGCGTACCTCGGAACGTTAACCGAAAAAGAAATTAAGGCAGTCGCCGACCGCGGCGGTGTCGTCGGCGGCAATTCGGGCGGCGCCATTATTCAGGGTTCCTTTATTGTGCGCGGCCGGCCGGACAAGCCGGTATTGATGGCCAGCGGGCATGATCGCGGGTTCGCGTTTCTCAAAAACGTGGTGATCGATCCTCACCTGATCGCCGCAAAGCGCGAGGACGAACTCGTGAACGTAATCGACGCGCACCCTGAGTTACTCGGTATCGGCATTGATGAAGGAACGGCGATTCTCGTGCAGGGCGATCAATTTGAAGTGCTGGGCGATAGCAAGGTCGCAATTTACGACAACCAGAAGCATGACAATCGCTGGTACTACTGGCTGACGCCCGGAACTAAGTTCGACTTAACCACGAGAGCCGTTAAGAAATAACAACGCCGCGGCGCCAATTCTTTTTGACTGTCTGGATCTCTCCTCTCACCCTCTGATAAGGCCGGGAACAAAAGCTAGCGTCAGGCGTCTAACTCCTTCCCTTGACAATCTAGGGAAGGGGCTATACTTTCTCGAACTCCGGCACGGATCGAGAGTTTGCGACACGATGGCAAAGGTACGCACAGACTTAATGCAGGGCACTCTGGAGCTCTTGATTTTGAAGACGCTCGCGCGCGATCGAATGCACGGCTATGGCATCGCCCAGCGAATCCACGCAGCGGTGGACGACTTGTTAAAGGTGGAAGACGGCTCTTTGTATCCCGCGCTCTATCGCATGGAAGAACGGGGCTGGATCGCTTCAGAGTGGGGTGTCTCTGACAATAACCGGCGCGCCAAATTCTATCGACTGACGAAGGCCGGACGGAAACGGCTTGAAAGTGAAGAGGCAAACTGGGAGCGCGTGTCGCAAGCCATCGGCCGAATTCTGGAGACCGCCTAAGGACAGTTGAAAGGATGATCATGAACTTCCTTATCGGACCACTTCGACATTGGGACAGCCGGCGCATTGACCAAGAAGTAGAAGAAGAGCTGCGATTTCACCTCGAGTTACTGACCGAAGAGCATTGTCGCGAAAACATTCCCTGGCAAGAGGCTCAGGCCAACGCGCGTGAGCAATTCGGCAACGTCGAACAAATCAGAGACGAATGCGTGCGCATTGCCCGGCGTAACCAACCGTTGGTGCTGGCCTTGAAATGGTTTCTCGCTTTCGTTTTCGTGACCGGAGTCCTGGTGCGAATCTTTGGTACCGACTATCACGTCACGCGCGTCGGAGATATTTTGATGGAGGTTGGCGCGTTGGGCCGTCTGTTGCTTTACCTGCGCGGCAAGAGTCCTTCGAAGTATTTAAAGGCGCCTCAGGAATCAGAGCTGCTGCAACTGAATGTATCGCAGATTTCACTCGCCACTTACGATGAGAGAGGCCGCACGCCCGTCGAGCGCGTAGTGTCCTCCAGATAATTTTCTTCAACTCAGAATCGATAGACGCAATAACCCGGCAGACATTTATCTCTAAGCAGAGTGTGTCCACAATCCGCTGCGCGTTTGCGAGCATGATGCTCAACATAAAAGATTTGCAGAAGACCTATCCGAGCGGCGTTCAGGCTCTCAAAGGAGTCTCGCTCGAAATTCCCGCAGGCATGTTTGGCCTGCTCGGACCGAACGGCGCGGGCAAGACCACGCTCATGAAAATTCTGGCCACGCTGCTGGAGCCCGACAGCGGCAACGCAGAAATGGCCGGTGTTGATCTCATCGGTGCGAAAGCTGAAACCAGAAAATTGCTCGGATATCTGCCTCAGGATTTCGGTCTGTATCCGACACTAACGGCCGCCCAGATGCTTGATTACTTTGCAAAGCTCAAGGGTGTTAACGACAAGAGGGAAAGACGCGCACTGGTTGATGCGTTGCTCGAACGGGTTAATCTATCGGCCGAGCGTAACCGGCGTCTCGGCGGTTTTTCGGGCGGCATGCGCCAACGCGTGGGCATCGCGCAGGCGCTGATCGGAAATCCGCAACTGCTTATTGTTGATGAACCCACCGCCGGTCTTGATCCTGAAGAACGCGCGCGGTTGCACAATCTGCTGGCAGAGAGCGCGGGCGAGAACACAGTCGTGCTGTTATCGACACACATCGTTTCCGACGTTTCGAATCTCTGCCAACGGTTTGCCGTAATCCGCCGCGGCGAGATCGTCGCGGCCACCTCAACCGAGGCGGCGTTGCGTGAGCTCGAAGGCCGCGTCTGGGAAGCGACTCTGCCACGCGAGGAAGCTGCCTCGCTCGAAGCGAACGGCAAAGTGATCTCAAAGCAAATGGCCGCAGGAAACACGCGGGTGCGTATGTTTTCTGAAAACGGAAGACCCGCGTATCCGTTCATGCAGGTAACGGCGACGCTCGAAGATTATTATTTCACCGTCGTGAATCAAGCCTAATGCGCCGGTTCATCGCCATAGTTCAAAACGAGCTGCTGCTCAACTCGAAGCGCGTCGCGCCGTACGTGCTGATGGTCTTGTTTGCCGGCAATGCCTGGCTGTGGTGGGCGAAGGGTCCGGCAGTTGAATTGGGCTGGGCCACCAACAGTGACTACTACATTCACCGCAACCTGATCGCGTTTTGCTTTCTGACCGGCATGCCGATCTTCAACGCAGTCATCGTCTCGGATTCGATAATTAAGGATTTCACGGCGGGTATCGATGGGTTGCTGTTCTCAAAGCCGATCAGTCGCGCGCAATACGTGTTCGGGAAATTCGCCGGCAGTTTCATTACCCTCGTCTGCTGTCAATCAACTTTTGTCCTGACGTCGATCGTGCTGCAACTGTTTCGCACTTCGCACATGGTGGTCCAGCCGTTTCGAGTCTGGCCGTACTTCAAACATTTCTTTTTTCTGGTTGTGATTTCACACTTCCTGCTGGCAGCGTTTTATTTCGCCGTCGGCACCCTCACGCGTAACGCGAAACTTGTTTATGGCCTGGCCGTTGGCTTCTATCCGGTTTACATCAGCTACCAGCTCTTCGTGCTGAAAGGTCTGCCGCAACAGTGGACAGTTTTCCTTGACCCGATCTTGTTGCGTTCGAATTTGCCAGGAAATGGGTTTCTCAACACTGCTGAATTCCTGAATCAACTGGTAATGACTTATACGCCGTCGATGATATTGAATCGTGGCTTGACGATCTTCTGGGCACTGTTGTGTCTGGCGATTGTTTACGTAAGGTTTTCTCGGCACGAACCCGAACGAGCAAAGAGCCACCTCTCAATTTTAGAGTTGTCGAGCGGCGCCGAATATATCTATGCCGCCGAGATGAGCGAGCCGTTTACCGCGTCGCCGCGATCGATAACAATTCCAACTGTAGCGCGTTTGAACGATGGCCTGCGCATCAGTCTCAAGAAACTGTTGGCAGCGACGATGATAGAACTCAATCTGCTCCGAGCTGAGCGCAGCCTCGTTGTGCTCCTGCCCCTGGCCATCGTTCTTTGCACGCTGGAAGTTGCGTTCTTCCCAGTATCGGCCGGCGCCTCATATGGCGCCAACTACGCGTCACAGACGGCAACGGCGATGCTCATCTTTCTGATCGGGTTTTCAGTCTTCTATACAGGTGAAGCACTGCACCGTGATCGCGAGATCAATATCGAGCCGATGTTGTGGACGGCCCCGGTTTCAAACGGGGTTTTGATCTTATCCAAGTTTCTTTCCACTCTGATGTTGCTGCTGGCATTAATCGCCGGTGTCGGGCTGGTCGCTGTCGCCATTCAGCTTATCAGGCAGCACACGCCCATAGATTTATTCGCTTACTGCAAAGTTTACGGACTGATCCTTTTCCCAAGCGCATTCATCCTGACAGCGATCTCAGTCCTGGGGAATGTCGTCCTGCGAAATAAAAATGCCTTCTATGTAGCCAGTATCGGCACTGCGGCGAGTCTCTTCTTCCTGTTCAGCAGTGGCTACAACCATTGGCTGTACAATCCGACACTTTACCGCTTGTGGAGTTATGCCGACTTCGCCACGAGGATGCGAACGATCATGCTTTACCGCCTTTGTTGGCTGATGATCGCAGCAATTTGTCTGCTACTCGCGCACCTGTTTTTTGAGCGCCGATCGCGCCGGAAGGCGAACTTGCCTTTACCCTTCGCGCTCAGATAAATTACCTCGCAATCCGCCGAATCAATCCTGCCTTTTCATTCGCAGTGAAACCGAGGATGTCTCGCGGGAACTCGATCTCTGAAAGGACTCATTCTCTTTTATGAAAGTCTACGATACCGAACACATTCGCAACCTTGCGGTCATTGGACACGGCGACGCAGGGAAGACGCAACTGATTAGTTCGCTTCTCTTCGTCGCAGGCGCCACACCCCGCTGGGGCAAAGTCGATGAAGGCACGACCACGACCGACTATGACGAAGATTCCATCGCCCGCAAGATCACGCTCAACACCGCGCTCGCCCACCTCGAACACAAAGAAACCAAAGTTAATTTAATCGACACACCGGGTTACGCTGCGTTTGTGTCGCATGCGCGGCCCGCAGCCCGTGTCGCCGATTGCGGCATCGTGGTGGTCGACGGCGTCAAAGGCGTCGAAGTGCAGACGGAAAAAGTTTGGAATTATGCGAATGAGTTCCTGCTCCCGCGCATGATGGTGGTGACCAAATTAGATAAAGAGCATGCAGAAATGGGTATCGCGCTCGACAGCGCGCACAATGTTTTTAAGAGAGCGATCGTTCCCTTCACTTTGCCGATCGGCAAAGAGCACAACTTCAAAGGTGTGGTCGACGTCGTCCACATGAAGGCTTATGAATTTGATCCTGAGCGAGGCAAGGCAAAAGAGATTGATATTCCCGCAGAAGGCCGCGAAGTAGTCGATAAGACCCGCGAACGAATTATCGAACTGGTGGCCGAATCAGACGACACTTTGATGGAGAAGTATTTCGAGCAAGGAACGCTGGATGATTCCGACGTGCTGCCGAACATTACCAACGCGATTGCGCAGAGCAAGCTTTGTCCGGTCTACGCCGTATCGACAACGAACCTGGTGGGTCTGCAGGTTCTGCTCGATCACATCGTCGAGTTCGCACCCGACCCGGCGCATCACGAAGCCGAGCACGGCAAGAACGACCGGGGTGAGGACGAAACGCGAAAGTACTCGAGCAGCGAATCGTTCTCGGCTTACTGCTTCCGCACCATCGCCGATCCGTTCGCCGGCCGCATCAACGTCTTCAAAGTGATCAGCGGCAAGGTCGGCACAGATGCGACCGTATACAACTCGACGCGTAACACGGCAGAACGCCTCGGCGCGCTGCACACGATTCAAGGCAAGCAGCTCGACAAAGTTCCCGAAGTCAACGCTGGTGACATCATCGCCTGCGTGAAGCTGAAAGAGACGCAGACGGGCGACACGCTGTGCGATAAGGCTCACCAGATCATTTACGATCCGGTGCAATATCCCGAGGCGGCGATTGCCTTCGCCATTGAACCCAAGTCCCGTCAGGACGAAGAAAAGATCAGCGTCGCCATTCATAAGATTTTGGAAGAAGACCCGGCGCTTTCGTTCACTCGCGATCCGCAGACGAAAGAATTCCTGCTCGCCGGTTCGGGCCAGGTGCACGTCGAAATCGTGGTGGACAAGTTAAAGAAGCGGTACAACGTTGAAGTGATGCTGCATCCGCCGAAGGTTCCCTACAAGGAAACCATTACGCAGCGTGCGGAAGTCCAGGGCCGGCATAAGAAACAAACTGGTGGCCGCGGCCAGTTCGGAGACTGCAAATGTGTCTTTGAACCACTACCCCGGGGCGGAGGCTTTGCGTTCGAAGACAAGATTTTCGGCGGGTCGGTACCGCAACAGTTCCGGCCAGCCATCGAAAAAGGAATCGTCGAAGCTGCCTCTCAGGGTGCAATTGCCGGCTATCCGCTGGTCGATTTCAAGGTCCAACTGATCGACGGTTCTTATCACGACGTTGATTCTGATGAGCACAGCTTCCGCGCAGCAGGCCGCAAGGCCTTCCGCAATGCAATGGAAAAGGTTAAGCCCACGTTGCTCGAACCGATTATGGACGTCGAGATCGAGGCGCCGCAGGACTTCAGTGGCGACATCATGGGCGACTTGAATTCTCGTCGCGGCCGCGTACAGGGCATGGACTCTCGCGGCAAGAACACCGTGGTAAAGGCACAGGTGCCAATGGCCGAGATGCTGAATTATCAATCCACGCTGAACTCGATCACGGCCGCGCGCGGATCATTCCACATGCAGTTCTCGCACTACGATCCGGTCCCGAGTCAGCTGGCGCAGAAGATTATCCAGCAAGCCAGGGATGAGGGACGCATTCGCGGCGAAGAGGAAGATTAGAATTTATCCACAGATTACGCAGACTAAGATCTGAGAAGGAAGGGCCGGCACACGATGTCGTCCCTTTTCCTTTCAGCCCACTTGGTCTCGTTCTCTCATTCGCCTTTTCTTCTTTCCATCTGTGTATCTGTGTAATCTGTGGATAATCCTGTCATACAACCGGCGTCCTCAAACCACTAATCCAGCAAACGGATTGAGAGCGACGTTCGAGCTCAACCGCAATTATTCAATTTAAGGAGAATGAACGTGAATATTAATTGGAGAAAGTTTGGGCTCTCAGCCGTTGCCGCGGCAGTTTTGTTGATTGCCGCTGCCGTTGTCTTGTCACAGCAACCGCGCGGTCCACGTCCGCCGGGTCCGCCTCCGGGTGGATTCCAGGGAGGTCCGCCGCCCGACGGTTTCCAGGGTCCGGGAAGACGTGGACCGGGAGCTCCGGGCGCGCCCGGTTTTGGAGGTCCGCGCGGCTTCGGGCCGTTCGGTCCTTTTGGTCACGAACTCAACCTGACTGAGGATCAGCAGGCGCAGATTCAGAAAATTCAGCAGAGCTTCCAGGCGGGCGATCAGGCACTGCACGAGCAGATGCGCGCGTTGGTCGAAGGCCAGGGCGACCCTTTCACCGGACAGTTCAACGAAGCTACGGTGCGAGCGGCCGCCGAAGCACGCGCAAAAATTCAGGTCGAAATGGAAGTGTCGCACGCGCGAATGATGTCACAGATGCTCGGTGTCTTGACTGATGCGCAGCGCGCGCAACTTGCCACGCATCGCGAAGAAATGCGGCGACAAGGTCCACCGCCACCGCCGCCAGCTCCTCAGGCACCCGGAGACCAACCGTTCTAGCAGCCGGTCTCGCGAATCGACATCAAGGGACGATAAGAGGCAATCGTCCCGCGATCGGCTCAACGAGTAGCGCGCAAGCCCGATTATGCGCTCTCTCGTTGAGCCGTTTTTTTGTACGGAGGATCAGCGACCCGACCATGTGGGAGAGTGCAGCGCGAGCCCTTTGGCATCGTCCCTCACCGTCAGGTCTCTGCAACACTCAAGACAACTCAACGCCGTGAAGCGTCCATCGAAAACGATTCATATCTCCCGAAAACTAGGACTGAATCCCGATAACTGTAACCGTTTCCGGACGCTCCTCGTCTTAACTTCCGAGGCAGCTTTCCGCCATTTGTTCAATAACTTAAGGGAAAACTCGAGAATGAAGAGTGGGGTTTTGATTTTACTGCTTTGCGCCACATCAATTTTTGCGCAAACGGGCACCGGCAGTGTGAAGGGCCGCGTGTCTGATGAAACTGGCGCACTGATCATTGGAGCGACCGTCACCGCGACCGACGCGGCGGGAAAAACAAAAACGGTGACGACCAACAATGACGGCGCCTACAGCCTCGCAGGTTTGGCGCCGGGCAAGTACACGCTTCAGGTCGTCTCGACCGGCTTTGGAACTTTTGTGAATCCGGAATTGGAAATTGCCGCTGGGCGCGCGGCAGAGTTGGACGTGACTTTGAAGATCACGATCGAAACCAAGGTCGAGGTCAACGCCGAAACCACGGGCGTAAATACGGATCCTGAAAACAATGTCGGCGCGCTGGTGTTGAGAGGAACGGATCTGGAAGCCTTGCCGGATGATCCGGATGATTTAGCCGCGGCGCTGCAGGCACTGGCGGGTCCCGCCGCCGGACCGAACGGCGGCCAGATTTATATCGACGGATTCAGCGGCGGCCGCCTTCCTCCGTTGGCTTCGATTCGCGAGATTCGCATTAACGCGAATCCATTCTCGGCAGAATATGATCGACCCGGACTGGGACGCATCGAAATTTTCACCAAGCCGGGCAGCGATCGCTATCGCGGCCAGGTCAACTTCACCTTTAACAATCAGGCGCTGAATGCGCGCAATCCTTTTGCGCCGACCCGCGCGCCGTATATGTCGCGAAACTTCAGCGGCAACTATGGCGGACCGATTACGAAGAAGAAGTCGTCGTTCTTTGTCGATTTCGAAAAGCGTGACACAGACAATCAGGCGGTCATCAACGCGACGGTCCTCGATCCGAATTTCAACATCGTTTCGTTTGCCGATACTTTTCCGCTGCCGGCGCGCCGCTACAGTTTTAGTCCGCGCATCGACTACGCATTGAATGCGAAGAACACATTAGTGGGCCGTTACGAATACGAGCACTCGACCGGCACGACCGGCGTGGGCGGCTATTCGCTCGACACGCGGGTCTACAATACTTTCAGCACGCAACAAACCGCGCGTTTGACTGAGACGGCTATTCTCAATAAAACCACGGTTAACGAGACGCGTTTTCAATTCAACCATGAAACGCGTGGCGACACCGCAGACAATTCGATTCCCACCGTCAATGTTCAGGAGGCCTTCACGGGTGGCGGCTCGCAAATCGGTAAAGCATCCAACAGTCAGAATCGAGTTGAACTTACGAACATCACCTCGCTGTCCATGCACAATCACGCGATCAAGTTCGGCGCGCGCATGCGGACCGTGAAAATAGATGATTTTTCGCCGAACAACTTTGGCGGCAGTTGGACCTTCTCTGGCACCCGAACGCTTTCAAATCCACAGGGTTTGACCAGCATCGAGGCTTATCAGATCACCGAACAAGGCCTGGCCAACGGATTGACCGGCGCGCAAATTCGTCTGCTTGGCGGCGGCGCGACACAGTTTTCCATCGCCACCGGAAATCCAAAAGCGGATGTAAGTCAATTCGATTTCGGCGGCTTCGCGCAGGATGACTGGAGATTCCGGCCGAACCTGACTCTCAGTTACGGCCTGCGATACGAGAACCAGACCAACATCAGCAGCGATTTGAATTTTGCGCCGCGCGTGGGTGTGGCGTGGGCGCCCGGAGCGGCCCCGCAGCATACGACGATTCGCGCCGGCTTCGGCATTTTCTATGATCGAGTCAGCGAAGGCCTGACGATGAATACGATTCGTTTCGACGGTGAGCGACAGCAACAATTCACCGTGACGAACCTCGCAGTTTTGAATACTTACCCGGTGGTGCCCACCATCGATGCCCTCGAAGCTTTCAAGACACCCGTGAATATTTATTCGATGTCCCCGGACATCCGTGCACCGTACTCGATGCAGGGAATTATCAGTGTTGAGCATGCGCTGCCGCATAACCTGAGAACCAGCGCGACCTTCAGTCACACCGAGACGTTGCACATGTTACGTGCGCGCGCACTCAACGCGCCGCTGCCCGGCACCTTCATTCCCAACATTCCCGGCAGTGGCACGCGCCCGCTTGGCGTGAACAGTTTTTTCGAATACGACACGACCGGCAGGTTCAATCAGAACATGCTGATTGTTACTTTTGGTGGATTAATCAATCGCAAGATCAGCTTTAATGCGAACTACACATTCGGTAAAGCGATGAGCGATACCGACGGCTCGGGCACGTTTGCGTCGAACCCTTACGACTTCACCAATGAATATGGCCGCACCGGCGGTGACATTCGTCATCGCGCTACTTTGACCGGAAGTTATAGAGGCCCGTGGGGATTAAGTTTTAGTCCATTCCTGATAATCAGTTCAGGCTCGCCTTTCAACATCACCATCGGTCGCGATATCAATGGCGACTTACTGTTTACGGATCGTCCGGCGATTGCTACCGATTTGACCCGTTCAAGCGTGGTCTTCACGAAATACGGAAACTTCGACACCAATCCCCTTCCAGGTGCCACGATTATTCCCCGCAACTACGCTCAAGGCCCGGGAGCGATTACCGCCAATCTCCGCATCAGCAAGACAATCGGTTTTGGTACTGAGCGGCGCGCGGCGCAAAACGGTCGGGGCCAAAACGGACAAGGCCAGGGCGGGAATGATCGTCAGCGGGGCGCCGGCGGAGCCGGTGGTCGCGGTAGCTTTCCCGGCGGCGGTGGTGGCTTCCCACGAGGTGGCGGCGGAGGCGGTGGGGGTGGCCGCGGCGGTGGTGGTGCCGGCGGTGGTTTTGGCGGCGGCGGCGCCGGCGGCGAGTCCAAACGCTATAACTTGACCTTCAGCATGAACTTCCAAAACGTGTTGAATCACGTCAATTTCAGCCGTCCGGTGGGAAATCTCAGCTCTTCCAATTTTGGGATTTCGACCAGTAGTGCGGGCAATTTTGGCGGTTTTGGTGGCCGTGGCGGTGGCGGTTCGGCCCCCTTCAATCGCCTAATCGAAGCCTCAGTGCGCTTCAGTTTCTAGACTGACAAAAAGTCTGTTGACCTAAATCCTCAATTTTTGCGAGAATCGAAACGGCTCGGATTTGCCAATCCGGGCCGGACGATTTTTGATCGTCGAACTCGCCAAGCGACAAGCAGCGTCGCGAGTCACCCCTGACTAAATCTGGCGCTCGGGATACTAACCTAAGTCACTTTTGCTGGTTTGCGTCCCCGTCTCCTCAGAACAAGGCCGAAAGTGGAGAATCGACATGGAGCAGTCCTCTTTAGGATCCACAACCTCAGAATCAGAAAAAATTAACGGCAGCGCGGGTGAGAGCAAAGCCGATCGAGACAAGTCCTCAGACCCGCAACTCGTAGCCGATCAATTGCTGGCCGCTCTAGCTAGTGGGAACCTCGACCATCTGGCCCAGGCGCGCGCAGCCTTCCTCAAGCAATCATCTGACATTGTGAAAGAAGCGCCGCAACCGGGACAGACGAGCGAGCCACCCGCGCCTGTTACTCACCGGCCCGCTGACCTCGAAGTGTCATTGGAGCGCCGCGCCAAGCCACGCAACCTCGATCACGAATTCGTCGCCGTAGATCAATTACGCCAGGAAGAGGAAGAACTCCGCCGCGTCGAGGCCGAACTCGAGCGACGACGCGCCGAGGTGGCGACTGCCAAGAGAAAAGCCGAGGACGAAGCCAAGCGTCGCGTCTTTGAAGAGACGAAACGGCAGATTGAAATTGAAGCGCGCAAACGTGAAGAAGAAGAAGCGCAACGACTCTCAGCCCTGGAAGCTCTGCGGGCGCAGGCAGAATCTGCCGCGGAACGCCGCATCCAGAAGGAACGTGAACTCAACTCAGCGATCGAAGAACTCAAACATGCTGAGCAAATTGATTTGAAACGGATCGCCGAAGCTGAACAGCTGGTCGGCCAACACGAAGATGAATGCCGCCGTCTGCACATTGAATCGCAACAGCGATCCGAGCGGGTGCAGTGGCTGAATGAAGAGATTGAAGGACTGCAACGCGCGGAAGCCGAACAGCGAAAGATAATCGAAGCTACCGAAGCGCGTCTGCTGGCCCAGCTCGAGGCAAAACATATTGCCGAGAGCGAAGCGCGAAAGAAATCGCAGCAGTTCGCCGTCCACGAGCAGGAACTCAACGCGCAGCTCGCATCGCTGCGCGCTGATGAATCTATCCAGCATGAGCGGTTGGCCGCCTTGAATGCTCAACTCGCCGAGATGCAGGCGGCGTACGCCGGCGTGCAAAGCCAGGTCACCGCACTGACGAATGACGAAGCCCAATTGCAGGCGTCAGTCGAACAGTTGCACACGCGTGAACGTAAGGTGCGTGCAAGTATCGCCGAGACGGAAGAGCGACTGCGGGCCGCTGAGCAAGCTCATCTGGCCGCGAAGATTGAAGCCGAGCTGCGTCTCGAGCACGAAGACCAACGCATCGCGGATCTCAATTCATTGCGCAGCGATTTTGCGGCCACCTCGCAACGTCGCGCTGAACAGGTAGTCGCACTCGAAGCCGAGATTCAGAAACTGCGCGAGCAGGAATCGGAACAGACAACGCGTCTGGCTGAAATCGAAGCGAACCTCCGCGCACAGCAGCAAGCCAACGAGTCGGCCGAAGCTGCGCGGGCTCAGGCAGAGGCCGAGCTGCAGACGTGTACCCAATCGCTGCAAGCCGTAAACGCCAGGATCGAAGAACTGCGCCACGCAGAAGCAGTGACGCGCAAACAAATCGAAGATGCGAATGCCGCGCTGCAGGCGCACGAAGCTTCGCACCAGCGGGCCGAGTCGGAAGCGCAGGAAATTTTTGCCGCCCACGAGCTGCGACTCGCCGAGTTGCGGTCCGTTGGGAAACAGGTTGGCGAACAGACGCAACGGCACGCCGCGCAGGAACTGGAACTGCAGGCCGCAGTTGAAGCCGCGCGCCAGGCCGAGGCGGAAAACTTGGCGCGACTGGAAGAGGCGCGCGCCCAACTCGCACAGGTCGAACAGTCTCGCGACGAGCAACGCGCCAGGTTTGATGAGACCGCCGCCCGGGAGAATTCATTAAAGGCGGAGATCGAATCGCTGCGACAAAGTGAAAACGATCTGCTGAAGAAGATTGTCGAAATCGAAACCCGCCTGGTCGAGCAACGCAAGTCGCAACAACTGGCCGACGCGCAAGCCAAATCGCAATTGGAAAAAGAGCAAAAGCTCAACGACGAACTCGAAGCTCTGAATCGCAGCGAACAGGAAATTCTGGCGCGCATTGACGGAGTCAAAGAACGCATTCCGCAGCTCGAACAATCAAAGCGTTCACTCGAACAGGAAGCCCAGGTCAACGCCGAACAGGAAGAGCAACTCATACAAGCGCTGAGCGTTTTGCGCGAGCAGGAGGACGACCAGATCCATCGCATCGAGGCGCTCCAGGCCCAAATCGCCGATCAGGTCAAATCGTGTTACCTCGCTGAGTCGGAAGCGCAACAGCACGCCGAGAAGGCCGAGCACCTCAACGCCGAATACGAAACTGTTCTTAAGTCCAAAGAGGACCGTGCCAAGTTCGTCGCCGACGCCGAGATCCGTCTGCGCGCGCTGGACCAGACTCGCAATAGCTTGCTGGTGAGCACTGCGCGCCGTTCCGAAAAGGAACAGCAGCTTAGCTCTGAGATCGAAGCCTTGCGGTTGGCTGAAGAGGAACAGCTCAAACGCGTCGAAGCCGCCGAGGCAAGACTGCGCGAGCGCGACGAAACTCGCCAGGCCGCCAAAGCGCGTGTCAAGGAATTAGGCGAAGAAGAACAGCGGCTGGCAGAGGAGATTCAACGGCTGGGACGCCTGGAAGCCGAGCAGCTCGCGCGCCTCAAGGAAACGGAAGCCAAGCTGCCCGCACATGAAGAAGCAGCCCGCCAGGCCGAAGCGCAAGCCCAACGGCTGGCCGATGAGGAAGCTCAACGACTCAAGCAACTCGAAGCCGTACTCGAGAAAGCACAGTCCGAGGCTGCGCAACGCGCCGAACGCGAAAAGGAATTGAACGCCGAGATCGAATCGCTGCAAGCAGAAGTTGGACGACTCCAGCAGGTCGAGGCGACTCGAGAAGTATTCGACGCGCAAGTCCAATCGAGCGGCACAGATGATGTGCGGCTGAAGCAGCTGACGGCCGATCTCGAACAGGCGCAGGCGGAACTGGCCCAACGAGCTGATCGCGAGCTAGAGTTGGAAGCGGAGATCGAATCGCTGCGCCAGGCAAATGCGGCACAGGCCGTTTCAGGATTCGCCGAAGTCGCGGACGACACCTTCGAACTCGTCGACACCAAATCCATCACGCTCTCAGATGCTGAGGCCGACGAGCACGCCTGGCTCCCGATCGATTTGCACCAAAGCAAACTGCCGGTGGCCGGCGCGGGCGTGGTTAATCTCGAACAACTTCCGCCGCAAACCGGTATCACGCCGCTGGTGAGCCCCCGCCGGCAACCGATCATCGCCGGTGACATCGCTGAGCGGCTGCAAAGCTCTGACTCTTCTCAGCGAGCTGCCGCACTCGTCGATTTGGCCGACGGCGGTCACGAAGACTCATTTGAATTGATCACGAATTCGTTTGACGACCAAAGCGTGGAAGTTCGTAACGCGGCCGCGCGTGCGCTCTACAGCTTCCAGACCGATCTCGCCGCCTCGTTCACGCGAGCCCTGCGCGAAGCCTCGCCGGAACGCCGCCGCAAGATTGGCGCCGCTATCGCCGGTTCGGGCCTGGCAGCGAACGCCATCAACAGCCTCGCCGGTGAAGGTCGCGATCGCACTCACGATGCATTTTCAATTCTGTTCCTGATGGCCAAGGCGGGCGAGACCCAGCCTTTGATGACGGCCATCGCCAAGCACACCAATCTCGACGTGCGCATGACGGCGGTGAAATTGATTGGCCTCAGCAATCAACAATCGGTGCTGCCGGCCTTGCGTCACATGGCCGCGCGCGAACACCTGCCCGAAGAAGTCTCAGGCGCGATCATGGAAGCGATTTATCTTTTGAGTAATCAAAAGCACGAGGTGGCGTAGGACTACGCGCTCAGTTCGTAAGCAGCCTTCAACCAGTCAGTCAATTCAGTGTCAATATCCCCGGGTGAAGTTAATCGGACTTCATGATGAAATCGGCTCGCTGAAGTCTGTTCAGACTTGTGTATGCGCGAACTCGCGAGTTTGCGATCGCTCTTAATCGTGAGGATGATGGCCTCTTTTCGGGTCGCCACGCCGGCAAATGCCGTCTTGTTCACCAAATGAATAGAGGTCTTCTTTGGGTCCTCAATGACCCGGCCAAATTTTCCGCTGGTCTTCAGCAGACGATCGTAAATCTTCCTGGTGGTTGGTTCTTTTCCGGAAAAATGTGATGCGACTGAAAATTTTGCGGCCATTTCGCATGTCTCCTTGCGTTGTGTTCTGTCCGCGCTGGTATTAATTCATCAAGGCCAATCCTTGATTATTCCCGAAAGGACGGATCAAGACGATCCAACTTCCGCAGTAATCCCGGCCAGGTCAGCATCGCTCCCATGCCGATCGTCACGGCGTCCAACTGTGAGGCAACACGACCAATGATTTCCTGCGGAATCGGTGAGAGTTCGCTGCCGCCCGCCTGCGCCAGGATTTGAATTTCGCACGCGCGCTCGAGCAGAAACATTCCCAGAAAAGCTTCGGCGACTGTGCGGCCGACAGTCAGCAATCCATGGTTGCGCAGAATCAAAAACTTCTTGTTGCCAAAGTCTGAAACCAGGCGCGGCTTCTCTGTTTCATCGAGCGCGAGCCCCTCATAGTCGTGATAGGCCAGAGACGCAAGCGCGAACATCGCCTGCTGTGAAAGCGGCAGCAACCCCGACTTCTGCGCCGACACCGCGATACCGTGACGTGTGTGCAGGTGCATTACGCATTGCGCGTCTTCGCGCGCTTCATGCACAGCGCTGTGAATGGTGAAGCCGGCCGGGTTGATGAAATGCGGCGAGTCCATCACCTTGTTTCCCTGCAGATCAATCTTCAGCAGGCTCGACGCAGTGACTTCATCGAACATCATGCCGTACGGATTAAGCAGGAAATAATGTTCGCCGCCCGGCACGCGCGCAGAGACGTGTGTGAAGATCAAATCATCCCAACCGTAAAGCGCCACCAAACGGTAAGCTGCGGCGAGATCTACACGAGCTTTCCATTCTTCCGCGGAAACCTGATCGCGAATTGATGTTGTTTGCGGGGAGGGGGTCATTGCTAGATTCATCGATTCATCGGTTCATTGATTCATCGGTTCATTGAGTCAATGCGTCAAGGCGTCAATGCGTCAATGAGTTCGGTTTACTTAAATTCAAACGACTTCAAATAGTCGTTGTATGACTGGTCCCAACGGGTCACGGTTTTCTCGGGGCCGGTGAGTTTCACGAAGTAATTCCCTTTCGGCGTCTCGATCACCGCGGCGCGCAAACGATAATTCTCGTCGTTATGAAAGGTCCCGCTGCCCGGCGCCATCTCAGCCGTGAAAGTGCCGGTCACGTCGACTGTCGTCACTTTCAATCCGTTCACCGTCAGCGAATCCGTCTTGGCCTTGCTCTTCGAATCACTGCCATCGGGTTGTTGCATCTGCCCAATCCACCGGTCGATGTTGGCCTGCGGCGTCCCACCCTGACTGGAGCCGAAGTAATAAAGCACGAGCGACGCATCGTCTTTGTCGCCTTCAACCTTCGGCAGCTTGTACTGGGCCACGCGGGTCGTGGATGAGGTCTTCTCAATGGTCCACCCTTCGGGCGTTTTAAACTTCAGCTCTCCGGCGGCGCTTTGGGTATTTGATTGTTGATTGGAGATGGCGGTAGCGCCTTTGTTGCCGCACGCCCAGCAGATTAAGAGCACTGCAAGCAAAGCGGTCGCGCCAATGAATTTTTTCCTCATGTGTGCCTCGCGGGTGAGACTCTACACCGAGGCTTTAGCTTAGGCAATGCTGATGGGGTCAGGGACGAGGGGGTCAGTACCATCCGTGTGAGCGGGTGGATCAAGAGCACTCGTTTAGGATTTAAAGTGCGACCTAATCCATGCGCTTACACGGACGGTACTGACTCGTTGACGCGAGTGCTGTTAACCACCGTGAGCTGCCTTCGCGCGACGCTCCATCTCTTCCATCGACACGTCTTCTTTGTGCGTCGCCAGGTGCCAGCGGTGTCCGAACGGATCGATCACTGTGCCAATGCGGTCACCATAGAACTTATCCTGCAAAGCTTCTTTGACGATCGCCCCAGCTTCGACGGCTCGATTGAAAACCGCGTCGACGTCTTCGAGATAGATCATCAGGGCCACCGGCGAACCGCCAATCGTCTGCGGTCCGTTGTAGCCCATATCGGGATATTCATCGGCCAGCATGATCCGCGAATTGCCAATCTGCATCTCGGCATGGCCAACCTTGCCGTCGGGCGCGGCCATGCGAAACAGTTCGGTCGCGCCGAATGCTTTTTTGTAAAAGTCGATTGCCTCCGCACCACCGCGCACAATCAGATAAGGCGTGATTGAATGATAACCTTCCGGAATTGGTTTGACTGTCATAATGTCTCCTAATTTGACTGTAGGGGCAGGCCTGTCCCTGCCCGTCTCGATGAACGCTGAAAATCAGGCGCGGGCAGGACAAGGCCTGCCCTACATTACTTTCCCGTAAACAGTGTCGTCTCGTCGACAAAGCAGAGGCCATTGCCCCACGGGTCCTCCACATAGAACGACAATTCGCCCCACGGCCGCTTCACAATTTGCCCGGCCTCCTGATCGTGATAACGGTCAGTCGCCAGACACCCGAGCGCTTTCGCCCGCGCAAAAATCTCCTCGAGGTTATTCACCGCAAAATAAATGTAGTCCGGCGTCGCCTGCGGTTGCTCGCCGCCTTTAGCGACATCGACCAGCGCCAGAATCATCGGCCCGCAATTGAAGTAGTGACGCGAGCCGCGTGGAATCGGAATGCCGGGATCGTTCAGCAGCTTCGCGTAGAACTCTCCGGCTGCCGCAAGATCGCCGACCTGCAAAGCGATACGAAACATTTTTGGTGCGCCCATAGTTTTCCTTTCTGCTTCCGCCGGCGGTGCTCCGGCAGTTTGGACCTGCGATGCGATGTACCAAACGTTGTCGAATGGATCCTGAATCGAACCCATGCGCGCGCCGTGTGGTTGCAACTTCGGCGCGTCTTTCGCGATTACGCCTTCAGCTTTAATCGCGCGCTCGTACCAGGCATCGACATCATCGACATACATCATGAAAACCGACGGCAGTGGCTGCCATTGGTCATGCGCTTCACCCATTTCGACGACCGAAGTGCCGACGCGCATCGAAGCGTAACGAACGGCGCCGTCCGGCGAGCGATGGACCATAAGCTCCTCCGCGCCGAATGCCTGCGTGAGGAAGTCGATCATCTTTGACGCGCCGATGGGCTGAAGCGACGGCATCAAGTTCGGCTGGCCGCGCGGAATAAACGATTCGCCCTGATGCGTCGCCACGAACCATTGGTTACCGCCGGGATCGCGGAAACCACATTCACGATCCCCGTACGCGCGCGACCCGGGCGCCGTCAGGTTCGTCGCTCCCGCTTGTACGGCCTTCTCGTAAATCGCATCGACATCTTCAACGTACAAATGAATGTAAGTTGGCAGCGGCGTGCCCTGCCACTTTGAACCCTGGCCGCCACCGCCAACCATAATCATCGATCCGCCGATGTTGTATTCGGCATGAAATCCGCCCTGCGATCCCAGGCCGTAGATTTGACCAGTCACGCCGAAAGTCTGTTTGAGAAATTCGGCTTCCGCATGAACATCGGGCACGACCAGGTAAGGTGTGATCGTGCGAAATCCTTCCCGCACCAGATTCTCTTTTTGGGGCGCTTCCTTCGTCCCGGTACTCATCATGGCCTCCGCTTCAAGCTCTCTCTGCAAGCGCGCCTTGAAATCAGCGCGCGGCAAATCACGCAACTCGACGGCGATGCCGAGCAGCCCGGCAATCCGGTCGTCGATCTGAGCCGGCAACTCGCCGCGCGCGTCCAGCATTGCGTCGATTGCCTGATCGAGTTGCTCTGTTAATTCAACTTCACTCATATCTGCCTGATTCATCCGGCTCATGCGGATGATAATGACCCGTTACTTGATATCGAGCCGGGCCCGGAGATTCTGAAACGCGCGAAACTGTAATTGCTTCACCGCGCCCTCGCTACGTCCGAGTGCTGACGCGATTTCACGAATCGATTTCTCTTCACCAAAACGCATCCTGACCACGTGCCGCTGGTCGTCCGGCAATTCATCTACCATGCGAATGATCCATGCGGACCGCTCGGCGTCTTCCAACTGCTGTTGAGATTCCGGTGTGCGCGAATCGTATGGCGATCCAACGGCCGACGAAGTTTCCAGTTGTTCCGGCGCTTGCCCGGCTTGCTTCGCCCGGCTCGCGATCACATTCGAGGCAATGCGCAACAACCAGGCCCCAAACGGAGCGCCCGTCCATTTGAATCGCTCAATGCTGGCGAGCGCTTTGCGAAACACTTCGCTGGTCAAGTCTTCAGCCGCCGCGCGATCGCGTACGCGCCGCGCGACGTACCCATAAACCAGCTCGAAATATCTCTCGTACACGTCTGCAAAATGCGCGCGGTCCTGCTGCGCCGCTTCAACCAAGCGCCGCTCGTCCATCTCATCAATCTTGCCGAGATGTGCTTTCTGTGCAGGTTCGCTGCCCGCCATCGCTCCTAACTATATAAACCACAAAACGAGAAAAAGGTTATGGTCGCGAGTGGGATTCTTTTCTCATTGCGCCTTTGTTATAACCGTAGTTGTTAGTAAACTTGTGTAAATCCATGCCCCGACCTATTGGAGTTGCCCGCGAGACTCGGAATTGAGTCGAGCGAAGTCCTTTGGTCTCAGGAGATTTGTCCATGTTCTCTAAAGTCTTGCTCCTTCTCATAGTCGCGGGCGTGTTGTGTCTGGTCATCGTTCCTACTTCGGCGCTTATGCAATCGCGCGCTGAAGAGTTCCGCCTCGAAATCTTTGATCCAACAGCCCGATCGAATCAGGCCCAATCGCAGGACATGCGATTGGAACTCTTTGATCCGAAGACGCAGATGAACCAGCCCCTCGGCATTACGGTTTTTGATCCGCAGGCTTCCGCCAGTTTCAAGAATAGCGAGGCGGCCCAGGGTGTTTCTCCCGCGGCTTTTTCGGACATGAAGATTAGCCAGGTCTATACGCGTGGCGGCGAGGCAGGCGCGACCTACTCCGGCGATTTCATTGAAATTTTCAACTCCGGAAATACCACTCTCGATCTGAATGGCAGTCAAATCATCGTCAATACGTTGGAGGGTACGACGCCCGCAAATGTCGGTATAGTTTTTAATCAAAGCTTTCCGGTTCAGCCCGGCCAGCATGTCCTTTTCTCTTTCAACGGCAACGGCGCTAATGGTCAAGCGCTGCCCATCGGCCATTTTCCGGTAACGAACATCAGCCTGGGCAGCACCAGCGGCCAGATTGCCTTTCTGTTACCGGGGCAATCAATGCCTTCGGGTTGCGCGGCGGGCAATGCCGCGGTTGCGGACTTCGTCGGTTATGGGTCGACGACGTGTTTTGAAGGTTCGCCGGCGCCTGTGCCACCATCAAATCAGTCACTACTTCGTCTCAACAACGGCTGCACTGACTCGAACAATAATCTCAACGATCTTCCTTTGGGGACGCCGAATCCACGCACCTCCTCAGCAACGTTTACTCAGTGCGTTGGGAGTCCCTCGCCGCCCCCTTCGCCAACGCCTACGGCAACCCCGACGCCAACTCCAAGTCCAAGTCCAAACCCGAACGCCAACCTCCGCATCAGTCAGGTGTATACGCGTGGCGGAGAGCCAGGCGCGGCTTATAACGGCGACTTCATCGAATTGTACAATGCAGGTAACACCACCTTCGACATCCAGGGCTATTCGTTAGTGGTCGATACTTTCGAAGGCACTGCCGAAACCAGCGTCGGCGCTACTTTTCCCTCAAGTTTTTCAGTTCCACCCGGAATGCACATTCTCTTGAGCTTCCTGGGCAACGGATCAACCGGCCAACCTTTGCCGACCGGGCACTTTCCGGTTACGAACATTCCTCTGGGCAGCACCAAAGGAACCATTATGCTTTTGCCGCCCGGACAAGGGATTCCTTCAGGCTGTCCTGCGGGTACCAGTGCGGTAGTGGATTTCTTCGGTTATGGTGCGGCGACGTGTTCTGAAGGCTCACCGGCAACCGTGCCGTCAGCAAATCTGTCGATGACGCGCATCAACGGTGGCTGCACTGACACAAACAATAATGCCAACGATTTCCCGGCCGCGACTCCAAATCCGCGCACGACCGCATCTGCGTTCACGCCCTGCGGCTCGCAACCGAGTCCGACGCCGACCGGCAGTCCAACTCCGGGAGGAAGCAATCAGTTAAGTTTCTCGGCCGCGCAGTACGAGATTTATGCGGGCCCCGTGGGCGTTACCGTTACGGTCATCCGCAGCGGCGATCTGTCCACCGCCGCGACGGTGAATTACGCGACCTCAGACGGCACCGCCAAGGCCGGCAGCGACTACACGGCAACCTCAGGCACACTCACTTTTGCGCCCGGCGAAACCGTGCAAACCGCGAAGATACCACTGCTCGACGATGACATAATTGAACCGGACGAAACCTTCAACGTGACGCTCTCGAATCCCAGCAGCAACGTCACCCTCGGCGCCGTGAAACAGACATCAATCTTAATTCACGACAACGATACGCCACTGCCGACAAACCCGAAGATCCGCATCAGCCAGGTTTATCCGCGTGGCGGTGAACCCGGAGCGACGTTTCAGAGAGATTTCATCGAGCTCTTCAACGCCGATTCGCAAACAATCGATCTTAACGGTTGGGGCATCGTCATCACCTCGTTTGACTCGAATGGAAGCCCAACCACCATCGGCGCCACCATCGGGTCCACCATCAATCTGGTGCCTGGGCAGCACGTGATTCTGACTATGCCCGGCACGGGATCAAATGGCGCGGTCTTAACGGCAGAGTTTGCTATCGACTCCATCAGCCTTTCGTCAACCAGCGGGCAGGTATTCTTGATCGCGAAAGGCAAGTTCCCGGCCATCTTTATTTGTCCCTCCGGAGCGCCCGACCCGCGGGGAACGGTTGCCGACATGGTGGCTTACGGAGCGGCGACCTGCAATGTGATCAACCCGGCGCCGGTTCCGAATTCGAACCAGGCTTTGATAAGAGCTGAGGGTGGCTGTCAGGATAACTTCAACAATGCGACCGATTTCACCCTGGTCACTCCGAATCCGCGCAAGTTTGCCGCACCACCAACGACGCCGTGCGGAGCCGCGACCAGCAGCACGATCCAATTCAGTGCGGCGACCTACAATGTCACCGAAGGCGGCGGCTCGGCCCAGGTTACCGTCACACGCGCGGGCGATCTCGCGTCGGCCGCGAGCATCGATTATCTAACGACTGACGGCACCGCTTCCGAACGTAGTGATTACAACCGCACTGCCGGCACGCTGAATTTCGCGGGAGGTGAAGCACAGAAAACTATCGACATCCTGATTACCGACGACAACCGTCAGGAACCCACAGAAACCGTGCTGCTCGCCTTGAGCCGAGTGGGCGGCAACGGAGTGTTGGGAGCGAGAAACGAAGCCACGCTATTTATTCAGGATAACGACTCGTCTGCCGGCGCCACCAATCCGATAGACGCATCCCCTTTCTACGTTGAAGAGCACTATCACGATTTTTTCAATCGCGTCTCTGATCCGGCCGGTCTCCAGTTCTGGACCAACAACATCGAGTCGTGCACCTTTGTCCAGGAATGTCGTGACGTCAAACGCATTGACACGTCGGCGGCGTTCTTCTTGTCAATCGAATTCCAGAACACCGGCTTCCTGGTTTACAAGGCCTACAAAGCCGCATTCCGCGAAAGCGCCACGCGGCCTCGAGGCATGGTCCGCTATCGCGAATTCATGCGCGACACCCAGGCAATCGGACGGGGGGTCATCATAAATACTCCCGGCGCCGAGGCGATACTCGAAGCCAACAAGCGCGCATTCTTCCTTAGCATGGTCCGGCAACCGGAATTCCTCGGCACGTATCCGCCGAACCAGACAGCGACTGAATTTGTTGACGCATTAAACGCCAACACCGGCGGGATGCTGACCGCGGTGCAACGAAACGATCTGGTAAACGGTCTGCTGCAGTTGCGGGAAACGCGCGCCACTGTATTGCGGAAGGTGGCCGAGAACACGGCATTCACAGCTGCCGAGTTTAACCGGGCCTTCGTGTTGATGCAGTACTACGGTTACCTGCGTCGCAATGTGGACGATCCTCCGGACAAGGACTTCGGAGGCTTCGACTTCTGGCTGGGTAAACTGAATCAGTTCAACGGCGATTTCAAAGCAGCGGAAATGGTGAAGGCCTTCATCACCTCTCCCGAATATCGGCAACGGTTTGGCCAGTAAATGGAGATGGAACAGGGTAGGCGTTAGGATAGTAATTACTCAAGACCAGCACGTCGGCTTGTGAAGTGGTTTTTTGGTTAATCATCAATTGCCAGCTGCGGCGAACTTTGCCACCAGCTTCCGATAGCATGAGCGATTAAGAAGGGGTTGGGCTTTAGCCCAACCCTTTTCCGCTTATGACCAAGTCAATACGTCCAGCGACTCTGATCGGAGTTAGAACATTAGCTTCGCGCCGATTTGAATCGTGCGCGGGTCGCGCACGGCGATCACCTGGCCGAAGGTGCCGGCCGTGGTTGAAGTCTGGATGGTTCGGAAGTTCGTATGATTTAAAACGTTGAAGAACTCTGCCCGCAACTGCAAACGGGTATCACCCTCGCCAAATCGAAAACTCTTGAAGAGTGAAAAATCAACTCGCTCTGTCGGTGGCCCGTTAAGGACGCCACGCGCCGCATTGCCTGGTACATTCGCAACGATCGTAGCCGCACTGGCCGGATTGGCTTGCACGCACGAGGTATTGAAATACTGTTGCTGCGTTTGCGGGGCGTTTTGGTTCGGGTCGCACAGAAGGTTGGGCCGATTGCCCGCTACCAATGCCGGCACGTTGCCCAATCCGGCCGCGTCAAAATTGGTAGTCAGTGTGAAGGGCAGTCCGGTTTGAATCGTCACAATGCCCGACAGTTCCCAACCTTCGAGCAGCTGGCCCACCACACCATGCCGCTTGTGGAACCAGTGCACCTCGTAAATATAGTTGGCGGTGAAAATGTGACGGCGATCCAAGGCGGCGCGGCCCCGGTCACCCGAGATGTTGTAGGAATTCTCGGGAGCGGTGGCGCGATCAGTTGGATTATCCGACAGGTTCTTGGCCCACGTATAAGCGACGTTAACTTGTGACGACCCGTCGAATCTGCGTTGCCCCAGCACCTGGAGACTGTGGTAATTCGAATTGAACTGCGGCGTGATCAAATTAATCGAGCGGTAACCGCGATAGGGACGGATTTGATCCAGAATAGTCGAGGATTGACCATTACCACCGAAATAGGCGCCCGGCGCCTGGCACGGAACCGTGGTGACTCCGGGTGTTTGCAGTGTGTTGCCGCTGGTAACCGGGACGCACTTTTGCGTCAGAGCATATCCCGGCGGCAACTCGTTCAATTCATACGAACCGATCAAGTGAGTGCCTTTGGATCCAAAATACCCGGCGCTGACAAGCGTCTTTGCTCCCAGCATCTGTTGCCACTCTAAGGACCAATGCTGCATGTACGGATCTTTCCAGTTCGGTTGAATGCCGCGAATACTGTTGATGGAGCCGGCCGTGACGTTCGTACCCGGCGGCACGGGCTGATCGAGCCGCGTGAGCGTCTGCGTAACGGTCTCCTGATAAGGTGGATTGGTGCCGATGTTCTGTTCGTAAGTCCCGTTTAGGACCTGGTCGTAATAGATCCCGTACCCGGTGCGAATCGAGGTCTGGCCTTTGCCGAACGGATCCCAGGCGATACCAAAGCGCGGCGCGAAATCATTCTTCGGCGCTTTGACGACGTACTTGCCGTAAGGGGACACGGTTGGCGTGCAATTGGGTGCCGTCTGCAGATTCTGCGCGTTGACGATCATACCGTTGCAGAAGTTGCCGGTGCCGTCGATCCGCGTTCCGTTACCCGCGACCTGTGGCGCCGCTGCCGGATTCCACAATCGGGGATCGAAGTTTGAGAGATGGCCGTTTCGATCATAGGGTGAACCGAAATAGGAATAACGAACGCCGTAATACAGGGTCAGATTGGGACGTACTCGCCACTCATCCTGCGCATACGGCTCGACCGCGATCTGCCTCATATCAGCAACAAAGTCGAAGTGCGACTGGGTGAAGGTGACGTTATTGCCGAGCAGAAAATTAGCAAACAATTGATAGTTCGCCCGCTGGGTTGGGTTGGTCACCTGCAACGCTGCGTTAGGGGCCGTCACGCTGGCTTGCTGCAGGCTGTCCACTGTAGTATTGCGAAAATCACTGAACATTCCCTGATTCACACCTGCGAGCGCATTTTCATCTTTACGGTAATACGAAAACTGGTTGCCGAACTTGAAAGTGTGCGCGCCTTTGGTCCAGGTAATGTCGCCGGCAAAGTTGTGCTTGTAAGAAAAATTATCGTAGTTGCCGAAAGCGACCAGATTACTGAAACCATTTGTACTGGCCGCATTGCCAATCTGAGGGACGAGGTCGCGTCTGACCGGAAAAGCCATGGGGGGCGCAATTGGGGATTGAGCGAGTCCCAAAGTTCCGGTGGTGTTGCTGACCACGGCTCCGTACCCATAACTCCAACGGCCCGCGATGACCAGACTCGATTTTGGCAGGTAAGTGACTTGCGCCGTATGGGTCTTCCCTGGCGACTGCGTTTCACTCGTCGACACTCCCGGAATTCTGGAACCGGCCGAGAAGATCGAATTGACATCCGTAGTAGGAATTGTGTCGTGTTCGAATCGGTAGAACATCGATACGCTGTCGTTGAAGGTGTGGTCCAGCCGCAAGATTTCCTGACGGAAGTCGGCGACATTCAGCGCCGGCCCCAGCAGGCCACCAGTCACAGAATTGGTGGGCAGCGGCATGTTCTTGTAAATCAAATCGAGATACTGCTGCGCGACTGGATTAACCGCCACTTTCGAACTCATTGGCGTTCCGGCCGGCAGCACGTTCGTGCAGTTGCCTGGGTTGATTGCGGGTGGCGATACCGTCGCGGCAAAGGCGCTCAGACAGATATCCATCGGGAATATCCCGTTGCGCATGTTAGCGTCAGGCACGGTCGCGCTCAGGATTGGGTAGCGGCGATCCCTGCGCAGTTCTTCTGAGAAGAAGAAATAGGTGCGCGGCGGCTTGGACCAGAGCTTCCCGCCTTCCCCGAAGTGCGGTGTGTAAACCGGACCGCCGATGGTGCCGCCAAAGTTGTTATATCTGAAAGGTGCGCGCTTGGCCTTGCCGTTCGCTTCACGACCGAAGGCCGGACTGGCCAGGCTATTTGACAGGAAATCATTTGCATTAAGCTTGTCGTTGCGCAGGAACTCGAAGATCGAACCATGAAACTCGTTGCCTCCGCTGCGCGTGACTACGTTTATCTGCCCACCTCCACTGCGGCCCGAGTCGGCAGTAAACAAACCGCGCTTCACACTGAATTCTGAAATTGAATCAACGCTCGGATAAGTCTGAATCGTAATGTTCGATCCGCGATCGGTGACGTCCGCGCCATCGACGGTGTAAGTGTTCTGCGAGCTGCGCGCGCCGTTGACCGAGATATTCATGGTGTTGGCCTGCCCTGCCACGCCGGCCGCCCCCACGGGATTTGTCGTTCCTACGTACACTTGATCGGCCAGGTCGCTGCTGACACCCGGCGAGAGTGTGATCAATTGCACCCAGTTGCGATTGTTAAGCGAGAGCTCGCGCGCCTGATTACCATTGATGATGGTCGATACAGTCGGCGTACTGAGTTCCACCGCGACCGGTTTAGCCTCGACCTTTACTACCTGGCTGATGGCCCCCACTTCAAGAGCAATAAAAAGATTCGTGTGTCTGCCCACATCGACCTGAACCCGGCTCAAAACCTTTTTCTTAAACCCTGTGGCTTCAACTGCCACATCATAAAGTTGTGCGTGAATATCGCGGGCGGCGTATGCACCATCTTCGTTGGTGGTGGCTGTGCGGACGACTTGTTTCGTAGCCGTATCGGTGACGGTGATAGTTGCGCCTCTCACTGCTCCGCCAGTCGCGTCTCTCACCGTGATGGAAATGGCGCCGGTGATCTCCTGCGGCCACGCGGTGCCGGAAGCGCCGATTAAGAGCGCAACCACCGCGATCAAATAAACTCCGAACGTGGGTTGATGTCTCATCTTTGGTTTCTCTTCGTCGAACTCATTGTCCCGGTGCTGTTCGTTGACGTGTGCAGGTCACGGCCCGAACCGGCCGCGGTATTCGCCCGACGCCAGGAACGCCTGGACCATTTGCGCCGCCACGAAGTCGCCTTTGAACTCATTCAGCTTCGACAGCCAAAAATCGTAACCTGTATAGTCACCCGGCTTGTCAGGTGGATCGTCAGGATTGCGGCGGAGATATCCGTAGTATTGCGACAGCACAAACGCCCGGTTCTTTTCGGCGGCCACCAAACCGGGACACTCGGCTACGGCCAGCAAGACGTGCCGCCGGACTCTAATATTATTTGTATCAGGTTGGCCTTCGAACTGGGCAATCGCATCGTTGCGTTCGGTCGGCGTCAGAACGTTCCCGGCGTTCTGGTTCATCTTGTCCACGTATTGGGCCGGCGTCAGCGAGTTCGGATACGCGTCGATGAATCGTTGCGTGCGAATCAGGGCGCGCACAAAATCCTGTTTATTATTCTCGAGCAGATCTTCGTATCCGGCTTGCCCGCCAATAACTCCACGACCTACGAATTCTTTGCCGGACAGGAACTCTGAGAACCGGATTATGGGCACCTTGATTTGATGAGGGCCCCCCAAACCAGAGGTGGCAGTGGCATCGCCATAAGACGTTTTATAGATTCGCTCGACCAAATAGCCGGTCGCCTGGAACTCGATCGAAAGGAAGAACGCGCCCGATGCGTTAATCCGCCTGCCGTCGGTGCAGGCTTTGTCCGAGCCACACGAGGTGATTTGATTAGTCCAGAAGTCCCAGCCGCCAGAGTCGGGATAACGGCCGAGGAAATCGAAATAGTGGAACTGCACAAATGCGCGTGGGTCGTCGACGGTATTTGGCCCGTTGGTTTTGTCATCGTCGACGATTGTCAGCGTAGCGCTGGTCGTACTACCTAGGAACGCGCCCTGCGCTTCGACGAGTTTGATGTTGACCGTGCGCGGCGACGGATCAACATAGCCGTTGTTGATTATCAGCAGCGGGAAGGTCTTCGTCGTCTCTCCCTTATTAAACGTCACGACTCCCTGCGCATTGACGTAGTCTCGTCCTTCTTTCGCGGTGCCGTCGCTGGTCGCGTAAGTAACCGAATCGATGTTGGTCGGCGGCCCGGTACGCGTCACCGTGACATTAAAGAAACCGGTGGTCTCGCTCGCGCTGTAGGTCGCCGAACTGAGTTGCACGGTCGTATCGATCAGCGAAAAATTGGCCGCTTCCGTCACCGGTGCGGTCATGTCAATCGCAATGTTTCTGAATAATCCCGTATACGAATCGGCGCCGGTTCCCACCCAACCATCAAACGAGAATTGAACCTGCGGCGTGGCTACCAGACCAACCGGCTCGCGGGCGTTGTAAAAGTTGGTGAGCGGACGGACTACGCCGCCGTCTCCATTGATAACAGTCAAACGGTATTGCTGTTTGCAGTTGGCGGTGTAGGTGTTTGAGCCCGTGGCCGTCACCGTGTGACTAATCGATCCACCATCGCTCCAATTATTGAATGCCAGTTGCGCGTCGTCTCCGTTACTGGTTGCTGCGTCAGCGGTAATCGTGTGGGTCGAACCCGGCGCCCAGGTGAATTGTTGGCTTGAAGTGAACGAGGCGCCGTCCACGGTTAGCCTGAGACCCGAAGGATTTGATTGGACGGTCACGGTAACACTAGAGGGCGGGTCATAGACTGCCGTTATTTCGTGATCGTCGTCCATGGTGACGGTGGTTTGGGCGGCCGTGTCCCACTGGAAGCCGTCCATCAGCCACCGCTTGAAAACATTTCCGCCGACGGTAGTTGGAGCTTTGACTCTGACCTGGGTACCGGCGGTGAAGTTGGCATCAAAGCCGGTGTTACCGCTGGCCTTGCCGGAAACATCACTGGGAGTCAGCGTGACATTGGCGCCGCTGGCCGGATTTGAAGACTTAACGCTGAGCGTGCGCGTCGTGTCGGGATTATAAACCGCCTTCATCGTGTGATCGGCGTCCATGACTACCGTAATGGTGAGATTCTTTGAATAGCTGACGCCATCGCGTTGCCATTCCAGGAAGTTTTCGGCGTTGGCCCTGGGTTCGGTGGTCAGCGTGACGGTGATTCCATTCACGTACTTGCGCGAGAACGGGCTGACGCCATCCAGCTGTTGGTCGTTGTCGCTCGGGCTGACCTTTATGGGACACCCGCGGTCAGGGTTGGACGAAGTAATCGAAAGATTACGAAAAACGATCGCGCCGACGCACGAGGGGAACTTGAAAGATCCAATACGCGTCTGCCAGTTGCCAGAGTCACCATTGGATTGGCTGTCGTAGTACTGATTGACGTACCAGAAAGTGCAATCGTCCACCGGGTCGACACTCATCGAACTGTAATCACCCCAGCGCCGGCACGGACCACCTTCGCAGTTATTGCGTTGCGAGCCGTTGCCGGTCACGAGTATCGTCTCGCCCTGCGACAGCTGATTCAGCGGATCAGTAATCAACCTGCCTGAATAACCGATGCTCGGGAACATCGAACTACTCGACATGTTGTACCCAAGCGCCATGTTGCCACTGTGATCGACCGCGAGGCTCGGCACCCAACGCTCGATGCTTGTATCCGGGGTATAGACTTGTTCCTGCACAGGCGTGGTCCGGACATTGCCGCCGCTAACATCCAGTTGCGCCCATTGCGACTTGAGCGAACTATTCGCCGGGCTCTCAATCGTGTGCACAACCCATAACGATTCCTTGGCGCCGATTCGTCGGTACTGCACCTTCTGCATCAAGCGTTCGCCGACCGACCCCAGCGGATTGGCATTCGGCTGATTGACGTCGTCGGGGTTATCCCATGCCTGCTGCGCAATGTTTATCGGCCCACTCAACGAGCCGCCGCCGCCGCAAATTTTGGGTGAGGTGCCGGGCGTGAATTTCCGGACTTCCCAGGTATAACTTGATCTCGCCTGGGAGACGAGGTAGTTGGGAGTACCGGGATTCGGCAACGAATCGCTGTTTTTTGCTCCCGAAATATTACTGGGAATGAGTGTGTAAGAACCGCTTGGGTCATTAATAAAACCCACTGACGAAGTCAGCGGCAGCCCGTTGTACATGTCCGACTTATTGATCGAAGCGAACATAGTTCCGAGGTACTTGCCCCCGGGAAAAGCGAATTCGTTCGCGGTCATGTAGAGACAGCCATCGTTCCAATTCCCTAACTTCGGGTAATCGCTCAGAGTGTTCTGGGGAGGCTGGCCGGCCGCGCCGGTATCTGTTTGCATCGCATAAAGCCGCCAACCGCCGCTCACGGGATCGCCGCTCTTGGAAACAGCGAAACACTGGTAAATCGGATTTGCCGGCCCGTTTGAATTAAAGCCAAAAGCAAAATTTGAAATGATCCAGCGATCCGCAAATTGATCGTAAATAACAACTGGATCACCGTGGCTTTGGTGATCGCAAGGCGTTCCGGAATTGGCGTCCCGCCACAACGAATCCTCTGAGAACTTCGCCAGGAGCGCTCCGCTCTTGCTGTAAACGGCGATCCCAAAATTGACAGTCAGGATGTAATGATTAGGACCCACGTCCCCGTTGGCGTCTGGCGGTTGGCCTATCCCGCACTTGGCGCCGGCGCAATCATCATTCAGGCTCATTCCATTAAATGATTGAATCGGACCCGGCATGGCGGCCGACGGAAAATTGTTAGGAACGTCGGTAATGTCCGGGAGAATGTGGTCCGAGTTGAAGAGCGATGCTCTCAGCGACGGCGGTTCATGCATTTGTCTTTCAAACGATTCGTCCTTCTCGTTCTCTTTGCGACTCACCCGCGGCAAATCGCGAACGTCACCGTTGTACTCAGACGGAAAGATTTGGGCGTTGAGGGTGGTGGTGTATTGAACGGTGTCGGCATTCTGAGCCGCTTGGGGCCGCCAAACTTCCTCGGCAAATGGGCGCGGCTGGCGCAGGTTCACTCCCGCGGGCGCGAACGGGTCAACATTCTGAGACCGTGGCCGTGGAATAACCACCGTCCGTCCAGACCTCCGGCTATCAATACCGGAAACGACGCCCAACCCAACGATCACGAAAATGGTGAAGATCATTGCGCTTTTCATACACGACTCTTCCTCGTTCTAACTCAAACCGCACTTTGAGATTGTCCGACTGGATGAACTTCCAAGTGTCCTGCGACTCGGGGGAAGGCCAGCGAGAACGCCGAGCTGTCGCAGAAGACACGCTCTTTTGCCAGCGTTCTTATCGTAAAAATCGCAGGCCGGGGGAACTGTCAAAAATGACAGGATTTGTCACTACCCGGCCAGTTTTTGAGGGGGCCGGATCTGGGTTGCAAGTGATGGTTTTTGTCGTCGGCGGCGGGCTAAATACGGCAGGACGAGCGAAACGCCTGGCATCCGCTCGCCCTGAAAACAGAAAAGTTGACCCGGACTTAAGGTTTTGGAGGGGACGCGGGCGCGGCGGCCGTCCGCGGATTCTTGCTGTTGAAATCGTTGATGAAGGCCTGCGTCATATCGACGGCGGGCATGACGGTCAGAATCGCGGGCAGCAACTTGCTCACGTCCAGCGTCATGGTGATACCGCGCTGCGATGCGAATTGATCTAAGGCCGCGCCGATTTGCCTTGAGATTGGAGAGACCACCTGGTCATAGCGCTTGCCGAGATCTTCGTCCAACTTCGCTTTCTTGGCATCGTAATCAGCTTGCAGCGCCGAGCCTTGCTGCTGCTTCGCGTCGATTACCGTTTGATTGGGCGGCTTCGCTTTCATGAGCGCGTCGAGTTCGTTGGCGAGCGCGGTGAGCCGCGTCTCTAAACCTTTGACCTCGTCATTGCGGGTCTTGAACTCCTGGGCCACCATCCGCGTGGCGTCCACGTAACGAAGGATTCCTTTTGTCTGATCGCCAAACATCGAGGTGTCGACCAGAGCGATTTTTGATGGCGGCACCTGGGCATTTGCCGGCGCCGGCGTTGGTGTCGGTGTCACTCGCGGCGTAACGGCTGGCATGGGTGTCGGTCGCGCAACCTGAGCGCTGGCTGAGGCCACCAGACCAACGATAAAAGTGAGGACGATAAGTCCGTAGACTGTGATTCTCATAATGTCTCCTGCGGTTCCTTTTGCTTGAGGGATTGTAGCGGATCGATGATCGGGCCGCGAATCTGCCGATCTGGTTCCGCGCGAACGGAGCTAGGATTCGCGAAACGCGAAACAGTTTGTCCGGCGTTATCTTTATTGAGCGCCGAAGACTTGCGGCTTTCATCACACTTAGCTTTAGCCAGGTGTGAATGAAAAAGTTTCGGCCGACGTCACGACGTTCGTTTTGGGGCGGTGGCACAGTTTGAGAAAAGCTTTCATTCACGCCGCGGCTTCAGCGCGGCGAATTGGTGCTGTGCATAGAACCGGAAACCGTTTTAAACGGTTTCCGAGTTTGTTCGCGCGTGCTGACACCGGGCTAAAGCCGCGGTGTGAATGAGAACACTCAAAATGTACCACTATCGTTTCGCGTAACCTTTGTCCGCCAACTCTCTGGCCTTCACGTTCGCGTTCGGCATCCGCGCATCTACCGACTCTTCGATGTGCTCGTAACCTTTCAACCCCTGGACTGTAAGCGACTCGCTCTTGATCTTGCCCGCAGTGCTGCACAAGTCATTCCCGGCGTATTCATAAACCCGCATGATGACCGCGAACGGTTTTCCGTCCGCCAGTCGCCACTCAATAGTTTTCTGTTTCCAATCAATCGCCTGCATGCCTAACGAAATGTTTTCGTCTCCGCGCCTCAGACTGAAATTGGACGAACAAGCGGAATACGAGATGTCCACCGAGTAACCATCGAGACCTTTGCACTTTGAAGGAATGTCCGAGCCATTCTTTTCAGCCTCGCGCTCCTCTTTCTTCGTCATGCCGCTGCCGCATTTGGTCAACGTCGTGTACTGACTGGTAAACACCGGCGCCCGCTGACTGCTCGCGGGCGCGTCTGCATAGAGCGCACCACCGAGCAAAGCGGCAATCACCACCGACAAAAGCAGGCGACTCGTCATATCAATCTCTCAACCTTTCTTTTTCTTCACCTTAGTTTCGATCATCTTCTTCAGTGTCGGCAGATGAATGTCAGACAGCCGCTTGATGTGTAAACAACCTCCCGACACTTTGTGTTTACCGAGTTTCGCCAACAGCTCCGCGTTCTCTAGTTCGCCAGCGCTAAAATATAGCGTCAGGCTCGTCTTGCGCGGTGAGAACGCAATCGACGGCCAGTCAGCTTCCCTGCCGCCTGCGTATTTGATCGTCGTCTTGCCAAATCCCGCTATGCTCGTTCCCCACATCACTCCCGTTTGCCTGGTCGCGTCTTCCATTAACTTCGCGATCACGGTGCAATCGTCGCGCGTCTGCTTGTCGGGCAACTTACTGATGAAGTCCTTCACACTTTGTTTCGTCGGTTTAGTTTTCGGTTCGGCCATGGTTTCAGAGTCTATATCAGTACCACCTGCGTTAGGGGGTGGGTAGTCTTTGATCGCGTCGACCTTCTGAGATTGACCCACCCGCTAACGCAGGTGGTACTGATCAATTCATCTCTCGCAAAGTACTGTAGGAATGGAAGAGCTAATTGAAATTGAATTTCCGATAAACCGGATCCTGATCCAACTGATATTTCTTTAAGAACCCCCATGCCGCCAGATTAATCTTCGGCGCCATATCGTAATACCAGTGGTCATGATTCGGGATTACAGTTAGTTCGCTCGGAAATTCATTCTCTTTCAGAAAGTCCTGCGTCGCCTGCACCACGTTCACCGGTGCGAATGAATCACGATCACCGACCTGGATGTACATCGGAATCTTGCGCTTGGCCATTTCGACCATTCGGCGACCGTAGGAAGAAAGAGCGCCCGCATGAATCGCCACCGCGGCAAAATATTCCGACTCCATAATTCCCATGCCCAGCGAAAAGCTGGCGCCCGCCGAATGACCAAAAAGATAAACGCGCCGTGGATTGATCGGATATTTCTTCTTTAGTTCTTCAACCAGATCACGCAGATAATCCGGCCCATCCTCCGGCATCGCCCACACCTGCGAATTGCTCGAGTCCGGACCCGCGATAATAAAATTTTCCTTCTTAGCAAGGTCCTTCCACTTTTCGACCAGCGACATGCCGACGTGTCCCGATCCATGCAGCATCACGACCAGCGGCACTGGCGCATCTGCCTTCACCGTCGACGGAACATAGAGATAGTACGCGCGCGTCTTGCCGTTCGAAGTGATCAGCTCTTTGGTGATGTCATCCTTGGCGCAGACGCTGGTCACTCCGAGCATCGTCACGATGAGAATTGAAAATAGAAGTTTCATGTTTTCAAAAGCAGTAGACGGTAGATAGTAGCTAAACAGTTTCACTCACGCCTACCGTCTACTGCCTTCTACCTTTCTACTGTCTACCGGCTACTGCTGCCTACTGTCTACTTATTCACCACCGGCAACTCCACAAAGCTCGCCTTCTCGCTTGTGTGATAAATCCTCTGCGTCGCCTTCTGATAATCCTCCGGCTTGGCCCAGAAGATGTTCGGCACAAACTTCTGCGGATTGCGATCATAGAGCGGGAACCAGCTCGATTGAATCTGAACCATGATCCGATGCCCCGGCAGAAACACATGATTCACTGTCGGCAGCGCCCACTTATAAAGCAAAGGTTCGTTCGGCGTGATCGCTTTCGGATTTTCAAAACTCTCACGATACCGCCCGCGAAAGATATCCATCGAGACAGCTAATTGATAACCACCCATTTTCGGATCCGGCGCTGTCTCATCCGGATAAACATCAATCACCTTCACCACCCAATCAGAATCAGTACCACTCGTCGAAGCGATCAGATTCACGATCGGCTGCCCGCTGATTTGCAGCGGCGCATTCAAAACATCCGACGTGTACGCCACCACATCCTGTCTGCCAGAAAAGTCGCGCTGATCGTCAACCAGCCAACATGGCCATTGCTGACACGAGTCGTAGCCGCTCGGCGGCACGGGACGAATCCGATTCGTCACCGGCTTCGCCGGATCGGAAATGTACTCGTCATAAGGTGCCGGCATCACGCCCGCAACCCCGGCCATCTTTCCCCAACTCAGTTTCGATCTCTCTCGTAAATAAAGCGGCGTCCCCTTCGCGCCACTCGGCCACTTGTCGTAACGCCGCCACTCATTCGTCCCCGACTCAAACGCCGTCACCGGCGCGACGGCCATCTTCGGCGCATCATCTTTCAAATAACGATCGAGAAACGGCCGCAAGATCTTCTGCCGGAAATAAAGCGCTGTATCACTGTTCCATTTGATCGCTCCGAGCGACGAGCCATCTGCGATCTCCTGCCCGTGATGCCAGGGCCCCATCACCAGAAACACCTTGTCGTTGTTCGTGTCTTTGGGCTCGATCGCCTTGTACACCGCCGTCGCACCGTAGATGTCTTCCTGGTCCCACAGGCTGTGGACCAGCATCACCGGCACCTTCAGAGGTTCTTTCGCGAGCAACTTATCCATTGCCTGTTGTTGCCACCACGAATCGTACGCCGGATGCTCGAGTATCTTCCGCCAGAACCCGACCTGCTCTAACCCTCGCTGCTTGCCAAGCTCACCCGCGGACCCGGCCTGCATGTACATGTCGTAATCGTCAAAGTGCGTCGTCCACCACTTGTAATCGTTCGAGCGCGAGCCGTCCTGCTCGTAGATGTACGGCAGGTTCTGTTCGCGAAACGCGCCGTTGTGAAACCAGTCGTCGCCCATCCACCCATCGACCATCGGATTCATCGGCACCGAACACTTGAGCGCCGGATGCGGATTCACCAAAGCCATCAACGGCAGAAACCCATCATAAGAAATCCCGAGAATGCCAACCTTCCCGTTCGACTCCTTAACGTTCTTCACCAGCCAATCAATCGTGTCGTAAGTATCAGTCGCATGATCAACCTTCGTCGGATTCAGCGGCCCGACGAGCGGCCGGTTCATCACATAGTCCCCTTCCGACCCATACTTCCCGCGCACATCCTGCACGACGCGAATGTACCCACCTTCGACAATCGGCTCGAGCGCATTGTCATAGCCGTTAAGAATCGGCCCCAGGTGGGCACTGTTCGCATGCGTGGTGAGCTCGCTCGCGTTGTAAGGCGTCCGCGTGAGCACAATCCCCGCCTTCTTCTTCGAATCAATCACCGACTTCGGCACGATGATCACGGTATGCAACTTGACGCCGTCGCGCATCGCAATCATCACGTCACGGCGTTCGTATTCGAGGCCATAGTTGGTTGGCTTGAGTTCTTGTGGGGTTTCGGAGGGGAGGGTCTGTGCGTGAATTTGAATCAAACTCAAGCAGGACGCAATAATAATGCAGATGAAGAATTGCGGAATTCTGAGACTCATATGTTTCACCTATTGATTGATTGTGTCCCGGGCCTGAGTTCGAACAAGGCCAACGGCGGGCTTCCCTCCACGTAACGTTACACGCCTAAATCGATTCGGAAACTCGTCAATCATTTGAAAGAGAAACTCATCCGAATAATTGCTGTTGACGTACTTTCTCAGGCTTTCGAATCCGACGTTTCTTGTAAAACCCTTCGCCGTAAAATAATTCAATACATGCTGCGACATTCGTTCAAAGTCAACTCCGACGGAAGGGCTAACTAAAGACTTAGTTTCATCATGTTCTTTGGCCGCGGCACACGCGAGAACCGTGTCAACATACTCCTGATAAGACGCCGGTTTGCCTGGTTTAACCTCGATATGTGAGGCAACATCATCGATAAGTTGGTGAATTTGGGATCGCGAATCACATGTCAACGCATTTAGTGCTCCGAGCGGGCCACGCAAGAGACGCTTATCCGCGGCGGTGGGGAGCAAAGGTACTAGCGCCAGCTCGGCTCCCCACCGAGCGCCTAATTCGAACAATACATAAGTGGAGGCAATGCTCGAGTCCGTAACAAGAGCGATAAGAGATTTGGACTCTCTTAATTCGAGACGCAACCGATCGTTTGTGTCTACGCCACCTGGCAATCGGTAGCCATCGACACTAGTACATCGAATCCGCTCCGCTGAAACATTAAGTGCAATCCGGAGTAAGTCCGCAACTGCCTTCGCAAGCTTAATGTCCTTGCTACTATGACTAATGAAAATATCGATCACACCGACCTTCCCATCTTTTCGACTTTCATTCTCAGCTGCTATTGAATTCGCCCTAACGAAGTTAACTCCTTCAGTGGTGAGCCATCGCGCGCCGGCTTCTCCGCCCATCGTGCCGTCGTAGATCTTCGCTGAAAGCAGGTACTGGTCTGCCACCTCGAAATCCTCAGTCGACATATTGAAAGAGTGCTGCAATTCGCCACGCGTCGTACTTCGATTGCCAAAGAATTTGTGCGCATACATATATGTCGCAATTCTTAACGCATCGGCCTGAATGTCAGATGGTTCACTGCCATACTCCTGCTTCTCGGTTTCCACTGGATTCGATGAAGCCTCGAGCGGATTAAAGCGCGCATTAAGTCTCTCCATCAGCTTTTCAATCTGTATTGCTCGCTCAGCATGTCTCGGATTGCTCGCCGCCTCAAGATTAAGAGCTGCTGCTTCGGCGCGACCCTTTTCAATGGCTGCTTTTCGCTTGTTCAACTCCCGAACCATTTCTTCAGCTAGGTCTGAATTAAAAGTTTTGATTCTTTTGTTTACATAATCAGCGTACTGTCGAACGCGCGCTAGTCGCGCATCGAGTTTCTGCTTAAGAATTCCGGCGGGCTCATCGGGAGCAACGGTCAGCTTTATGTATATCCAATTTCGCGCCCTATCAAAGAACGCTAGCGGACTATCATCGACCGACACATTCTGCATGTTTATTTCCTGGAGCCATTCACCGTCACCTTCAATTGGCAATAGGAAGATGTGTCCCGTCACTCCGGTCTTCCGATCGAAAGTTAGGTCTTCAAGTTCGGGCATGGTTTCGTCGCGTAGCGGTTTCGTGGCAAGTAGAAGCGGTCCTACCTCAAAACGCTTAACAGCCTCGGCAAGTCGCTCTGTGTCATACGAACTCACACTGTCGCCCGATAAAGTGCTAATCCAATTCAGCGCGTCATTGAGGCGCTCGCTAAGTTTCCAATCAAGTGCGGAGTGAACGATCTTAGGTTCAGCTGGGGCTTTTGACCCTGGGCTTTTCTCGATTCTTGCAAGCTGTTCTAGCAACACTTCTAGGCGCTCATACCTTAGATACTGACGCTTTACATGTTCATCGCTGACCGTTATCGACGTGTAACCAACCACATTGCCATTTGAGGCTCCGCCGTTCCAGAAGTCGCCGAGATGCCTCATCAACAAGAATATGAGAGATATCCGCGCCTCAGGAATTTCAAGAGTCTCCGATACCTCTTCGGCAGAAATCTTCTCTATCTTCGGGTGACTCTGAATTCTTTCCTTAATCAAACGAATCACTCGATCAGTTTGATCGCACAGCTCGGTGCTGGGATCGATCTGCAGTATTCCCAGCAAAGTCAGCTCAAGCCCAAAGTGCATGAGCCTATTGTCTATCGCCCTATAATTGAAGTCAGGAATCGCCGACCAGAGATCCACAACCAGATGTTGCGGGTCAACCGTCCTGCCATTCTTTACTCTTTCATAAACTGCGCGCATCCAAATTTCTACGTCTGGCGAAACTTGCAACCGTGGAAAGTCGGTACAGATCTTTGGACGTTGTGCCTTGGCCGCGCGGGAGACGGCTCTTGACTCTTCATCCCTCCGACGGCCTGCGTCCTTCTTATGCCCTTCGTCCCACTGCTTTCTAGCGCCTTCCCACTCAGCTTGTGCGTGCGGAGCATCCAAAATACCGGCAGCCAAGTGAGCCCGCACTGAGCCGTGGACGAGCGGAAGAAGATCGTCGCGCGAAGGTGTCGGTATGTCGGGATCAGAAGATGGGGCAAACGGATCAGCCATCAAGCGAATCCGCCTTTCTATACAGAGATCAACAACGAGAAATCCCACCGAATTTCTCGGACATCATCTGTGATTGACTATAGCGCGTCAAGTAGATGAACTGCGACGAATAGGTGGGATTTGAAGGCGACCTAAGATAAGAAAATCCAAAACGCTGTCGGGCCCGCCCAGCCCGGCGAATGACAACAACCTAAGATTTAATCGTGAGATCACCTTCGGGTCGGTACCATCTGCGTAACAGATGGGATCCGGAGCGCCTTGCCTGTCAGGACGTCTCTTTATCCCATTCGCTGACGCGAATGGTACTGACCTCATCGCAAAGCGCTCCGAGTTCCCTCCGTGAGGCGTTGCGGCTCTGCCGCAGCACAATGCGGAAAGCCTTTGGCTTTCCGGGCTGTCGTTTTCTAAAAAGTGCGATCTAAATGAAGACCCGCCGGTAAGGCGAAGCCTTACCGCAGTGGGCGGCGGCAAGCCGCGTCGCAACAGTTTCACTGTCAGAATCCCGATACCTCGGGATAGCGAGCGGACCATGGGATTGCTTCACCGACGACCCTGGGCCCCGTCGCTACCGCTCCGGGTTCTGACACACCGTGTAAGTCCGAATTCTCTTTGACACCGCACACAATCCAAAGCGCCGTCGAGGCCGGCGCACTCCAGATGCGGGCGAGGGCGCCCGCGCTCACAGCGTGATGGCGCACTCCAAATTTCCCTCTGCCGCTGGTGAGGGACCAAGGGTGAGGGCTTACAGGGCCATCAGCTCAAATCTAAAAATCTGCGCCCGCAGCGCGCGGCCTTATGGATGGTTGTTATGATGCGCCCTGGCGCATCTGTCTTCGCCGGCTAAAGCCGGCGGCTGGGTTCAAAAACATTGATGGGCCGTAAGCCCTCACCCCGGACGTTTCCCATCGTGACAGGGAGATATGATCTCACCCACTAATGCATGACGGGCCAGAGGTGTCGTGATAGCAGATTGAGTCTGCCTTCGCTTTTGAACAGTCATTCTTCTTGCCACAGGCGCAGTCTTCCTTCCGTTCCCACTGGTGCGGTACTTCATGCTTGCGGGCGTCGGCATATATGGCGCCCACCATTGCCAGGCGGCTGCGCTCTTCAAGCGATTTGTTCAGCGCGGTCACGAAATTAAACATCATGTCCGCGATGCGCCCGGCTTGCTTGCGATCTTTGGATTTCTCGATCGAGCCGACCACACCTTCGAGATCTTTCCTGAGCTTGTTGCTCTTGATTTTCTTGAGCTCTTTCCGGGTAGCTGAGAATTTCATTTCAATTTTCCTCCATTCGTAAATGGGTGTTTGGCCCGCCCGCTACCGCAGGCGGTTCTGACCTGGCCACTGATCACCGGCCACTGGTCACTGACTATTGACCGGCGCCGTTGGTGGCTGGCTCGCTTTGCTTCGACGCGGCGCGCGTTCGGTATGACTCGCGCTGGTCCATTCGGCTAATACGCCCGGATTGTTCGCGTATTTGTTGCGAATGATGGCGTCGAGTTTCTTCCCGATTTCAATCCCGCGACGGAAGGCTTCGTCGAGCGCGGCGCTGGCAGCGACGTGACTGCCTACGCCGGTTGATTGATCGCTGATCGCTTTTTCGAAGGCGGCGATGTCTGCTTGCAGGTCGTCAAGAAAATCTTCGGGCAGCGCGTGATCAATAAACCTGGCTTTCAGAGGAGTCGCTGCCGCCAGGAAGGCGCGCGCTGCGTTCAGCAATTGAGTGTCATTCGTATTCTCAGGAACATGGAATTTTCCAGAGAGGCCTGGAATCTCATCTTCCATCACGCGCGCGGTGCGCCTGATGGCGCGCAGAGCGTCGAACAAGACCTCGCGCGCATGCGAGCGCAGGTCCGTTCCCTGTAGAGCGCTGCCGCGCGCGGACTGCTCGGCAGCAGAGAGCGTTTCTATTTCGGTGATTACCGCTATCAGCGCCACCAGCAACTGCGCGAATAAACTGTTGGCGGCAAAGTCCGACGCGTGCTTCTGCGCGAATCCGCGGACGCGCACCAGCTTCTGATGTGTCCTGCTTTCATTTGCTGTCATGGTTAGAAAACCTCCTTTGAGGAAGAACGGTTAAGGTTTTCACTTCTCGATCTGCGGGAGATCGGAGAGTGAGCTAATTCGCCCCGGCTTGAAGAGTGGTCGCCGCGCTGTAGGCAACGGGTTAGCGAGGGACCTTGCGTGAAACGGGCGGAGTTTAGCACGGTTTATTGCAAGACGAGCAAGAATCTTCGGATTTAGACGGCTTTTGGCGAGATTTAAGAGCTCGGGCAGCTGATTTGTGTAGCCCGGCGCGGAGTTTGTGCGGTCCGGCGTCAGGTTTGTGCAGCCCGGCGTTGGGTTGTGCAGCCCGGCGTTGGGTTTGTGCACGCCGGCATGGACTGTGCGCGGGCGCGCATGAGCTTGGTGAGGGTGCGGACGAAGTTTGATTGGTCCCGGATGGGACTCTCGCAGCGCTGCGTGAGGGTTAGTTGAAAGGATGTGTGGATTGTGCAGCCGGGGTCAGAGGTTATGCAGGCCAAGTCAGGGATGGTGGGCGCCGGTGCGGACCTTGGAGGCCACGCGCAAAGTCTGTTCTGGCATGCGTGCAGTTTGCGCGGGTTTGCGTGGCGTGCGCAGGGGCCGGGATGAGATCAATTACAACGAGCATGAAGGACAATGAGAGCTGTGCGGCATCTCCCGGACCATGCGCCGGTCAAAGATCGAACTGCGTGGGCGTGAGGCAAACGAGTCGGTACCATCTGCGTAAGCAGATGGGATCAGATGCGTGGCTAAAATCAGGGTTCTTCTTTATCCCATTCGCTCACGCGAATGGTACTGACTCGGTGTTCGTCAACTCTAGCGGCTTGCCGCAGCACATTGCGGAAAGCCTCCGGCTTTCCGGCAACACCCTATCTTGTAAGGATTGGGCGAGGCTGAGCCTCGCCGCGGATTTAGATAATGACGTCCGCGGTAAGGCAGAGCCTTACCGCAATGTGCTGCGGCGGAGCCGCCGAACGAGCGGCGCCTATCAAATCTTTCTTACGACCCAGTTCGACATGGCGCGTTGATGATGTACGACTACGGTTTTGAAGGGCTCGAGCCATTGCCCACCGAGGGCTTTGGTTTCGCGCAGCAGCATTTCTTCATCAACCAGGAAACGTTCGCTGCCATCGGGCAGATGATAGCGGCGGCCTTCGATCAAACGGAGTTCATCAATCCCGACGGTTGAAGCGAGGCGCGCGAAGAAGATGCCGCCGGGCTTCAGGACCCGCCACATTTCGCGCACCATTTCGCGCCAATGATCTTCTGCCTGCGCAAAGTGCAGGACGGCGCTGCTCAAGACGACGTCAAAAGCTGCATCTGTGAACGACATGCGCTCAACCGCTTCGTGACGGAAGTTCTCGGCAGGGAGATGCGGCGCCAGCGCCGCGGCCAGCGATCTAATCTCAGTAATGGCAGCGGCAGATTGATCGACGCCAGAGACGTCAAAACCTGCGCGGAAGAAATAAGTAAGATTCCGTCCGGCGCCGCAGCCGGCGTCCAGCAACTTCATCTCAGGAGTGATGCGTCGGCGCAAAAGTTGATCGAACAGATAGATGTCGATTGCGCCAAACCAATCGTGCAAATTTGTTGATGGCGTGATGTCTGCCGGCAAGGGCTCTGCCTCCAAAATAATCTCATTCACACTGGCTTCAGCCAGGGGATCACCACGGGAGTGTTTCGGAAACCGTTCAAACGGTTTCCTTTTGAAACTGAGGTCGCAACACCTGGCTAAAGCCAGGTGCGAATGACAAGAAGCCTTTCACGTGACTCTTGAGGCAAAGCCGTCGGCTTGCCTAATTTCATAATCGGATAACGTTCGCAAGAATCTCACTCTTTGAGTTGGGATCACAACTGACAAGTCGCCGCCGTGTAGCGCTACAATCGCCCCACATTCGCAAACCAGGGAGGTCTCGATGAAATCGAAAATTGAGAAGGAAGTCCGGTTCCTCAAAGTGTACGCCGTCATCGCCACGATCAGTTTTGTCGCGCTCTTTGTCACGGGGTTCAGCATGCAAAGTTCGCGGCAGAAATTCGAAGAGATCGATGTAGGCCGCATCAACGTCGTCGAAAAGTCTGGCAAGCTCGATATGGTGATCTCGAATCAGGAGCGGCAGCACCCGGGCGTGTCGAACGGCAAGGTCATCACGCGTAGCGGGCCGCGGCCGCCGGGGATGATCTTCTTCGATCAGACCGGCGACGAGATGGGTGGTTTGATCTTTGGTGACAATGGCGGCAAGGGGCACTTCGGAATGTTTACCTTTGACAAGGTGCTGAACGATCAAGCAATGGCGTTCAGCTATCTGGAAAGTGATAACGGCAGCTATCAGTCAGGCTTGCAGCTGTGGCAGCCGCCGAACATTTCGAGCGAGGAGATGGCAGCGAAGACAGCGGAAGTGCGGAAGATCGCCGACCCCGCGCAACGCAAGGCCGCCGTCGACGCACTGATCGATAAAGGCCAGCTGACGGTCAATCGAATGTTTCTCGGCAAGCAGCGAGACAATTCTCTGGTTCTGGAGATGGACGACATTAAATCGCGGCCACGCATTCGCATGCGGGTCGCGCCGGACGGAACGCCGAAGCTCGAATTTCTCGATGAAGGCGGAAAAGTTGTCGCCAGTTTGCCGAAGTAGACCAGTGCGCGGGGTCCACGACGGCATAAAAGCCTGGGGTGGAGGCAAGCGGAACCCCAGGAATGTGTTGAAGGACATAAGAGCCCGCGGCGGGCTCATTATTAACTCGGTCATTGGTACCTGGGGTCTCGCTTCGCTCCCCCCAGGCTTTATGCCTTCATGCGCTCCGCGCGTTCTCCAAGCTCTTAAGGCAAAGCAGCGGCCCTTACGATCAATTTACGTCAACAACGGTTTTAATCTCGCGAAGAACGCTTTGCGCTCTTCGAAGCCGTTGAGCCCGCCATTGATGCGCAGAGTGATCTTGCGAATGTCGTTGATGTCGGCGAAGTGGTTGAGATTGCCGTCGGTCCATTCCTGTAGCGCCGGCTTCAACGCATGTTCGGCCATCGTGAGTAGATCGGGATTGTTCTCGAAATCGAGCCCGCACTTTTGGCCCATATCGCGATGCGCGCCGCGACCGGTGGTTTGCAGCACGCCGTTGCCGCGATAACGAAAGCCGTCGCCCGGCTGATTGTTTCCCAGTTCCTCTGCTTTGCCCGGATTGCCGAATCCATAGACTCGTTCGGCGAGCGCGTGCTCGTTATGCGCGAAGTTCGGCGCCTCAGCCGGCGTGATCTTCGCCGAGTGATGATGAACGCCGAATATCTCCAGCATGCGCGGGACGGAATAGCTCATGCTCTCGCGCAACACGGTGAACGCTCCCGTCTCGGCCATTGCCTGCGCCAGAAAGTGGGCCATGCGCAAACCGGTCGTGATGCCGTGTTGCTCAAACAGCGGACCGCCGTTGCGAATCGCCTCGAGGTAACTGTTCCTGGCCTGAGGCGCGACGTGTGAAATGGCGCTGAGTGCCTTCGCCAGGAGATCTGACGGAGCGGCGGGCGAAGCAGATTGACCGTCGACAGGCGCCATCAGATGCTTATTGCTGAATCCTTCCTGATCGACGCCGTTGAGCGTGACAGTGATTTTCCACCAATCCGGATTGGCCGAGTCGCCGAGTTTGGTGACAACCTGGCCATTCGGCAAGAGGACTTTTTGCGTCTGCGGGCTTACGACGGGTTCGGTGCGCAGCCACATCCCGCCGGCGTTGGTCACTCGAAACTGTTCATTTGCCATGATGGTTCTCCTTCTGTTCGAGAGTTGGAAACGGATGTTAGACTCGCTTACGCGACTGGGGCTGACTCTATCAAGCCGTCTGGTTCTTTGCAGCTCCGCGGATATTCGTCAACGCCAGTGCGGCCTGCAGCACGATCAGCGCGTAGGCGTGATCGTAGAGTCCCCAGGCGATCCACAGTACGTTGCTCAAAAGGAAGAGCCAGAAGCCCCAGTTGCGTTTCAGTTTTCGCTGCGAGGCGACGAGCCACGCGGCTGCCACCGTCACCACCATCGCCGGCCATTGCAGTAAGTTGATCCAGTCCATTTTATTTGAGATTTGAGATTAGCGCTCATGGAGTCAGCCGGCTCTGATCACATCAACAGCACATCCACCCGATGCGCGTGCACCATTTGTTCACAGGGGGACCAGGCGAAGACTGTGAAACGGCCGTCTTGCGAAGCGACCAGGCCCAGGCAATCTTTTTGATCGTGAATGAACTGCGCGGCGGAAAGGTGGCGCGTGCCTCCGTGAAGCACCGGGTGGGCCACCTCAGCCTGATTGCCAGTGATGGGTTCGGTGAGCATCATCTGCTCGACGGGCTCGTGGCCGGGAGCACGAACGATCTTTGCGCCGAAGGCGAGCACTTCATACGTGCTGCTGATTATGGTGGCGCCATCGACGGCAGTCAGGCCGGCTACTGAATCGACTACGGTGCGGATGGCGGCTTCCCATTCGTTCTCGCCGACTCGCGCCGCGCCCTGAATAATCAGGTTCGCGAGTCGGGCGAAAGGCGGGACGACCGAATAGAGAATCGGATGCACGATCGATTCGCGCCATCGCTCGGAACCATCGGGCACGACCAACAACGTGCCGCCTTGTCCGTGCGCGCGCATCGACGCGGCCAGTTGCACCAACGCATTGACCTCCGGCTGGTATTGTTCGCGCGCGGTGAAAGCGTGCAGAGACTTGAGCAGATCGGGACAGTCGGGCAGGCTCTGGCCTTGCTCATCGATAATTTTGGTTTGCTCACCTTTGAGCACGGCGACGTTGGCGAACTTGCCGAAACCTGCGGCGCGACGATGCTTGATCACGAGCAGACCGGGCTCAATGTCTTCGAGCACAAAGCCGAGACTCGGCACCTTGCGCGTGGCTCCCCAAATATAAAGTTCTTCTTCGCCGCCGCTGTGGCGCTCTCGCCAGACGCCAAGATGAATCCCGGGCCGTTCGACTGCGGGCGCCAGCTTGATAAGACTCGCCGTCGTCAGCGGCAGACGCTGTTCGAAGGTGAGCGGTTGGCGCGCTTGTTCGGGCGGCACGAAGGCGAGCGAAATTTTGGGAAAGCGGCCTTCCTCGGGTCTGAAGCTGGCCCAGAAGGTGGCATCGATCATCGTCTCGATGGCGGCAGCGGAGGGAATTTGAGCGAGACCAGTCTCACCACGCGCGCGCGCTTCAGCGAGATGTTCGGCAAAGTGTTCCCCCACCGTTGCCGCCACGGCGTGCGCTGCATGATAAGTCGATGAACGGGTCATGATGTGATTGTAGGTGGAGATTGAGAGGAATGCACTTGCGTAACCAGTCAGTACCGCCTGCGTGAGCAGATGGATCAAGGAAAGCGATGGCTCATGTTAGTTGCAGATCGATCCATCACCTGAGGGCGATGGTCCTGATCTCGCACTTGCAGTTTCGGTCGGGTACGACTACAACACTCTGACTATGAGATTCAACATTTCTATCCTCCAGCTTGTCATGATTGTGTTCCTCGCGGCGGGCAGCATTCACGCCCAGGCAACCAATCCGTTCGCCGAACGTGAAGTCACCTTCACCGGCGCGGGCGGCGTCCGACTGCGCGGGACATTGGTGCTGCCGTCTTCGGTCAAAGGCAAAGTACCCGGCGTGCTTTTGCTGCCCGGCTCTGGCCCAAGTGATCGAAATGGAAATCAACCGCCCGCTCTGGTCACAGATTTATTGAAACAGATTGCTGAGCGGCTCGCGGCGGAGGGTTATGCGAGTCTGCGTTTTGATAAGCGCGCGGCGGCGGTCAACGCGAGCACCTGGCCCAAAGACATCGCGGCCCTGAACAATTTCTTTTCATACGATGCGTTTGTCGGCGACGCCCGCGCGGCCCTGGATTTCATGAGATCTCAACCTGAGATCAATCCCAAACAGACTGTGGTCGCCGGTCACAGCGAGGGCGCTCTGTTTGCGATGCAGCTCGCGCATGACCTCGAAGGCAAATCAAACGCACCCGCAGCCCTGATCCTGCTGAGCGGAGCGGGACGCGCGTACGGCCCGCTCGTTACCGATCAGGTTTACGCCAGCTTGAAACGCAGCAATATTAGCGGCGCGGCCGCGAAGCCTTACGAAGATTACCTGCCGCGGGCAATCGATCAGGTGATCAAGAATGGAACTGCGCCGCCCAATCCACCGCCGGGCATGGCCGCACTCTTCAACCCCTCGGCGATGAAGCTATTGCAAGTTGAGTTCGCGCTCGATCCGGCCACTTTGCTGTCCGTTTACACAGGGCCGGTGCTTGTCATCCAAGGCGAGAAGGACATTCAGGTTTCACCGACGAAGGATTTTCCGCTCCTGCAATCAACACTGAAAGAGCGCAAGAAGGGAACGTACAAGGCCGTGGTCGTGCTGACGGCGAGTCACAACCTGAAGCGAGTTGAAAATGAAAACGTCGAACCGGGCTTTACCGGGCCAGTAGTGCCGACTGTGCTCGCAACCATTTCAGATTGGTTGAAGCAGACGCTGAAGAAATAATTTGTAAGGGCAGGGCTCGTCCCTGCCCGCGTGTCCTAGTCATCGCGGCTCAATACTTCACGAATTCAAACTTCAAACGCATGCTCATGCCCGGGCTGTTGTAGAAGCCGCCGAACTGCGGACTGGCGGTGTTGTTCTGCACATCACGCGGATTGAAATGGTTGGTGACGTTGAAGAATGTGATGCCCGCGCGGCCGTGATACTTCTTCCCTTTAAACGGAATCGCCAGCCCCTTCATCACCAGCACATCGAGCGTGAACAAATGCGGATAGCGGCCGGCTGCATTGCGCGCCCCCACAAAATCCTGCTGCTCATTCAGCGCTGAATACGGAAAGCCATTGCGATATTCAACCACGGGACTGATTACGATTTGATGAGGCAGAGCAAAGTCGCCCCAGAACAGCAGTCGATTCGGCGCGTCGAAGTTCTGCCGCCCGTACTCGTTGGGCCTGATGACGGGATTGCGCAGATTGCCAAAGTAAGTGTTGTAGTCATTCAAATCGCCACGCGCTTGTGAACGCACGTATGACAGAAAGATGTTCCGTCCTTCCTGAAAGCGAAACCGCGTGACGACCTGGAATTCTCGATACAACGATCGCCCATCATTCTGCAGCTGCAGTTGGTTCGCCGCAGCTACAGGCTGCACGATGAAGTCGCGGCGCGTGTGCCGTTCTTCATAACCCAGACGAAGTAACAGGCGGTCAGTGAATTGATGATCGACCTGAACGTTTCCGGCGACACTGTAAGGATTCTGAAAATCATTCGGGGCCGTGTTTGTGTAGAACCTCGGTCCGTCGATAACGGTTACCCCGTTCGCCGCAAACGTGGTGACGCGCTGATCTGGATACTGAGTGAAGGCGCCAACATTCAAAGGTATCTTGTCGAAGAAAAGTCCGACGCCGCCGCGCACGGCCGTGCGGCCCGATTTGGTGGGCGCGAAAACAAACCCGAGACGCGGCGCAAAATTATTTTCCCGCCCAATTCCATCTCGATCCCAACGCAGTCCCGCATCGAATGTCAGACGATTATTGACTTCCCACTTGTCCTGCAGAAACGCTGAGTATTCATTTTGCGTCTGCGTCAGCAGCCGGCCTCCGAGAAAGTCGATGGACTGGTAGCGTGTACCGTTCGCGCGCAGAATCGTGACGCCCTGACTGATGTCGACGCCATTGAACGAGGTGTGACTGTAATTGAATCCGGCTTTGAGCGAGTGTGTGCCCTGCCACTTCTGCGGCGCGAAGCTGTAAATTTCCAGCAGCTCGTAGCGGCGGCTGTCGCGATGTTGCCGATCGTACCAGCCGCCAAAGTTGCGGCTCGGCGCAATCCGGTAAGGGCTGCCGCTGTTGCCGAAGATATCGCCGTCATATTCTTTGGCGCTGAAGCTGGATTGCAGCAGCGCGCCCGATTTAAAAGCTGCTTGCTCGTTGAGCGCGACAAACCATCCACGTTCGTGGAAATTCGCCGTCGTCTCGATCGGATTGAAAGTGTTGAGATTGAAGTAATCGATCTTCTGCGGAAACAAAGAGAAGCTCGCCGTCAGACGATTCTCGGGGTTAATCACATAATCAATCCGTGAAAACGAATCGAAGCTTTCGCGTTTGATGTCGCTCGGCACATTCAAGTCGTCGAGACTGGGAACATTCGTGCGCACGTAGCGGTATTCAAAACTCTGAAAAAAGAAAAGCTTGTCCTTCTTGATTGCACCGCCGACGGCAATGCGCGGCGTGGCGGCCCCAATGCCATAGATGTGACCGTCGCGCAGACGCGGACGCGGCAGCGTGCCGGTGACGAGATAGCGAAGTTTGTTTGTTCCCGAACGAGTTTCAATCGCGGTCACCGCGCCGGTAAATTTGCCGTACTCGGCCGAGTAAGGATTGGAATAAACATTCACACTGTCGACTGCTTCGAGCGGCAGTTCGATCGCGGGATTCCCCGTTACCGGATCAGTTACATTCAAACTCGAGACGAGAATACCGCTTTGGCTTGGCCGTGTGCCTTTGATGTTCAGCGTGCCGTCAGGACCACGGACCACTCCCGGCAAAAGCGGCAGCGCGTCCTGGAATTTCTGATCGATCAGCGGGGCGTCCTGCAGGGCCGTGCTAGTGATCACGCTCGGCGCGGTGGTGTCAGTCTTCGCCGCATCGGTTGGATCCTGCTTTACTGTGACCGTGGCGCTGACCGTTTCCGGTTTCAGCATGATGTCCTGCTCAATCGTCGCATCGATCTGAACGCTGAGCTTTTGATCGTATTTTTTGAATCCGGAAAGTTCGACGGTGAGTTGGTAATCACCTGCCGTCAAGGCGCGAAATTCGTAGACACCTTCTTCGTTGCTGATGGACTGGACCTTCTTACCGGCCAGTCGTTCGCCGGTCAGCGACACGACAACGCCCGAGAGCGCTTTGCGCTGGTCCGGGATGTCAGCGACGACTTTGCCTTTGATGGTACCCTGCGCAGCCGCTGAAGAGGAGACGCTCAGGAGAAATACAATTGCTCCAAGCAGGAAAAGCCCTACCCGATGGAGGAGCCCAGGGGAACTTGCGAATGTCATATGCCTAACCACTTGATCTTTGAAGCCGAAAAACCTCGGTGGTTGCCCGTCATTAACTATCTACTTTCGCCGACAACAGCAGCGCTAACCATCCAAGAGTCGGGCGGCGCTGTCACAAAATCCAGATGAGAGCCGCACTTCAAAGGACATGTCCGCCGCGCGGTGTGCAGCAAGCCAATACAATGCCACGGCGCAAACCTGCGCACAGATTGTGACTTCGACGCTCGCCTGGCAACGGATTTTATCGGTAGGCTCGTCAGGATCGCGTTAGCTGCCGGTACTTAATGCGATGTGGGACCTCGGCTTCCGCGCCGAGTCTGGCTTTGCGATCTTCTTCATAGTCCGAATAGTTGCCTTCGAACCAGACAACTTTGCTGTCGCCTTCGAACGCCAGCATGTGCGTCGCGATTCGATCGAGAAACCAGCGGTCGTGCGAGATCACCACCGCGCAGCCGGCGAAATTCTCCAGCGCCTCTTCCAACGCGCGCAGGGTGTTGACGTCCAGATCATTCGTCGGCTCATCGAGCAGCAGGACGTTCGCGCCTTCTTTCAACATCTTCGCGAGATGCACGCGATTGCGCTCGCCGCCGGACAACATCGAAACCTTCTTCTGTTGATCTGAACCCGAAAAGTTGAAGCGTCCCACATAGGCGCGCGAGTTAACTTCCCGATTTCCTAATTTCAAAGTGTCCTCGCCGCCGGAAATCTCCTGCCAGATTGATTTGTCGGCGTCGAGTGTGCGGCTCTGATCGACATATGCCACCTGCACCGTTTCGCCAATCTTGATTGCCCCGCTATCGGGTTCTTCCTGCTTTGTGATCATGCGAAAGAGCGTCGTCTTCCCTGCTCCATTCGGTCCGATGACACCGACGATGCCTCCGGGCGGCAGAGCAAAAGTCATATTCTCAACCAGCAAGTTGTCGCCGTATGATTTTGTCACGTGGTCCGCTTCGATCACCACGTCGCCGAGTCTGGGACCGGGCGGAATGGGAATCTCCAAATCCTCACGACGCTTCTCTGATTGCTTGTCGAGCAGCGTCTCGTATGCGTTGATGCGCGCCTTTCCCTTCGCCCGCCGCGCCTTCGGTGACATGCGAATCCATTCCAACTCGCGTTGCAGAGTTTTCTGCCGTTCACTTTCAGACTTTTCTTCGCGCCGCAGACGTTCCTGCTTCTGCTCCAGCCAGCTCGAATAATTTCCTTTCCACGGAATGCCTTCGCCCCGATCCAACTCGAGAATCCAGCCGGCGACGTTATCGAGAAAATAGCGGTCGTGCGTTACGGCAATGATGGTGCCCGCATAATTTTGCAGATGATGCTCCAGCCACGCGACAGATTCCGCATCGAGATGATTCGTCGGCTCGTCGAGCAGCAGGATGTCCGGTTTCTGAAGCAGCAGCCGGCAAAGGGCGACGCGACGGCGTTCGCCACCGGAGAGAATTTTCACCGGAGTCTCAGGCGGTGGACAGCGCAACGCATCCATCGCCATCTCGAGACGCGAATCCAAATCCCAGGCGTCGAGATGATCGAGCTTCTCCTGCACCGTCCCCTGTCGCTCGAGCAGCGCATTCATCTCGTCGTCGGACATTTCTTCGCCGAACTTCGCGTTGATCTCTTCGAACTCTTTGAGCAGATCGACGGTCTCTTTCACCGCTTCTTCAACCACCTCGCGAACAGTGCGGTGGTCGTCGAGCAAAGGTTCCTGTTCCAGGTACCCGACAGTGAAGCCCGGCGAGATGACGGTCTCGCCGTTGAAGTCTTTGTCAACGCCGGCGAGGATGCGCAGCAGCGAAGACTTGCCCGAGCCGTTGAGACCGAGGACGCCGATTTTCGCGCCGTAAAAATAGGAGAGATAAATATCTTTCAGGACTGGCTTCTTGTCATAGAACTTACTGACGCCGACCATCGAGTAGATAACTTTGTTTGGTTCAGTTGACATGAATGTTTGTAACGCAAACTGTTAGTTTGCGACGTTCAGGAAAGTAATCCACAGATTACACAGATTTCACAGATAAGCACAAAGGCGATTTGGAGTGCAGTGACGAGTCACCGCTTTCTTCAGGCAAGGAAAAGCGCCGACAAGCCGGCGCACTCCAAAAGAATCATAGCGGCACCAACTCAGTCGTCGTATCGCGACGTTCCTTCTTTTTAAATCCTTCGACGAAGACGCGCGAGCCGGGCGTGGGAAATTTTTTCGCGTAGGCTTGATCGACTAGTTTCTTCAAACGCTCGCTGCGCGTGAAGATCGGTCTCACTTTCAATTGCTTTCCATTTACTTCGATGATGCCGCGCGGCTCTTCGCGGAACGTACGCCACCAACTGCGCGGCTTCAATGAATAGGAGCGGACAAAAACGCGGCCTTCAACTACAACTGCCCAGATGCCGACGATGCGGTGAGGCTTGATGCCGGTCCGGATCCCGAGAATTTTTGAATCGCTAATTGCCTCAACAATCGCTTTGGGGAATTTGTTGTTCGCCGCAGCCATCAAAAGAACTCTCCGTCGACTTACTGCCAACTCAAGCGGCCGATAGTGCCCCGCGCGCCGGCGCCCCAGCCAAATCTCTGGCCATGCGCAAAGCTGAACGTGTCCACGCCCGGACCGGCGATTGGGTTCCACGTCCGACCGTCGTCGGTTGAATAGTCACCGCCTTGCGGACCCAAAGCGACGAGCGACGGCGTCCCCGGCAAGTACGCCACCACCGAGCGGAATCCCGACAGTCCCTTCAACAGTTTCCAGGTTACGCCGCCATCGCTGGTCACGGCCAGGTTATCAACCGCTTCTTTTTCTTTCTGGTAATCACCGCCGGCGATTACGCCATTCATCTCGTCACGAAAGGCAATCGAAAAAATTCCCGACGATTGATTCGATTTGATAGGCGTTTCAAACACCTTCCACGTTTTCCCGCCATCGGTCGTTCGCAGCACGCGAGCTCGATCGGCTGAGCCCAAACCGATCCACGCGTAACGCCTACCGGACACGGCTATGTTGGTGCCGCTGGCCGCAAACGCACCTTCGTTTATCAGCGCCGGGGGCAATTTGTACGGTGCTACCCGTGTCCATTGTTGACCGCCGTCTGAGGTAACCAGAATGTAGAACTGTCGATCAATTGAATCGCCGATCACAATGCCGTGCTGCGCGTCCCAGAAAGACATCGCGTCAAGAAATGCTTTCGGATCATCGTTGCGAAATTGCAACGTCCACGTCGCTCCGGCGTCCGTGGTTTTGTAGATACGCGAAACAGCACCATTGCCGATGCTCAATACATAAGCCGTCCGTTCATCAATCGCATCGATATCACGAAAGTCCAAAGCCTCCGACGTCACCGTCAACCTCTTCCAGGTAGCGCCGCCATCTTCGGTGCGCAACACGGTACTGCCGGAGCCGCTGGCCCAGGCCACGCGATCGTTGACTGCGCTGACGCCACGCAAGCGCGAGTTGACCCCGCTGGTTTGCATCGACCAGGTTGGAGCTGAGAGCAGGAACGCGACAATGAGCAAGAGACAATTCATAAACTGTTTGAGAATTAGCGGGCGCTTAACTTTCGACCACTTACGAGATTCGTGATTATACAGCCGAACGAAATCTGGCAAATAGACAAAGATCCACGAATACACACGAGCCCTCCGCAATGCGTCTCGTGGTTTTCGTGGATCGCCTTTAGCCTGATTAAGAGCCCGCTATAAACCTAATTCTGAACACTAAACGACTTGAAGAACTTTTCTGCATCAGGAAGGTTTGCCCGGTCGCGACTCTCAGCCATGACCTGGAAAGCGCGGTTGCCGATGAAATAAAATCTGACGTTGACCGTCCGGCCATCACCATCGACGAAGGTGAACGCACGCCCCGCGTGATTCATCAACGCCACGCTCGACTCGTTTGATAGCTTGCCGTTCTTGGCCTGAATCAAGGCGTCGCGCATCCGATCCAGCGTCTGCTCGGTGCCTTTCGATTCGACGTCGCGGCTGTACGCCGTCCAACTCACCATGTACTCGTTGAGGTCCTTATCGGTCGCCGAAACAATGTGCGTCAGCACCTTGCCGGCGACGGTGTCGGTCGTCACGGTGCTGACGCGAGGTTCATCGGGAATGGAAACCGCAAAGCCACCTTCACTGGACGAGTAGCTCTTCCACTGCGGCTGCGGTACTGCACAAACCGCCAGGGAAACGAAACCCAGAACTGAAGCCAGGACGAAATGCATAGACTTATCCTCCCAGGGAATTTTCCGCTAACACGCCCGAACGAATCGATCGGTTCCGAAAGTTCTGTCAAGTCTTGTTAAGCTCCTGGGTTCCCGCCGTTCAAAAATGCGGAGATCTGACGAAGCAGTAAACCATCACTTAAACCCAGGCATGCGCAGGCCGGCAATTGAGCTCGAGTAATTCGTCTCGCCCTTCGTCAAATAATCACCGACGTACCAGAAGTTTCACCGCCGGAATGAGATTTTGATTCATGGACTGGGGACTCGCTTTGAAAGAACCGGGCTGAAGGAAAGCCGTCAGTGTAACCTAGCCGCCGAACCGCGATGCTCGACCATCAGACATCGATCCTGGACCACTTTGATACCGGCTTCGGCGAGCTGTCGCGCGACTTCATCGTGATAGATGCCGAGCTGCAACCAGACGGATTTCGGTTTCTTCGCGATGATGTCGTCGACATGCGGCGGAATGTCCTGCGGCCGGCGAAAGACGTTGACCATATCAACGTCTTCTGAAATTTCGGCCAGCGTTCGATGAACCGGTTCGCCGAGAATCTCAGTGACCTCAGGGTAATAGACGGGAACCGGAATGATTTTGAATCCGGCGTTCTGCATGTACTTGGGAACATAGAACGCGGGTTGATTGCTCTGCGCTTCGGTCTTAATCCCGAGCACGGCGATCGTTTTTGTCTGCGCCAGCAACTCGCCGATTTGGGCTGAGTCGTTAATGAGATTGTCGCGCCAGTTGGAAGTCATCAACGGCAGCTTAACAGAAACCTGACCGTAAGGGAGGTGCCGCGGTATTACTCGATGCGTCTTGGGGCACCCTCCCTCATGGTCGGGCCTCGGCTAAAAGTTCACGCCCGTCGCCGCAAGGATCGCAAAGACGACCGCCAGGATCGCTTCCCCCGCAATCAAGCCGGAAGCGAGCGGTATACGAAAATCTTTTTCCGTCCGCGGTGAAACCCGCGCCCAGATCAGTTGGGCGACGCCTCCCAACACGAACGTGATGATCACCGCCGGCGTGATCAGCATGCCGATGCCCATCGCTGAAGGCGACGGCACAAATTCTTCCCAACGCTCGGCCAGCAGCGTCAGGATGATTCCAACGGCTACTCCGATCGCCAAACCGATCAAACATCCCGGAGGCAGGGCCTTCAAGCCTTGCGTCAGCAACTTGGCGAAGCCGGCCCACTTGACGCTGATCGGCGCCGACAGGCCGGTCTCGCCGCCGAGCCCGAACTTGTTGCGCAGAATCGGATAGACGATGGCCGTCGCAATCGAACCGACGGGCGCCGCGATCAATTGGGCGATGGTCAGACTTCGCGGATTTGATTTCAGCAATTGGCCGGCTTTGAAGTCCTGCATCAAGGCTTCCGAGGTTACGGCGATCGTTCCCGTAAGTCCGCTGGAGGACATGTTGACCGCGACGTTGCCCGGCGAAATGAAGGCGAAGATCGCCTGCATCATATTCGACATCGCGCTGATCGGGCCCCAATTCGTTTCGCCCAATACCCGCAGCCCCACCAGCATCAGCGGCAGCGAGAGAACGATCGCAATGAATGAAAGATAAACAGGAATCCCCATGCTGAAATACTGCAGCATGCACAAAGCGATCGTCATAACGATTGCCCCGATTACCACGAATCGCATGGGGAAATCTGTCTGCTGCATCTTGCTGCCCTTGAGACCGCGGAACGTCTTCACAATCAGGTTCCATTTCAAAGCGAGCGACACCAGGCCGCCCGCGACCATCAGTCCCGTCGCCGGCCACATGACCCAAATCAGCGTGGACGCGAAATCAAGCTTGGCAATCAAACCGTGACTCATGAGAAATGGCGGCAGGATGACCCAACTGATCAGGCATCCCAGTCCCATCGCCAGACAAATGCGAAAGCCCACCAGCAGTCCCGATCCAAATCCCAGCAGACTGATGTTGAAGCCGACGCGCATTGCGGCCTGCCCGGGGAAAAACCAATTCTCCCGCACCCATTTGAGCGTCGTTGCGGTCATCACGACCATCGAGGCCAGGGTGCCCACGGCGAGTGCCTTCACCGGTCCGGCAGAGACTCCGCTTTCGCGGCCTTCATGCAACACGCGGATAGTTTCGCCCGCCGCCAATCCATCGGCATAGGTCAGGTTCTCTTCATCGATGTAATGCCGGCGCATCGGCACTGCTAACAGAATGCCCAGCAAGCTCGCACAGCAAAGCCAGCCGAAAATTTGCCAGGTGCCGAGATGAATCGGCGGATTGAAATCGCCGCTGGTATTCAGCATGTCGAACGCCGCGAGCAGCACCGCCATGAAGGCCGTCTGTCCCGCGCTCGTGCCCATCGTCTGCACGATGTTGTTCTCGCGCGAGTTGGTGCCCGTGGCGCGCAGAATCAACACCAGCACGATAAAGCCGAGAAACGCGGAAACGACCGAAAGGTTAGGTCCGAAACCAAGCTTGAGGACGCAATACGGATAGGCACTTCCGATGATTAGCGCGACAACCAGGCCGACGATGATCGCACGAGGTGTTAATTCGGGGGCCGCTGATGCTGTTTGCGTTTTTGCCATTCGTTGCTCCGCTGATCTATTTCAATTCCGCATGAGTTGGATGTCGGTGTGCGAGTAATCTTTAGTACGCTTCCGTGGTCACAGTCAAATTTTGGAGTGCGGCGGCTTGACTGCGCTTTTCCTTTGTCGATCATCACGCCCGCCTCGCAACTTGTCACTACGGAAAAGCGGCGACGAGTCGCCGCACTCCAAATCGAATCCACAAGGTCTTTGCAAGAATTCTGCAACCAGCCCTCGGCGGGATGCCTTTAGTATCTGTTCATTCATTGATTCTCCTTGTGAGAACTGAGACTGAAGGGTGAGGCGCCAAGCTTTGGGGGAGGCTTGGCGCCTTTACTTTTCAGTTGGCTCCTTGCACTTTCGCGGTTTCGGGCGATAATCGCCGTCTGCTTTTTCAATTCGCAAAGAAAGTTAATCGAAGTGCCGACCGCACCTTACGGTTCCTGGAAATCGCCTATAACTTCGGATCTGATCGTGAAAGGAACGATTGGGTTAAGCCAGCCGCGCCTCGACGGCGATGATGTGTATTGGATCGAAATGCGCCCGTCCGAACGTGGTCGGCAGGTGATTGTCCGGCGAGCCAGCGACGGCACGACCACCGACATCAACCCGCCGGACTTCAACGCACGGACACGCGTTCATGAGTATGGCGGCGGCGATTACGTGGTGCATGAAGGCACGATTTATTTCTCGAACTTTGCTGATCAGCAACTATATCGGCAAAAAGCCGGCTCCACTCCCGAGCGGATTACGAACGAAAGCAAGGACGATCGCCTGCGCTATGCCGAGGCTGTTATTGATCAGGCACGCAATCGTTTGATCGCCGTCCGCGAAGATCATCGGCAGGAAGATCATGAGGCGCAAAATACCATCGCCGCCGTCTCGCTGCATGGCAACGAAGAAGTCGTGCTGGTCTCCGGAAACGATTTCTATTCGTCGCCGCGTCTCAGTCCGGACAGCTCGCGTTTGGCCTGGTTAACCTGGAACCATCCGAACATGCCCTGGGACGGGAGTGAATTGTGGACGGGCGAAATCGCCGCTGACGGCTCGCTGATCAACCAAAAATTGATCGCCGGCGGGCTGCGTGAATCGATCTTCCAACCTGAGTGGTCAGCGGACGGCGTGCTCCATTTTGTTTCCGACCGCAGCGGCTGGTGGAATATTTATCGCGCGACAGACGCTGGTAGCGAATGCTTGTGCGAGATGCAGGCGGAGTTCGGAGCGCCGCAGTGGGTGTTCGGCATGTCGACCTACGCCTTTCAGTCACCCGATACAATCGTGTGCGCGTATGTCGACACCGGGCTATGGAAACTGGGAACCATCGACGCGCGCACGCGAACGCTTGCGCCGATTGAGACGCGGTTCACAGACATTTCTTACGTGCAGGTTGCCGCGGGGCGCGCTGTGTTCAAGGCCGGCTCTCCGCGTGACCCTTTGTCGATCTTTGAAATGAATTTGACGACGCGCGAGACGACGCTGCTGCAATGCACCGCTAATCTGGAAATCGATCATGGCTACATCTCAGAGCCGCAGCCCATCGAATTCCCGACCGAAAATGGATTAACGGCACACGGATTCTACTACCCGGCCTGGAACCAGGACTTTGACGGCCCGGCCGATGAGAAGCCTCTGCTTTTGGTCAAGAGTCATGGTGGACCAACCTCCGCCACGGTGGCGGATCTTTTTTTGACGATTCAATATTGGACCAGCCGGGGAATTGCCGTGTTGGATGTTAATTACGGCGGCAGCACCGGCTATGGCCGCGCATATCGCGAGCGCTTGCGCGGCACCTGGGGCGTCGTCGATGTCGACGATTGCGTGAACGGCGCGAAGTACCTCGCCGCGCGCGGCGACGTCGATGCCAACCGCACTGTCATTGACGGCGGCAGCGCCGGTGGTTACACAACGCTGTGCGCACTGACGTTTCGCGATTATTTCAAAGCCGGCGCCAGCTACTATGGCGTCAGCGATCTTGAGGCACTGGAACTCGACACTCACAAATTCGAGTCAAAATATTCGGATGGATTGATTGGCCCGTATCCAGCGCGCAAGGATTTATATTTTGAACGCTCCCCAATTCATTTCACCGATCAATTGTCGTGTCCCTTGATCTTTTTTCAGGGTTTGGAAGATAAGGTCGTACCGCCGAATCAGGCTGAAATGATGGTTGACGCCTTACGCGAAAAAGGCTTGCCGGTCGCCTACGTGGCCTTCGAGGGCGAGCAACACGGTTTTCGCCGCGCCGAAAATATCAAACGGTCACTCGACGGTGAACTCTACTTTTACGCAAAGGTTTTTGGATTCGAATTGGCAGAAGCCGTCGAACCGGTCACCATTGAAAATCTGAAATGATTCCTCGCTCTCGCAGACCCTCAAGTTGAATGGCGAAACTCGACCGCCTGGTCTGGGCGGACGGCATTTCGTTTACGGCGTTCGGCGTGCGCGTCGGAGTGCGCGTCAACAACAAAACTACCCTCAAAGCATTGCTGGCACGGCTGCCTCCCGGCGCAAAACCCTCGAACGTGCGCAGCACAGACCACCTCTATTCGATGACCGGATTCGCAAATGGCGCGAGCGGCCCCGTCACGCGCTTCAATTTAGGTTATTGGAACCTCGTGAGATTTGCGCGCACCCGCAGCTTCGCAGAACTGCTGGAACAATTCGAATCGCATGTGCAGCTCACCGTCGCCGAATACGCGCCGCGTCGCGTCTTTGTGCATGCCGGTGTCGTTGAGTGGCAGGGAAAAGCGATTGTGATGCCCGGTATGAGCTTCAGCGGAAAATCAACGCTGGTGGCCGAGTTGCTTCGCGCCGGCGCGACTTATTATTCAGATGAGTACGCCGTGATCGATGCAAACGGTCGCGTGCATCCTTACGCGCGCCAACTGCGCATGCGCGGCCCCGAGGCCATGAAGCGAATGCGAGCCAAAGACTTCGGCGCAGACACGGGAGCGAAATCTCTTCCCATCGGACTCGTCATTACGACGCGCTTCAAAGACGGCGCGCGTTGGAGACCGCGCAAGTTGTCGCGTGGCAAAGCAGTGCTCGAATTGTTGGCGAATACCGTATCAGCGCGCTCCCAGCCGGAAATGGCGCTGAGTTTTCTCTCCAAAGCGGTCGCGTCAGCGACATCGTTGAAAAGTTCACGCGGTGAAGCGCGCGATCTGGTTGAATGGCTCGCGCGCCGTTGAAGAGCGTTGACGATAATCCACAGATCACACACGTTGAAAAGCAATCCCACGAAAAAGTGTGTCCCGCCCGATACTGCTTTAAAGCTTTAGTCTAATCTGTGTAATCGTGGAATCTGTGGATAACTTAGTTCACTGCTGCACGGGTTTATCCGACACCGTCGCCGGCGCGCCGGCATGATCGTCTCCGCGAACCACGCCAGTCTGATCGATAAAGAACGACCGTTTACCACCCTTCCCATATTCCTTCGGCGTAGCCGTGGCTTCAAAGGCAGCGCCACCGGACACAGTCACTTCATATTTGTAACCGTATTTGTCGAGTCCATCCGGTTGGAATAGCTTCGCCTCGACCAGTTGCTGCATCGACCCGTAGCTTCCCTTTCCCAAACCATCCTTGTATTGGGTCTCGGCTGACGCGAGCCACTGCAACGAACCGGTTGCGATCCCTTCGTTCATTTCCGGAGGCGGATTTGTCATCGCCGATGAAATTGAAGCGATGCTCATCAGGATATAATTCTTCGGCAGACGCAGCTCATGCCGCAGTCCCATCCCGTCATCCGACATCGCATAGGTGATCGCCTCGGCGTTTGGATTCAGACCGAGCAAGAAATCACGCAGTCCGGCGTCCATGCTCGCCGACGATTTGCGGATTTGATCCTGGTAACCTTCCATCAGCACCGGCGAAACATAAACCTGGCCGGACGTGCGTGATGACTGCCACCGTCGCGAATTACGAAACACCGTGTTCGATGAAAGCGTGGTGTGATTATTGTAAGCGTCCACGATCTTTTGCACGCCCAACGCGTCGGAAATAACTACGAAATCCCCGACGAAGGCATACGCAAAGATGCCGGCATAATTAACGATCTCGGCGTCGCCGTGCTTTTCGGTTTGCGCGAGCAGGTTCGCTTCTCCGGGAAAG
>JADMIO011560656.1_pt1 | contig 85847 bp, 72 predicted proteins | sample 8958161 | NCBI WGS metagenome assembly JADMIO01 (sample SAMN16585339, study PRJNA669376) | soil metagenome | isolation source: Crop rotation soil | place: USA: Cullars Rotation, Alabama | collected 2011 | reverse complement strand
CAGCGGCTGGTCTTTCCCCAAGACCAGCCGTTGTTGATTAACTTGTTATACCGTCGGTCACACCGGCCATGTCATCGCGAGTCGAATTCTGCTCGTCAATGTCTTCGGTCATGGTAAGGTATTTGAATTGTCCACGGGCGGTTCGTGAGGATGCCGATGCCTACCATCAAATCATGTACCAGTGTAAAGCTCCTTCTGGCGACGTTGACGCTCTTGTCACCGGCTGTTGCCAGCAGCGGAAATGAGTCTCCGCCACCGCAGAACAATTCCACGGACGCTACCAAGGGCACCGCAGATGGTTCAGCACCGAAAGAGAAATCACCAGATATGTCCCGTTACATGAGTGGTGTGCGCAAGAAAATGCAAAGAGTGTGGCACTCGCCTGATGTGCCTGAAAGACGCACTGTCTCCATTCTTTTTACACTGGACAAAGATGGTGCAGTGATTTCAGCGAAGGTCAACAAGAGTTCTGGTTTGGCAAATGTCGATCAGCAAGCTTTGACCGCAGTCAAGAAAGCGTCGCCGTTCGATAAGTTGCCTGAAGGCGCCGGCAAATTTTCAATTGACTATTCATTTGAATGCGGTCCGCACAAGTCTGCTGACAGCTTCATGTTCAACGGTGTGCCAATCAAAAATCAGGAATATAAAATCAGCAGTGGCGGAGCCACTTTGCACAACCTCTCAACTGACAGTGCAGCCGAACGCAAGCTGCAAGAGCGAGCATATGCGTTGCAAGACAAAGCCGATCAGCTGCAAGCTCGTTTGACTGAGTTTAAGAGCGCAGCGACACCAGATCAGACCAAAATGACGACAACTTTGCGCGATTTGGCAAACACTTACAAGCAACTGCAGCAGTACGACAAAGCAGAACCGCTCTACAAAGATCTTATTGCCACTGCAGAGAATGCGGCACAGGAGTCATCGCTCATTTCAGCGTTATCGGATTTCGCCAACATGTATTACACGACGAACAGATATGGCGATGCCGAGCCTTTGTACGCCCGTGCCGTGTCATTGCAAAACAAGATAGACGCAACACATGCCGACAAGACGATGCTCAACGATTATGCCAAAACTCTCTACAAACTGAATAAGACGAGCCAAGCCGATGAAATCTACAAGCAGCTCAGACAAATGCAATGAGCTGACTAATCGCCAAAGAGAATGGACTTTCCAGGCGGAAAAGCGCGTTTGATTTCGGCCTCGTCTTTCTTCAGGCCTTTGGGAAAAGTTACGCAGTTGAGCTCGCGAATCTTTGCCAAATCCTTAGCACAAGCTGCAGTAACGTGCGTTTTAACCAAGTTTATGTCGGTAAGACCAAGTTGCGTTAGTTTCGCTATGCCAGCATCAGTAATATCATTGTGCGCGAGCTGTAATCTCTTCAGACTGGTTATTTTCGCGATGTCACCCATGTCTGCGTCTTTCAATCCATCGTCAGCCAGAACTAAGGAAATCATTCTGGTCGAGCCGCGAAGAGACTTAAGCAGCGATGGAACATTTCGCAAAGAGCTTACATCCAGCATGCGCAGATGGCAAAGTGTCTTGCGATAGGGAGCGAGCTGGGCACAATCGATCTCTGTTCTGGAAATGAGCAACGTCTCCAACTGTGTCAAATCTTCCATGTGCAGATTCATAAATGCCCTGGTCGTGATCGGTGGCGGCAGGTGCAAATACCTCAGCTCTTTCAAGCGAGAGGCAAATGCCAAAAGTCCCTCTACCGACTGTTCCTGTATATCCATCAGGGAATCGCTTGCCGAAAAATTCAGCTTCAGCCCGTGAAGATCATCGAGTCTAAATCTGCTCAGCAAATGCGGGTCACGATAGACCAGATGAAACGGCACATCGAGCAACAGTGGAAAATCCTTCTGAAATTTTACTATCTTTTCCGCGGGTACACCGTCTATTGTCTCGCCAAAATTGCCTTGCATATGAGCAATGACGCCCATTTTTTGCTTTCCAAAATCGAATTCGCGCATCTTTCCGATGATTCGAGAAAACTTTTGTTCGGTTACATCACTCATCGAATCAGTATTAGGAGTCGACTGTGTTGTATCAATAGATGGTGTTGTGTCATTAGTTGGTGTTGTTTCAACGGGCTGTCGCGGTGCGGGTTGATTCTGGCGCCATTCATGCAACAGAACCACGAGACAGCAAACGATCGCTATGACAATTGCCGACCCGATCATGATCTTGCTATTTGGAACAGGTGCGGCGGCACTGGTGCTTTTCTCAACCAGATCTGATCGTCCTTGCTGCAACAGCGTGAGGTCCTGAGCCACTTCAAGACAATTTTGATATCTTTGCGATGGTTCTTTTGCCAACATTTTTTGCAAAATCTTCTCGAGCGCTGCCGGAAAATCTCGACCCAGCGCAGCCTGTTTTAGAGGCAACTGCGTTTCGACACGATGCTGCATCATTGTCTCCAACACGCTCTGACCACGAAACGGCGGCGCTCCGGTCAGTGCTTCATACAGCACGCAGCCTAGAGAGTAAATGTCACTGCGGTTATCGACCTTGCTGCCCAAACACTGCTCGGGACTCATGTAAAGCGGCGTACCAAAAACCTCGCCTGTTTTCGTCAAACCGCCTTCTTCACTATCGAGTTTGGCTATGCCAAAATCCACCAACTTGGGAAGGAATGGTAACCGTTTATCGCCGCTGGACGAAAGAACGATGTTGCTTGGCTTGAGATCTCGATGGATCACTCCCTCTTCGTGAGCATATGCAAGAGCGAAGCAGATGGGGGTGAATATTTGCAGCGCCGACTCTAGAGACAATGTCGTAACTATCTTCAAGTGCTGCGCCAACGTGGGTCCTTCCACCAGATCCATAACGAGATAAGGTTGTGGACCAAGCCAGCCATAATCAACGGCCCGCACTAAATTTGGATGTTCCAATTTTGCAGCTGCTAGAGCTTCGTTTTGGAAACGACGGATGTTTACATCAGTGGCGGCAACAGGATTGAGGGTCTTGAGTGCTAACTCTTTCTGAAGTGCCAGCTGCTCGACTCGATAGACACAACCCATCGCGCCCTTGCCAATGATGTGCAAGACCTTATAACGTTGGGCGACGATTTCTCCTGGCTGCAAATCTTTGGCTGGGCTCGGTTCGGCAGATGCCGAATCCATTAAACCGACAGGTGACCTCGCTTGCGTTCCATCGTCAGACGAGACTAGTTCTGGTTCTTTGAATTTATCTTGGTCGTCATTCACTGTCGTTTTTCCGGCTCGAACGATTGGCGCACAAGCGTCTGCGGCCCTCCCCAGGGTAGGAATATACCCAGCAAGCCCATCGGCGAAGCGCCTCAGCCGGGAGCACCGGATAGCCATGCGCCAAGTGGCACTCCGAGCGCTCTCGCATTGCACGCAGGATGCGTGCGGTCCCAGTGCTAGCGCCTTTCAAGCATTCAGCGACCGCTAGGTTTCGCGAACCGTCACCCCTTCGGTCTTTTCGCCCTCGAGAGGTTTCTCACCCCGCTCAATTAATGAAGCGCCAATGCCAAAGTCATAGAGAAATATCCCTATCAGCGCTCCGATAATGGGAGCAACAATTGGCACCCACCAATAGCCACCATCCTCGGTGAAGGGAGCCAGTCCCCAACCGCTGACATAGCAAAGAACTCTCGGACCGAAATCTCGCGCGGGATTTATGGCGTAACCGGCCATGGTGCCAAAGCTCTGACCAATAACTACAACAACCAGACCGACGATAAATGGCCCTAAATTAGCTATGGCTGCATTGTTTCTCGTGTCGGTCACCGCGCGAATCAAGAACAACAACAGCGCCGTGCCAATTACTTGATCGATGAAACCGGTTTGTAGATCGATTCTCGGATGCGTGAAGAAAATGCCATCCAGACTCACTTTAGCAGACACGAGATCGTCAAACTTGCCCTCTGTGACCAGAGATTCTGCATGCTGATTGATCAGTGATCCGTAATCCAAAAGGACCAGCGCAGCCCCGCAAAATGCGCCCGACACCTGGGCAATGATATATGGAATCACCTTGTTCCAACTAACATCGCGCCGAGCAGCAAGCGCGATTGTTACTGCCGGATTGAGATGGGCACCACTGATGCCACCAGCGACATAGATGCCCATGGTGACTGCGAATCCCCACGCAAATGTGATCATCAAGAAATCGCTGTTGCCACCGGCTACTACGGCCGCCACCACTCCATCGCCTAGAGCCAAAAGCACCAGAGTACCGAGAAATTCTGCAATGACTTCGCCAGTGAGAGAGTCTCTCTTCATGGTCCTTCCTGATTGATGACAATAGTGCACGCCGTCTTGCCGGCAAGCACGCTGACATTAACCGTCGCACGTTGATTGCCTTTCTTGCCGGTAACCATCATCGTGCCGTTGGCGTTGATGTCACGGTCAATCTTCCAATTACCCGAAAGAAGCTGTTTTCGATAATATCGGCTCACGTTTTCGGCTGAGTCGGTGCAGGTGAAATTGACCATCTTATTTTGCGCACCAGATGCGGTATTACTGGAGGAGATGGTAATCTTCGCACCCTGATACATAGGCAGCGGAAATCCGGACGGGGCTGTTCCTTCAGTAGAAACGGCGAATTCCGGTGCTTGTTTGTTCTCATGCCCGCACGAACTGACAGCACTTCCCAGAATGAGCAGGATGGCTAGCCGCACAAAGTCGTCTCTCATCTTGACCTCAGCCCTCAAACAACGGGAAAATCATAACAGTCCAAGTTCATCTAAGATCGGGCTGCGACTGATTTGCTCAACCGTCCATTTCTTCTTGCAGGCTCGCAAGCTCGCTGGCACTCAAGTTAAGACTGTTGGCTTTTACTTTCTCGAACAACTCTTCATCTTCGGTGTGCTCGATTGCACAAGCTGGGTGCAGATAGCCTGGTCCTTTGCGGGTAAAGGCGCCGGTGTCGACCTCAGTTTCAATCGCCACCCTGATGTCACCTTTTTCAAGTTTCTCACCGCAAGAGATGCAGCTGGAGCGAGATGTTGGCGCATGCTCAGCATACGGAAAGGTGGTCGGCTTTTCGGATTTGCCTGAAGTCTCAATGGTCTGCATCAACTCGTCTTTGTTGGGGACATCCAAAGTCGTTGTCTCCAACGCTTGCTTAAGTGCAGCCGGTTTCTTTTTTGCTCCACAAGCGGTGTGATGCCAATTAAATGTCATTTCGCCTGGAGCAAAGGCGTTGGGCACTTCCTCACCGAGGCGCAGCTCACCCTTAGCAATGGGCTGCTTGCAGGTGCGACAGCTAGCCCGTCCAGATTTTGCTTCCTCAATCATGTGCGGCATCTTGTAGTCCCTCCCATTCAACACACCAAAGCGTCACACTCAGATCTGATTTTCTATCCTCTATTTTCCGACTTGCCGGCAAAGATCACATTATTTTCGTCAACCGGAGTTAAAGATTTGCTCTTCACTGTGAGACGCTGATCTTTACCGCTTCACGAATGGCTTGCAGCTTTTCGCGCTGCGTTTTTAGCTCGGTGCCACGCTTAATGCTCTTGCGAGTGCTCTCCAAATCGTTCATTTGCAAGCCTTTCAGACCAATGGCGCCGAGGCGATCGACTTCGTGGTCGATGGTGTTCATAAAACCTTCAAATGCCATAAGCAATGTGTGTTTGCTCTGTTCGAGTCGCGCCGGCAGATCGGCAGCCTCTTGCGCAATCTCGTCTGGCAGCGTATTGAGAGAGTCAAGCGAGAAATACTCAGAACCATAAGGCACGTTGGAAATGCCAATGCTGCTTCCTTCCGAGAGCTTGGAATCAAATTCAGCTCGCAGCTCTGCTCCTCTAGAAACTCTTATCAAGCTGCCAAAGAGCTTTTTGGCTATGTAAGACATCATGGAATCGAGAACAATCTGGCCATCGACAATCCACACCGTTTTGCCTTTGTCGTCTGCAGCGTCCATCTCCATGAACGTCTGGAAAAAAGCCTTGCGTCCTGGAAAGGCAGTCAAGTATTCAAATGGCACGATAAAGCAGCTTATCTTGTTTACTTCCGCTTGCATCACAAGCGCCCACTGACCGGTGATAACCGAGCCTTGAAAGATGACGAGTGAATCGCTTAATTGTGGTTTGGTTGCCAGATTGGGAGCGGCTGGACGATGGCAGATGACCTTAACATTCTCGTCGCCTTCCCTCTTGCCCAGTTCCTTGGCATATCTTTGAAAGTCGTCAAAGAATTTCTCAATGCAGACAATACTGCTCATGTTCAGGGGATTGCCCTGCAAAACCTGTTTGGTTGCAGGCGGCTCAGCATTAAGGTTGGCTATCCACTTGCCGGTCGCTTCCCCCAACAATTGCTTGCTCTTGGCGGGCGCGCGCTTTGAAGACCCATCACCGGCGCTCTTTGCAGGTTTTTTGCCTGAATCGTTAGTGCTCACGGCGCGACCTCAACAATAGTTCTCCTAGGCAATTTACTACATCATTCACCTGGCTTCCAGTCCCCAATCAAGATGAAAAGCTCAGTATTCATCGAGATCTTCCAGAAAAACCGCCTCACCCTTCTCTTGGGACATTAACAACAGTGAACTCTCGTAAATCGGATCTTGTTTTGTCGGTTTCCAGAGCGCTTTCTGACCTACTTGTCTGGATATTTCGGCAAGCGCAATGCTGGCAAGATGGCGATAGTGGTAGTGAAAAGAGTGGGCCGGAATCTCAATTTGCCCAAAAGTAATTTTTTCTGCCACCCGCTGCCAATTTTCGGACTCGACATCAATCTGAGACTCGTCGGCTATGATCACGACCTGTTGTGCTCCCCGACTGAGATCCACTTTGGGTAACGAGCTACCACCGAGATTCTTGCTTGTCACCACGACGGCTTCTCGAAAGAGGTAACGATGATCTGGTTGGCACGGAACAAGGCGAATGGGATTACGCCCGCGTCTTGCTGCAGCGCGTCCCTCAGATTTGGTCACTCGGTCACATCCAAACCACACGTTCGAGCGGTCTTCAATGAAAATGCGATTCCAGCCAAGCGCGGCAGCGGAGCGAATCGCACTACCCAACTCCGCATGGGCTGTTCCTCCAATGAAAATTATCTCGGGACGTTTCTTCTGAGGTTCACTGCGAATTTGCATGCGCCCTCTCAACCCATAAGAAAGATAATAGAGCGCGACTGCACTTGCCGCGGCGACATTGATGCAATTCAGTCGCTTGGAAATCATGGGAATGGAAATGGCGTGAGTTGAAACAGAAGCCATCTCGCGCGAAATTCCCTGTCGTTCGTTGCCGGCAACAACTGCTGCGTGCGCATTTGCCTGCAGCTCGTACCCATACAAAACTTGAACATTCTTCCAATTTTCCAAGGCCAGCACTGGAGCATAAGAGCGACTTATCTCAGCGCATGTAATCGCAGCCACATCGCCAGTAGTGTCATCACCTTGAGATTGATTAAAGAGACAACGACTGTCAAACATCTGAGCTGCATGGATCATGGCCTCGATGTTGAACGGGTTTTCTATCCCATCACCAATCAAATCAACAGTGTGGAGAATCTTCACTGCACCGGCCTGTCGAGGCTGTCGTGATAAGACTGGCGACAGCGTCTGGCAAATGACAGAGCCAACGCTTCATGATCCTTGCGCCGCAAAACTTGTGCTTCGCGTTTGCCTTTAAATTGTTGAATGATGTGGTGACCAACTTCATGCATCAGAACTTCAAAAAGCATGAACTGAATGAGGGTATCGTCTGGCCAATCAACTTTGCAGCGCGCCCCGTCTGAAGACAATTCAATTAATGCACCGGCGCTCTTGAGCAATTCTCTTTGCTCTACAGGCAATGACCCAGGCAAAAGCCATGGTGGCTGCGGTTGTTCGTACAATAAAATCTTGCCAGGAATTGCCAGCCTGCCAAAAATCAGTTTGCTTCCATCGACAGGATGAGGATTGTGAACCAGGCAAATTTCCCTTACACCATAGAAAGAAAGTTCACCGAAGTGGAGCAAAGTCTGGCGAATCAACGACTTGTCGGCGGGGTGGATGAAGCCCCTTCGTGGACGTTGAGCGCTAATTTGGGGAAGATCTGTGACTTCATCGGCAGTGGCACTTGCGGTTTGAAGTTGTGCGGACTGATCGGAGTTTATGCCAAGTTCCTTTAAGAAGATTCCCAATTTTTGCGCACTACTCTTATCGCCTTCACCGCGCTTTTGTTTAGGCGCACGGATTCGGTCTGCGGCAATTATTTGCGAAGGTCGTGTATGTTTGCTGCGTGACATGCATCATCTCTGGTAGAGAACTTCAGTATACGTTCTCTCCAAGATATGTGAAACGCAGCTCGAGGTCGAGCCGCGCTTCTTCGCAGTTAAAATCTAAGAACTAATGTTTGCGAGTGCTGACTTCTAATCGAGCGCTTGAGCCACAGGGCTCCACGAAAAGTAACGCTTCGCTGTCTGACTTAACCAGGTCCAAGTCCTGATTGTCCGGACACAAGCAAATGTACTCACCGCTGTTGTAGAGTTCACCTTCCGAAACTTCCTTGGAATCGCAAAAGAAGGTCATGGGGATTCTTTCTTCAACTTGATTGGTATCAGTTTTGAACTTGAGAAGTTCAAATTTTGGATTTTCCGGACAAACAAATGCCATAGCTGGTCCGTTTGGCAACAACTCACCAGAGCCGATTTTTGTATCGCCTCTGAAAACTTGCACCGACATTTTAATCTCCATGATTCGACTCCTTATTTGGTTTGCAGCCCGAACTTAACCGGACCGCCGTCGGCAAAGACGGGAGGTGCAACCATTAGTTCCCGGAGTGCCAGAGATGCCGCGCCTGCTTAAAGGAGCGCCCGCATCTTGCGTGCACATTGATTAAAGGAGCGCACGCATCTTGCGTGCCACTCGATAATCTGGTCAGGGTTTAGACTTAAGAGCATCAACGCATCCACGTGGCATTTTGCTCAAGGGGAAGGGCTTGGCTCGCGCATCAGGCTTGGGATGGCTTTTATATGGGGGATCTTTTGCTACTTGCTTCAACGATTCCTCCAGCTCCGCACCACAGCCGTCCCCTTCCGGTGGTGGTTCCTGCTCCTTGCAGTTGGCTGCGTCTTGGGGACAGTGCAATCTCACATGAATATGATCGTCATGTCCTTCATATGGTCGAAGTTTGCGCAACCACCATTCATCCTTGCCATTTGCATCTTTCTTCTGGCACAGAGCCTGCTTAATGGCAGGTGTGACGAAGATGCGTGCGACACGTTCGTCTTGAGCCGCATTGCGCACAAAGTTTGCATGAGCATCAGTCCACAACTTCGGATCCAATTCGGCAGAGTCGATCTTCAACACCGAAGGTGCCTCTTTCTTTTCGCGCTCGGTCTCTGACATTCTGTTTTCTGGCATCGGTATCAACCAGATATCGGCATCCAGCCCAATCTGGTGACTTGCGTGTCCTGATACCATGGGACCACCGCGTGGTTGACTTAGATCCCCAATCAAAATGCCGTTCCAACCGTCTTTATTTGCACGCTCTGACAACTGTTCCAGATATTCAACCAAAGTGCTGTGACCCCAAAAGCGGTTTCGCGACAATCGCATCACTTGCCAGTGTGGACCGTCGGCAGGCATGCGTTTTGCTCCACACAAGCAGCCATTGGCATAACTTCCTACAGGCGCCATCGGTTGTTCGGATGGTTGTGTCGCAGCACCAAAGAGCTTGCGCGCATCGCTTGACCCTTTCATCTCTTTCGCATTCCCTCCCAGTTGCCAGAGACTGAATGCCAGTGCCCCAACCAGAAAGAGACATCGCTTTTTAGAATTCATTCTCGCCCCGATCGCAATTGGCTCCGGGCGAATTATAAGTGCCAGGATAGTATCTCTCGATAGACCATGTTTGGAGCTTATCTAGTCAATGAAATGAAGTCAACTCCAGTATTGCTAATGGCGCGCAAAGCGATCAAACAAGAATTCAAGATTTCGTTGTCAAGTTTTTACTCACTTCATACACTGGGTTTACCGCGCAAATTTGCGTATGCCCGATACTTGTAAAATCAATACATACCTTGAGGCGCGAACACGGTGCGTTTCACGTTGCCCATCAAACGATCTCAGCAGCTCAAAGAAAAATGCGCACCAAAGTGGTATCTCAGTGCAGCTGTTCTCTTAACAGCATGCTCGTTTCTATCCGGCATTGTAACGCCGCTTGCAGGCCAGTTGGGCCTACCCAATATTGCTTCGCTCATATTTTCACTTCTACAAGAGGATCATCCACAAAGGTCAGATCACGACGACTCAGAGGAGAGTACGGGGTGTCCAATCGTAGAACCTGAATCGAAGGAAACTGTCACCAAGAATGAGGAAGAAAGTAGAGACGACGCGGGGGAGAATCAGTCCCAAAAGGTCTTTCGCCAAGGCAATTTACTACTAAAAACTCATCGAGCCAGGAACGGCATAGATGCCCTTAGCGTGTATCGAGGAAAGCGGCTGATTCTGCACACTTCGATAGAAGATGATCGCATGGGGATCGCATTTCCATATGGAGGCGAATCGGCGATACCCCATCGCGTTCATACGTTCGATGGGGGAGCAGATGATTTCATCTCGGACGCGGCAAAACCGGCATCGACTCCTTTTACCGAATTCAACGGCGACGGCATTCCGGATTTGATTGTGGTTCAAACTGGGAACGGCGGTAATGTGTATACGATTTATTCTCTCGGAAAGAGAGCAAAACGGCTAACGAGTATCGTGGCAGTGCGCAGCGATGCAGACTTCATGGATATCGATCACGATGGGAAATGCGAGGCAATAGCGCGCGAATCTGCTTTCTTTGGCTGGAAGACGTGTAACGCTTGTTCGCCGGTGCCTCAAGTGATTCTTAAGTTAGGTCGAAAGAGATTCAACTTAGCGACTGAGCTCATGAGAACCCAGCCTCCCACCAAAGAACGTCAGGAAGAAATACTTGCTGACTGGGCTCAGGCTTGCAACGAATCCCCTCACGACTACTACGTAGATCTGCAAGGAAAATCCGACCAACACTGTTTCTCTTTGGCACCAGTAGTTTGGCACGACTTGCTCGATCTGATCTATTCGGGAAATTCGAAGGTAGCCTTCCGTCTGCTAGACAAGTTTTGGAAAAAGGGCACATATGCGGGCAATCTGGGCTACGAAGAAAAATCTGGGCAGGTCCACACCAGCAAAGCACAGTTCATAAGTATGTTTCTCGAACAACTTCGGCACAGTCAGTACCTGAATGGAATCAAGGCACTCAACCAAGGCGATCCGCATATTCGGAATCTGGGACAAAGTTTGTATAGAAACTCAGAGTGGCCTATTTAGCTATCCCCCTTGTTTTCTTGATTGCTTCCGCACAGATCAAATTAAATCGTAGGCGTTCATTGCATCGATAACGATTTTGGGCACCAATTAATCACAATTGCTCCCTAGAGTGTAAGTTGCCACCACCCCGGCAAAGTTAGACGTTCGTCCCCCAAAACGTCCTCAAACCTCCATACAGGATGAATTTTAATGGGCATTGAACAAAAGGGCCTGCAAGGGTCAGCAACTACTTACCATCCGACACTCAACTTGCTAGACATACAACAAGGAACAAAGGCGCCTGGCTCGAACGAGAGTTCGCAAGACCTATCGCTGCTGGCGGTGCTGCCAGCAGGTGCGCCTGCCTTCCCTCAATTGAATTTTGCCGGATTGCCCAATTTCCCAAGAGAAACGAACAATCCAAACTTGGACTTCACGCCCATCATTTATCCATCTGCTCCTGTTGCCGAGGCGACAGAGGTAGCTAAACCCAAGAATAAGTACGAAGCTACCATCAAAGAGCAAATTGGTTATCTAGACGACGAAGCAAAGTTTACTCCCCATACTAAAGATGCGCTCGCCCGTGATGCCGACAAATATCCGCCCAAGCGCAACGAAAAAGATGGCACGACGACTTACACGATCGAACAGTTTGGATTGACGGACCGCGACCAGGCAACAGATCAAAAGGGCGTGGCGCACTACAAACGCCTGGTTACGATCACAGTGCCAGACAAGGCCGACTCATTGAAAGATTGCCAATTCGAATATCAAGACAGACAAAAAATCGACGAGAAAGAATTTACTGCTTTGGTCGCTCGAGCCCAGAAGCGACAAGTAGATCAATCCTCGGCGGCGGATAAAGAGCATAAATTGCCACGACCAGACGACATCGCTTTCTATACGCATGGTATTCGCACAGGAGCTGAAGGAGCCGATTTTCAAGCTTTGGCTTTGCAGTTGACGCATGGACATTCCGTAATAAATGTGGATTGGAAATCGACTCCACCTGCAGAAGAAAAAGTTGGGATGAGTGACGCTTATGCAGCCGAGCGCAAAGGTGCGGCTCAGTCATATGCGCGATTTGAAAAAGTGCTCGACGATACCATCGGCAGAATCGGTGCAGACCACACAGATATGATCGCCTTTAGTCATGGTGCCATGTTTGATACCAGATATTTGCAACATCGCAAGGACTCACATGCCCCCATGCTCAACCAGGTTATATTCACGCATCCTGATGTGCCAATCTCCGTGCTGCCACAACCGGATAAGGATGGAAAAGTAGAACCTTCCAATCGGTTGTATGCCTGCGTGGCCAAAACGACACATGTAATTGGAAGCACCGAGGATTTAGCTCTGACCGGGGCCGCGTACAATGATTGTGAGCCTTGCAAGAGCGACAACTTTCTCGATCAACTGCAAGAGAAAAATCGACAGATGGCCATTCACGCGCGCATAGGTAATGGCGCTCCAATATGTCGAAACCTTGTGGCCGGTTGCGGAGGCACCTATGTGATGGAGACTATTCCGGCCGGGCGAAAAGACTCCAAGAAAGATGCGCTAAAACACTTCATCAACATGCACGGCATTAGCAACCTAATCAACGGGTCGGACAAGAAAGCGATGCTTGCCACGACACGTGAAACCAAATCTGTCGAAGATCCCTAAGTTGGCTGTCGGCAGTGCGCATTGCTTAAACAAAACGATAATTTCTCTACCAAAGCAGAGATCGCGAGTAGACTACAATAGGCTCTGAAACAGGAGCCTGGCAGGAAAATTTACCAAGCCAGTCCATATCCAATTACTACTTGAGGAAGAAATGCTCTGACCCGGCGAGGTCGGAGCGAGCAATATTTCCCTTGGTTTTCTGATTGAGTCATCACAATCCGAGACGGTTTCTGTAGAGAGACAAAAAGAGTTCTGTAGCATTGCAGCAATGAAGCTACATCTTCTGTTTGACATTCGTCAAAATTGGTATAAAATCAACAGCTTCACAGTAATTCCCGCCCAAGAGATAAACGATGACTCGCATTAACTCAAAACCAAAACTGAATCAGTTTTCTCCGTCTTTGAGTATCAACGCGAGCTTTAACTATTATGTCGAAACGAAATCCGATCTTTTATCTTGCATTAACGGGCTGGCACTATGCGGGCAAGTATCGTCCGCTCATGGTCTTGTACGTCGCTCTATTTGCGTGCGCTCAGGCAATATCGCTTGCTGAACCTTACGTAATTGGACGGCTGCTCAACTCGGTTCAACAGAACGTCGGCAAGGGCGCTAATTTCCAGCATCTGGTAAATGATATTTACCTTTACCTGGGGTTGTTCTTCGCCATTCAATTCTTCTTCTGGGCTTTTCATGGACCTGGGCGATTGGTTGAGCGCTTCGTTCAATTCCACATCAAAGCAAACTACAAAACTGCGCTGTTCAAAATGGTGACAGAGCTGCCACTGCAATGGCACAGAGAGCACCATTCCGGCGACAGCATCGACAAGATCAATCGAGCCTCAAACTCGCTTGCCGCTTATTTCGAAATGACATTTGAAGTGTCATACATGCTGTTCCGGTTGATCGGCACACAAATCATCTTGTTCTGCTTTATGCCGATAGCGGGCTGGGTAGCCATGGTGACGAGCGCTGTGTCGTTCACCATTGTTTATCTGTTCGACCGAGTCTTGTCTGATCAATACTTCGAGTTGAACAAAATGGACAATCGCGTCGCTTCAGCAGTGCATGACTACGTCACCAACATTGTCAGCGTCATTACACTCAGGCTGGAGCACCCAGTGCTGCAGGAAGTTCGCCGCCGTCTCTTCGTCTCTCTCAAGTTGTACAAAGACAACAACGTGATCAACGAAGTGAAGTGGTTTTTGACGACAATGCTGATTGGCACCATGATCGTCGCTGTGCTGCTGTGGTACACCCACAACACGCTGGCAGCCGGTCAGGTCATCCTCAGTGGCACATTTTTCACGTTGTTTGAATATCTCAGACGCATCGGTGATTCGTTCTACAACTTTGCATACATCTATGGCTCGGTGGTGCGACAAGCAGCCGATGTACAAAGTGCAGATCCCCTCATCGAGGCGCACGAGCTATTGCAGACAGAGACTGAAAAATGGTCAACGCCTTCGAACTGGCAAGAATTGCAAGTCAACAACCTGCACTTTACCTACGAGGATGAGAAGCAGAAGACGCACCATCTCGAAGATGTCTCCGTCAAGTTGAAACGTGGACTTTCGATCGCACTGGTTGGCGAAAGCGGAAGCGGCAAGAGCACTTTCTTGAGCCTCTTGCGCGGCGTCCAATTTGCCGGAGATGTGAGCGTCGTTTGCGACGGGGTGGTTCTGCCAGGAAAACTTGCGCACTTGAGTCATTGCACGACTCTGATGCCGCAAGATCCAGAAATCTTTGCCGACACAATTGGCTTCAACATCACATTCGGTTTTGAAGGAACGGAAGAAAGCGTGATGGATGCTGTTAAATTGGCGCGCTTCGACTCGGTGCTGGAAAGACTGCCACACGGGCTTGAAACAGGCATCGCCGAAAAGGGCGTCAATTTAAGTGGTGGCGAAAAACAGAGATTGGCACTTGCACGAGGTGTTTACTTCGCCAAGAGCAGTGACATTGTCTTGCTGGATGAACCGACAAGCAGCGTCGACACCTACAACGAGAGGAAAATCTACGAGAAGATTCTCGAGAGATTCGCTGATAAGTGCGTCGTGTCCTCAGTCCACAAATTGCATTTGCTGGAGATGTTCGACATGATCTACGTCTTTGATGACGGCCGAATTGTTGAAAGTGGCTCGTTCAACGAATTACTGTCGACTTCCGGGGTGTTGTCTGAGATGTGGCGCAACTATCAGATCTCTGACTCAATCATCGTGGCTGACACCATCGTTGAAATCAATGCCTAGCCTGGGAGCGCCGGATTACAGTTCGGCGCCTCACGCTGCCTGGGAGCGCCGGCTTCAGCCGGCACCCACGCTAAGCGTAGTTCGATGTCTCTCGAAGTCGTGCAAATTCGTTGAAGCACAGACGACCGCTTAGCGGCACAAAATAGCGAAGCGAGCCGCTAATCACCAACTGCTGCTGCGTGCCAACGTTACAAATCAGCATCATTGAGACTGAAATGAAACCACTTCAGATGGTTTCTCGTCCGTGCAGACAACGAAAGTTATTTTAAAAGGTCCAAGAGACCGACGGAGCCTCAGGAGGCACTATTTTATGCTATTCAACAAATCCATTGCAGGTCTACTGGCGGCAATGTCCCTGGTACCACTTTTGGTGCCTTCTGCAAGTGCCAGTTCCCCTTGCTCGCTTCACCACAAAAAAGTGGTGCACACCAGCTTCATCCGCCGCCCGGCGACCAGAACGAGAACTATATATAAGACGTCGTTCGTACCTATGTTGCACACGGTTTATCGCACGTCATTCGTGCCGATGCAGCACACCGTTTACAGGACATCATATGTGCCCGCTCCAACACAAACGAGCACGGTAGTGACGAGGGAAACTCGGTTCGTGCCGGCTGAGGCAATGATTGCTCCAAGAACAACTGTCATTAGAAGCAGTGAACTAATGCCCGATAGCTTCTATTCACCAATGGTCAGTTCGAATCGCGTTATTCGACGTACGATAACCACGACCCCAATCGTAGAAGCGCCAATAGTGACAACCAGTCCTTATGTTATCGATTCGAGTCCGATTATCTTGCAAGAACGCGAACACAGACATCGCCTCGGCGCCTTGAATCCCCTGAACTGGTATTAAATACCCCAGACTACCTGCTTGTAAAAGTGAGAGGAATGACTCGGATCCGAGTCATTCCTTATTGGGTACAGCAATTAATCTGTAAGTCCATCCCAACCAGTCAATTCGTGAATCTGGAGTACTACGGTGAGCTGCTCGCAGGCGCCTCAGTTCCGTCGTGTGCGAATTTATGTTCTATAAGTTTCATCGCATTTGAGTCAACATTCAAAGGTGTTTCTTTATTGAGAAGCCGGTAACACTGACTGCGATAGAATAAAAATCGCCAATTATCAGGAGCGTGAGCAATCAACTCATTCAGCGAAACAGTTGCTTCATCATATTGCTTCGACGCCATAAGCGCGAAAATTCTAGTCAATTTTTCCGATGATGTTCTAGATACCGGTATTGCCTGAAGAAGGTTTTGTGCTTCTTCATCTGCTTGCTTCTGTTGCCCCAATTTTGAACGGATCAGTGCTCGCAATCCCGCTGCAACGTAATTGACTTTATCCAATTCCAACGCCATGTCGCAAGCCTGTAACGCACTACTTAAGTCATTTTGAATGTACCAATATTCAGCTAGCAATGCAAAGCTTTGAGAATTAGGATTGGATCTCACGGCAGCAAGCAATGCATTGAATGTCTGAAGTAAGTTTCCTTTTTCGATACATACCGTCGCCTTGTCCTCAAATTTCTGACCGTCCAAAACAATGTCTTGTCCACCGTCTTTGCGACCAATAATACTTATCGAATGCGGTCCGCTGATATGTATTGAGTACTTATTATCTACTATTCCACCCATGCTGGATCCTTTCCGAGCTTCGTGATATTCAATCGGCCCGTCAAGACATAAGGCAGCTAATGCTGGTTTGGTTAGGATCAGGTTGTGTTTGATGAGTACACGTTCTGCAATGCCAGAATCCGCTTCTGAATTTGCTCTTAAAGTTCTTATTGCTCGATTAAATAGATTCTTTGAATCGTCTTCAAGCTTAGTATCTGGCTCCTTCTCATGACGTGACTGCTCAAACATAACCTCAGATTGCTTAATCTCCATTTCAGCTATCAAAGCCTTGTCCAATTTCTCAATAGTTTTCATCTTAGAAACGATACTGGACATCAGCTTTGTCGCATTATCATAGTCATCAGATTTATGATATTCAGATATCAGTGCTACCAGAACAGTCTGGTCGAAGTATCGCCCGAATGACTGAGAATCCCTTACGGTGTCGATACCTTTAAGTAAGTTTTTTGTTGCTAGACTTGCGTTCCCGAATTTCAGATATGATTTTGAGATCTCAAAATATGCGATGCCAGACCCATCAGAGTTCCTCTTGTTCTCGATACCGTTGCTTTTATAGAACCCCTCTAACTCACTTATGAGCTGCTCGCTGTTGTCGAAGTTTTTCTTGGCAATTTCCTCCTGAATCGATTTTAGTTTGGCAGCCGTAGTTGTTCGTGCCAAAGAATTGAGTGCACGGACACGTCTGGCATCCTCAGCTTGTTGCGAAGCTACTATTCTTTCGGTGGCATAGTTGTGAAGCCTTTTCTCAATTTCTTCCTGACGCACTCGTTCCGCTTCAGCCGCGCGGCTTTTGCCCTCAGCAATCTGCTTGATTTGTTTGTCGTGTTCTTCTATGCGCTTAAACTCATCGGGATCCAACCTTGCTCGAAGTCGTTCCATACTAGCCGATTTAATTCTTTGCTGTCCTTCGCTCGGTGTCAATCTGGTGGCCTGCATCCGTGCCTCCATTTCAGCTATTCGAATTGCTCTGGTTTTCCTTATCCAGATTCCATTTTGCAATTCGTAAGTAGGCTCGGTCTCTTTCCTGAACCAGTCGTGCTGATGCATACGATAGGTGGGTCCGTTTTTCTCGTTGAAAATCTTCGTCAATTTGTCGACTTCGCGCATCTGACCTACTTGGGTCAACAAGTAAGCGCACTGCGCGAAATCTTGATCATGCACATTGGCGGATGTCGGCGGATAGTACGATTTGGCAGCGTTCAAAAGTAGCTGGGTAGCTGCAACTTTGTCTCCCAGCTCTAGCCTAATGGCTGCAGACCTAATCAAATTGGGAGTTCTGCCAAATACGTTGGCTTGTTCAGCTTTGCTAACCCACGCTATCACCTTAGCTTTATCATTTTTGAGAAGACTTATTTCGGCAAGCTGATTCATACACATGGATTGTTGGTCAGAACTAACGCCCTCGATGTCTTTCCATGTTTGAAGCTTTCGCAGCGCCAGTTTTTCTGCTGATTCATATTGGCGTCTAGCAAGGTAAAACTCGATCAGCCTATCGATTGTTCCTATTGTTGCGTCGCTAGCCTCGCCGGTCAGGACAGAATTTTGATCTAGCCATGTAATCAGGGCTGCTTCTGCGGTGTCGGCGTAGGCATCAGGAGGCCTTTCATGGAAACCAATTCGACCACCGTAGAGAATTTCCTCAGAAGGAGGCTTGGTGTCGAGCGGTCTCATTGCTTCAACTCGGTCAGCTTCATTCTTTTGTCCCAGTTCACGCAAAATCGAAGCATATTGCATGCGCAAGCTAGAACTTTTGCGGCTTTGAATGCCCCAATTCCATGAGGCAAGTTTAAAAGCATCCGACAAATTCCTTTCTTGATTTTTCTTGTTACCCCGTGCCTTGGATATGGTCGCAGCGCGCTCTAGGACATTGATAAACTCTCCATTCTTTGACCCCAAGTGTTTCTTGAAGTAGGCAGAAATATGATTATTCAATCCTTCGGCTGCATCGAGTTGTCCAGTCTTCGCAAATGAATCGACTACAAAAAACAGCATTGCAATAGTGGAACTACATTCTCGTCCTCCCCTGTTCGGAAGACTTTGGTCGGGATAGGCATCGCATTTGTTCAATACATATTCTGTAAGCAGTTGTGCGTCGTGAACCTTCTTTTCCTTAGCATACACATCGGCCAGTAAGGCGCTGTTCAATAATTCCGCACCAAGCCACTTGCCCCGTTTCAGCTTATCTAACTGGACTGCTTTTTTCAGTACCAACTCTGCGAGGTCCAGACGGTTAGCATCTTCGAAAGCCTTCAGGCATAAATCTTCTATACGGTTGCCGGGATGGGCAATCATCCGCGAAGTCTCATTCTTCGAGTCTGTTTCAAGTCGAAGAATCACATATTCGGCGGCTTTGCCGTAGTTATTGTTTTTAAGTTCTTCAGCGGCAAGAACTTTGTACGATTGTTCGTCAGGGGTAACAACCTTCTGAGTATCCTGCGTGGTCAATCCAGTACTTGGGGGTGATTCTCTTTGACTCTCTTGAGGTTCTATTGGTTTCTTGGTCGACGAGTCTTCAATTGCGATAATTCCACCGCTTTTCGATGAACCGATTAGAGATTCCAATCCATCAGCCAAAGCCATTCTTTCGCTGGCAGCTGTTGAAACAAATAGACCCCCCAGTACTAGACTACGAAGCTGCCGTTGATTCAGAATCTCTTTACCCCCAATTAAAATCAGGTGAACTCATCCTTTACCGTGCAACCAACTATCATGGTGCATCGTACAACATCGCGCACATCCGTGCGTTATTGTCTCAAACGCCATTCACTGGCGAGCATGGCAAATATAACATCGTCAGCCCAACTCTCCTTAAACCTGAGGCTTTGAACAAAGTGCGCCTCCTGCCGCAGCCCAATGCGCTTCATAAGAGCCATTGATGGTAGGTTGTTTGGATCCACAGAAGCAAAAACACGATGCTTTTCGAGTTTGCCGAAGAGCAGATCGAGGATGGCATTGAGAGCTTCGGTGGCATATCCCATCGATTGAGAGGCTGGTGCAATTGTGATGGCAATTTCCACGATGCGCGAATCACTTTCAAGAACGTGGATGCCACAATCACCTATTAATCCGCCATCACCGCACAATGCGATTCCGATTTGATACCAACCAGCTGCATTGAAGTCTCGCATCAAAATATTGCTGATGAACGATTGCACTTCCTCCAACGACTTTGGCTGCCACGACTGGTACTGCATCACTCCCGGATCAGAGCGATATGCAAACAGAGATTCACCGTCTTCTGTGCGCAAGCAACGAAGACACAATCGATCAGTTAGGATGTCTTGGAACACTGCGACTATTTATCGGAATGCGGTCCTTCGTGATGGTGATGTCCACCCGCACCTAACGTAGAGCGGATGATTTTTGTGTGGAGTGCCTTGCGTTGATCAGGCGTGAGGACCTGGGTGGCACTGACAATGCTATCCATTACAGTCATCGAGAGGTCCGAGCACGCAGATGATATCTGTCGTTCGACATCCTTGACGGTCTTGGTGTCGAGATCGGCAGAGGTGAGAAGATCTGTCATCTTTTTGATGAGCACGTACATGTTCAACCCTTTGGGAACGATGGTGACGATGAACTGCCCTTTGATGTCATAAAGCTTCTGGCATTGGTCGTCTGTGAGGGCATTTGGTCCGTCGAGACAAGATAAAGGGCTGCGGTGATGACCAATCAAAGGACAAGCACCCATCGCAACGTCCTGCCCGGGCGTTGCTGATCCCACTCTATCCGTTCCGGCCAATCCCACGCCCTTCATCCCGTCTAAGGGAGGAGCGGCATCTGGGGCTACAGCAAGGGTTGTTTTACCGTCCAGCTTCTCTCCCAGCTTTGACGGCGACGGTGGTTGGCCTGACGGTGGAATGTCACTGGTCAAAATGCCTCCCAGCTCCAACATATCGCCTACTGCCTCTTGAGCCAGATTATCGAGCGGCGCATTTGCTGGTTGAGCTTGAATCACCGCATCTTTCGGAGGTGTTGTCGTGCTATCTGCAGCTCTGGCCGCGGAATGAATCAAGATATACGACAGAGCGACTGTCGCCAATGCCAACTTTGCTTTTGTCATAGGACGTCTCCTGCTGTGGAAAGCAACCTTACTGATCTTCCTGAATCTTCTGGAGGCAGGCAAATCGTATGAGATTTCTCTGGCCGATCATACCAAGCGGCGCGACTGCTATGGAAGTAACCTTTCACTATTGCACGTCTTGCGACAGAATGACATTAGGCAATGCCATTGTGCTCAAAGCGATTTGATGCTAATCAAATCACCTTCTAACCTATGCCAGCGATGCTGCCAACAATTATTGTGGTTGCACAAGTGAGAAAGAAAAGTGTTGTTGCATCGTTAAAACCAAGACGCCAGTTCTAATCTGCCACTGCGATCACAGTGTCTTTGACGTAAGCAATAATGGGCGCGTGCTTGCTGGACCTGCGCCCTGTGCAGCACGGTTTCTAAATCCGAATCAAAGACCTGTCGCCTTGCCAGTCCTGATCGCTCGCCCCACTTCTCGATCAGTTCTTTGAGTTGCTCCTCATGCGTCTGCGGCTTGGAAACTTCAGCTACCATAGCCCGCATTGTTAGCCGATCGACTTCTCGCAACAGTTTTTCAAATGAATAACCAAGGTTACTCAAAACCTCTATGGAAAAAGTGTCGCATTTATCGTGCAAACTCACACGAGATTGCTCGACCAACAGCGATCAGGTTCAGGGATTTCGCAGCGGCGCGCCGTTGTGGTCTAGCTGGTGGTAGTAGTTGTAAGACGCCTGGCTGAGTCCTCCATTCGAGAGTCCGCCTTGCGTATTAGCCCCTGGGGAGAAATTCCAACCGTTTGTGGTTGTTACGATCGGGGCGTGGATAATGGCGTTGTTTCGTTTAGCGTCTTTGCTCCCCAGCTTCTCAGCGCGGTTATAAGCGGCAGTTGCGGTAGCGTCGTTCGTTGTGTGACCCATGCCATTAATCGAGCCAAGCGAATTCCAATATTTTGCATTGTTGGGTTCCAGTTGCGTCGCTTTCTGGAAAGCATGGAGGGAATCTTCTTTATTCCCGCACTCGAAACTGGAGTGTCCTAACGCGTTCCAGACCTTAGCTGCTCGAGGGTTCAGTTGCACAGATTTTTTGTATGCTTCTGCGGCCTGCTCTGGATTCTGCATGCCAAACTTGTGTTCGCGGCTCCCATAGGCATTCCCGAGCGAATACCAGGCTTCCCAATTTCCTGGTTCGGCTTTTGTCCATTGCTGACAATACCCGGTGAGTTCATTCCACTGGTGATTTTTAAAATAAGTAGCGCACCCCGCTTGCGAAAACTCTGAAGCAAACGCGCGGTTTGCATTTAAAACAGTCATCAACGAAAGGCACAACAGAGATGCCAGAACTGGACGCAATACGGAAGCCATCCTTCGTATGGACATATAAATTCTCCAGGATACTGTTGGATAGTCTTTTTATAGACGATCTGGTTCATTTTTACAAGCCGAAATCTAAGTTACGGAATTGTTTGGCAGGTTTTTTGTGGAATTACATGGCAGCCTTTTTGTGGAGTTGTTTGTCACTACTGACAACCGCGGGCGGTATCAAGATCTGAGAAGCCTGTAGAGTGTTGTGTAGTGAATTTCGAACGTTTCTGCTACATCTCTTGTCGATTGACCTTCGTTCAAAAGCCGCTTGCCGAGCTTAAGTTGAGCAGCGGTCATTTTAGAAGGACGAACCAAACTTTACGCCTCTTTCTAGAGCCGCCTTTCTTCCAGAGCCCGTTCGGTCTCTTATCAAATCCCGCTCGAATTCAGCCATTCCAGCGAATATGGTCATGATCATTTTGCCGGCAGGAGAAGTTGTGTCGACCCAAGGTTCAGAAATTGAAGAAAATTTTGCGCCAGAATCCATGATGGTGTCTGTAATTTCGAGCAGCATTTTTGTAGAGCGCGCCAACCGGTCAAGTCTCCATACGATTACGATGTGATCTTTGCCCAGGCTCTCTAGCATTTTGTGCAGCTCTGTCTATCCCATTTTGTGCCAGAGATTTTTTCCTGGAAGATTTTTTTACAGCCCGCCTTCCGTAACTGACCCAATTGTATGTCTAGGGACTGTACTTCAGTGGATACTCTCGCATAGCCAATTGCTCTGTGATTAACCTGTCGGATCGGCTCTGCTGAAAGTAGCACTGGCACACGAGATATGTTCGCACATATTAAAAAACTGCTTCGAAAGTTTGCACGAATGATTCTAAGTCTTTCACGAAAGACTGCACGAAAGAATATTTTCGAATCTTTTGATGCAGCAGCAATCCAGGCGGTTGCTTTTGCACAGGAAGAAGCGCGACGACTCGGCCATAATTTCGTTGGGACGGAGCAACTGCTACTTGGTTTGCTTAGGCAGGAGGATACGGCTGCGGTAGCTTGTCTCAACTTCCAGGGCGTCACACTAGAAAGCGCCCGCGAGGAAGTCGTCAAAATAATCAGTTACGGCGACGGTGCCGCGGAACATATTCCATTCACACCTCGGTCCAAAAGAGTGCTGGACCTTGCATATGACGAATCCCAAATATTAAGGTGCAGCGAAGTTCGGACTGAACACCTACTGCTTGCTTTGATTATAGATGGCGAAGGAGTCGGTCAACGGGTACTGGACAATCTCAATGTCGATCAAAGGCAACTTCGCCTTGCTCTTATGCAGTTTGCAGACGAAGGGCCCGGACCACGATTTATGATCTCGGAGCCATAACTTCTAGAGCGGCAGGTAATGCATAATATGTATCAAAATCGCTCAATCGCCATCATATATAGTGGCACAGATCACTTTCTCGAAAGACTGCAGACTTCACGTGCCCGACTGGCTCAGGTGTACGTTTGCCGTATGGTGAAAACTATGGCAGACTGGATCTATGAAGCAACGCAGAATTCGTTGTTAGCAAAACTCCAGAAGTGGACAACCTACACGCTTTCAGGAAAGCCCTTAGACGAAAATTCTAGTGAGAAAACCGCCAAAAATTTAGTAGTGGTCCAGGACCCAGGACCGGTAGTCAATGAACTGGTTGAAACTGCTGAGTCCGCAACAAATGAAACCGGTCCAACCAGCTCTGACTCTGTGAGTTCAGATAAAGCAAAAAAATCAGCGACGAGAAGACTATTTGGCAAAAGAATCATTTCAGCCATTACATGCGTTTGTCTACTTCTCGTTTTATATGAGCGTCAAGATTTGTTTGTCGATAGTTCACACTTAATCCTACCTGCGACTTGGACCAAGTTGAAAAAACAGCGCCAAGAAAAAGAAGCCCTTGCAGCTAATATTGACGATCTAGAAGACCAGCAAAAGACCTTTCTTTCTTACCTTTCCTCTTTACACTACTCCGCGTTCAGAGCAGACCGCTTTGAGAACCTACCGGTTCCGAAAGACGAGCGGGATGCAGCGTGTCAGCAATCAAATCAAAGACGGGCGATATACACACGCTGCCTGGAGCTGGAACACAGAATCTGCACTGCACAAGCAAAAGCGGGCGCAACATCGCCTCGGGAAAACCTAAACGAACGGACCGCTAATGCCGTTCAAAGGGCAATATTGAGCCCCTTAGGAGTTTGGCCGGACAGATTCAATCCAAAGAACAAAACTCCAGAATTCGAATACGACATTGGGGCTCAGCTAAGATTCGGAAAATCGGAGGTAAGACTCAGGGATGTGGTACCAAATGGTCCAGCACATCAAGTGGGCTTAAAGGACGGTGATGAGCTACTTGAGGTCAATGGAGTCCCTGTAGTGGGATTAGAACCTTCAAGAGTGTTGACCCTCTACCTGGGGAGAGCTCACACGGCAGCGGATTTAACCGTTCTGCGAGGTGACCGGCTTCTGAAGGCCTGGACCAAGCGCGACCATCCCGTAGGCTCGGAGGTCGGACTGCCTCAACAGATTGCACCTATAAGGGATGACTTAGAACAACAGATCGCAGGACTAATTTCTAAGGGTCAGAATTTGAAACGAGACGAGCAAGGGAAACTTGCGTTCGACCAGGCCGTCCCCCTTGCCTCATCGCAAGGCAACAAAACCATTCAGATAGTTACGCTCTGCTGTGCTGGCGAACATCAAGTTCTGATAGACAAATCGGACCCCAGGGGGCGCGACCAGTTTCTTAGGAGTCAGAAGTTAGCGGAACAAATATTAGATTTGACCGCGAATCCAACAGAGATCTCTGTTTCCTGCGCACCATATCTGGTGAAATTTTCAAAAGAACTGCGATCCTATTTTTCTGATGCGAGTCTCACAGCGGAGGCGCTATTAAAGCGCGCAATTCTGTTGTCACAAGTTGGCAAACCACCCGATGCCAAACGTTTTTGCGGCTTTCTAAGGGCCCGATACAAAGAATGGCCAGATGAAGATGTTGAGCAAGGTCGCGACGAAAACTTGCCTAAATACCTTAACGAGCTGGCCATGATATATGTTCTCGATGGACTGACTGACAAGAGCTCCGCTGTTCTGGAAGAAGCATTGGCACTAAATCAGACTCTATTCCCTTCAGAGTCTACTGAAGTTCTCGATGCTAGCCTAAACGTTGAGGAAACTAGTCGCAAAGGGAGGAACTTTCATCGAGCCTTAGATGTATACGAACCAGTTCGGCCTCTACTTGTCGGACAAGAGAGCGTCGCATCAAAAGAGGACTTCGACTGGTTCTTCACATCATCGCCAAATTATCTGAGTGCGCTTATGCAAGAACACTTGGGGCACTATCAGGAGGCTCTCCGTTGCTACGAACTGGATCTGGAATCGAAACATATTTTGAGGAACAGCAAGTACAATGAATTACCCGTAACAGATTGGGCCGGCATCGCTCGATGCGAAGCAGGTCTCGGACATCTCGATAGGGCGGAAGGCTTGTTTCGCCGCTGTATTGAAAGTGGACGCTGGGATGGCATTGAAACCAGGTCTGACTTAGCTCTGATAGAGCTGAGACTAGGTAAAAAGAATCAAGGGGAGGAACTACTTAAGCCGATTGAAGAAGCAATTCTAAAAGGTCAGGGTGGTTTTCCAAGCAATAGTACACACCAGCTGGCTGGAATATTCGAAGAGTTCGGCAAATCTTCGACAGCCAACGTTATTATCTTGAAAGACATCGGACGTCTTGTTACGTCAATGCCATATTTAGTGAGTGGGAACAGACGCCTCAGGAGCGCAAGAATTTTATGCGAGGCTGAGTTAGCGAATTTACTGTGCGACGACGCATGGTGCACACTTCGGAACACTCCATTTTTGATCCCTAGCTGGCCGGTCAACGATCAAAAGATTGCAGCAGACAAGTTTTGCACGTTTGGCCAACCCGGTTGGGTTTTTCGTTAGTTCCGAGCAGTGTCCGGTACTAGCCTTTATGGTTCATTTTCAGGAAGCCAAATCCAGAAAGGCTTACCAAATAAGCTTGTGCAGCCTATCTCAAATTTGATATAATCAGGTAATGAAAAAGACCATCTGGGTTGGCAACACTCGCAAAAGGGTCAGGGAATTTCCTGACAAAGCAAGACGAACGGCCGGCGAGCAAATATGGCGCGTACAAAATGGGATCGATCCAGAAGACTGGAAACCAATGCCATCCATCGGCGCAGGCGCCAAGGAAATCCGCATTCATCAGCCCCACGAACACCGCGTAGTCTACGTAGCCAGTTACCCGGAAGGCCTCTACATCCTTCACGCCTTTGAAAAGAAAACCCAACAGACACCACAAAGAGAACTAGAGAGGGCAAAAGCAAACTATGCCGAGATCCAACGACAAAGAGAAAAGTAAAAACACGGTCTTTGAAGAAAGCAGCGGTAACGTGTTTCTTGACCTCGGTTTTCCTGAAGCCGAGTCCATCAACATTGTCGCTCGACTTCAGCTGATGCTGCAAATTGAGAACATCATTAAAGAGCGTGGCTGGTCACAACAGCAGGCTGCCAAAGCCCTCGGTATCTCTCAGCCTCGCGTGTGTGAATTGATGAATTCACATTCTGAAAAATTCACCGTCGATATGCTGATGAAGCTCCTGCACAAGCTGGGAAAAGAAGTGACAGTCTCGGTGAAAGACACCCACGTTGCGTGATCATGTCTTCAGTAAGGTGCGACTATGCCATCTGGAAAATCCAAACCGATACCACCTGAATACCGGAAAGCATGCATGATCCTCGGACTGCGCCCGGAGAAATTGACTGTCGATTCTGTCACGCGAGCGTGGAAGGAACAGGTCGCTAGTCCGGGTGTGCATCCCGATTTGGGTGGCGACCAAGAAGCAGTAGTCTATTTGAACACTGCTAAAGACACTTTGATCAGATGGCTTAACGGACAGCCTGGGGGACAATCCGGTTATGGAGGAAATCCAGGTGGCGGACGTGATCCAAATCAACCGGCAGGCGTACCGCGCCGACCACTGCCTCATGCTGGAAGTGGTGCAGTGGCCTTGCCTTTGCCAGAGCCTGAAGAAAATGAAACATAAGCTCGGTGTTGGAACGTTATGAAGAAATCGAAACTGCAATTAAAAATGCGGCAAGCAACTCAGAAGAGGACGTGGGAGCGCCAAGCTAACAATCGCCGCTTGGAACCGGCTTGGACAACGGTTCGGATTGTCTAAAGAAGAATTGGACAAGGCAAAGAAGGAAAACCTCATTCGAACATAATACAGAGGGCATTATGGCTTCCGCGCATTAGTGGGGATCTTACTTATCACGATGTACTTTTTTCGTATTCATACCAAGGACCAACTGGCGAATAGCGGCTAGTCTGGCTGGAGTAGATTCAGAATCTTGCTATGGTCATGCTCGCATACTGTCATCGTCTATTCGTGAATTGTTTTCTTGGTGTATGGTGTCTGTCTTGGATATTCAAGACATGCGAAAGATTTGCATGCTGCACACGCTTTGGGTTCGAGTGGGACGCGATAGCCAGACCTGCGTTGTTTGCTGTTCTCATCTGTTGTTTGCTATTGTGCAGAATTCGATTTGAGCAACATCAGCCTCTCTACGCAGATTCGATGGCGCGATCAGTCGTGACGCAAATCTTCAGGAACTCTTGCGTTTTGGGCATTTTACGCGGAGCCACTCTGATCACTGGAAGCTGCATATTACTCTTCTTTTCTATCGTCTTTGCTTGGTACGGAATCGGCGATGCTGGAAAGTCACTCGCGTGCGCGACGGAATACGCTGGCGACCTCGAGCTTGCTGAACGTATCTATCAAAGGTCTCCGCATCAGCGAAAATTTTCGTCTTTAGCTGTTTGGAAAAGCCTTGACAAACGCGAAGATGAAGTAACTATCCGGAAGAGGAACAGGGCGGTCGCTATTGTTTACGGTATGCAGAGCCACCAAATGGCCGATCGCTTTCTGCGCCTGGGGCTCCTGTGTGAAGAATTTTCCAATGATCTCGCGTATCAATGGCTAAACAAGTCGCTCGCCATCTATCAATCCCATCACGCGACTAGTAAGAGCATCGATACTCTGTGTCAGATGGCAATTATTCGGTCAACTGAAGGAGACAAAATTGAAACCAAAAGACTGTTGGACGAGGCGGCAGTGTTATTTCCTCAAAAGGATGAACCTCTCCGCTACTGCTCGTCAAATTTACTTTCAGCATTAGCAAAGGACCAAGACAACATAGAACAGGCACAATTATTCGGCGTTATTGAAACCATCCCCGAACCAGCAGACTGCGGACTCAACCTTGATTTTTGGACGGCACAGACATTGCTACTTCTGTTAGCGGCTTTTGTTTCAGGTTCAGGTTTTTTGCTTTGCAAGGAACTCGTGTTGTCCATAGTCGGCACAGTACTAGAAAGGAGGTTTCGAAGTTCGTCAGATGTACAAAGTACGATGAACTGGTTAAATAAACTAGTCACCCTCAATCTGTACAAAAGAAATAACGAAGTAGCATCTGTCCAAAGCGAGCAGCTAGTGGCACTTGCTGAGTCTCAATCATGTGTAATTGATCAGCGAAGATGGATAGCAAGCCGATCCGCAAGAAACCGCATTTCGGCGATCATTGGTCACGAGCTGTTTTGCGCTTGTTTTGCTACCATTGTCATCGGCTCTTTTTATTGGTAACGGCAAGTTCGTCTGTGCGATCTTCACTCATGCACTACTCCTCTTGCCGAACGTACCCCAATCATATACGCTCAGTGGGATAGGGAAGAACTATGGGCCTTTTCAATTTTCTAGCAGCCGACACAAGCTGCTCAAATGCGGAACGGAGGGGTTCTTCACCAGCATTCAATTCAGGTGCGGTTTCGTCAGGCAAGAGGGATATTTCGTCAGCATTCCCATTCAGTGGACAAACAGTAAATCAGATGTCGGCTCTCCAAATCACCCACTGGTAATCGTGCATGGTACTGGAGAGTGTCCTGGCTGCCTGGAGCATTGCGACTTTGGCATAACAGTCCGCAACTCAATAATTATGCAAGTTAGCCCGCTGGAAACCTGGCATCACAATGATGATTTTGTCATCGTAACTGATGACGCCTAAAGAAATGAGCAAATTCTGATGTGATAAGGTGGTATCATCAATATTGCCAAGCGCTTATAATTCGAATGGTGTAAAAGTTTTGATTTAGAAAAATCGAAAACATGTTGAATCCCTCTCATTCTGGGCATCTTGCAAGGAAGAGAAAGAAGACTGAAGCACCACATTCAATACCAGAAGCTTAGCACAAAAACGGGTCCGATAATCAACAATGTTTCATTTCTGTCGTCAACCAACGTCACAAGCTGAAGACACTTAAGGGTCATAACTTCTTCTTCCTGTTAAGGATAAATGGCCTCTTCGCCAACAAGGGCAAGACCCTCATGAAAAGTGCCGCCCTTTGTTTTACCCAAGGAAATCACCTTTTGTCCAGTGGTGTCTATGAATCCACTGTTCCCTTGTTGATCAACAACGAAAGCAAGCCCTTCAGAAAATCCGTTGGTTGCGAAAAACTTCTGGGGAAATACAAATTTCCCTGTCTTATCTATGTAACTGTAACAGCGAGTCTTCTCTCCATCGACGGAAACTACCGCCAACCCTTCACTAAACCGACTGGCAGAGTCGAAACTTCTCGGGATCGCAAGTTCACCTCTTTTGTTTATGTACATCCATTTTTTTTCAACAACAATGGGCAATAATCCATCCGAAAAGGCTCGGAAATTGTAGCCGGGAGAATTAGCTGGCCGGACGTCGCGGTGATCTCGTGACGCTACAAGGACGCCTTGATGTCGTGACGCTGTAAGGAAGTCGTGGCGTAGAGAAATTTTGTCACTTGCATATTCAGGTACTACATGGGCACCTAACTTAAGTAGAATCTTGTTCAGATCGATTGCTGTGTTCCCAAGTTTGTCTATGTACAGATGCTGGTTTGGTAGCGGGGCTGTCTGACAATTGATTACTTCTGCAAGACCATCGGAGAAGTCCCAGCCAACATCGTACTCAGGTGAAATAACTGTTTTTCCATCCGAATTGATATAGCCAACTTTTCCATTCGACACGATAGCAGCCAAGCCTTCGTGAAATGAGTTCGCATTCTCAAATTGCGGAGGAATTACCCACTTTCCTTTGGAATCAATGAATCCCCACCGGTCACCGCTGCTTGCTGCAGCCAATCCTTGGCTGAAGGATAAAACATCGTCAAAAAGAGGGTTAATGACGAACTGTCCTTTCGTGTTGATGAATCCCCACTTCTTACCTCTTTCATGAGCCGCTGCCAACCCTTCCGAAAAATCTTCAGCGTCTTGAAATGAGCGCTTAAAAGCTAATGCGCCTGTTCTGTCGAGAAACTGACCGTAAGCATGGTCGTAAACCAGTCCGTGCGAATAGTTTCGATCAACTTGCCTCAGACGATGGAAGGCAAACTTGCCTGCCTTGTCTATATATCCAGAATGTTCCAACAATTGATGGTCTCGTATCGCAATGGACAAATAAAGAACAACAGGATACAGAGCCACACACGAGAGTACAACCGCGAAGCCAATTGCAGCAAGTCTCAGGTAATTCAGCATTTTGATCGCCTAGCAGGAATCAATTCCATTCTAGAGCATTGCTCCGGATTGATCGGAGGCGAGCAACATCCCATGGATATTTTCATGCAGTGGGGCCGCGTTCATGCACACATGGGGTCAATAATTCTGTTTTCAATCTTGATGAGCAGTCTCATGTTAGTCATATAGCTCCAGCGTCTCCTTGCTGATCACGGCTGGTTTAAGTCTGCCGTCTCGAAGGGAGAGAACATATTTGGTCGGTGTCACTGCATGTGGTGCGTTCGGAATGAGGCGGATGGCCGTACCAATTATGCTGACTGTGAGATTGTGGTGCTCGCGCTCGTAGGCCTGATTTTGAATCTCGCCCATGTTCGGTCCTGTCAGGCGCACCTCTTGCAACTTTCTGTCGATGGTGACGCCGACTAAGCCGGTGGCTCGCACAACGCGAGCCTGCTGGTAGAGATTTTCCAGAGCCCTGTGGCGCGCTCTAGACAAGCCGTCGCTGTAATGTTGGAACTCCACATTGTTCCATGAACGATGAATGTTTTCATCCATAGCTGTCGTGAACAGGAACCAGGTGCAATATCCCCAAACCAACGCTGCTGGTTCATAGCCGGCCCTGCGCAGCGCCCACCACTCTTGCACTGACAAGTCACACATAAAGGGAACACCTGGGCGCTCTCCTGGTCCTTCCACGGCAGTACCCATCACCTGCACTTCGACCAGTTTCTCACCCCACTCGTGCCGCACCATTTTTAGTGTCACACCAACGACGCCGTGTCCACCGATCAAAGACAGTTCTTGCTCCATACGTGAAACGGCGAGTTGCGTGGCGCGATCATAAGCATCGGAAAGAACCCGTACCTCGCAGTCGTTCATAGAGGCAAACGCTTGCCCCACATGCCAAACAGCGCTTCCGGTTATCAGACCTCTGGGCTTATAGCCGTGGCGGCGCAAAAGAGCAAGTTCGTCTGGCGCAAGATTGCTTGTAAAAATGCAATTGTCTTGATCGGCTAATTTCCCAAGCTCAGCCAGGCGCGCTTTCGCCTCGGTGGGAATGCCGCCTGCTGCCAGTTCTTGCAAATCGATCTCCTGGCGCTGCAGCTCGGCCGCGCGCACGTCTTTGATCTTTTGCTCTAGCTCCTGCTTTGCTCGAGCTTCATCTGGATCTTTTGGTTTCAGCCATTTGAATCCCATATGTCTTGCCTCAATCGATCAAGGGTAGCACCAAATGCGGTGGCTCGATAACATGGTCTTTGCTGATCTCTTCCACCGCTGTGCCGATGGCGAAGAACTCAATCACTTGCGGTCCCCAGGCATGCGTGCGTTCATGAATGTTGGCACCAACAATGCCTTTGGCACCGAGCTCTTCAGCCTCTCTCTGCATGCGCTCCATCGCCAATTCGCGGCTGTCATAAAGCGCTTGCGTATATTGCACCAGTTCAACGTTTTGACTAAATGTCTTCATATACGACAGAAAACCTTGCTGAGCAACGTGATAAACGCAATTGCCCATGACCATGCCGAGCGGTCGGTAGCCCGAGCGCAAGAGAATATAAAAGTCTTGACCCGACAAATCGGAAGTGAACGGTCGACCACGTTTGTTCTTGAAACGATGAGGGTCATTGCGGTGCACCACTGCCGTGCCCATGGCAACAAACTCAGCAACGTGCGTGCCCCACTCTTTGTGATTGACATCGAGACGCACACCGACAATGCCGTCGGCTCCCAGCGCGTGAGCTTCCTCTTCCATGCGATTCATCGCCAGCTCGCGGGCGTGATACATCGCTTGCGTCAGAATCGTCATTTCTTGATTCTGTGACCAGGCAGCCATCTGATATCCCACGTGATAGATGGAGCTGCCAACAACAAGTCCAACAGGATCAAAGCCAGCTTCTTTGACAAGAAGAAACTCGCTTGTGGACAGATCACTTGTGAACAGCCTGTGCTGTTCGTCTTTGCCGCGCATTTCCAGCAGTCGCTCTTGCGCATGGGCCGGCAAAGCATTGAATTCCTTGTCGTCTTCGTTCATTGTTTTTCCTTCTGCACAAACCTGTCTAACTATACAGTTCGGAATCCGGCGAGATCTATTAAAATCAATGGAAAAACAAGAATCGGAAATCTTTTATAGAGGGAGTGAAGATGTGTCAAATAGAATTTGCGTGGCACGCAAGATGCGTGCGCTCCTTTCGTGGATCGAGGTGACACGCAAGATGCGTGCGCTCCTTTGGCACACTCTCGTTATCGTGTTGACGCTGTCGATCGTCAATGAGATGGTTCCCTCACACCGCACCGATGGTGGTGTCGCTCAAGAAGTGCAAAAATCAAAGCCGCTACTGCCAGCAGAACTGCTCCAGGCAAGTCAAGACATAGAAGAAAAAAGATTCGATGTCGCCATTAGCAAGTGCAACGCATATTTGCAGCAGCATCAAGGTAGTCCTGAGGCTCACATGGTTCGAGGGAAGGCGTACTTCGAATCAGGCGAATATCACCGCGCGATCACTGACTTGAATTCTTATCTCCTCGTCGCGCCAAAGGACATAGAAGCGCACCGACTACGCGCAAAAGCATACTTTGGTTTGAACGATCCAGAAAAGGCGACTGCTGATTACAATGCCATCATTGCCTTAAACCCCAAAGACAAACGCGCCTATCTGGGGCGCGGAGCCGTCTACGATCACTATTCGAAGTGGGATAAAGCCGTAAACGATTTCACAACCCAGCTTACTATTGCACCGGATGATCCGACGGTTCTCTCTCGCAGAGCTGAGTCCAACAGGCATCTGCAGCAGTTTGATAAAGCGCTTACAGACTATGCGCGTATTGCCGAATTGGAGCCGAAAAATCTGGAGGCGTGGAATCAAGCGGGTGATATGTGCTTGAATTTGAGGCGTTGGAATAAAGCAGTTACGTATTTCAGCGAATCGATAAGGTTGAAACCAGAGCATCAATGGCGTGCCTATGACGGTCGAGCCAAAGCCTACGAAGCACTGGGCAAGAAAGATCTGGCCAAAAGAGATTTGGATCGAGCAATTAAAGGTCGAGTCTTCTAGTTAGGCTTCAACTTGACTGTTATGAAACGTGGATAGTACAAGTCCGGCCGACTCAGGTAGTGCTTCATTTCGCCAGGATTGGAGCAGTAACTGACTACAATTTCATCAGGCTCGCGCGATAACTCGGGATGAGCCTTGGCGCTGTAAACTGAGTTCTTGTGGTCGAGCACGGTGATATCCGCTTCCGGGCAACGAAATACCTTCAGCGGCTCACTCCACGGTCCCTCTGGCTTTTTGGCGAAGCGCATGCAGATATCGGCAGTCAATGGTGGCATATATGTCGCCACCAAAAATGGTTCGCCTTGAAGCTTCGTCACTGTCATCTCCGGCGCACCATCGGGAAATATCACGGCGCTTGCACCAATATCTTTGACCCAATTAGAACCGTCCCAATACTCGAATTGAGCCATGTCCATTTTGAGAAGTACATCGAGGGCCAGTCTTGCTACTCCTGCCGGATGAACGTTCAAGCCGTGAGCCTGGGCGGGCAGCGCCGTGTAAATATACGCGAATCCATCACCTGAAAAAGCTGCTGTTCCTAACAAAACTGATTTTTCTTTCTCAGGCAATTTGGCTGTCTGCCACTGCCAATTCAAAGGCACCGCAGTTGGATTGCTAACCTTGCACAAATTGTCAGCACGCCATTCAAAACCAAACATGCCTTGCTTTGTTTTATCAGGCACAATCAGTTTGTTAATGATGAAAAGATTGCCACCCGCCATGAAAATATCGCCTGGCCAATACCAGCTTTGCTGATTGCCATCTATACCTTCTGGTTTCATCACACTGTCTGGCAACGGCGGCGAAGTCATTCTTAGCTTTGGATCTGATTCTAGTCGTGTCTTCCAAAAAAACTTGGGCACTCGCTTTTGCATGTCAAAGGTGGCAATAGTATTGTTGATAAAAACCACGTCGTCATTCGGAATAATCATGAATCTGGTGCAAGCGCCGGGAGGGGCTGGCACGACCTCACTCTTTTTGAATTTCCGAACGAAACTGTCTCCGAAGAGCCAAAGTGAAGTCGTCTTATTCAAAGCGACACTGCAGGCACCATCAGCCCCACGCCATTGTTCATCTTTTTGAAACGATGCCGTCAAAGACTTTTCCAAGTCCACCGAGGCTAACGCAAAGGGAATTTTTTCGGGATCAGCCCAGGCTGGCATCATATGCGGTGCCGAGCAAATTGCGCCCAATGAAATGAGAACGGAAAGCTTGGTCCTATTCTTCATGATCGAGAAGCAACGCGTAGTGTCCAATGATGAGCCGCACTCTGCCACTGTCTGGATCGCGAATCGGCAATCCATCGGCTCCTGCGCCCCAGACAACATAAGTCGTAGACTGGTTGCTTATGGCAGTGATCGTGCCCGGTGGAGCAGTCCATTCCTCGGGAGGCTGCACTAGATATTGTTGAATGTCGCCGTCAGTCAAACTCAGGTCTGCCGAATTGATTTGAATTCTGTCCATGTTTGCGGCCACCGGTACAGGCTGAGGCGTCTGAACAGGCGAATCATCAGGAGTGGCATAGTCAGACTGCGCATCCAAGCCTTGAGCTAGCTGCAAGCGCCCTGATTGATAGGGAATATTGGGCACCAATTGATTCAATTGTTGCTTGGCAAACGCAACTTGCTCCCAGCCCTCGGGAAACCGATGGTTCCAGGTGCAGTACTGGGCCAGCCAGTCCGACACCTTGGACATTTGATTATAGAGTCGGTAATCTTCCTGAGCATGGGCGAGCTGCTTGGCAGTCAACTGGGCCTGAGCCCCGCCCTGACTGCTCAAGCACAGCCACAGACTTACCAGCAATGTGAAAACTCTTCGTTTCATCTTCGCTCCCATTTGCCGCCTTTTGATCATACGACATTAATTGACTTTGCCACTGACTCGATACTGAACCTCAAAACGAGTGCGCTCTCCATTCTTTGCGGTCTGCACGATGACGTTGCACCAGCTGCCGGTTTTGTTGGTGGCAATGACAACGGATCGATCGGCACGCTCGATCTTCCAATTGTAGTTTTTTAAGGCAGCACAGTACCAATCCAAAATTTGTTTCGAGTCTTCATTTGCTCCGTAGCGAAAGACGTAGCAAGGTCCGCCAGAAACATTTGGAAAGCTAAGGGCGCTTATCAATTTGCGTTTATTGTTTGGATAAGCTGGTAAATCAGGAAGCTCGACATCGTTAGTCAGGTGCTCGACGGTGTATTCGGCAGGCAGGGCGGCGGGGGATTTCTTGGGATCAGCTTGAGCGTGAGGTGAAGAGGAGAGGGTTAGTAACAACACAGTCAAGATCGATTTGTGATAATGCCGGCTAAAGCGTGCGCTCCTTTGCGCGAGGTTCGCCGTGGCACGCATGATGCGTGCGCTCCTTTGCGCGAAGTTTGCCGTGGCACGCATGATGCGTGCGCTCCTTTCGGCGAAGTTCGCCGTGGCACGCAAGATGCGTGCGCTCCTTTGGCGTGCGCTCCTTTGCTCAATTAGTTGGGGAATTTGAATGTGAATTGTTTGGAACCGCCATTGATCATTTGCGAAAACTCAATTCGTCCCAATATATTACCCGCTCCTGAAGACGGTTTCCAGGTTGCTTTATCCATGCAGAGCAGGGCTGGCGAACACATCAAATATGGTGACTCGTAAAGATCGCAATCTCCCTTTCCACCTGCACTGGCCGAGGTATTGACAGCAGTCCCTTCGGCTGAATAGAGCACCTGCCCAGTCGCGTCGGCGATGCTGTCTTTGCCGTCTGGTGCCAGACCAGAATATGACAGTGGTTTGGTGGCGCTGACACCGATGTCGTTGCCTACGTTACCAATAAAAAGAAGATTTGGTTGACCGTTTTGTCCCATCGGCACCGGTGTGTTGAACACAGCCTGAATGCTGTTGTCTGAGGCTGTAGGCACAATCTGTTTCATTCGTTGGGTGATTTGAGCGATTTGATAGTCGGGATCTGACGACGCCTGTTCAATCAACTCTCTGATCGTTCCTACACTGCCGAAATTGGCTGTGTTCGGCGGCGCTGGATAAGCTTTGTTGTGATCGAATTTTTTCAGTCCCGTAGAGCCAGACGGTGGCGTGATTGAAGGCGACCACTCAGTGTCGTTAGTAAAGGCGTTCATGACAGCAGCCTTCATATACTCAACCATGGTCAGTCCTTCTGGCGGAGCACTGCCGCTCACAGTTGGAGCATAGCCTGGAGCATAATTGGATCGCATCGTCGTATAGAGCTGAGCACAAGGGCTGGGATTGGTCGCGGCATTGCCTTCATATAGAGGGTTGGTGCACGGGGTCCAGTCTTTGATCTTCAAGGCGTCGGTCAGAGTGGCCATCTGATTGGCACCAGGGCCGGTGCGCAGCGTCACTCCGAGCGGGAAACCATTGGTGCGCGGATCCAATGCCGCCAGATGACCGAGTGGGTCAGAGCCTGTGCTGGCGTTGTACATCTTCCACTGCAAAACTTCCGATGCGTTTGTGCTGAAACAACCGCTGCTGGAAACTTGCACACCGGCAAACAGTTCGTTGGTGAAAAGGCTGCGATTAGCGTCGACCGAAGTTCCCCAACCGGCAGGCATCTGCAGTCCAGGCAAATTAGCCACTTCGATATATCCGCCAGCGATTGAGGCGGGCACAGCCGAAGGAGGCGGAGCTGAAGGTGCGCTGGGACTAGTTCCTGTGCCACCGCCACCGGCAGGTGGTGTCGGACCAGGCGTAACATCTGGCGTAATGCCAACGATGGCGCAGGCGACTGAGCCTACGGCCAGTCCTGTTTGTGGCTCTTTGCTCTTCGAACCGGTCTGAAATGCATTGGGTGGCACTTCGCTAGAAGGAGAATTCTTAGCCGAAATGAAATCGGTATATGACACCAAATGTGGTTTCTGCTGAGGAAAGATCGGCACACCGTAAAACGTCAATCCATTAATTGTTATGGGTCGATAGCCGGCGATATATCTGTAACCACCTGGTGCTTTGATGTCACCGTCGCTATAAGCATCGGCAGGCAGCGAATTGGGCGGCACCTCGTCGTTTGTAAAATAGACGTTGGTAGACTGCCCGGGCTTCATGTAGGCGGCGCTGTAACTGTCCATTGCCACATTTTGTCCGCCCATCATATTGGTAATGTTGGAACCGGCAACAGGATTGAAATAAGTGGCAGCAGTTTGAGAATCCAACATCTTGGTTCTCAGTTGTGTGCCAAGCGTAATCAATTGCTGGTAAGTGTATTGAGCGTTCTTGGTGGCAAGCGGTGTGCCCATGTTTTTGGCATTGATGGCAACCAGCATGGACTGAGCAACGCAGCGATTGTAGTTAAGCAAGTTAATTTCAGATCCTGGCGGATCCGCGCAATAAGCAAACTCTGGCGGTGCCGGCACCCCTGGCTTTTTGAGAGCGAATTTGGCGACATTCAACACGCCTGCATCTGTGGCATTGGACACTTGGCGGCCGCCACCTAAAAAGCGCGAGCAAAAGACTAGCCCTACACCTATGACAATGATGACAAAAGCACAGGCGGCAACTAAACCGAGGGTGGCTCCGACTCTTCGTCTTCTGACCACGAGGCGCTCCCAAATTGTCAGTCAGTCTACTAGTAAAAAACTCGTATAATTCGATATTCCCACATTGACGTCCGCTTAAAAGCCTTACGGAAAAATTCTGCCTTGCTTGATAAACCAATATGGACCGAACAAATCAAACTCCTCTTTCTTTGCTTGGCTCTGGGTTTGGGACGAGTCGAAGCGGCACCTCAAAAAGACAAACGAACCAAAGAGTGCGAGTATCAACGCTTTCATGGTCAGTCTCTGGGCAAAGACGGCCACGTAGAAGCGGCATTGGGCTGTTTTAGCAAAGCCACTCTTCTTGACCCTCACTCGTCTGACGCCTGGGCCGACCTCGGCACCGCTCAAATGCGGTTGGACAGATACGATCAGGCCATCGCCTCATTTACAAAAGCTATCTCGCTTGACCCCAACTGCATCAAGGCTCTTTCATTTCGCGGATTTTGCCACGCCATGAAAAAGGAATACTCAAAGTCGGTGCAAGACTATAGCGAGGTAATTCGCCTCAATCCTGAGGATGCCTCGGCCTATACCAACCGGGCTGCAGCCTATCAGCGCCTCGGTAAGGAAAAAGAAGCGCGTCAAGACTCTGCTGCGATGCAAAAACTGCATCTCTCGGCTGCGGCTCTAAGCTACTGCCAACAAGGCAACATATTGGCCGCGCAGGGAAAAGATCACGAGGCGTTAATGTGGCTGACCAAAGCGATTGTGCAGAACCATGAGTACAAATGGGCTTTCTTGTCGAGAGCAAAGGTATTTGCTCGCACCGAAAAGTTAGACAGAGCTCTAAGCGATATCAATTGCGTGCTCAAGCTAGACCCGAATAACATCTCGGCTTGGCGTCTCAAAGCCACAGTCCAATGCGAGCAACAACAATTTTCTCAAGCGGTTGAGACTTGCACCCTGGCTTTGAGCAAACAGAAAGATGACCTAGCTTTGCTCAATACTAGAGCTAGTGCAAACTGGTCAGTGGGAAATTACAAAGGCGCCATTGCAGACTATACAGCCATAATCCACGCTCAGCCCAATAGTTTCATGGCCTACGATTCTCGTGCGGAGTTGCATACAAGGCTCAAGGAAAACGATCTAGCTATCGCCGACTACCAAAGAGCCGTCAGTCTCGCACCACACGATGACAGGTTGTTACTGCATCGCGCATCCTTATATATGACAATGAAAAAGCCAAATGAAGCGATCGCCGATTGCGGCAAAATCATCGATGCCAATCCGCAAGATGAGGAAGCCTATGAATCGCGAGCGCAGGCTTATTTATCTCTGGGTGATTATCAAAAGGCCGTCAACGATCTTACTTGCGCCATCCAGATAGATCCTGAGAATTCCTTTGCTGATTACAAACAGCGCGCCCTCATCTATCGCAAAATGAACAGAGAGGACCTGGCCCGCAAAGACGATGCCGAAGCTCAAGCACACACGCCACATTGAAGTCTCTAGACTATCCGATTCCGCACAGATAGGATTTTCGTGGCACGCAAGATGCGTGCGCTCCTTTACATTGCTCGGCACCATATTTGATATCAAAAAAAATCGGGGACCCGAAGGTCCCCGATTAACTGATCTCAACAGCGGAATATCCGCTATATAAGGTGCGTTATTTAGAAGTCACCCATTCCGGCGCCTTGCGGCATGCCCATGGACTTCTTCTCTTCCGGGATGTCGACCACGAGAGCTTCGGTGGTGAGGAACATCGCGGCAATCGATGCAGCGTTTTGCAGAGCGCAGCGCTCGACTTTGGCGGGATCGATGATACCAGCCTTAGCCATGTCTACGTATTCGAAGGTCATGGCGTTGAAGCCGAAGCCTTCTTTCTGCTCTTTCACTCTTTCGACCACGACTTCACCAGGCAAGCCGGCGTTGTCAGCGATCTGGCGAACAGGAGCTTCGAACGACTTGATGACGATTTCGAAGCCAGTCTTTTCGTCGCCGTGAAGTTGCTCTTTGGCTTTCTCGAGCTTCTTGCTGATGTAGAGCAAGGTGGTGCCGCCGCCAGGAACGTATCCTTCTTCGACTGCAGCGCGAGTGGCATTCAAAGCATCTTCAAAGCGGAGCTTGCGATCTTTGAGTTCGGTTTCAGTAGCAGCGCCGACTTTGATTACGGCTACGCCACCAGACAACTTAGCCAAGCGCTCTTGGAGCTTTTCTTTGTCGAATTCAGAATCGGATTCTTCAATTTGACGCTTGATGACTGAAATTCTCTTCGCTACTTCGTCTTTGCTGTCTTTGCCAGCAACGATTGTGGTCTTGTCTTTGTTGATGCGAACTTGGCGAGCTTTGCCTAGCACGTCGATGGTGACGTTTTCGAGCTTGTTGCCAGCTTCTTCAGAGACAACCTGTCCACCTGTGAGGATGGCGATGTCTTTGAGCATTTCTTTTCTACGATCGCCGAATCCTGGAGCCTTAACTGCGCAGCAAGGCAGAACCTTGCGCAGGTGGTTGACTACCAGTGTGGCGAGAGCTTCGCCTTCGACATCTTCAGCGATGAGAAGGAAAGGACGGCCGGAGCGAGCTACTTTTTCCAAAACTGGAACGAGATCAGCAAGCAAGTTGACTTTCTTGTCTACGCAGAGAATGAAAGGCTCTTCCAAAACTGATTCCATTTTTTCAGGATCGGTCACGAAGTAAGCAGAAACGAAGCCTTTGTCGAATTGCATTCCTTCAACAACTTCAAGTTCGGTGCTGAGGGATTTGGATTCTTCAACGGTGATGACGCCGTCTTTGCCAACTTTTTCCATAGCATCAGCAATGATTTTGCCGATTTCTTCGTCGTTGCCAGCCGAGATGGTGGCGACTTGGGTGATTTCGGTCTTAGCTTCAACTGGCTTAGCCAAAGCTTTGATTTCTTTGCAAGCAGCTTCAACAGCCTTGTTGATACCGCGACGGAGAACCATTGGGTTAGCTCCGGCAGCTACGTTACGCAGACCTTCTTTGATCATCGCTTGAGCGAGAACGGCAGCGGTGGTGGTGCCATCGCCGGCGTAGTCGTTGGTCTTGGTGCAAACTTCGCGCACTAATTGAGCGCCGGCGTTCTCGAGGTGATCTTCGAGTTCGATTTCTTTGGCGATGGTGACGCCGTCATTAACGATCTGGGGTGAACCAAATTTCTTTTCCAAAACAACGTTGCGGCCTGCTGGTCCCAACGTGATCTTGACTGTGTTTGCTACTTGATCAACACCACGCTCTAGAGCGCGACGTGCTTGTTCGGTGTAGACAATTTGCTTTGCCATTGATTTATTTCCTCTCCTAAAAGACTCAGCGGACCTTTATCAAGAGACCGCTGTAAGGGGTGTTATTTAGCCAATAATGGCGAGAATGTCGCGCTCGGCGAGAATTAGATATTCAACGCCTTCGATTTTGACTTCGGTGCCGGAGTACTTAGCGAAAAGGACCTTGTCGCCTACTTTCACTTCCATAGGTTCACGGGTGCCTTTGTCGTTGAGCTTGCCAGGACCGGCAGCAAGCACTTCGCCTTGTTGCGGCTTTTCTTTAGCGGTATCGGGCAGGACGATCCCGCCGGCAGTCTTTTCTTCAGCTTCTAGCTTTTTGACCACAACGCGGTCAGCCAATGGTTTCAACTGGAGTTTCATCGCAGATGCAGTAGCCAATGGTTTATCCTCCTAAACTTGAATAAACAGCACAGAGATATGTTCAGGGAGTTGTCACGCAGACGAAGCCAAAAGGATTCGCTGGACATCTCTTCCTGTATGAAAGTGTATATATGGAAATTAGAGCAGGCTTGGTTTTGCTCTTTTTCTTAATGATCCCTGTTCACTCAAATCTTTGGCGAGCCGTCGGTTTTGAGTAGATCGGCATCTGGCTTAGCGAAGCCTAGCTCCACTCTTGCTCGTTCCCGGGGCAACTTATGTGTTGCCGTCGCCTTTCTTCTTGACCAGACCAGGGGTCTTGGTCATCCACGAGGCATATTCGGGCGCCACAGTGAGCCTGCTGTTCAAGCTCGACTGGCGTTCGTTGATTACAGCCAGCTTGGCTTTGTTAGCCAGATCTTGCCAGGGAATAGGTCCAGTTGACGCTTGCGGTCCTGTTTGGGCATTAACAACGCGATCGCGCCCTTCATATTTCGCTATATCGAGAGCCTGTTCTGCAGCTCTTAGAAGCGACTCGGCATCTTCGGCGTTGCCAGGGTAAGTCGAGCTGCCAATTGAGACTGTGACAGTGCCAACACCTGGGGCAGACTCCGCTCGAATCTTCTGGCGCAGACGCTCAGCTACCTCACCGACGCTGTTTTGTGAGGTCTCAGGCAGAATGATGGCGAATTCTTCTCCGCCAAATCTGCACGGCAAATCGATGTCACGCAGAGCGCCTTTGATTAGTTTGGCCACGTGTCGGATAGCATCGTCGCCCTTGTCTTGACCAAGGTGCTCGTTGATTTGGCCGAGATGATCGATATCAACCAGAAGCAGCCCCAGCTCGTGATTGTGACGGCCGGAGCGTTCTATCTCTTTGACGAGAGAATCTTCGAAGTGGAGGCGATTGTAGAGCCCTGTATGAGCATCGTTAATCGACTGTGAAGAAGCAGATTCGTGAGTGAAGGCCACATTCAAAGCAGTTGTGACTTGACCGGTCAACGACTCGAGCAGTTCGATCTGCTCACGATGGAAAGCACGAGCATCAGTGGAGAATACTTCCACAACGCCGATGGGCTGCCCATTATGAATCATGGGCAAGGCCACGACTGAAGCAAATGGCATGCCGCCAGTGGCTCGGGGTAAGCCGTAGGGCTCACGATTGCCTTCACCTATGTATTCCGTGCGCCCTGAGCGCAAGCAGCTGCCTGCAATAGTGTCACGCACGCCCATGTCGAAATCGCGCAAACTTGCTCCTTCTAAGCCCTTAAAGGCAGCAAGAATGAAAATTCCGGAGCCTTGATCGTAAAGAAGAATGGCGCAGTTTGGCGTGTTGCCGAGAATGAGGGCAGTATCGGCGGCAATCTGCAGCACCTCGGTGGCCTGCAAAACGCTGCCTGAAAGTGCACAAGAAGTCTTGTACAACGTGCTCAGGCGCTCGCGTTCATATTCACTGCGCCCGAATAAGATGGAGTTGGCAATTGTCAACGCCGTGACATCGGCAACTTCTTTCAAAAAGTCGACGTAATTTAGATAGGCAACGTTGTTTACTTCAAGCAACACCGCCCCCACCAAAAGATTGGAGGAAATCAAAGGCAGGGCAATTTGCCCTGAACTTTGCTCGCGCTTCATAATCACAGCACTGACATCAGGCGCCGTCTGGCTGTTGTTGGCACTGACCGGAGCGCGCTTCTGGACTACATATTTAAGGAGACTCTCAGCTGAAAAAGGCAACACCTTGATTTGTTCCAAGGTAGGGTCGGAATAGCCTTTGGCTGCCATTAGCTTAAGAGCGAGACTTTCGTTGTCAGAAAGGAAAATCGCCACTTTGGCGCCGCCTGCAAGATCGGCAAACTGCAAGACAGCTGCATCCAGAACATCCTTTAGCCTTAGTGACGAAAGGAGCGCTTTTTGCATCATGATGTAGCGTGGCAATAGGTTGCCATCAGTTGTCATCGATTGTCTCCTTTAAGATCATCATCCAAATTTTGGTTTGACTTCCTGCGGTGTAACCTTCTTACCATAAACTTCTAAGGATAGAAGTTTTTTGCTCACATTCCTACAAGTATCAAGCAGGTGAATCAAAAATGGATCGCAACTGCATCTTTTGCAAAATTATCGATCGTCAGATTCCATCGAACGTTGTTTTGGAAGACGAAACTGCAATTGCCATTCGGGACGTCAATCCCCAGGCACCCACACACATACTAATCATGCCCAAGAATCATATTGCCAATATAACGCAGGCTGAAAATGCTGAAACTCTTGGAAGCCTGTTTATGAAAGTTGGCGAGATCGCGCGCTTGGAAAAATTAGAGAAAGGCTTTCGCACGGTGGTCAATACAGGAGACGACGGCGGACAGACCGTTGATCACTTGCACATTCATGTCATTGGCGGAAGACAACTGCACTGGCCACCGGGCTAGAGCGAGTTTTGAACAGGCATTTAACAAAGTTTTTGTAGTCTTTTGACCAAAAACTTCAGTTTCGGTCTGATTGGAACTGGGTATTACTGTAATGCAGGGATCTGCCGGAAACGAAATTTTTTTTCCTGCGTCTCACTCTAACAAGGGGAATTTGATTCCCACTGTTGAAGTTCTGGGCGGCAATACGGTTAGGGGATATGGCCATGGTTACTCAGCAAACTACCGAACAAGTACTCTGGATGGCGGATTGCTACAGTCTTGCAAAGCGCTTTCCTAATCCCCACACTTGGCTGTCGCTGTTAGAGCCTGTCGAGCCTGAGGATGCAGCCAGTCTGAATCCGTTCCACTATTGGTTGTGGATGGAAATCTGGAAAGCTGCGCAAATGGATGAGCCGGTACCGGCAAAGTGTACGAAGTAGACCTTAAGATCTCGCAGTCTAAGGTACTACATCAAATTGCGACTGAGCGGGAGAAGACCCCGCTCAGTTTCGACTTTTTGCAGCATATAATGCGCATGCATAAAATCAAAACGGAGCGCGCGCACAAAATCACAGAGCACGCACAAAATCAAAAAGGAGCGCACGCATCTTGCGTGCCGTACGGTGCAGGCGGATTATCCACGCTCCTTTGAAGTTGGACGGCCTTGCCTCAATTGGTCGCCAGACTCGGACTCTCCAGTTCGCCGACTTCGGTTGCTTCCATCAACTTGCTGCCACTTTCGACTCGACAGTTCAAACCAACGACGCTGTTTGTGACCTCAGCATTGGCACCAATGTGGCTGTTAGACCAGATAATGGAATCAACAATGCGCGCTCCCGATTCGATCACCACATTGTCTCCGACCACGACGGTGCCACCGAATCTAGTGCCGGCGTGAACGCGACTGTTTTTGCCGAGCATAGCCAGTCCATAAACACGACAGTCTTCATCTAATGATGAGTTGTCGCCTTGCCAGATTGTGGCGTCGTTATTTTGCGTTTTGCTTCCTGGCAAATTGACGAGCACCATGCCAGAAAGGGCATCGATGTTGGACTCGCGATATTGTTGAATAGTGCCGACGTCTGACCAGTAACCGTCAATTTTCACCCCGAGCACGGGTAACTTCTCTTGCACGAGTTTGGGAAATAGCTGACGCCCAAATCCAAACTCACCAGTCGCGGGGATGTGGTCGAAAACTTCAGGCTCCAATACGTAGATGCCGGTGGAAATAAAATCAGAAAGAGCATCCTCTTTTTTTGGCTTCTCCTGGAAGCCCGTAATGAAGCCATCCTCATTGGTGACAACGACACCAAAGCGAGTCACGTCTTCCACCGCTTTGATGCCGATTGTGGCCAGCGCTTTTTTCTCTTTGTGCTGTTGGATGATGGATGTAAGATCGGCGTCGGTGATCAAATCACCCATAATGACGATAAAAGTGTCGGTTTGCAGAAACTCGCGACAAGCCCTGACGCCACCGGCATCTCCAGTCAACTTTTCTTCTTGCTTAAAATGGAGTTTGACGCCATGGGCGGAGCCGTCTCCAAAATATTCGATTAGTTTTTCCGGCAAGTAATGCAGGTTGGCGCAGACATCTGTAAAGCCATGCTGAGCTAAGAGCCTGAGTATGTGCTCCATGACAGGACGATTGGCGACAGGCACAAGTGGTTTGGGCACCTGACTGGTCAGTGGCTCCAGCCGCGAACCAACTCCTGCTGCCAGCACCATTGCCTTCATTTTCTAATGCGTCCTTTTTTGATGGGTCTTCGCCGACAGCGTCATTGTGTCGGCGGCCTTTGATAGAGCGCATTGACTGGCGCTTGCGTTGTGCTCAGCTATTATGAGCGTTCGCTACGCTGACAGTTTAACCGTTTGCTAGCCAATTCGTTCATGAAAGAATGATCTCCTTCCAGCAATTCAAAGGCGCGTTTGATTGATTGCTCCACCTGTACTCCGCCTGTGCCGCCGTATGAGGTGCGGGAGTCGACTGACTCAGCGATTGAAACGTAATTGTAAATATCTTCATTGAAGGCTGGAGAGAATTGAATCCATTCGTTCAAAGTCAGATCCGGCAGAGCTTTAGTGCGCTCTCGACAATAATCCAAAATTGCTTCCACAACATGGCTGGCCTTGTCAGGTGCCATATCGCGCTCGACAAGAAAGTCTATGGCGTGCCCGGCATTGGTCAGATCAGCGCTGGCCATTTTTTGCATGCGCACGGTGTCAAATTTGAACGCGGGTAAAAGCACCTCTGTAAGTTCAAGGATGAACTTGACTGTCTCGACCACATCAAGCAAACCCGGCAGGCATTCCTGCAGATCCTGGCAATATGAAATAGACAAGCCTTTCAACTCATCGAGAAACTGAGTCAAACGTCCATTTAAAACGGAAGGTCGCGAACGCAAGATCTCCAGCAGTTCCGGATTACGTTTTTGCGGCATGCTTTGACTGCGAAAAACAAAGGCTCTGGGCAACCGCACAAAGGCAAATTCCTGGGTGGACCACAAAAGCAACTCCGAACTCATCTGCGAAAGATGAACACCGATGAGACTGGCTGCCGATGCAAATTCGATCAAGTAATCACGATCAGATACAGCATCGAGAGAATTCTCCATCACTGAATCAAATCCCAGATACTCAGCCACCATTTGCCGGTCGATGGGCTGATTGGTGCCGGCTAACTGACAGGCTCCCAGAGGCAGTGAATTCATGCGCTTGTAAAAATCAACCAGCCGCGAAAAATCTCGACGCAGGCGCGTTTCATTGGCTAGCCACCAGTGAGCAAGCAAAATAGGCATGGCCGGTTGCATATGTGTGTAGCCCGGCATCACTGCTTCTAAATCGCGCTCAGCCAGTTGAAGCAGAAGATAACGCACATTGCGCAATCGAGCGAAGATATCGATGGTGGCATCGCGCAACCACAAGCGAATGTCTGTGGCAATTTGATCGTTGTGCGATTTGGCAATGCGCACGACATCGGCCAGATCTCCGACAAGGTGATGGAGTCGCCGATGGATGGCTGCGTGTATGTCGATGTCGTTGGACTCGAGCACAGCCGCTCCGTCGTCGAGTTCTAAGCGGATTTGTTCAAGGGCGGCAATCACGTCTTGAGCCACTTGTTTTTCGACGATGCCGGTTTCACCAAGCATGCGCACATGAGCAATGTTGGATTCGACATCGGCAAATAGAAGCGCTTGTTCGACTTCAGGACTCTGCCAAAAACGCCGCACTTGATCGAAGCTGGCTTTGAGCTTGATGCCCGTTCCGGCCGAATCGGCTGATGCCTCCGGTGGAACTTGTTTGCCTTGCCTGCTCATGAGTTGCCTGCTTTGTCGTCAAAGCTCCTTAAGCGTGGTCTGCGCAAGATGACCCGCTTGAGAGATCTGTCAATTTTCGGAGCGGCGCATTTGCGCTGCGGCCACAATCACCTTGTTTCTCTTTTCGATCTGTTTTTGATAGCGATGGAGTTCTAGTTGATACCGTTTTTGCACTTGCTTCTGCGCATTTTCTTTTTGATGTTCACTCATTCTTTTTTCCTACTTCGACTTGAATACAAACTTGGTCTTGATTCAGCCCTCGCGCAAAAGCCGAGGGAACTGTTTAAGTTCGCGAGATTTCCCAGCTCTGGTAAATTTGGTTCAGAAAATGCGTTTCAACCGAAACTTAAAGATGACGTTGAAACACTTGGGAAATTCGACTGACGTGACAACGGTCGAGGTTTGCTCTCAGCAACCGTTATCCAACAATATAGCATTTTAATATATCTTTATCAAACAGAATTAAGAGTGAGCTGGCGTCAGCTTTTCCGTGAGAGGACCAAACAGGATGCCGGCGAACCCGGCGCTCCCAGGGCTTGAATGCATGCAAGATGCTTTCGCGCCTTTAAGCTAAGCTTCAGGCCTTGTTGGTCAAAGTCGGCAACTTCAAACTGAGGGCAAATGCCACCACCATTGCCACCGCGCCGATCCAGTAAGGGCTAGCCACGTTCAGATATTGATAAGAAGCCCCGCCTACGACTGGTCCGACGATGCGTCCAAGCGTGGAAAGCGATTGCCCAACTCCCAGAACACCACCTACCTGGTCTGGTGGCGCCAATCTCGAGAGCATGCTCTGGTTGGAAGGTGTGTTGATGCCCGAGCCAATCGCAAGCAAAGCCAGCGCCACTGCCAAAACCGCTATATTGACGGTAGCCGGGGTGAGCAAAAGCCCGATGGCCACAAGGATGCTGCCTACACCAATCAGCTTTTTCTCCCCATATTTCTTGGACAAGCGATGAATCATGCCGCCTTGCACCATGACAATCCAGAAGCCGACATAGGTAAACATCCAGCTGTTTTGATTGGTCGTAAATTTGAATCGATCGTTGGTCAGCAAGACGAGAGTCGTCTCCATGTTGGCAAATGCGAAAGTGGAGATGAAAAAGATGAGAAGCGAGGTGGAGAGCTTGGGATCTTTCAAAGTCTCAAAGTAAAAAGCCGGTCCCAGCCCGAAGCGCTCCTGGCCAGCTTGACTGCGTTTTTCCGGCTCAGGCAAAAGGAAAAATGTGAGAAACAAATCGACAATGCTGAAACCAGCGGCAATGAAGCCGACCATGGCCAGACCAAAACTGGCACAAAATCCCCCAATCGCGGGACCCAAAACAAATCCAAGCCCGAAAGCCGCTCCCACCATGCCCATACCTTTGGCACGGTTCTCTGGTGTCGTGACGTCGCTGACATATGCTTGAGCAACGGCAATATTGGCGTTACCGGCTCCAGCAACCATTCTTGCCAAAAAGAGAAATGGCAGTGAGGCGGAAAGTCCCCAGATCACATAGCCCAAGCTGGAGGCAAGCAGGCTTAACAACAATATCGGACGCCTGCCCACCTTGTCTGAAAGTCGCCCCCAAAACGGCGTAAAAATGAACTGCATCACCGAATAAGAAGCCATCAGCAACCCGACCATCAAGTCACTGGCATTGAGTGTGCGGGCGTATGTCGGCAAAACCGGAATGATTAATCCAAATCCGACCAGGTCGATAAAGACTGTCAGGAAAATCAAAAGCAGCGGTTTCATTGCGCTTTTTTTGGCACCGTTTTGGTCCGTTTTTTCCTGCTTGGAATCGCTAGCTGGAGCTGTCACATTGTCACCTGAAATTTCTAAAATTGCCCATGGCGCCCGCTATGGCCGCGCTTGCGCTCTCGTCAAGCGGCGACGATTGCGAGATGCCAAACGGCATTGTAAGGCGGCTTGATGAGAGCTTGATATTAAGGCGAAAACGTCTTTCTAGGTTTGTTACTCGCCGTCTGTGGTAATTAAAAGTAATATAAGGGCAGGTAGATTTTCTGATCTGCGCTTGGCGTTCTCCCTCTCACTTACCAAGGTAATTCACCTCCCCAACCACCGTATGAAGCTCTGTCTGATCTGCAATTTTCAGACCGCTGGAGAGCAGGACATTTGCCCCAGAGACGGTTCCTCCATGGTCACCGTGGGGGATGATCCTCTCCTTGGTGTCGTCATTGAGGGACGCTACAAAATCGATTCGGTTATCGGTCAGGGCTCGGCAGGAACAGTCTACAAAGCGATTCAGGAGCTGATCGGACGCGAAGTGGCGATCAAAGTCTTGCACGACTATCTCGTTTCGGATCAAGAGTTCATCAAGCGTTTCATTCAAGAGGCTAAAGCATCAAGCCGATTGAGCCATCCCAACATCATCACCATCTACGATTTCGGGACGATTCCAGAGGGAAATCGCCCTTACATCGCCATGGATCTTTTGAAAGGAACCCCGCTGTCAGACCTGCTTAGCGAGCGCAACCACCTGACTGTGGAGGAGACCATTCCCTTGTTCAAACAGGTCTGCGGCGCTCTGGCTGAAGCCCACAAGCAAGGGGTTGTGCACCGCGACGTCAAGCCGGAAAACATTTGTCTGGTCGAGCGCAGCGGTCAAAAGCTCTTTCCCATCGTCGTGGACTTCGGTATTGCCAGACTGGTGCAAGAAGAGTCCGATGTGGCAAGAATCACCCGCACAGGCACAGTCTGCGGCAGTCCGACTTATATGAGCCCCGAGCAGTGCACAAGCAGTAAAGTCGACCATCGCAGCGACATTTACTCGCTGGGCGTGGTTATTTACGAGGCTTTGACCGGTGAGGTGCCGTTCCTTTCCGATGAACTAGTCAAAGTCATGGCTATGCATTTATCGGATCCACCCAAACCGCTCAATTCGGTGCGCGACGATCTGCATTTTTCAGAAGCGCTGGAGGAAGTCGTCTACAAAGCCTTGCAGAAAAATCCAGACCAGCGTTACCAGACAATGGAAGAATTTGCCGAAGCCATCGATGCGGCCGGCAAAGCACCGGCTGTGTCACCTGCGGCCCTCATGGTCAGCCAACCACCCAAGCGCCCGGATATCATCCCCGGGCCCCTAGCTTCTGATGATGATTTGCGACCCAGGGCGAGCAAAGAAATGGTTGTGCCGCGCGGCAAACCGATGGATCTGGCCTCGCGTGCCCTGGAAGAGCTGCGCACCTCAGGCGCCTACGATGAGGTGGAAGGTGGTGCAGCCATGGCCCGTGTCAATGCCGCTCGGGCAGCGGCGGCTCAAGCAGCAGCTGCTGCTGCTCAACAGACCGTGGCGGAAGCCCAACAACCGCTCTCTCACCAGTCGCTCTCCACACAATCAAGCCAAGCTCTATCGCATACAAACTTCCAGCGCGGTCGGGTCAACCGCACGGTCCTCAATCAAGTGCAAGCGATTTTGCCCAAGGCGCTTCTGGCTGTCTTTGTCATCGTTCTTGGCGCCTTTGCCTTCATGCCCAACAACCCATTTAGCAGCAATTTGGTGCATATGATTCCCTGGAAGACCGCGTCAATATCTGATGCTGAGTCACTCTTTAAGGCAGGCAAGTACGAAGATGTAATCGTCGTCGTCAATCAGTATCGCGCTCAAAACCAGAATAAGATGCCGAAGAACCTGGTTGAGACTTACAGCAAGGCTATCGTCGGCCAAGCTAAGTTGCTTGCCATGGACAAGAAATACGATCAAGCAATTCAACTGCTGGAAAAAGTTCCACCCAAGTCGTCTCAAACAGAGGCGGCCAAGGGACTCTTGAAGCGCTATCAAAACCTCAACAAAGACGCGCCATAAGTCAGGCTTCGACAAACGCGCCTATGTTGCGGAATTTCTTCTGCCTGTCACGGCGAACTTCATCGCCACTCATCTTGCTGAGCTGGTCGAGCTGGCGGCAGATGGCTTCTTGGGTTTTACGAGCCGTGAAATCATAATCGTGATGTGCGCCCCCTAGCGGCTCCTCTATGACGTCTTCGACCACGCCCAGCCCCTGAATCTCACGCGCCGTCATTTTCATCGCCTGACAGGCTTCAGAGACTTTATCAGCCGATCGCCAGAGAATAGAGGCGCATCCTTCAGGCGATATTACGGAGTAAACCGCGTGCTCAAGCATGAGAATGCGATTGGCCACACCAATGGCCAACGCGCCACCCGAGCCGCCTTCGCCTGTGACGACGGCCACGACAGGCACTGTCAAACCAGATAGCTCAAATAAGTTGACGGCAATCGCTTCGGCCTGATTATGCTCTTCTGCGTTCATGCCAGGATAAGCGCCCGGTGTGTCGATCAAGGTGACAATGGGTAGATCGAATTTTTGGGCGTGCAGAAAAAGACGCAGCGCTTTTCTATAGCCTTCCGGTTGAGGCATGCCGAAATTGCATTGTTGCTTGTCGCGCAAAGAGCGTCCCTTTTGCGTGCCGACGCACAAAACTTGATGCTTACCCATCTCCACCAATCCGCAGACCATGGCAGGATCATCGGCGCTTTTGCGATCGCCGTGCAGTTCGATCCAATTTTCATCCCAGCGCTGAAAGTAGTCTCTGGCATATGGACGTTGGGGATGACGAGCAATGGCCAGGTGATCGATAGCGCGCAGATTCGTATAAAGGGATCGTTTCAAGTTGTTGTATTGGTCCTGTAGGCGAGCCACGTCTTTGCCCAGCTCGGGATTGTCAGCCAACTGTTTCTCAATCGCCTCGATTTGCTGGGCCAGATTAGCAAGGGGTTGTTCAAATTCCAGGGGAATCGGTTTTTTGTCGGTCACGCCATTTTTACCTGCTGCGAGTCACTTCCGAGCCGATTGTTTCGAGAGCTTGATCGACTGCCGTCGACAAATTCTTGTCACTTTCAACCTTGGTCTTAGTTGTTTTTTTTTGCTTACGCTCGTGAAATGAAATCAGCCTGGCAAGCGTCTCTGCAATCTTTGCTCTTTCGACGACCATGTCTACTTGCCCATGCTTGAGGAGGTATTCGGCCGTCTGGAAGTCGGTGGGCAACTTCTGTCTGATAGTCTGCTCAATCACCCGCCGCCCGGCAAAACCGATGCGCGCTCCAGGCTCAGCAATAATAAAGTCACCGAGCATGGCAAAACTGGCCGTCACTCCACCGAACGTCGGCTCGGCCAGAATCGAGATATAGAGTAGACCTTGTTCCTGAAAAGACTTAAGGGCCGAGCTTGTTTTGGCCAGCTGCATCAGACTTAAAATGCCTTCTTGCATTCTGGCGCCACCAGAGCTCGAGACGATGATCAGAGGCAATCTCAGCTCCTGAGCCAGCTCGATTATGCGGGTTACTTTTTCACCAACGACCGAACCCATTGAACCGCCGAAGTATCCAAAATCCATAATTCCGACTGCGGCATCGACGCCTTTGATTTTGCCAACTCCAGTTACTACAGCTTCTTTCAGCCCAGATTTGCGAGTGGCTTCAGTCAGACGGTTGCTATAAGCGTCTGTGTCGACAAAAGTAAGGGGATCGGATGAGACCAGATTTTCTTCAGTCTCTTGGAATGTGTCGGCATCGACCAGCTGTTCTATGCGCTCGATGGCACCGATGCGAAAGTGGTATTGACATTTGGGGCAGACATGCAAATTGACCCGCAAGTCCCGCGTATATAGCATCTCGCGGCATTGAAAACACTGCGTCCATAAGTTGCACATATCGTCTGAGGGCGGCAAGGGCTTTACCTGTTCGTTTTCGCGCTTCTGTTTGCGGCGCTTCTCAAACCAATCTTTTAAATCCATGACCATGTGCCTTTTTCCCTGAGCAGGGCTTTCAAGAACGTTCTATATATCCAAGTTTTAAACGGTGAAGGCTATAAACGCAACGCGTATGCGATGTATGTGTAGATTTGCATGGATAAGTAGGCGAAGATTATATCATCGGTGACACTTCGTGTAAGTTGTTCGGCCGTTGTCTACCGCCTGTCTGCGGAAATTTAAATGCGTCTGTCACGTTTCTTCGTAGAACCAGCTTGTGTGGATCGCAAGGCGGGGACGATCGCCATCAAAAACAGCCAACAGATTCGCCAGATCACTCAGGTGCTCAGGTTGCGCTCAGGCGATCGAATCGACATTCTCGATGGCACAGGCTTCATCTACAACTGCCGTCTAAATTCCTTCACCACTTCTAAATCGCGCCACCCAGCTGAGCTGATCTGTTCAATCGATGCCCAAAGCCCGGCCTCAGGAGAAAGCGCATTTCAGCTGGTCGTTGCCCTGCCGGTTTTGCGCGCCAACCGATTTGAGTGGGCGATAGAAAAATTGACCGAGCTTGGTGCCACGTGGATTGTTCCACTACAAGTCGAGCGCAGCGTTGTTGTTTATGACTCGGCCAAAGAAGCATTTTCTCCGGCTAAATTGGAGCGTTGGCAGGCAATCGCCCGTGAAGCGGCCGAGCAGTGCGAGAGAGCCTTGATACCAAATGTGGTTAAGCCGGAAGACTTTGATCGATTTGTCAAGAGAAGCGAATTGATAGATGCCGCGAAATTTATCGGCGCCGAAAGAGCGGATGCGACTGCCCTAATCGATGCCATCGATAGCGCCGGTGGTGCCAAGACTATATGCATCGCAGTTGGTGCCGAAGGAGGCTTCACCGAGGCCGAGATTGGATTATCTTTCACTCATGGTTTTCGCCCAGTATCGCTAGGTCAGCGAATACTGCGGGCTGAGACGGCCGCTGTCTATGCCGCATCTGTCGTTGTTTCACGACTCGACAAGTGATAGCGATGCAATAGCACCACAAGAGATATCACTATCACATCGAACTATCAGACAGTTAGCTATGAAAAAGCGTGAGCACCACGGCTTTATATCGATATAAAGGCGAGATACAATATCCGAGATCGGTGTCAATTTATTTCCTTTTGGAAACAAACAAAATCCTGGTATTGGCTTGACAAATTCCCCTTTTCCAGGTCTTATAGTAGACGTTGCTAGAGGCATCATATGTGATGCCAGTTGCCCATCAGAAAGGCATGAGTGTGGCTGACAACTTAGCCCGCATCAAAGAGAAAATCGGCGATCGCCGAGTCAAGCTCATTGCTGTGACTAAAACCGCAAAGCCCTCTCAAATCGAGGAGGCTTACACCTCTGGTGTCACCGAATTTGGTGAAAGCCGAATTCAAGACGCATTGGCCAAACTGAAAGTGCTGCCACCACAGGTGGTAAACACCACTAACTGGCATTTTATCGGTCATCTCCAGACCAACAAGGTCAAGCAAGCGGTCGGCCCATTTGCTTTGATTCACTCGGTCGACTCCCTTCATCTCGCGCAAGAGATCTCCAGAATTGCAAGCGACCGCAAAATCGAGCAAGCAATTCTCTTGCAGGTGAAGATCGCTGAAGATCCAGGTAAATCGGGATTTTCTGCCGATCAGCTTCAGGCTCAGTTCAGTCAAATTCTCGCCTTGCCCAACTTGAGAATCGACGGCTTGATGACGATCGCCCCCTATACGGAAGACAAAAATGTTTGGCTGCAATGTTTCAACGGGCTTCGCGACCTGAGAGACAATTTGGAAAAAGAGCACGGTGTAAAACTGCGCGAACTATCGATGGGTATGAGCACTGACTGGCAAGAAGCAATCAACTGCGGTGCCACCATGGTGCGAATTGGAACGGCAATCTTTAAAGAATAAGGTGTGTTTTTCATTCCTTTGGTAAGGAACGGTGAGGAAGCGGTAAGGAAAAACTTGGTGGTACCGGGTTAAGGAGGAAATTAGTGAGCAGCATAGTGACAAAGTTTAAAAGCTTCTGGTTCGGTCCCTCGGACAATTACGAGAGAGAAGACTTCGAAGATCTATTTGAAACCTCAGACGATGTCTATGCCACCAACGGTCAATTGGCGTTGGATACGGCACCGGTAGACCCCGTCAAACAGACACGCGCATCGATCGGTTCTGGTTTTAGCAGCAAGGTTGTGGACCATCCGAGCGCCCAGGCATCGAGTGAAGTTTTGGTTATCGAGCCCAGACAATTTGAAGAGTCAATCGAAATCGTCGAGCATCTGCGTTCGCGCAAATCGGTTCTCCTCAACTTGCATATGTTGGATAACGAGCAATCACAAAGAGTAGTCGACTTTTTGTCTGGCGCTTGCCATGCCATTGACGGGCATCAACAACGCATCGGCGACGGAGTCTTCCTCTTTGCTCCAGCTTCGGTTGTGATCAGCTCGGAATCAACTTCCTCGAAAGCAATCAAAGATGCTTTCTGGAACAAGACTCAGACGCTATAGAGACTTACTCGGTCCGCTAAATGTTGTGGGGTTATCGAATGCGCTGGAGCAATCTGGCGCATTTTGATCATGTCTAAGGAATTAGTATGCCAAAAGAAGCGGCAGTAGCCGAAGTGAAAGTAATCTTCGAAGGTGCAAGCGGTGAGAAAGTTGCCGGTCGCATATATCTGGGCCGCCCATATCAGAAAGGTCCGGGGCAATGGGCATGCCCAGTTGGAATCGAGGGCATGCACGAGAAGTTGCCCGATATTGCCGGCGGTGACTCATTCCATGCCATGTGCCTGGCGCACTGGTTAATCAAAAATCGGCTGGAGACATTTCTTTCTAACGGCGGAAAAATCTATCGCTTGAACGATAAGGATGTTTCGACGTTCTCTTTGCACTTTCCATTCAAAGCTTACTTCTATCCGGACCAAGCTTAGCTTGCGTCAAGCTCCTTTCTCTGGGCACGCAAGATGCGTGCGCTCCTTTCTCGGGGCACGCGAAGCGTGCTTCACTTCATCACACTCGCTAGCCGGCGAACGCCTTCCTTTATATCAGCCTCATTCAACCCGCCATAGCAAAGTACCAACTCACCATCACGCGGCTGATCCAAATAAGCAGCAGGTATAACGCTGACGCCGACCTCCATCGCTCGGCTTACAATTTGATCGTTGGTCAAACGCGTTTTGAACTTAGCTAGAACGTGGATGCCTGCGTCATCTCCAGTGACCTGGCACGAGTCGCCAAATGCCTGTTCTAACTCTTTGCGGATCGCTTCGCGCCGGCTTGCATATATCGATCGCATACGCCTTATGTGTCTCTCGAATTGGCCACTCTCAATAAAATCCGCTAGCACTTGCTGCTCGAGAATGGGCGTGTGCCTGTCGGTGAGCCATTTTGCATGGCTAAAAGTCTTGACGAAAGATTTGGGCACGAGCAAATAGCCAAGTCGCAAAGAAACGAACATCGTCTTGGAAAACGTGCCCAGATAAATGACGCTATCATTTTGATCCAGCCCCGCCAGAGCAGGCACCGGTCGGCCGCAATAGCGAAACTCGCTGTCATAGTCGTCTTCGATAATCATGGCGCCGCTGCGTTGAGCCCAGCACAAAAGATCAAAACGTCTGGCCAAAGATAGTGCGACGCCTGTAGGAAATTGATGCGACGGTGTGACGTAGACAAGCTTCATAGGTGGAGTGGTGTCACTGCGCAGTTCGTCAACGATCAACCCCTGCTCATCCACTGCCACTGGAACCAGCTTGGATGATGCCGCTTCGAAAATTGCTTTGGCTCCAAGAAAACATGGATTCTCTAAACCGACACAATCGCCCGGCTCAATGAAAACACGAGCAATCAAATCAAGTGCTTGCTGCGATCCATTGACGATAATGATCTGATCGGGATGCGCTTTGAGAGCCCTAGCCCGAGCCAGATAAGACGCAATCGCCTGGCGCAAAGGCAGATAACCCTGCGATCGAATCGGCAACTCCAGAGCAGAAAGATTCTTGTTCTTTGCATGTTGATTGAGCAACTGCAGCCATTGCCGCATGGGAAAGTGCTCCAGATCCGGTCTGCCCATTGCCATTTGGATCTCAGGCTCCAAGTGCGGTCCCATGAAATCGCGACAACGCACATAGTTGCCGAAGCGCGAGAGCTTCTTCAACCGGGTATTGCTGGTATCTACAATAGGCTTTCTGGCTGCGGCTTTTGTCGAAGCGGCGCGCAAAAGATCGTCAGGTAATTGGGTGGCAACAAAGGTGCCAGAGCCGGTGTGCCCTTCGATGTATCCTTCAGTTGTGAGCGCTTCGTAGGTCAAAGTGACCGTTGTTCTGGAGACTCCCAGTGACGAAGCCAGCTCTCTTGTGGCGGGTAGCTTTTGCCCTCTTGGCAATCGCCCGGAAATGATCGCCTCCCTGAGAGACTCATAAAGCTGGCGCTGTAATGGCGCCTCAGATTGGCTGTCGAGCGTTATTAAAAGGTCCATGCTGATAAGTCCAAAGTGGTCTTACTGATATTCATGAAGTGGCTCTTTTCATAATACCATTTTAGGCTTATCCTCAGAGCATAAAGGAAACCGTTCTGGAGGGCCGTGCCATGTCCAGAGATTCATTGTTGATCTCAAATATGTCCGTCACACACAACCATCCACTACAGATGGTGCAAGCAAACGAGATCGCTGCGTCAAATAAACGACTCTCTTGTCACGAGCAGCAAAGCGAATTCTCTCAATATCTGGTCGGCGGCATTGATCCAATGGCGACAACCAGTGGCAGCATTGACTGGGTCTTGCTTTTCGCCGTCTTGCTAGTGCCAATCGCATCTCTTCTATATACCGCCACCGGCCAGATCCATTTTTCGCGCTGGCACTCATCATCCAAATTAGCTTTGCACCACTAAATTTGGTCCACAAATAAAATCACAATTTGCGGGCCAGAACCCGCACTGCCAGGTCGTAACAACGACCTCTGGAGGTTTCTATGTTGGCAACGAAAGCTGCCTGCGCTCGGTCAGGCACTATAACAATACGTCCAGAAAATGTAGACAAGATTGTCATTCCAGCCGCTGCATTTGCCATTGTCACCTGGTCTTCCGCCTTCCCTTTGATCAAACTGGTGCTGGGGCAGTATTCACCAGAGCACTTTGTCGCTCTGCGTTACCTGGCCGCCTTCCTTTCTTTGATCATTTTCGTGCGACCGAAAAGACTGCCGGGATTAGGCGACAGTTTGCGCTTTCTTCTGTGCGCCACGCTGGGGCTATCGCTATACAACATTGCTCTTGCCTATGGAGAACAGAGAATCGCCGCTGGCACAGCCAGTTTGCTTGTCAGCACAAGCCCCATATTCAGTGCGATCGCAGCGCGATTTCTTTTGAAAGAGAAAATCTCCCGGGTCGGATATTTAGGCTTGATGCTTGGATTTGCAGGCGCACTATTAATCGCCTGTTCAGGCGGAGTGGCATCATTTGATCTAGTCGGCTTGGCCATTCTGGTCGCTGCGGTATTTCAAGGCGTTTATGTCGTGCTCAACAAACCGCTGCTGAAAAAATACACAGCTTCTGAGTGTGCACTATATATGGTTCTGGCCGCCTTGTTACCCATGAGCTTCCATCTTCCCGGTGCAATCGCTGAGCTCTTACATGCCACTTTGGCTTCCACGGCGGCTCTTATATATCTTGGTGTTGTTCCTGCTGCGCTTGGCATTCTGGCTTGGGGACTAGTGCTGGCAAAGACTTCAGCATCAAGTGCCGGCAGTCTTCTCTATCTGGTGCCGGTTCTCTCTTTGATATTGTCCTTTCTCTGGCTTGGGGAGCAACCTAATTTGGTATCACTCGTCGGCGGAGCAATCGCTGTCTCAGGCGTCATGTTCGCAGCCAGAGCTAAACAACTGACTTGAACAGGACAATGACACTATATGCAGTGCAAAGAGGATTTATCGTAGATAATCCTCTTTTGCGCATGGTGTAGAGGCACTTTGCGTGATGCCGGCAAAAGCCCGCTATCCGATTTCCGATTTTCCGGTTACCGATTTCCGGTTACCGGTTTCCGGTTACCGGTTTCCTTCCGGAAAGCGATTCCTGTTTGTCTCTAGCGAGGCGCTCCCGCGTGCGGCTAAAACACGTGTTTGAACCAGTCACGAGGATTGGTGGCTACTTCATTGACGTAAACACTGTAATGCAGGTGTGGTCCAGTTGCCCGACCGGTAGCGCCAACGGTGCCTATCTTCTGTCCGGATTTGACCTGATCGCCGACTTTCACATCAATCGTTTTCATGTGAATATAAAAAGAAACGACGCCCTGTCCATGATCGATTGCAACGACATTGCCATGCAGGCGAAATCCTTTATTAGCGGCCAGCACCACTATGCCATCCGAACAAGCTGCGATGGGCGAGCCCAGCGGTGCCGCAAAATCTAATCCAGAATGAAAATAGTCAGGCAGCAAACGTCCATTCACAACTCTCTTCAAACCAAATCCAGTTGAGATTTTGTATTTAGACGGTGCAACGAAGACTCCATGCCATTGCCGCGTGTCGGAAACAGTTGCTTTGGCGCCTTCTACAGCTTCCTTCTCACCAGGCGACATGAGAAAGTTGTCTTTCTTTTTCGGCAAGCTCAAATATTGCAGCGGGAATTTTCCGTCTCTGACATGAAGCTCGATTTTGTCGTTGCCAATTTCGAGTGGATATTTTCCGGCCTTTAGATCAGCTGGAATAGCCAGCAAGGCTCTGTATTTTTGAACCGAATCTTGAGAAGGCGCAGTGACAAAAAGTTTATAGGTGTTGCCGTTGAACTTCACCGTTTGTGGTGGCTGGCTAGAGGCGTCTGATAATGAAGCGTCCTGGGTCGCCGTCACCTCAATTGTCTCGCCTTGCTTTGGATTGGGCGTAGAGACAGCGATTTCAGCCGATTGTGAAGCGGAGCTGGCGATGAGAAGAGTTATCGAAGCTAATCCAAACTCCAACAGCCAATGACGCATGATCAATTTGGGATTACCGATTATTATTCCTTTTCAGCCGGTACTAAGCGATCAATGGCTTCTCGCAAGGCGTCGATCTTCTCCAGAGGCAAAGCGATTCCTTTCTTGGTTGGCTTCTCTTCTTGATCTTTGTCGACGTACCATTCGCGGATGTGCAAATATTTGGTGCCGCGATACTCGCCGATGTAAACGTTGATCGTCTCACCGCGAGCCTTTTCGTGAACTGTTATTCTCTCTTCCAAGGGATCTTCCTCCTTACGTCTCCACAGTTTTGCGGGGTAACTTCAAAAACACCTGCCAAGAAGAACGGACATCCTCACACAAGTATATATAAAACACGTACAGATCATGATCTAGATCTAGATCAGTATAAGATCTACCCTCAAGAAGCTTTAATTAAAACATGAGCCAATTCATAGACCATGTATTTATAGAAGTGCGATCCGGCGACGGGGGCAACGGCATGGTCGCCTGGCGCCGTGAGAAGTACGAGCCCATGGGCGGTCCCGCAGGCGGCAACGGCGGGCGCGGTGGCCATGTCTTTTTTGAAGCGACTCGCGATATCAACACCTTGATAGATTTTCGTTTCAAGAAAAGCTTCGAGGCTGCCAACGGTCAGCGTGGTCGCTCGAAGGGCATGCACGGCAGAAGTGCTGATGACCTGGTGATTCGCGTTCCTATAGGCACAGTCATCAAAGATGCTGAAAGCGGTGATGTGATAGCGGATCTGGTGCAAGATCTTCAACGCGTGATGGTGGCGGAAGGGGGCAAAGGCGGGCGTGGCAACGTGATGTTGGCCTCACCCAAGAGCCGCGCTCCGCACTTCTGTGAGCCTGGTCAAGCAGGCATCGAGCGTAAACTTGAACTGGAGCTCAAGATTCTTGCCGACGTAGGTGTGATTGGCTTGCCTAACGCGGGCAAGTCAACGCTTTTGTCGGTGGTATCAAAGGCGAAACCAAAGATCGCCGACTACCCGTTTTCGACACTTGAGCCCCAACTTGGCGTAGTGCAGACGCCAAGCGGAGATTCCTTTGTCATGGCTGACATCCCCGGCCTAATTGAAGGAGCGTCTCAAGGGGTTGGGTTAGGACATCATTTTTTGCGTCATGTGGAAAGAACCCGCATTCTCATTCACCTTGTCGATATATCTTCTGAACATATCGAGCAAGACATCACAACAATAAATAAGGAGCTGGATCTCTACGGCGGAGCCCTCTCTAACTTGCCGCAGTGCCTGGTACTTAACAAGTGTGATCTCCTCAGCCAAGAAGATGCAGAGGCGATCTCCAAGCGTTTAGTGGCGACGGGCTACGCCATTGCGTCTGATAAAAAAGAACGGGATGCTTTCGGCGAACCTATCTTTCTCATCTCGGCCGCCACCAAAAAAGGTGTTGCAGACTTGTTGTCGTATGTCGAGGGTCGCCTGACCGAAATCAAACAACAAGAGCCAGATCAAGGTGTAGTCAACTATTACGATCCAAAAGCGACAGAAAGAGTCGACACTGGGTTTAACGTATTTCGCAAAAAGGGATTGTTTTTTGTCGAAGGAGATCGTGTTGAGAGGCTGGTCTCTGTCACTAACATGCGCGACGCAGACTCAATCAACCATATGCATCACATTCTTCGGGCCATGGGTGTCATCGATGCTCTTTTGAACGAAGGAGCAAAAGCAGGCAACGAAATTGTGGTTGGAGATGTCACGTTTGTTTTCGGCGAGGAGTTCTCCTGAGCTCCTAGAGGACCACTTGCATCCCACGAAAAACGTCCACCTCCAAGGAAGTGGACGCAATTCAAACCTTATGAATCGCCCTAGCTATTTTTTCTTGGCGGTTTTGGCAACTTCAGCAGCGGCGAGCTCTTCTTGACGCTCATATCTTCTGAAACCTGCTTCTCTTTCTTTGACTAATTTTTTACGCTTGCGAGCGACAACCTTGAGCGCTCTTTTAAAGCCTTTCTGCTGTGGCATTTCATATCTCCCAACTTAATACGAGTTGAAAATGATACTACACCCAGAGATTGCCAAGATATTCAATGCCGCTTTGAAACCCGCTTGGCAATGAATCCAAAATGATTTTGCCAATCGGCGGAAAGAGGGTAACGCGCTGCAATTCAGACAGGGGTACGAAATCTACTCCGGCAAGAACAGGTTCGTTGCCTAATTTCATCGTGCCGCCGACGACTTTTGCTTTGATATAAATATTGACAATATGCCGCGAGCGGTCCGGTGCAATTGCCTCTGACAAAAAGAGAAACCGCTCCACTTCCACATCTAGTCCCGTTTCTTCTTTTAATTCTCTTACGGCGCACTCGAAAAAGGTCTCGCCATATTCCAGGCGGCCACCAGGCAAAACCCAGTACTGCCGGTTTCCTTTGCGGTGCCGAACAAGCAAGATCTGTTCATCTCTCAAGACAATGACAGACACGCGGGTCGTCGGTATTGTTTGGCCTGGTCTTCGCTTGAATCTTGACTTTGGCAAGTTACCTGTCTCAAAACGTGTCGCTTCTGAAATTGTAGTGCAATGCAAGCATGAGCGATTTCCTTTTGATTGCAAAACGCAACGAGAGTCGGTGGGAAGCCGCAAATAAGCACATTTTCTGGTAATTTTATTGGTCTTACAGCAAATTCAAATTTGGTTGCCTGGATGGTAATGACTCCTCAAGATTTGGACAATTGGTTATCGGAGCTGCAACGCGAGGCTCTGGCGGCTCTCGAGCAGGCTCAAGATGAAGCAGGCCTGGAAGAATGCCGGCTCAAATATTTGGGCAAGACGGGCATTAATGCCATCTTTGCCAAGCTTGACAAAGCCGAGAAAGCCGAGTTTGGGCAGCGCATCAACATAGCCAAAACCAAAATCGAATCAGAGTTCACCCAGAAGAAAGAGAGGCTCTACAGCGAGGCTCTGGACAAGCGGCTGGTGACGGAACGCATCGACGTCACTTTACCTGGCACAGGGTTGCCGGTAGGGCACGTGCATCCGCTCACTCAAATCACAAATGACATCATCGAGATCTTTTTTGGCATGGGCTTTTCGGTGGCCGAGGGCCCTGAAGTTGAAACAGACTATTACAATTTTGACGCTCTCAATACACCGGCCAATCACCCGGCTCGAGATGAACAAGACACGTTCTACACAAACATAAATCCATCGGTGCTGCTAAGAAGCCAGACATCGACCGTGCAAGTGCGCGTGATGGAGAAAACGAAGCCACCGCTGCGCATCATTTCGCCTGGCCGGGTTTATCGCAATGAAGAAGTCAATGCCCGCAAATATCCCCTATTCCATCAACTGGAGGGGCTCTTAATCGATAAAGATGTGACCTTTGGCGAGTTGAAAGGACTTTTGACCGAGTTTATTCGGCTCTTTCTGGGCAAGCCGCTCAAGACTCGCTTTCGTCCCGATTTTTTTCCCTTCACCGAACCCAGTGCCGAGTTGGACAGCCAGTGCCCATTTTGCATGGGCGACGGTTGCAAAACCTGCGGGCATCGAGGTTGGTTGGAGCTTTTGGGATGCGGCATGGTTGACCCGAATGTCTTGCAGGGAGTGGGCATCGACCCTGAGCAGTGGAACGGTTTTGCCTTCGGCATGGGCATCGAACGAGTGGCCATGCTCAAATACGACGTCAATGACATCAGGCATTTTTTCACCAACGATCTCAGGTTTCTTGAACAGTTTTGACATGGCGACAATGTGTATTGAGGAAATGAGATGAGACTGTCTTTTGACTGGCTTTCAGATTATGTTGATCTTGCTGGCATCACAGCCCAGGAAGTGGCCGAGAAGCTCACCATGGGCGCATTCGAAGTCGAGGAAGTGCGCAAGTTTGGTCCTGATATTACAGGACAAGTGGTGATTGGCGAGATCCTCGAAATCAATCCCCATCCCAACGCCGACAAAATCAGGCTCACTAAAACCCGTATCGCTCCCGGGCAAGAGCCTCTCGAGATCGTGTGCGGCGCTCAAAATATCGAAGTCGGGCAGCGCATACCCGTTGCCTTGCCAGGGGCGAAGGTGATCAATCGCCACGACGGCACGCCTTTGGAAATCAAAGTCTCAGCCATCCGCGGGGTGCAATCAAACGGCATGCTTTGCTCTCCGCCAGAGTTAGGCATAGTAGCCGAGAGCAAAGACGGCATATTGATTCTCGACCAGTCGCACGGAGAAATAGGCAGCGACATCAAAAAGCTCTTTCATCTCTACCAGGATGATGTGCTGATCGTGGAACCAAGGTCCAACCGTGGTGACGCGCTTAGTGTGATTGGACTGGCCAGAGAAGTGGCAGCGCTGCTGAAAAGACCGTTGAAACGCCCGGCTTGGTCGGTAGAAGCAAAAGTTAGCGAGCAGCTGGATTTTAGAATTACGCTTGAAAATCCTGATGATTGCCCATTCTTTACCATCAGGCGCATCGAGGGCTTAAAAGTCGGACCATCGCCGACGGCGATTGCTCGCCGTCTTGAGGCAGTGGGTCTGAGGACAATCAACAACGTGGTCGACATCACCAACTATGTCATGCAGGAATATGGTCAGCCCCTGCACGCCTATGACATGAGCAAGCTAAGACAAAACGAGTTGACTGTAAGACGTGCGCGCGCTGACGAGCGGCTCACGACCTTGGACAGCAAAGAAAGAACGCTCACAGACGAAGTGTTGGTCATTGCCAACGCCGGTCTAGCAGTTGGCGTAGCCGGTGTGATGGGCGGTCTGGACAGTGAAATCTCAGATAGCACCGTGAGCATCGCGCTCGAGGCGGCTTCCTTCAATCAAGCCAGGGTGCGCAGAGGCAGTCGGCTCCTCGGTTTATCCAGCGATTCAAGCTTGCGTTTCGAGCGGGGAGTCGATGTTGGATCGACAGCCGAGGCTTCTGATCGGGCCACTTATTTACTGCTTGAACACTGCACCGAGGGTGGTTCTGCCCAAATCGGTCCTCTGGCTAAGGCCGGCAATGACAAGACCACTGCCGTTTCTGTCAATTTGCGCTTGCCTCAGCTAAAACGAATTTTGGACGCAGAATTTTCATCTGAGCAAGTGCGTGAGTTTCTTACTCCCCTTGGCTTTTCAGTGCAAACTGGCAGCCCGTCTGAAGTTTCGGTATCGATTCCCAGTTTCAGGCAATCAGATGTGACCAGAGAGATTGACCTGGTCGAGGAAGTCTGCCGCATTTGGGGCTATGACAATCTTCCCGTGCGCATGCCCAGGTCTGGAGTGACGGCCGAACCGCCAGACAACACCTTGACTGAGACCCGTTCGACACTTGTGGCTCAAGGACTGAGCGAAGCCTGGTTGAGCAGTCTAACTGCACAAGATACTAATTCAGAGATGGAGCGATACAGCACTCAAAATGCAGAGAAGATTGTCAGAGTGCTTAATCCTCTGTCTGAAGACCATCAGGTTATGAGACAAAGCCTCCTGCCTGGTTTGATCAAAGCGACCGCATACAACCAGGATCGAGGACGCAAAGACGTGTGGTTGTTCGAAATTGGCCGCACCTACACTCGACTCTCTGGCTCGGAAAATGACGAATTCGGCACAGGTGTTAAGGAAGATTTGTTAGTGGCAGGCATCCTGATGGGAGAGCGCCAATTGAGCGGTTGGCAAGAACGCGGCCTGAATGCCGATTTTTATGCGACCAAAGGGGTGGTTGAAAATCTAATTTCCAGCCTTGGCATCGATCTTAAGCGAGTGCGATTTTTTGCCGGAGAAACAGTAAAAATTCTGCACCCCTCGCGCAGTTGCCAAATCCAATTTGACCCTGGTCCTGCCAAAACAGGGGATAACAACAACAATCAAAAAGGGCATCATCACAGTCAAAATATCGGAATTATGGGTCAGTTGCATCCGGGTTTGTCTGACGCAATGGGGCTTAAACAGCCTGCTTTCTTGTTTGAACTGAAAATGGATGTGCTCACCAGGCTGAGAGCTGAGAAATCGTTTCAGGAGCTTTTAAACACACCTGCGGTCATCCGTGATTTAACTGTGGATGTTGAGGAAAAATTCGACCACGCCGTTGTGGAGTCCTGCATTTCATCTTCAGCTGGTGACATCTTGAAAGACCTCGATTTGGTCAGCATTTATCAGCCTGCTGAAGGCAAGCGCAGTTTGAGCTATAGATTGAGTTTCCAAGACGCGCAGCGCACCCTCACCGCCGACGAGGTGACTGCAAGTTTGTCCAAAATCAGACAGAGTTTGACGGCTCGGTTGCAAGCATCTTTTAGAGACTGAAAAAACAGCTTGGCAAGCAGACAAGTGTGAAACTGAGAAAATTTCGGAGATAACGCATTGATGCTTCTGAAAGGGTATATTGAACTTACGTTTTCCTGCTTATATTTAGAGATGGGCGCTTGGTAACCTAATGCATAAGCTAACGATTCGTCCCCTGGCTTTTTTGGCTGTTCTTGGCTCGCTGGGAATCATCTATCTTTGCTTGTGGAAGTTCCCCACTATGTTGATTGCCCTGCCGGCATTCGTTCCGTTTGTCGCAACACTGGTGGGCGCCCTGATTTTTGCCACACTTCCTTATAAAAACGCCTCAATAGCACAACGAATTCAGCTGGTTTTCTACGCCATTTCCTTCAGCTTCCTGTACGGTTTTCTGGCTAATTACCATTTTGCCACCACCCGGCTTTTGCCTGAAAATCAGATGCTCATCAACACCGTGCTTCTTGGTTTCATGACTTTGGGCGGTGGTATAACGACTCTTTTGCTGTATCGGCTTGAGCCAAAAGAGCTGTCAGCTTTGCGCAAAGGAGCCGATGGCGCAGCAACGCAGCCTGATGCCAATGAAACCACAGCCAAGCCCAGTACTTCTTCAACCAAGTTGCCCGGGCAGGCCGATCCATTGCGCCCCAGCCCTTCCAATTCGGCCACCAACTTAAAAGGCTTGCTTGACACCCTCAGTCCTGAAGAGGAGCTAGGCAGCACAGCTTCTGAGAAACCGAGCAATACCAAACAGGGTCTGTCAGCCAGCGAAGTCCAGGCTGCCCTAGCCGGTAAGCTGGACCCGACGCCGACCCCGACAGCTCCCACTCCTACTCCTACTCCTACTCCTACTCCTACTCCCACTCCGACACCTAGTCAGACAACTGCCAGCCCGACTGAGTCTCAAAACAACTTACCGGAACAGAAAAAACCCGGAGCTTCATCGACTGCCACCAGGCTGCAAGCACAAAAACGCAAGAGCACAAGCACGTTTACCAAACTGCAAGCACTCTCGGCAAGCGGCACCGGCACTCGTCAAAAGCCGGCCGAACAAACGACCGGTGACACCGAATCAGATAGTTTGAAATCCATTTTGGACCGACTGGATACCAAATCGCCCGAAGCAGAAGAAGAATCCTATCCAGTACCAGAAGAAGTGGCAATGGATTCCTTGTTCGCCCAAGAAAGTCTATTGTCACCACCTGAGGTGCCTCAAGAAGTATCGGCATCTGTGCCAAGCTCGCCCTTGGGCAGAACCTCCGAAAAAACAGGCAACAAGGGAAGCGATCAGGCACCCAGTCTTTCGTCCATGCTCGACTCGTTTGATGCTCCGAAGAAAACAGAATCACCAGCAGCCAAAACGTCACCCACACCAACAGGGGCGATCTCTGGCACCCACACTAAGCCAGGAACACCAACTGGTGCGATCTCCGGCACGCATACTAAACCTGGCACACCGACCGGTGCCATATCGGGCACACACACTAAACCTGGCACGCCTTCTGGCAAGCCAGGCGGTCCCACGCCCACAGTCAAAGCCGCTCCAGGCACAGGCTCGAACGTGCCTGCCAAGCCGGCCCAGCCAACTCCAACCGTCAAGCCTGCGCAGCCGATCGCGCAACCTGTAAGACCGCAGCCGCAGCCCCAGCCAAACAAGCCAGCACAGCCCATCGCTCAACCGGCTAAGCCCAATCCTACGCAACCGGTAAACAAGCCAGCCACCCCAACGACTCCGGCCAAGCCCGCACCGAATGCGACACCAGTTGCAAAAACTGACGCGGCCAAGCCGATTGAAAAGACCGCAGAGCCAGCCAAGTCAGACGGTTTGTTTGAGACCGGACTTGATAAAGAAATCGACGATATCTTCTCGAACCTGGTGCCTGCCGAAGCACAAAAAGGTGTGGAATCGCGAACAGGTGACTCCCCAGAAGAGCAAACCGAAACTGAGACCATCGCTGAAAAAACTGCGCCAGAAGAAACAGCTAGCGTTGAAGTTGCTGAATCATCACCAGTCAGCGAAGAAGAACCAAAAGCGAAAGAAGGTCTGTTTGAAACTGGCTTAGACCGCGAGATTGATGACATCTTTTCCAATCTCGTTCCGGCAGAAGCTCAAAAGGAAGTAGGCAAGGGTCAAGAAAAAGAAGCCGCGGCTAAGAAAGAAGCCGCCGAAGCTGCTGCTAAGAAACAAGCGGCTGAAGCTGCTGCTAAGAAAGAAGCTGCCGAAGCTGCTGCTAAGAAGGAAGCTACCGAAGCTGCTGCTAAGAAACAAGCGGCTGAAGCTGCTGCTAAGAAAGAAGCCGCTGAAGCTGCTGCTAAGAAGGAAGCTGCCGAAGCCGCTGCTAAGAAACAAGCAGCCGAAGCTGCCGCGAAGAAAGAAGCTGCCGAAGCCGCCGCGAGAAAAGAAGCAGCCGAAGGTGCCGCAAAGAAAGAAGCTGCTGAAGCCGCCGCGAAGAAAGAAGCTGCCGAAGCCGCCGCGAAGAAAGAAGCTGCCGAAGCCGCCGCGAAGAAAGAAGCTGCTGAAGCTGCTGCTAAGAAAGAAGCCGCAGAGAAAGAAGCTGAAGCAACCAAGAAATCCGAAGGATTGTTTGCCGAATCTGGTCTCGACCAAGAGCTAGACGATATATTCTCGAACCTTGCTCCATCAGAAGCACAACAAAGTGTTACCCATGAAACGCTAGCCAAAGTGCGAGCCGCAGATGCGACTGGTGACCACCCAGCCGTGACGCCAGAGACGTTGGCCAAGGCGAAAGATGAACCTATCTCATTTGCGCCGCCTGAAGAAGCAGAAGCCGAACCAGAGCTTTCGCGAGAAGACAAGATCAAACGCGAAATCGAAAATATGAAACCAGGCAAGTTCAACGAGACGTTGGCAAGTTTGCCTAGTTTGCAATCGACGGTCGAAGGGTTGTTGAACAACCTCGCCGCTTCTGAAGGTGGTCTTGCTCCAGATAAGGAAGACACTGAGTCATTTGCACCGCCTGAGACATCCGAGACATTCGAGCCAGCCACCAAAACGTCCGACGATGGTGGTGACGTCGCCCACAAGGTCATGGATTTGCTGGACAGCCTGGAATCATCAGGCTCTGAAGAAGCGCAGCAAGAAGAGCAATCACGGCCAGTCAAATCACAGGCAGAAGAATCGGCAGACGCGGCCGAATCATCTCGAAGTGGTGATGTGGTAGATGACTTATTTGCCGAATCAGCAACACATGCTGAAGAAGAACCAGAATTGGTAACCGAGTCTGTGAGCGAAGACGCGCCGCAAGAAGTGGAAGAGGAGCCTGAAACTCAGCCTGAAGTCGAAGTTGCGACAGAACCTGAAGTCGAAGCTGAAGCTGAGACAGAAACTGCGGCCGAGGAAACTGTTGCCGAAGAAGTTGAAACAACAACAGCCGAACCGGAGCCAGAATCCACCACTGACGATGATGAGGACATGCGGAAGACTGGCGATGTGGCCGCCGCCCTCAAAGATGCGCAGGTGAAGAAGAACACCGCCAAAGAATTGAAGGAATTTGGCAGACTGTCAAGCAAAGCTGCTCCGGCTGGTCCTGTCTCTGAAACCGCAGGCACGATGAAGACCATCGGCAAACTGTTGATTGAAGTTCAAGCGGTAGAAAACATCATCAAGGCTGGAGAGAGCGGCACCATTGGCAGTGGCTTAACAACGGCTCGCGTTATTAGCGCTGCACGCGGCGAAGGCATCAAAGCTCTTCTCAGCAAGATTGACTCATACATCGGAGTGGCAGGCAGCATTATCGTCGGTCACGATGGTCTCGTGATTGCATCCACATGTGGACAAGGAATGGACAAGGACACGCTCGGTGTGTTGTCTGTTGCTTGCATCAGCACCAGCAACTTGGCCACCAAGAAACTGGAGATTGGAAAGCTGAGACAGATGGTGCTTATCACCGATGCAAAAACGACGGTGCTCACCGACGTTGATGTAGGCATCCTGGCAGTGTTTCTCGATAACAATGATGTCGGCCGCGTCGATGGACTGCTCGAAGCCATCCACGACACCATCCACGGTTAAAGGAACGACCGCCCCCTGGGTGCGCACGCGGCTCGCGTGCATCACCTCCCTGCGAGCGCCGGCTTCAGCCTGCATCACCACGCGCAGCGTGCCTTCGATCCATCACCGCTCGCTGATTCGCGATTGATCCACCCACTCGTCCCAACTATTCCCATAACCGTCGTAGTGGACTAAATAGAGCCCTCTATTAGTGCCGATGATCGTCGCCCGATAGTTTTTGCCTTCCCATAGCACGAGACATTCTTTTTCTAAGGGATACTTGTATGTCGTGGTCACATTGATCGGCCGAATATTTTTCAAATCAACCCACTCGTCTTGATCGCTTGAGTCATAGCCAATTTGAATCCAATGCACCTTGCCTTGATCATCTTTTCGCTCAAGCAATTTAGCCTTCCACCACTTGCCACCAGTCATGACTTCGACCCGTTCAGCCAATGGTAGACCGCCGTTGACATTGGCTACGACTGTGTCTTCATCAAAGTCTTCGGTCACACCGGCAGTGGCCATTTGGCTTTCAAAAACAGCCATTTCGTCTTTTATGTATTCACCTAATTCTGCAAATGTGATTTTGCCGTCACGATTGAGATCAATGCTGGGGTCGCCATTCAAGCCGCTCAACACCGATTGTGTAAATGTCCAGTTACCAGTGGAACCCTCATTGGATGCACTCGAAGTCAAAACTCCATATGAGACCTTTCTGCCGCGCTCTTTGGCGGCATTGAAGAGTGCCCCTGACGTGCAGCAATCCGCACAAAGGAGTGCGCGCGCCCCATGAAAGTGCTTTTCGATTGCATCAATGATCGACGACACAGCCCATGATTTCTTGCCACTGTCATAGTTTGCGAAGTAGCTAAATCCTCCGTCATTTGATTTGAAGCCATGCCCACAATAATAGAAAACCAGTTCGTCATCGGCAGTCGATTTCTCAAGCAACTGCGGGAATTGGCTGTTGATGTTCGCAAGAGTGCATTGAGCATCTTGCAGATAGACTATGTGATCGCTTGGCACTCCCAGGTTCTTGAGCTTTTCGATGAGCTCGGCATCTTTGCGATGTTTTTTGGAAAACGGAGACAACCCTTTATCTTGAAAGTCCAGAACACCGACGGCAAAGACCCAAGTGTGCGCAGGATCCACAAGCACAGGTGCAGCCGCCCGCGCCTGAATTGGGCAGCCAAGTAACAGCAGGAACAGTGGCACAAGCCAGGTTCCAAAAGTGCGTCTAATCCAAGGCTCAGCAACAGAAAAAATCATGCAAGACATTCTCGCATAGTCTTAGATTTCAGCTCAAAATTCAGACAACCTGGTTCAGGGTGTGCAAGAATATGACTCTTCTAAAGCACCAGGGAGGGGAAGCGATGACTTCACCAAGAGAGACTGCCACAGCCATGCCGCGAGAAGGAGATGCCGCACCGAAATTTAGATTGCCGGCTTTTCCATCAGGCGAAGTAAGCCTTGACGACTTTCTCGGCAAGAAAAACGTTATTCTGGCCTTCTATCCTAAAGATGACACACCAGGTTGCACCAAAGAAATGTGCTCTTTCTCGGCCGACCTGTCGAAGTTCGAATCAGCTGACACCGCCGTTCTTGGAATATCGAGTGATTCGGTAGGCAGCCATGAAAAATTCGCTGCCAAGTACAACTTGAAGCAGATTCTTTTGGCGGATCACAATGGTGACGTCGGCAGAATGTATGGCACGATAACCGAAGGCAAGACGAATTCGAGCCGGGTACTTTTTGTCATCGATAAGAAAGGCGTGATCCATTACATCATCCAGGGCATGCCGGAAAACGAGCAGCTTCTGGAGATGCTGAAGAAGATCTAGGACCACCCGCCCGATCAGGACAACCCGCCGGGTCCGTAGTGTGCGCCGCGAGCAGTGCGAGCTGCGTTGCTAGTTCGAAGCACTCGCTCCCGCTTCGTCTAATTTCTGCAGCATCATTTGCTGATTGATTACTTCGGGCAAAACGATGGGCTGGTCTGGCTTTGCGGCTGGAAAAATCACATACAGCGGCACACCTGAACGGTTGAATTTGTTCAGTAATTTAGTAATGGTCGGATCTTGCACCGTCCAATCGGCCCGCATTGGCACCACATTCAGTGCCTTGATTTTATCGACCACGGGCTGACTCTCAAGCACCGTCTGTTCGTTGAATTTGCAAGTAAGGCACCAGTCGGCAGTGAAATCCAGAAGCACCGTTTTGTGCTGGGCAAGCAGCTTGTCCAAGCCATCCAGAGTAAAGGGCTGCCAGTTAAGGAGGCTGGCAGATGTTGATTTTGAGACGATCTTGGGAGTGGTGCCGATACCGGGTAATTTCCAGACAGTAAGATAAAACGTGATTCCAACAAGTGCAACAGCTATGGCGTAGAAAGTCATTTTTCTGTTCTGGCTGCTGGTCAGATCGGTAAAACGGCTGACAAGCCAGGTGGCAAAGGCGATCGAGATGAGGAAGTAAGTGGCGTTAGTTACACCTTCAATACCAAGCTCACTGCCTAAGACGCTGAGCAACCAGGCAACAGTGACTAACAAAATGAAACCGAGAGACTCTTTGAACTTCTCCATCCAAACACCTGGTTTGGGCATAAAGCGCATACATTCAGGCTTGGCTGTGAGCACTAGATAAGGCAAAGACATTCCCAGCCCTATTGTGAAAAAAATCAGCATCACAGTCCACCAGGGCTGCGCAAAAGCGAAACCGAGGGCGGTGCCAAGAAATGGTGCCGTACATGGAGTGGATAAAATCGTCGCCAGCACGCCTTTGAAAAACGTGCCGGTGTAACCTTCCTTGCTTGCCAGGGCGTCGACTTTGGTTTGGCCTGGAACTGAGACATAGAACAAGCCAAACAAACTCATGGCGAATAGCAGCACGAGCGCAGACATGGCAATCAAGAAGCCCGGATATTGAAACTGGAAGCCCCATCCGACCGTGGCCCCCGTCGCCTGAATGGCGATGACAATTGCCGCCAGAGCTAGAAATGATGAGATAATTCCCGCCGTGAAAGTCAGACCCAGAAGACGCACTCGCGCTGGTTCATCTCTTGCTTGTTCGAAAAAGCTCAAGACCTTTATGGCGATTACTGGCAGCACGCAAGGCATAACGTTGAGAATCAAGCCGCCCACAAGCGCAAGACCGAGATAAGCAAGAAGGCTCTGCGGCTTTTCCGCAGAACCTTCAACATTGAACTTCTGATTTAGGACCGATGCCGCATCTGGTGCCCGCGGCTCAGGCGATGTAGTCAGATCCTTTACAGACCCTTCAAAACCCAGCTTAGCAAAAGCGTCTGTATTATCAGGTATAGCGATAGTGCCGGTCTTGTCCACCGGTAACGAGATGGATACCGTTGTGCCGCCTGGCACGCAGATTTCCGCACAAGAAAGCCACTTAACATCGCAAGAGATTTCTGTTTTGTCGCCTGTGAAATTGGCAGGTGGAGTGATGGTGGCACCGACCATAGTTCTGTCTTTGTAGCCATATGTGACAATGCCGGAATCGTTGAATTTTTCTGGTTTCTCCCAAAGGACCGGACCAGCAGTGAATCCAGGCGGAAGGTGCCACGTCAACTTGGTTGGCATACCGGCGTCGCCACTTTCCTTGTAGTAAGTGTGCCAACCGCTCTTCATCGTCAACTCCACCCCAAGCTTGAATGGCTTGCCGGGCTGCATGGCAGTCGTGTCAGCGATGATGCGCGCTGCCACATATTGATTGCCGACACTTGCATTTGCAGACTGACCCTGAGCCTGCATTTGACCAAAACTGCTGGCTGCGAAAAACAGAAGCAGAAGACAAAACATGGTTGACAATAATTTGTTGAACATCAGGTCCGTCCCATGGATGTGCAACTGATCTTAGCGCATTGTCGGTCAACTATGACGCTTCTTGATCAAGTCCATTACGCTTGGCTATTTCCGCATAGACGAGGGCGCTCTTGCGCAAAGTTCGCTGCTGAGAAGGATAGGCGATTCTAATTAAACCAAAGCGCGGTCTTAATCCTTCAGCCCATTCAAAATTGTCCATCAGTGACCAGTAAATGTAACCTTTCACATTGGCACCATCTTCGATAGCATGGTGCAAAGCCATCAAATGCGATGTCAGATAGCTAATCCGCTTATCATCGGCCAGCGACCAATCGCCTTCATTAAGATCGGCTGCAAATGCCGTTGCAAAGCCATTTTCGGTAATGATGATCGGTCGCAATGATCCGTCCAGATTGTATTTAAACGGGCTCAGATCGTAGGTAAGAGAATTGTACAAGCCATCCGGGAAATGTTCCCACCCCATGCAATTGACCTCCAATTCAGGCTCTTTAGAGGCAACGCCAAAGATATCGATCGGCCACTTGAAGCTGAATTCTGAAAGTTCACGCGTATAGTAATTAACGGCGATGTAGTCCATCGTTCCCCTCAACCCGGAGATCGGACCGCTGATCTTCTTGATGTGCTCGTTATTACTGAGAGGAAATGGAAATTGCAAACTACCGGTTTGCACAGCCATGGGAAACATCAAATTGAACACATAGTCTCGATAATATCGGACCATCTGATCCAATGGGCTCCAACGCCTTTTGGCTGTGAACGGGCGCCAATGCATGGTGAAGCTGACAGGAGTTTGTGCCGATATTTCGTGCAATGCAGCATAGGCATTTCCATGAGCTTCCAACATATTTCGAATTGTCTGAAAGGCTTTTAGGTAGTCGTTGCGAAACCCAGGTGGCCAGGAGCCTGCCACATATCCTTGATAAGCGTAGGCAAGTGGCTCGTTGATAGTAATCCAGTAATCGACAAGGTCAGAGAATGCTTCTGCACAAAGCCTGGCGAATCGCACAAATTCAACAATCGTTTCTTCGCTCGTCCAACCGCCCTTGTCTGCCAGCCAACGAGGTAACGTAAAGTGAAACAATGTGACGAAAGTCGTGATGCCCTCAGCCTTGAGGCTGCTGAGAATGCCCCTGTAGTATGCGACTGCCTCAGGATTCAATTTCAGCTCTTGCCCATCTTTTGCTGGATCGGGGCAAAGCGCTGGCCAGTTCAAACTCAGCCGGAAGGCATTTAGATTAAGCTTGCGACATATTTCAATGTCCGAAGCATATAGATTGTAAAAATCGCAAGCTCTGTCGGCAGTTGTCTGATCCGAGATCTTCCCATCCAAAAGCGTCCACTCTGACCAGTCTGAGGAACGCGCGCCTATCTCTGAGGGATGCCCCTCTACTTGGAAATGTGAGGTTGCCGCGCCCCATAGAAAACCCTTTGGAAAGTTGAGAAATAGCCGATTCGTAGTACAGGTCCTCCTAATATTAGATCGACATCAATTTCGGGAAAGTGTTCCCGCACGCTCCTTATCTTCAGTCTTAACAAGGATCTCCTGGCTTGGCAAGCCTCCTATAATAGTTGGCTGTCCATAACAGCAACCGAAATCTCCAGTGTGACTACTTCCACTGACGCGCCTCTGGCGCCCAACCACCCAGAATCCGCAAGTCTGAAATCGGCGTTGACGGCGCCTTTCGGGAATCCCAGGGTGCGCGATTTTGGCATCGTCTTGATTCTTTTGCTGATCAATCTTTTCTGCTTTCAACGCACGCTCAAAGGATATTTCCTTGCTGACGATTTTGTGCATGTTCCTTACCTGGTCGAGGTCTTCAACGGTCATGCTGATTTGCTCTGGCGAAATTTCTATAGCAACTGGTTGCAGGCACAGGGCACTGAATTTTATCGCCCATTTATCTCAATAACGCTGGCCATCGACTATGCCCTTTGGAAAACCAACGCAGCCGGCTATCACCTGACCAACTTTCTTTACCAGGTTGCATCTTCTTGTTTGCTGTTTTTGTGCGCGCGCAGAATGTTCGACTACCGCTCAAGCAAAGAGGCGAATTGTGTCGGCTTCCTGGCTGGTGCATTTTTTGCGGCCTACCCGCTGCACCCCGAAGTAGTGAGCTGGATTATTGCCCGCGTCGACAGTGTCGCCACCACCTTTCTGCTTCTTTCCTTTTGGCTTTACTTAAGAGCAAGCGACAGCAAGAGCGTCGTCGAAAGGTATGCCAGTTGCCTCGCTTTTGTCATCGCTCTTTTGTCAAAGGAAATGGCGATTACGCTGCCACCAGCATTGGTATTGCTTGAATTGCTTAGAGCGAACAATGGCACCGTGCCCCAAAGAATCAAACAGGCTGGCAAGAATACCTGGCCCTACTGGGCTCTCCTCCTCGTTTATCTTGGAGTGCGCACAGCCTCTCTGGGCACTGTTTCTGGGGGTTATGCAGGATCGATTGGGCATGGGCTGAGCTCGTCTTTGTTCAAACGTTGGTTTCAAGATGGATCGTTCCTGCGGGTGATTTTTCCTCTCAATGCTGAGCTGCCTGGCTCGGTTCACAGACTGGTAAGAACTCTAAAACTGCTCTACGAAATTGCACTTGCCCTTGTGGCGGTGCGTATTGTGATTTTGCTTGCCTGTGACCGTCTAAAGCAATGGGCAGGCTGGCTGTTCTTCGCATTGGGATGGTTTGTTATAGCCCTGGCGCCCACTTACCAGGTCTGGAATTTAACGGAGACTCTGCAAGGAAGTCGATTTATCTACATGGGCACTGCACCCCTCTGTTTCTTCTTAGCTTTGCTGATATCGCCAATGCAATACACACCGTCTCACAAAAGCTGGCAGTCTGTAGCGAACGGCTCACTTGCTCTTTTGTCTGTGGCGATTCTCTTTTGCTTTATGCAAATGACTTATCAGAACAATGGCGCTTGGGCGCAGGCGAGCCGGGGGGTGAGAGCGTTTAGAGAGGGCATCGAGGAAGCCTTCAAGAATCTTTCAACCGACAAGGCACTGGTTGTCCTCAACATTCCCCAGCGTTACCAGGGCGCGCACATGCTCTATAACGCCGCCACATTGAGTGTGCTTTTGCGCCCACCACTTTCACCGGCTGACTACAACTCCAGAGTATTCACATTCGAGCCTATTACTTTTGGAGATGCGGATCTGATCAACAGCGCCCGCCTACGAAATATGCTGACCACAGCGCCGACATCGCCGAATCAACCTTCCGCCGGAGCGCCGGCATCCTTGCCGGCATCAACTCACCGATACGAGTTCGTCAAATGGGATGCACAAGCACAAAAGTTCATGCCATTACATTTAGTGCCGGCCCGTGAGACGCGGTCAATCCAAGGCTGGAATATGACCGACAATCCAGAGGAGCCTGGTATGACCTGGCTGGTCGCCCCCGTAATTGATGTGCCATCGACGGCAACGGATTTTGTAGATCTGACTTTAGTTCTTGACCAAAAACCTGTTGCCGGCAGTGTAGCGATGATGAGCTGGAACACTCAGTCCGATCCAATTTTCAGAAAGGAAAGAACGCTGGTTGTGCCGTTCAACGATGCTAATCCAACGAAGTTACGCTTCAACGTGTCTGAGCACAAGAGTTGGACCTTGAGCGAAACGATTCACCAACTGAAGTTTCAACTGCCGGCACATGTCACCATCAGTAAATTGAATCTGACTACCGGCGACGGCGAGATACCCCAATTGGAAGCCGATGCCGTTCGCAAAAATGACAGCGGCCGAACCATGGCACCAGATGTGGCGGGGATCTGCCGCCCTGGAAACGTGCTTGGCTATTTCAGTTACGACGCGTCGAAAGTGGCTGGTGCAGATCATGTCGTTATCGAAGTATCCAAACCGGATTCATGGTTCGAACATTATTCTGGCACTCTAAGAGACAAGCGCTTGTCGCAGGAGATCTCACTCGCAGACGTCAGCAAAGATCTGCAGAGAACAGGCTGCGCCATTGCTGCCAAACGCTTGGGCAGACCAGGGTTCTATCAATTGCGAGTCAGTGCCGTCGACAAAAAGGGCAACCTTGTCGGTTACCCATCTGACCCGTTGAATTTGCAATTCTCCAGCGCGGATGTGAAATGACAGCGCAACCACTAAAAACCAAGAGTGTGGACGAGGCGACGAAAGAGTCACCACTTTTTGATGTTGGCTCACTGAAGAAGCAAATGTTCTACGGAGGCTTGCTCATAGTCGCAGCTTGTTTTCTCAACTACCTGCCCAGCCTCCATGTCGGTCTTTTGCTCGACGACTTCAACAATATTGATTATGTCTTTCGTGCGGCTCATGGCGATACGCACGATTTTCTAATCAACTTCTACAGCAACTGGGCAAAACTCGACGTGATGAAGTCTTATCGCCCGATGATCTCGCTCAGCTTCTTTACCGATTACTTGATTTGGGGTTTGAAGTATTACGGTTACCACATCACCAATATTTTTGTCTTTGCCGCATGTGCAATCCTAGTGAGCATGATCGCGCTTGAATTGACCGGCATGTACGGCAATCGCGCCAGAGCATCAGTTGCGATTTGGGCTGGACTTTTGTTCGCTGTCTATCCACTGCATGTCGAGTCTGTCTCTTGGATCATCGGGCGAGTCGATCTTTACTGCTCCATGTTTTACTATGCGTCGGTCTGGTTATTTCTTAGATTTCGGCTCACGCGTGAACGCAACGATCTGATTTTGTCTTTGATTTGTTTCTTTTTTGCTTTAACAAGCAAAGAGATGGCTGTGACATTACCCGTGGTGCAGGTTTTAGCGACAATGCTGCCGATCAGAACGGGGAAAGATGCGCGAAGTCCCCTTGTCCACCGCATTATAGCTAGCGACTTGAAATATGCCCTGCTTTTCTTTCTTGAGCTAGGCGGCTTTTTCGTAATGAGAACTGCATTCCTCGGCGCCACTATTGGCGGTTATGGCAGCACTGACACCGGAACAGTCTTAAATAGCTGGCGTAACTTTATCGATCGATCGACAATATACAAGATTCTCGTACCAGCCAATGAAGAATTGCACCTCAATGACAATTGCCTCAAAGTTTCACTAATAGGCAGCGCAGTCCTAGCTGTTAGTGCCGCTCTTCGCCTCATGCTTTCAAGAAGGTTGATTCTTATACTGGCATTTTTGTTTACCTGGTGCGCACTGGCAATATTGCCGACGTTTCAAATCTGGCACATTTTTCCCAATCTAGTTGGCAGTCGATTGTTCTTCACCTCATCGGGTCCATTTTGTATAGCGCTAGCCATGTGCGCGGTGCCTTGTGCAGATGCTTTTGCGAAACGGACTGTACAAGTGTACTCCGTAGTAGGCGCGCTCGCGCTGCTCCTGCTTTATTTCAACTGGTCCTGGATCCTGCAAGAGGATCTAAAACCGTGGTTGACTGCTGCCAAACATATGGAAGCGTTTCAGAAAAAAATTCAGCAGATTGAACATCGAAAATCGGAACGCGCATTATTGCTGAATCTACCGCCTGATTATGAGGGAGCAGGCATGGTGACAAGAGCATGGTACCTCCAGCAGATCTGCCGCCCACCGTTTACTGACAAGGATGTCGCCGAAACCTTTGTCAGCATCGAGCCTGTTGTGGCAGGCAGTCACGAATTTCTTTGGCCAGGTGAGTTGGTTAGTTTGATTTCCGGCGCCAAGGGAGTGGTTGATTCCTATATCTGGGATTCTCACGATGGTAAATTTGTGCAATGGACGCATCTGGATCTAGGTTCGAGGAAGATTGTTACCCTCAATCACTTTCTTGGTGCCATCATCGATCCGCCCACCGCTTGGAGTGGTAGGAGCAATGAATGGCATCTGCAATCTGATGAACAGCCCGGTGTGGAGCAATATCCCAACTTCAGAAGGCTTTATCCGGCAAAAGCCTCTCCACCACACACCAAGAAGGCACCACCAACGATGACAATTTGGTTTCCAGTTAGCTCGCCTAACCCTCTCACTCCCAAGGCGACGAATGAGGTGAATCCGCTCAATCAAAATTTCGCCAGGATCAATCTCCGGCTGCACAGTGGCGACATGTCCAAAATAAGACTGGTTTGGAAGTCGATAGGTCTAAACCCACCTGGGCAGTTGGAACACGAGGCGACCATTCTCGGCAACGAGAAAGATGGTTATTTTGTTTGGCTGGGACGATACCGAAGTTGGTCGCTCAACGACGCACCATTTGTGGTGGGTTTGAGATTGTCACCGGGAGAATATTGTGTGGATCTCAAAGACATTCAGTTGTTGTCTGACGCCGATATGAAGCCAACACTGCTCTTCAACAGTGAGCCAGCACTGCCCGGCACACCGGTCTATCCCAAGTGGAACTCTACCGACGAAAAGCTCTACCCAACTCCCGGCACCGATCAAGCCACTCAAGGCAACCCTATCACCGGCAACATTACTTGGAACGCAAAGCTTCCTAATTGCGCATCAGTGCTTGTCAAAATCAGCAAACCAAACCTGACCTTCGACGCTAACGACGAGGGTTACATTCTCACGCCGCCACAAGGAAACGTGGCAAAAGAAATATCGAAAGACGGCACGACAGGCTCACTCTCAGCCTCCGACCTAAACCTTCAACCCGGCACAACCCAGGTGCAAGTCATCGCCCTAGACAAATCCGGCAAGCAGATCGGACTTCCCTCAGAACCCCTCAGCCTGAAGATTGAGCAGTAAGAAGCGCTAGCGCTGGGAACGCACGCAACGTGCGTGCGAAGCGAATCACGGATCGGCTAATGAACCAACATCGGTGTCGTTACGGGATGCACCATCGGAGTTGATACCGGGCGCACCACTGTTGTCGCCGGACGAACCATCGGATGCGAAGTGACGGTTTTTGCGATGGTGGGTTGAAGTTGTTGAACGCGCCTACCCACCTCAGAGACAAGTGCTCCAATCGTGTACAGCCCGATAAATATTGCAATTGGAGGTCCCATAGTTCGATTGATGTTGAGGCGGGTCGATGGTTGAAGATGCATGTAGCCGAGAAAGGCCAGTGACAAAACCGAAGCTCCGACGAAAAGAGGAACGATCAAACTGCTCTCAATACTTATTGTGGGCACTTCATTGGCGCAGGCGTGAGCTGGTAACGCAGACAATAAAACCGAAAGAACGGCAAAAAATCTTGTTGTTTTTAGCATGATGGTAATCTAAATCCGAAGGGATTAATCGATCATGCTTCCATTTGCGAAAGCCGTACAGAGGGAAAAGCACAGCAAAAATCGAGTATTTTCCCTAGTATCTAAGTTTCGCAAATGTGTTTCAGCTTGAGCTTGACTGCAAGAACAAGGCTGGTATAGGCGACGACATTGATGAGGATGGCTGAAAGAAGAGCTCTCCAGCCGAGCGAGGCACCGGCACCAAACGTGTCAAGGAAAAGTGATACCAGGTTGGCGGCAATGTTGATCAGATTGCAGACAAAGATTGGCGCCAAAACCAGCAGCCCAGCCCGAATCTGCACGCCAAAATCCCGCGCTGACGAATTGCTCAGGTATCCAACCATAAAAATGGTGCCGGCATACCAGAGAATCTCCAGGGGCAAAAGATACCGAGAAAAATCGTTCAAGAACGAGACAGCCAGGCAAACACCAGCAGAGAAGGATAACGTGAGAACGACCGGTCTAGACAATGCCGACAAGCGCTCGGAAAAAATCTTCCTGTTTTTTGCCAATATCAAATTAGCCAGCCAATAACTGGTGAGAGCCGACAGTGCCGTTACTGCACAACCTGCCATCTGCTCGGCAAAGTCACCAGACGAGCGGAAAATACCGAAGTCCCATGCCAATGTGCCAAGCATGCTAAAGAGCAAGAGCGTAACTAATTTTGTTGCCTGACGTGCTTTCACCAGGGTCGACAAAACAACAGCCAAACAGACCGGCAAAACGATATGTGCAACAGAAAATAAGGCCATCACACCTTGATTGCCGGCTTGAGCCGACGGTTGTCCGAAAGCCGCCTCAACAACGCGGTAACCCCAGTCGTAGCTCACCTTCACGAGAGCCGTGGAAGACAATGACACGGCCAGTATCTGGACAAAGGTGATCAGCCCAGGAGATTTGACAGGGCCTTGGGGTGCTCGCGCAGGTTTTAAACGAATCTGCTTCTCGTCAATACCGATGGCTGCCAGAGCTTCTGTCCACTCTTGTTCAGTCGAAAATGGATCAGAGACTATTTGGTAAGGCGTCTTTTTCTTGTACATGCGTGAACCCCCGTAATAAGCCTTTTACTGGGGTAAGTGAGAAATTAGGAGGATCTCAATGCGGGCTCGCTCACATCTGCTGCCAGCAACTGTGAAAGTTCTCGATTAATCTTGGCCACCACTGCTGGTCCGTGGTAGACGAGAGCCGTGTAAAGCTGAATTGCAGTGGCACCAGCTTTGAGAAATTCAAAGGCATCGCGCCCGCTGGAGACGCCTCCACATGCGATGATTTGCTGTTCGGACTGTTTCATTATTGCCACTCTGCGGCACAGATCGAGGGCTTTGAGCTTGAGAGGCGGCCCACTCAGTCCGCCGTTGCCGATCTCCGCGATCCGCTCCTGAGGTGTAATTAGCCCCTCTCGCGAAGTGGTGGTGTTGCCACAGATATAGCCTGAAAGCCCGTGTACTCTGGCAATTTCGACAATGTCGGTAAGAAGCGTGTCTGAGCTGTCTGGGGAGATTTTGACGAAAATCGGCAACCTGGCCGTGTTTCGAGTCTGCACCGCCCGCAAGATTTCATCTAGCTCATGCCGCTGGTGAATGATACCTTCGTGAGTGTTTGGGCAACTGGCATTGAAAGCCACATAGGCAAGTGGTAGCGACTTGACCTGGTCAAAAGCCTCAACCACGTCCTCAACCGCCCTATCTCCCTGGATGTCCGGCAGATTGGTCTTGGCAATATTCAATCCGATCGGCAAAGTAAATGCTGCCTTCTCGAGGCGTCGTGCCACGGCGTCCGCGCCTTCACCATTCAAGCCCAGGCGATTTATGACGGCATTATCAGCCGGCAGCCGGAATAAGCGGGGCTTGGGATTGCCGCTGGTGGCCTGTCCGCAAACCGAACCTATTTCGGCAAAGCCAAATCCCAGGCGGTCCAAAACCCCTACCAGATTGCCGTTCTTGTCGAATCCGGCCGCCAGCCCAACCGGGTTTTTCAAGGAGACATGAGCCAACTTAGTCGCAAGATTATCAGCAGCAAACTCGAATTTAGTAGGCAAAAGTGCCATGGACGGGGCGAGTTTGTGCACCAAATTATGAGCCGCTTCCGGGTCCATTTTGAAAAGAACCGGTCGAATCAGGCTTTCGTAGATACCAGAGGTCATAATCAATTGGCCGGCGAAAGAGTTATAGCTAGCTTACACCCTGCTTGCTGCCTCTTGAGGTCTTAGCAACGGTGTGTTTCGTCGAAGTTGGGGCATATCTCCTATGGAGCACTGGTCGCCATGGACACGCTCTACGGACAAATCGAAGTGACAAAAAATGTCGGCAAAACATGCAGCACCTGCGGTCAAGTCTTTGACCCCAGCATCATGTTTTGTCCCAGTGACGGCACAAAGCTTTCAACCGAGCTGGTTACGGCAAGCTCGCATGAAGTGATTCACATCACTACTCGCTTTCAACTCAAGCAGGAAGCGGCAGCAGCTGCTGCAGCATCGTCGACTCATACCTCGGGACCAATTGTTCTCGATAAGATCGAGCCGCCCCAACCGAAGCCCACCAACGGCAACAGCGATGTTAAGAGAGCCGCACCTAATCAGAAAGCCTTTGCCCCGGTCGAGGAAGCAAAGATTGCGGACATCCCGGCGATGTATGTGACGAGCGGCGCCATCTCTCCAAAAGACGACGCCACCGAAGATGACAGTTCAGAGGCTGAGGAGCAGCATCAGTGGAAACCGACGCTACTGGGCAAACTTCTCGACAATCAATACGAGATTCTCTCAGTCATCGGCAAAGGTGGCATGAGCTTTGTTTATAAAGCTAAGCACCTCTCGCTCAACAAAATTGTGGCCGTAAAAACACTCTTGCCGCATTTGACAGTGCAGGCCCACAGCCTGCAACGCTTCCACCTGGAAGCGAAGGCAGCAAGCGGATTGAAACATCCCAACATAATTGCCATTCACAATTTCGGCACCACCCCTGATGGCGAACCTTATTTGGTGATGGACTATGTGGAAGGAAGTTCGCTTGCAGATGAGATTGAACGATATGGCTTTGTTTCGGTTGATCGAGCAGTCGACATTCTCATTCAAGTTGCCGATGCGCTCTCCCACGCACACGCCAAGGGCGTTATCCACCGCGATCTAAAACCCAGCAACATATTGCTGCTCACCAAAGACGGTCACAAGGATCACGTCAATTTGGTGGATTTTGGCATTGCCAAAATGTTGCCACAAGACGGAGCGGAAGCAGTCAATTTGACGCAAACCGGCGAGGTCTTCGGCAGCCCGCTTTACATGAGCCCTGAGCAGTGCAAAGGCGAAAAGCTGGATGTGCGTTCAGACATTTATTCATTTGGCTGTTTGATGTATGAAACGTTAACCGGTCGACCGGCAATGCCCGGCGACAACACAATGGAAGTTTTGTACAACCATATAAACGTGGTGCCGGCGCCCATGCAAGGCCCGCTGATATCGGTGCCCAGCCAACTGGAAAAAATCGTCTTTCAAACCCTGGCAAAAGATCCAGCCCAACGATATCAAACAATGGACCAAGTGCGGGAGGCGCTCCAGGCATTCAGCCACAACCGGCGCACCAACATATTCGGCAAAGCCGCCAATATATGGGCACTGTTCTGGCTCCGGCGCAAACCCCGCACGGCTAAAGAAAAGGCCATTGTCGCCATCGCCATTGGTGGCATACTCGTAGCCTTGTTATTAGGCATGCAGTTGATATCGCTCTATTGGTCAGCCGCTGACTCACCGGCTGCCAAAACACAACTGATTTGGGACGAAGATCGTGAGCAGCAAAAGCTGCCAAAAGAAAGCATGGAAAGTGCAAAAACTCCACTGGATGTGATGTACCACCTCGGCATCGCCAGAGAGATGGAAAGAAAGCATCAGGACCCGTCTGAAATCACAAACTCACTGGCTCGCCCGGCTGAATATCTGGCCAAGAGGCACTTGTGGCAAGCCGCCGTCACTCTCTATCAACGAGCGCTCGACTTGAGCATCAAGTACAACGAATATGACAGCCTGCCTTCGATGAATCTGCACATGATGCTGGCACAATGTTACATCAGTCAGCACAAATACGAAGAAGCAATCAAGGCATACACCATGATGCTGACCAGCCTTCGCAAAGACAGCCCGAATGACTTTGACGACCAGGCAAATTTTGCCGGCAAACTGGGCACGGCCTATTATTTCCAGGGGCAATGGCGGGCAGCGGCTTCGTTTCTCGCCACTGCCTACAACCTCTACACGTCTTTCCAGCACATTGGGATCCTAAGCTTAGAATTCCACGTGGACAAGTTGTCGCG